>PVBE011078409.1_pt1 | contig 29055 bp, 21 predicted proteins | sample 1631181 | NCBI WGS metagenome assembly PVBE01 (sample SAMN08397723, study PRJNA350692) | Marine metagenome, whole genome shotgun sequencing project. | isolation source: water | place: Pacific Ocean | collected 2012-04
ACCGGAAAGGTGACGGTTGTCGAACGGCACGGTCTGGCCGAAGCCACGACGAGCCGAGCGGCCGCGCTGCTCACGCGCATGAGACCCAAGCCGGGGCAGACAGCACTCAGCACGGAAACGCGCCGAGCCATCGAAGAACTTCAAGAGGAGTCGGGGTCCATCTTGGAGCAACATCGGGTTGGCAGCCTTCACTTAGCAGCCTTTCCCCAGACCCAGGCCGGATTGGAAGAACTCGCAGCGGCAGCGGCGGAGCACTCGGAACCTTATGAGTGGATCGACCCCGAAGAGGCCTTCAAGCTAATCCCATGGCTCGAAACGGAGCGCGAGTTGCGTGTTGGCTTCATGCCCGAGGACTCCTATCTGGACCCATACCGACTGGCCATGACCTACGCGAACGCCGCCAAGGCGCGTGGTGTGGAGTTCCTCCTCGAAACCGAGGTCACGGGCCTCATGCGCAGTGGTGATCGCATCACCGGCGTACGTACCGAGGGCGCGGATATTGAAGCGGGCTGCGTCATCGATGCTGCAGGCCCTTGGGCCGGACTCCTCGCCGCTGAGGCGGGCTGGCACCTTCCCCTGGCACCGGTGCGCAGCCACTACTGGATCACAGCCCCCGGGCCCTTGTTCCCAACAGACAACCCCTACGTGATTCTTCCCGACGCCCACGCCTACACCCGACCCGAAGTGGGCGGGCTACTTTTCGGGCTTCGTGACAGGGCATCGCTCTCCTGCGACCCACGTGAACTCCAAGCCGATCTTGCCGCGCCGGTCTTCCCCGCGGACCCCGAGGGTTGGGACGTGCTGATCGAGTCCGGACCCGGCTTACAGGAGTTCTTCCCAGCCTTGGCCGAGGCGGAGCTTGCCCATTACGTGGCGGCCCCGTCCACCTACACCCCCGACGGACAGTTCGTACTCGGCGCTCTCCCGGGCGTCACGGGCATGCTCGTGGCAAGCGGTTGCTGCGGGGCCGGCATCGCCTGCTCCGGCGGCGTCGGCCGCGCCATCGCAGAGCTCGCGACCGATCAGGTGAGCCACTTCGAACTTGAGCGTTGCCGCCCCGACCGCTTCGGCGAGATCGACTCATTCTCGGAGAGTTGGCGCGAACTCTGTGCTCAAGGCCGTTCCAGGAAAACCAGCGGCTGAGCCCGCTTTCGGCCAAGGCTCGTACGGCTCTCGGAACGCCTCCTGAATCCGTGATCTCCGAGCGACCTCGGAATGGGCCTCCTCCCGTATCCTGTAGGCGTTCATGTCCCCGACCCTCGCACTCATTTTGCTCGCCTGGGGCACGGAAGATCCGGCCACGGTCGAGTTCGGTCGGGACGTTCAGCCCATCCTCGCGAAGCACTGCTTCGTCTGTCATGGCCCGGACCAGGGAACTCGCAAGGCGAAGCTGAGCGTGAAGCGAGGCCAGGGCAGCTGCGCGAGGTCTTCGATAGAGTTCGTCCCGTGTGCCGGGATGAGCTACCCGCAACGAGTGCCGTGACGCGCGCTGCTGGGGGGGGCGGTGGGCCACCGTGTGACCTCACCATGTCACTTGGGCCACATCGCGATCCAGGTGGGGGGGAAGTTACGCTGGGATCCGGATCGGGAGCGGTTCATCGGCAACGACAAGGCCAACCAATTCCTGGACAAGCCGATCCACAAGTCGAGATAGAGGATGAGTCCCACGCGTCCGCGTCTCGGGATGCCGAGATTACCGTGAGCCCCGGGTCGTTGCGGTTTCCACGGAAACCGAATCGGGGACCTTGTCCATCGGGTAGTACTGATGCTCGATGGAGTCGCCAAAGACCTTGACGATCCTCAAGCCCGGCCCTTGTGCCGGTACGAGCGGGCGCAATAGCATGGCCGGACGCGGACAACTCTGAACCTCGGGAAGACGATGAACCGAACCGCTTACGAGAGAATCTGCACGTGGCAGACGAACCGAACGATGCTGCGATGCTTCGCGGTTTCGTTTGTCGCACTGCTCGCCCCGGTCGCCAGCGCACAAGGGGCAGCGAAGCTGGCCAGCGCCAAACAGAGCCACGCGCTCGAACTCGCCGAGCTGAGCAGCTGGTGCATGGAGAAGACACTTCTCAATGACGCCGGCCGGTTGCTGGGCACCGCCCTGCGTCGTGCGCCGGGGGATTCCAGTATCCTGAAGAGGCAGAAGCAGCTTCGCGAGTTGTGGGTCGGGATCAACCGGGCCGGCGAGAAGCGAGAGAGCTACAAGAGTTTCTGGTCTTCCCTGGCCTACGAGACCGCGCGCAAGGACTTGCGCAAGCGCGAGCGAAAGATCCACCGCGATGCCATCGAGAAGTATCTCGAACTCGCTCGCCGCGACGAGAGCGACGACGCCGAACTGGCAAACGCCGCCTATCGCGTGGCCTTCGAGGTGGATCCCACGAGCCGCGCACTCGCCTCGCGCGCCGGCGTGGATCGCATGAAGGAACTCCGCCGCCAACGCCCTGGCCTCGCCGCGATGAAGCTCGGCGAGATCGTCGTCGGTACGCCCACGGACCTGAAGCACCTGCGCGGCAAGGTCGTGCTCTGGCGCTCGTTCTCACTTTGAAGTGCTTGAACGCGGCGCTGGCCGCCGTTTGCCGGTCTGGCAGACAAGTACCGCGAGAAGCCCCTTCACATCGTGTTGGCCAACCCGTTCAAGATGAATGACAGTGTCTTCCCGAAGACGGTCAAGTTGGCGGGTGCGGTGAAGGTCGTCGGGCGGAAGAACCTCACCTTCCACCGGCAGACGACGCATCCTCTTGTCGACAACAAGGGGCCCGAGATGACGCCGGAGTGGAACGCGAGCAACGGAGAGACGGTCGCGACCAAGCGATCGGGTTGCTACGTGCTGTTCGATCGGGAGGGCCAGCTCGTGTTCCAGGGGCGGCTCACGTTCGAGGAGGTCGAAGAGAGGGTCGCCAGGCTGTTGCGGAAGAAGCGATCGGGTCGGTGACGGGTGTGCGGAGGCGGCAGCAAGAACGGTAAGATTCTCTTCCCTCCTCGTGTCCACACTCATTCTCGCTCAAGCTGCCGCGGCGCAGATCTCCTATCACACCGCCGGAGCTCAGTTCAAGAAGTGTGACTACCAGACCAACGTTCAGACCATCCTCACCGGAATACCCGCCGCTGTGACGGGGTTGAACTGCATCCACATGACCAGCCCGGTCACTGGCTTCATCGGCACAGTCACCGCGCCTACGAACATCTACAGTTTCACCCTCGCGGGCAACGTCGTCACCCTGGGTAACAGCGGCAATCCCCTGAACACCAGCGCCACCGTAGGCGGAAACATCGCGGAGCTCGCCGAACACGGCGGGTACCTGTACTTCACCACCCAGGGCGGCACCGGAGGCGGTGCGTTGCAACGCATGAAGATGACCGGCGGCGGCGATCCCGGGCAGCTTCAAGGTCGCTGACCTCTACCGCCAGTGGGCGTCGGCCGGTGTCGGGCCGTTCGTGCTCTCCAACGTCCACAAGACGAACATCAAGTAGCGCGACGTCCGGCGGACAAGCCGGTGCGAAACGCCCGCTGTCACGATCTTGGACCCAGACTGGGTTGTGGCAGCTCTTACGCCGGGTTGGAGCTGTGCAACCGGAGTGCCTGAGCCAGACCAATCCTGGCCGGCAGCGGCAGCGACGCTCTGCCGCCGCCACCCATCTCACTCCGCCATCACCGCTACTGGAACTGGACCGACACCGGGTTGCTCGCCGTGAAGATCTTGCCGACCGTGTCGTACACCACGTAGCCGTGGTACAGCTTGAATCCCGTCGGGATCTGCAGCCCCTTGGGGATGTTGAGAGACGCAGTCGCCGTGCCGGTCGCGCTGAGCGTTCCCTTGAAGTTGGTGAACTCCTTCGAGTTGCCCGTTCCGAGGAGGAGGTTCGTGTACGGATCCGGGTTGAGCGGAATGTGCACCCCGAGCAGGTTGACGCCCGGCGTCGTTCCGGTCATCCAGCCGAAGATCCGGTAGCGCCGATTGGCATTTGCTATGCCGGCGTTCAACGTGAACGTCTGCGTGCCACCGTTGACGATCGAGATCGTCGACGGGGTCGCCGTGAGGAGCTGCGCTGCGATGTACTCCCAGGTGTCGTTCATGAAGGAGTTGCCGGACCCGGTGCCACCAAAGACCACCGTCCGCCCCCGAACGAAGTCGTTGGCGGTCCCGTGGGACCAGCGAGCCGGCGGGGAGTTCTTGGGTTTGATCTGCGTCCAGCTCGGCGTCTACGTCGGGCACGTCGTGGCAACGGCCAGGCATCCCAGGATCACGCTCAGCGAGCGCGTGGTGCTATTCTCCTTCGCGGGGGTACGATCGAGCGCCCACGATGCTACCTGCATCAGCGTGCACGCTGCTGATAACGAGGCGATTCCGTGCCGGATCGCGCATCAGCGACGGGCCGTGACAGGCGGCGATGTCAGGTTCTTGGTGGGCGAAACGCCGAAATTGCAGCTTGGAACGTCTATCCTCTGACGACCATGAGGTTTGCTCCGAAAGCTGTTGTGCATCTGGCCCGGACTGTTCACCAATGAGTGGTTCGCGTGAACGTCATGGTGATCGATCCAGCTTGAGGAGAACGATCGCGTGGCTCCCGGTTTCCGAACTCTCTCCGTCTCCGCCGCGATCTCTTACATTCACGTTAGAGTCGCGTGCCCTGACCACGAGCAACTTGCACGTGAGAGTCCGCGACTGGAAATCTTGCTTCTTGTCGGGAGTTGCAAACCCAACGGACAACGCCGCACGCGGCGTTTCTCAATTTTTAGCAAACGTAAGGGAACATCGATAAAGGCCGTTCTCTTTCCGTCCGCCGAACCATCGCGAGCACACGATGCCAACCCAGCCAGATACCATTGCCGCGCCCGAAACGACTGTCGGGCAATTTCCACGCAGACGTGTCGACGACTACATCGTCGAGATCGTCAGTGACTCCGGCGAGGGTGCGCAGAAGGCGGGCCAGGCCTTCGGCGCCGTCTGCGCGAAGATGGGCAACGGCGTTTGGACGGTGGAGATCATCCCCGCCGAGATCCAACCGCCCGCAAGGTCGATCGGCAGCGCCAGCGGCAACCGCATCCGGATCAGCAGTCGGTCCGTGACCAACATGGGCGACAGGGCGGACCTCGTCGTCGCCTTCAACGAGCAGGTCCTCTACGCGCGCATCCTGCAGGACGCGTGTCGTGAGGGCACCGTGATCCTGTTGGAGAGCAAGTGGGCCGAAGACAGCTCGGAGGTCGTGCGCGACGAGTACGCCAGGGCCTTGGCTGACCTGGCCGAGCGCGGCTACAAAGTCGTAGAGATCCCGATGGAGCGGGAGTGCCTGAAGTTCACGGAGAACCCGAGGCGCGGCAAGAACATGTTCGTTCTCGGCATGCTCTGCCACGTGTGCGGTCGCGATCTCGACAAGGCGATCGAAGAGGTCACGACGATCTTCAAGCGAAAGGGAGAGAAGGTCGTCTCGAGCAATGTCGCGCTTCTACGAGCAGGGTTCGAGTATGCGCAGGAGAACCTCGGCGAGTTGTTGATCGAGATCCCGAGCACGGGCAACGATAAACCGCTCGTGGTCATGAACGGCAACCAGGCGGTCGGCCTCGGGATCATGGCGTCGGGGATGGAGATGGTCGCGATGTATCCGATCACTCCTGCCACCTCGGCGTCCCATTACCTCGCCGACGTGTTCGCGAAGACCGGCGGTTTCGTGCACCAGGCCGAGGACGAGATCGCGGCGGTCGGGTTTGCCTGCGGCGCGTCGTATGCCGGCAACACCGCCTGCACGATCACTTCTGGTCCGGGTCTCGCGTTGAAGACCGAGTTCCTCGGGCTGGCGGTGATGGCCGAGCTCCCGCTGGTCGTCGTCGTCGTGCAACGCGGCGGACCATCGACGGGCCTTCCCACGAAGGTCGAGCAAGGTGACCTACTCTCCGTTCTCTTCGGAACGCCGGGCGACGCCCCGAAGATCGTGCTGGCGCCGTCCACCATCGAGGAGTGCTTCCACTTCGTTGTCACGGCACGCAAGCTCGCCGAGGATTTCCGCACGCCGGTCGTCCTGTTGACCGATGCGAACCTCGCGACCGGCGTCCAACCGTTCCCGCGTCCGGAGGTCACCAGCGAGTGGATGGCCAACCCACTGGACCAATCGCCGTGGGACGAGAGCATCCCGCCGTACTCCTGGAATCCTGATTCGGGTATCTCCCCGCGACCGATCCCCGGGCAGGTCGGTGGCGAATACGTGCTCACCGGACTGAACCACTCGGAGGAGAGCAAGGTCGCGTACGACTCGGAGTCGAATCAGAAGGGCTGTGAGATGCGCAGTCGCAAGCTCGCCGCGCTGCAGAAGACCCTGCGCCCTCCGGCCGTCTACGGCGACGCGGACGGCGGCGAGCTCCTCGTCATCGGTTGGGGTTCGACGCGTGGTTCGATCGAAGAAGCGATCGACCAGGCAAGGGCGGACGGCCTCTCGGTTTCGTCACTGCACCTGCGCTTCCTGTCCCCACTCGAGCCTGGACTCGAGGAGATCCTCGGTCGGTTCTCGAAGCTCCTGACGATCGAGATCAACTACAGCGATCCAGTCGATGCGCCATTGATCGATGTGGAGACGCGACGCCACGCGCAACTGGCGCGGCTCCTGCGCTCGCACCTGCTGAAGGACATCGATTGTTGGTCCAACGTGCACGGGCAGCCGCTCAGCCCGACGTTGGTGCGCGAGGAAATCCGGCGCCGCCTCGGCGCGAAGGAGGGTAACTGATGTTCGGTCTCGACTCTGACTGGTCTCTCGATCTTCCGCCGCGCTACCACACCCTCGACGACTACGAGGGTGGCGTCGTCAAGTGGTGTCCGGGTTGTGGGGATTTCGCGGTTCTGACTGCCGTGCAGCGCGTCTGCCGTGATTCACAACTCGCTCCCGAGAAGACTGTGTTCGTCTCCGGCATCGGATGCTCGAGTCGCTTCCCGCACTACATGAGCACGTACGGCTTTCACGGTCTGCACGGTCGTGCGCTGCCCGTCGCGTGTGGCGTGAAGTCGCGACGGCCCGACCTCGACGTCTGGGTTGCGACCGGCGACGGCGACTGCTGCTCGATCGGTGCGGGCCACTGGATCCACGCGATCCGCTACAACATGAACCTCGTCGTGTTGCTGTTCGACAACAGCATCTACGGGCTGACCAAGAAGCAGACGTCACCGACGACGCCGATGGGCGTGCCTACGAACACGCATCCGGAAGGTGGCATACTCCCGCCTCTCAATCCGCTGCAGGCGACACTCGGGTTCACGAACGCGTCGTTCGTCGCGCAGACCGTCGACTGGAATCCCGCCCACCTGTTGGCGACGATCAAGGTCGCTCATGCGCACAAGGGGCTGAGTTTCGTGCGGATCATCCAACGGTGCCCGGCCTTCGTTCCGCTGATGTTCGAAGAGCAGAAGCAAAACCCGGAGCATGTGCTCTACCTCGATCATCCGAACGGCGTCCAGGTAGACCCGGCGGTAGCCAAGCTCTTCCCGAACCAGATGTCCCACGACCCGTCGAACATGGACGAGGCGAGGGAGATCGCGTCGATTCCGGACAAGATCCCGATCGGCATCCTCTATCAGAACGAGTCGCTGGTGTGCTACGAGGACTACACCACGAAGGGAGTCGGTCTTTCTGCTGCGTCGAAGGTCGAGGCGCTCGAGAACGAGCTCGATCGCTTCGCAGTCTGATCCACGCCCCACATCCGAATCCTGCTGCGATGACACATCCATCAGCTCCATCAACGGACAAAGAAGGTCGTTTGGTTCCGCGTGTATTCGGGGGAGGCGTCAACGGGAATCCGTCGATGCCCGCGCATGGCGCCGGGGAAGAGACGCCGGATCTCGCGTCGCTGCGCCGGTTCCACTTCACTGGATCCGCGGAGGGTATCCTCGCGATCGACCCCGGCTCGATCCTGCCGGCTCTGTTGTTTCCGTTCCGGGATCCCTCACGCGTGCGCAGCGACTTCCCGCTGTGCGTACCGGGCACAACAGATCGAGATAGGCCACCGTGCCAGCCGCTGTCGGCGTTCGTCGCCGACTGTCTCGCCGTGCAGTCGCCCGGTCAGGTGCTGCAGGACAACCTCACGCGACTGGAGGTTCATGCACGGCGATTGTTCGGTGCAGAGACCTCCACGCGAAGCGCGCGAGGAGTTCTCGCCGACGCGGCCCAGGCGCTGATCGAGGAACTCGCCTTGCAAGGCGACTCGGCGACACGGCTCAGTGCGGATCTCGACGCTCTGATCGGAAGTATCCCGAGCGGCGCCGAGATCCTGCCGGCATCGGAACAGGTGCCGCTGTACCTCGTCCTCGCCGCTGCCCGGCAGCGACTCCAGTCGCGGCGCGCCGAGTTCGTGCAACAGTTGCGGACGCTCTGCGAGGAGTTGAGCGCGGTACTGGAGGTCGAGCACGCCAAGGACGACGAGGTGCACGGCGCCGCGCACGTCGGCCAGTCCGTAGGCACGGTTGGCGTGGACCTGATCGATGCCAACCGCCTTGCCGACATCGTCGGTGGTCACCGTGGCACCCGCGTGATGGCGCCGGAACACCGTCAGCGAATCGAGGACGCGTTGCAAACCGTGCGTCGCTATCTCGACGCGGAGGCAGCGCCCACGGCATTCGTCGTCGGCCGGAACCTCGGTGACCTCGGGCAGGTCTCGGACGTCGAACTCTCGGAATCTGCGGATCCGACTTCCGCAGCGGCGTCGCGTTTCGATGTGCTGGCCGCCGAATGGACCGAACTGTTCCGCGAGGTGCGCCGCGCGAAACTCGCCCTCAACCCGGAGTACGATCCGGAGCGTCACGATGCCTGGGCAGCGTCGTTCGGCTGGGAATCGTTCACCGAAGACGAGCTCCACACGATGCCGTGCGTGATCGCCGTGGACGAGGCAACGCATTTCGTCGGGGATCACCTCGCTGACCTGTCGCGCCTGCTGCTCTCCGGTCGACCCATCCATGTCTTGCTGTCGCAGGATCCGGCGAGCGATTCCGTCGCGCCATCCGAGAGCGGCACCGCGTACCGATTGGAACTGGCGTACCTCGCGATGGCGCACCGTGAGGCGTTCGTGCAACAGTCCACGGCTGCGCGGCCCGACCACTTGATGACGGGTTTCCACCGGGCCATCTCGGGAACCCGCACTGCGCTGACGATGATCGACCGTTCCCCCGAGAGTTCCATCGGAACGTGGCTGACCTCGCGCGCGGCGGTCGAGGCGCGGGCGCATCCGCTCTTTCGGTACGACCCGGGACGCGGTGGCTCCTGGGCACGGCGGCTCGATTTCACGGGCAACCCCGCGCCGACTGACGATTGGTCGGTTCAGTCCATTCAGTGTGATGGCGACGGTGCGCCGGCGGACGGTCTGCCCCTGTCGTTCACCTTCGCTGACTTCGCACTCTTCGCCGATGGCTTCGCCGGGCAGTTCACTCGGCTCGCTAGCGGCCTTCGAAGCGACGAACTGATCGAGCTCGCGGAGTACCTCGCACTTCCGGAAGAAGACACCGGACGAAAGCTGCCGTACGTGTGGGGTGCCGACGAGACCGGTGAGCTGTGCCGATTGATGCCCACGTTCCGGGTCGTCCGCATGGCTCGCGAACGTCGAGGGTTCTGGCGCACGCTGCAGGATCTCGCCGGCGTGCGCAGCGAGACGGTCGATCGCGCCGTCGCCGTGGCCGCGGCGGACGCGGAGGCACGATTCCAGGAGGAGAAGGAGGAATTGATCGCCAGCCACGATCGCGAACTCGCCGACGTTCGCGATCTCGCCGCGACGGACGCGATGCAAGGCCTTGCGCAGATGCTCCTCGATACCGACATCGGATCGCTCGCGGACATTCCGCTGCAAGCTCCGGCCGACGCCCCGAGCCGGACTCCTGTCCCGTCGGAGCCTCAGGAGGTCGTGGAGGTTTCTGAAGCGGACGCACAAGCGGAGCCCACAGCGGAACCAGCCGAGGAGGAGACCGAGGAGCCATGGGTCGAGACCGTGCTGTGCACGAGCTGCAACGACTGCACGGCGATCAACGACCGGATGTTCGTGTACGACGACAACAAGCAGGTCTACCTCGCGGATCCGACGGCGGGCACGTTCCGGCAGCTCGTCGAAGCCGCCGAGAAGTGTCCCGCGAAGTGCATCCACCCCGGATCGCCTCTCGACAGGAGCGAGCCAGGGCTCGACGAACTGATTCCGCGCGCGGAGCCGTTCAACTGATGCAGAACATCCTCGCCGCCGCCGGGATCATGCTCGGGCTCTCGCTGACGTTTGCCCTCGTCCTGGTGCTGGCATACCGGTTCCTGAAAGTCGAGGAGGATCCGCGCACCGAGGAAGTGGAAGCGATGTTGCCCGGCACCAACTGCGGCGCGTGTGGTGTTCCCGGTTGCAAGGCGTTCGCCGAGTCTCTCGTCGGCGGCGATAACCAACCGAGCGGATGCACCGTGTCGAGTTCGGAGAGCATCGAGCACATCGCGGAGTTCCTCGGCGTTGAAGCAGGCGAGTCGGTCAAACTCGTCGCCCGACTGCACTGCGCCGGGGGCCGCGCGCAGGCGTTGCAGGTCGCCGAATACGATGGCTTTGACTCGTGCCGCGCCGCGACGCTCGTCGGCGGTGGAGGGAAGGGGTGCGCTTGGGGATGTCTCGGTCTCGCCGACTGCGAGGTCGTCTGCGAATTCGACGCGATCCAGATGAACGACAACGGGCTGCCGGTCGTCGAGGTCGCGAAGTGCACCGCGTGCAACGACTGCGTCGAGGTGTGTCCGAAAGACCTGTTCGAACTCCAGCCGGTCGACCAGCCACTGCTCGTGCAGTGCAAGGTCCCCCTCGCCGGTGACGCTGCGACAGCAATGTGCGCGGTGGCCTGCGATGCGTGCGGCCGCTGCGCCCAGGACGCGGAGCCGGACGTGATCACGATGCAGGGCAACCTCCCCGCCATCGACCTGACGAGGGGAGCGCCGACACCAGAGGCGACGTTCCGCTGCCCGACACAGGCGATCCAGTGGGTGCCCGGCGGGCAGTTCACTGCGGAGCCTTCCGTGGTCCACGAAGCACACGGAGGCCACCATGGTTGAGTTCCCCAAGCTCTGGCGCGGACTCAAGCGCTTGATCCTTACTGGTGGTGCCGAGGTCACGGTGCCGGTGGGGGAGCGTGCGATAGTCAGTGGTCGTGCCGCGGTCGAGATCGTCGGCCGACTCATCGGCGCGCGCGGTGCCGGCGGGCGCGGGCGACTCGCCACGGCGACGGGTCTGGCGACGAGCGGCGTGCGCGCGACGACGTGGCTGACGGATCTCGATCCGATGCTGACGCACGCGGTGGCGCAACGGCTGCCCCTCGTCGCGCACGTCTACCTCGGCAGTGAGCGCGAACACGCTGCCTACGAGGCGGCGGTGCAGGCCGGCTGGACCGCGTTCCATCCGCAGAACGTCCAGGAAGCGATCGATTTGACGCTGGCCGCCCATTCCTTCGCGGAGCACGCGCTGCATCCCGCGCTCGTCGCTCTCGATGGTCCGGAGATCGCCGACGCCGTGCAGAACGCACGGCTGCCGGACGCCGAGTTGTGCCGGCGGGTTCTCGGTTCGGCCGACGACTTGATCGCTGCCCCGACGCGGGCACAGGAACTCATCTTCGGCGAGGAGCGTCGTCGTCTGCCGCGCTTCTACGATCTCGATCGGCCGTCGCTGCACGGCGCGCGGGCCGCCGCTGTCGCGATTGCTTCGGGCAAGGTGTTCTTCGAGCAGCACGTTCCAGATCAGCTGCGCGCCGCACTGCGATGCGTCGCCGAGCACACGGAACGTGAACTCACACACGTACACGCGACATCGACGGATGGTTCGCAGGGCGTGATCGTTGCACGCGGTGCAGTGGTCGAGTTGGCGGAGGCCGTCGCGAACGAATTGCGAGTGACCGAGAAGCTCGACTACCGCGTCGTGGGGATCCGCTGTCCGGCCGCGACGGACGCCGCCGAACTCGCGACGCTTCTCGATCCGGGAGGACCCGCGATCATCCTGCAACCGGACGCGGCGTGGACGGCGTCCGGGACTTCCCTGACTTCGTTGCTTCCCCCCGGCGTGGCTGCCTGCACCGCCTATCACGGAGTCCACCAGAACGCACTGCGCGCCGCCGACCTCATGGAGTGTTGCCGCCAGGTGCACCACGGTCGACGGGGCGACGTGCGGCTGGGTTTGACCTTCCTTCCGGATGCGAGTGACTTTCCGAAGCGCGAAGCGTTGCTCCAGAGTCTGCGTCGCGACTATCCGGAGATCGAGGAACTCGGTCTGCGCGCCGACGCGTCCGTGGATCTACGCGGTAAGGGCGCGACGACGATCGCTGTCAATCGAACCGCCTCCGTTGGCGGCGAAGACCTGGCACCCGGCATCGCCGGAGTGCTCGGCGGCGCTCTCGATCTGGACGTCCGCAGTCGCATGGATCCGTCGCGGGGCTACGGCGTCACGAACCTCGATCTCGTCACGCTCGGGGCCGAGGGCCTTCGGGATCCCGGGCCGGATCTTCCTGTCGATGTGCTCGTACTCCTCTACGGTTCGCTGCACCCCGCCGCAAACCTCGTCGAAGGTGCTGCCGTTCTCGTTCCTCTCACCGAGAGCGACACGATCGACGACCTTCCAGATCCGACATTGCGGAAACTGCGCGCGTGCAACGCGAAGCTGTTCGCGATTCGCACGGAATCGCACACGGTCCCGCACGAGTCGCCCGTGTCGGAAGGCGTGTTGGGTGCGGTCTGCGGCGTGCTTCGCGATCTCGGCCGCGACCTGAAGTCGCGCCGGGCTTCGAACATCCGCGAGATGATGCTCGCCAGCTTGTCAGACGAAGAGCGCAGCGAGCGCGTCGCGGATTTTGAGCGCGGTTCCGAGACGGTGCAGTCCATCGATTGGAGCGGAGTGCGCCATCCGACGAACGACACGACGGCGAATGACGAAGCCGAAGACATCGCGGTACCGCTCTCGGTGCGCCATCTGCGCAGCAGTTCGGGTGAACTCGACAGCGTGCCGCGCTTCTGGGACCAGGTGGGAATCCTCTACCGTCACGGCCTGGAGAGCGAGATCTCGCCGGATCCGTTCCAGGCGACCGGGACCTTGCCGCCCTTGACCGCGACGCTTCACGACTTGAGCACGCGTCGTCGCACGATCCGCGTGTTCGAACCAGAGTCGTGCACGGGGTGCGGCGACTGTTGGACGGTGTGTCCCGATTCCGCGCTCGGTCCGGCGGCGTTCACCTTCGAGGGGATCGTGTCGACGGGGATGGCCGTGGCGAAGGACGCCGGCGTGAACGCCGACAGCCTCCGGCCGATGGTCGGCAAGATCGCGGCGCGCGCGAAGAAACTTGTCGCCGAGAGTGGATCGACCACCACCGTCGGACCGATCCTCACCGCGGCGTTCGAATACGTGCTCGACAAGGCGAGTCATCCCGAAGATCGCCGCGCTAATCTCGTCGCGGCGTTCGACGCGGTGCACGCCCAGGTTCTCGAGCTGTCCATGGCGAAGGCGGCACCGTTCTTCGAGAACGGCGAACTCCTTACCGTGGCGGTGCACGTCGAGGCGTGCAAGGCGTGCGGCGCCTGCACCGAAGTGTGCGAGACCGGCGCGATCGTCGGCATGCCGCAGACGTCCGAGCGCCTCGACAGCGCGCGGCGCAACTGGCGACTGTTCGAACGACTGCCCGACGCGTCGGACGAGATGCTCGCGCGGGTCGCCGTGGACGAGCGGGTCGGCCCCGCCGCGTCGCTGCTGCTCGACCAGCGTTGCATGTTCTCGCTGTCCGGCGGCGATGCTGCCGAACCTGGCTCCGGCGAGAAGGTCGCCGCGCATCTCGCACTCGCGGCCGCGGAACACCACTCGCGGCCTCGACTACAGCGCCATCTTCAGGACGTCGTCGAGCTTGAGCGCCAGTTCGCCGACAGGATCCGCGAGCTGATGGCGGGCTCGCTTCCTTCCGAGGATCTCTCTGGAATCTCGGCGGCGCTCGACGACCTCGGAGGCCGCCACGTCGACATGGCCTCCCTGACCGCGAAGCTCGAGTCGGGCGGTGCGCGACTGCCCGTCGATGCGGCGCTACTCCGCACGCTCGTTCGCACCGCGAAGGACCTCGGCGACTTGCGCAACCGTCTGTCGGTTGGACACAGCGGACTCGGTCGCGCGCGCGTTGGCCTGCTCGTCGCTCCGGGCAACGTCTCGACGTGGGCCGCTGCCTTTCCGTACAACCCGTTTCCGGTGCCGGTCGTCCTCGACCGCGCGGGAGCGACGGCGGAGCTCGCGGAAGGACTATGCCGCGGACAGATGGAGACGGTCCTCGATGATGTCCGCCTCCTGCGTCGCGCCCGGCTCGAGCTCGCGAATCCAATTGAAGCCCAGCGCGGCGCGAACAACCTCGTCAACATCGGTTGGCGTGACCTCACGGCCGAAGAACGCGCGACGTGTCCGCCGTTGTTGCTCGTCGGTGGCGAGGACAGCCTCGGCCACCGCGGTTTGTCGGAGCTGGCCCAGGTGTTGTCCGGCACTCTGCCGATCAAGCTGCTCGTGCTCGCCGGGCTCGACCTCGGTCTGCAGGACCAGAGTGGTCTCGGGCGCGACGGCGAAGCACCGGACCTCCCGCACGGCGACACGGGCTTGATGGCGATGGCGCACCGTGATGCGTTCGTCGTGCAGTCCTCGATCGGTGACGTCGATCACCTGGTGAAGGGTTTCCTCGGCGCATTCGAGCACGACGGCCCCGCACTCGTCCACGTGCACGCGCCGAGTCCGCAGCGCCATGGGTTCGCCACGCACCTGACGCGTGAGCAGGGTCGACGTGCGCTCGCTGCCGGTGTGCTCCCCAGGTTTACGTACGATCCCGCGGCGGTCGGACTCTTCGGATTGCGGCTGAACTTGCAGGACGCGCCGGACGCGGAACGAACCTTCGCGGAGTTCGCCGCGAGCGAGGGGCGATTCGCGCGGCAATTCGGGATCCTCGACGACGCGGCGCCGGACCCGACCGAGCTCTCGGAGTACCTTGCGATCGAGCCCGGCCGTCGGTCCGACAAGACGCCCTTCGTCGTCGTGGGAGAGCAGCGTCTCCGCGTTTCCGACGAGATGGTCGCTGCGTGCGAGGACCGGCGCCACTCGATGCAGGTGTTACAGGAGCTGGCCGGGATCGTCACGCCGTTCACGAAGAGGGTGGAAGACGAGGTCGCGGCGCGGACCGCGTCCGACCACGAGCAGGCACTCGAATCCCTGCGCACGGAGTACGAGAGCAAGTTCGCCGCGCTGCGCGGGGAGCTGCAGCAGGAGTTCACGGTGCGCCTCCGCGATCGACTGGTGGAGCTCGCGGAACGGCACCGGCAGCGCACGGGAGCCACGAGTTGAAGGGCGCGTTGGACCTCCCGACGTTCCCCAACGGTGTTCACCCCGGGGAGAACAAGGAGCGCACGGAGCGCCTGCCGCTCGAGCGCATGCCGTTCGTGTCCCGGTACTCGATCCCGGTCGGCCAGCACATCGGTGCCCCAGCGAAACCGGTCGTCGAGAAGGGACAGCACCTTCGTCGCGGCGACGTGATCGCGGAACCCGGCGGGTTCGTGTCGATCGCCTACCACAGCCCGGTGACGGGGACGGTCGAGGAAATCGGCCAGCGTCGCGGCCCGAATGGTCAATTTGCTCTCACGATCGACATCACGGCCGATCCGTACTCGGCCCAGCGCTTCGTCGCGGGTTCCGCGATGGATGTCGACTCGATGACGCAGCAGGAGTTCGTTGCGCGGGTTCAGCAATCCGGAATGGTCGGCCTCGGCGGCGCGGCGTTTCCGTCGCACGTCAAGTACGCGGTGCCGGAGGACAAGCCGGTCGAACACTTCGTACTCAACGGCTGCGAATGCGAGCCGTATCTCACCTGCGACCACCGGGTGATGGTCGAGCACGCCGACGCCGTGGTCCGTGGCACCGCGATCGTCGCCGAAAAGATCGGCGCGAAGGCCACCCACATCGGTGTCGAAGCGAACAAGATGGACGCGGTGGATGCACTGCGAAGCGCGGCTGCGGGGGGGGCGATCGGCGTGCAGGCGCTGACGGTCAAGTACCCGCAGGGCGCCGAGAAGATGCTGATCAAGGCGATGTTCGGACTCGAGGTCCCCGCCGGGAAGCTGCCGCTCGACATCGGGATGATCGTGAACAACACGGGAACGATGGCTTCGATCGCCGACTACTTCGACCGGGGACTGCCGCTGATCGAGCGCGTCGTCACGGTGTCCGGTCCGGCGATTAGACGACCGGCGAACCTCATCACGCCGATCGGCACGCCGATCCGCGCCGTGCTCGAACACTGCGGTGGACTGCACGAGGACACACGCGAGGTCGTGATGGGGGGGCCAATGATGGGAGTCACCATCGCGGACATCGACGCGCCCGTTCTCAAGGGTACGTCCGGCATCCTGGCGTTCACCGAGAACGAGACGGCCTGGCCGAAGGAGTACACGTGCATCCGTTGCGCGCGTTGTCTGGAAGCCTGTTCGCTGTTCTTGAACCCGTCCCGCCTCGGCAAGCTGTCCCGGGCGGCGCGGCACGGCGAAGCGCTCGACTATCACGTGATGGACTGCATGGAATGTGGTGCGTGTAGCTACGCCTGCCCATCGGCCATCCCGCTGGTCCACCTGATCCGGATTTCGAAGCAGGCCAATCGAGAACAGGCGGCGAGGGGGAAGGGCGCGTGAGCCTGCGCGACCGGAGACTGCTGCTGCACACGTCGCCGCACCTGCCCCCGCAGTTGACGACGCCGAAGCTCATGCTGGAGGTATTCCTCGCGGTCGCACCGGTTGTCGTCGCCTCGGCGTGGTTTTTTGGCATCGGCGCGCTGCTCGTGATCGGCGCGGCGACGCTCGGCGCCGTTGGAACGGAGTGGTATTTCACGAGGCCGCGCGGTTCGACGCTGGGCGACTGGTCCGCTGTGCTAACGGGTGTCCTTATCGGTCTCACCCTGCCGTCGGGGCTGCCGCTGTGGATGGCGTTCGTCGGCGGTGTCGTGGCGATCGGTCTCGGCAAGATTGTCTGGGGAGGCATGGGGCACAACCTCTTCAACCCCGCGCTCGTCGGCCGCGCGTTCCTCCAAGCAGCGTTTCCGATCCAGTTGACGACCTGGGCTCCACCCGGCGAATCGTTCTTCTCCATCCGCTCCGAACTGCTGGCGCTCCCACTCATGCACGCGCCGGTGGACGGCGTCACTGCCGCGACGCCGCTCGCGATGATGAAGTTCGAGAACGCGACACCGGAAGTGATGGACGTGTTCCTTGGATCGACAGCGGGCTCTCTTGGAGAAACCAGTGCGCTGCTCCTGATCCTCTGCGGATCGTGGATGGCCTTCCGGCGGCTCTACGACTGGCGCATCCCCGTCGCGATCTTCGTGTCGACGTTCTTGTTCTCGGGCCTGTTCTATCTGATTGCGCCGGCGGACTACCCGGCGCCATGGTTGATGTTGTTGTCGGGCGGCCTGTTGTTCGGCGCGTTCTTCATGGCGACCGACCCGGTGGGTTCACCGCTCGCTCCGAAAGGCGCGTGGGTCTTCGGCATCGGCATCGGCGTGCTCGTCGTGCTGATCCGACTCTGGGGCGGGCTGCCGGAAGGAATGATGTACGCGATCCTCCTGATGAACGCGGCCGCCCCGCTGATCGAGCGGAGTCTGCAGTCGCGGGTCTTCGGAAGGAGCGCGAAGGCATGAGCAGCATCGCGGCAGAACCCGAGGCGAAGCCCGCGGCAGTGGCGCCGCGCATGGTGCTCGCACTCGGTCTCGCCGGACTGCTCGCCGGGCTGTTCATCGTCGTCGTCTACGAAGCGACGCTTCCGATGATCGAAGCCAATCGCGCCGCGGCTTTGCGCGAAGCGGTGTTCCGCGTGGTTCCCGGGTCCAAGGCGATGCAGCGACTCGTCGTGAAGGGTGGCACGCTCGCGGTCGCAGGAGACAAGGAGAGTGGCGCGTCGATCTACGCGGCGTACGACGACACTGGCAAGTTCGTCGGCTACGCGGTCCCGGGGCAGGGCTCCGGCTTCCAGGACACGATCCGACTCATCTACGGATTCGACCCCGCCAGCAAGCGCGTGGTCGGCATGGACGTGCTCGAGAGCAAGGAGACGCCGGGGCTCGGCGACAAGATCTACAAGGACGAGGCGTTCGTGGCGGGGTTCAGCAAGCTCGCGATCGAGCCGGAGATCGTCGTCGTCAAGAACGGCACGAAGAGCAAGGACAACGAAGTCGACGGCATCACTGGTGCGACGATCTCATCGAAGGCCGTCGTCAAGATCATCAACGCCGGGAACGACACGTGGCAGAAGCGGCTACCGGCTCCCGGCGGGGAACCGGCGCTGCAACCAAAGAAGGAGCCAGCGAAGTGACGACACCCGACGACGGCAAGAAGGCCTACGAGGAATTCGCCAAGGGGATCTGGCGGGACAACCCGGTCTTCGTGGCGGTCCTCGGCATGTGCCCCATGCTCGCCGTGACCAACACCGCGATGAACGCGTTGGCCATGGCCGGAGCGACACTGTTCGTGCTCGTCGGGTCGAGCGTGTTGGTGTCCCTGCTGCGGAAGTTCATCCCGAAACAGGTTCGCATCACGACCTACATCATCATCATCGCGACGTTCGTCACCGTGGCCGACCTCGTCCTGATGGCGTTGACGCCGGCGGTGCACAAGGAGCTCGGTGCGTTCATCGCCCTGATCGTCGTGAACTGCCTGATCCTCGGACGACAGGAGGCGTTCGCGTCGCGCAACACCGTGCGCCTCGCGTTTGCCGACGCGATGGGCATGTCGCTCGGCTTCGGCTTCGCGCTCTTTTGTCTGGGCGCGGCGCGTGAAGTGCTCGGCTTCGGCTCGCTCTTCGAGGTGCCGCTGTTCGGCCCGAACTTCGAGCCCTGGGTCGTGATGATCCTTCCACCCGGCGGGTTCCTGATGCTCGGCATGATCCTGCTGATCTTCAACGCCCTCGGCCAGCGTCAACGTCGGCTGCGAGAGCAGGCGGCGAGCGGTGAGGAGGCGGCGACCTGATGGACTTCCAGTTGCTGCTGTGGATCTTCATCAGCGCGATGTTGGTGAACAACTTCACGCTTTCGTACTTCCTCGGGCTGTGCCCGTTCTTCGGCGTGTCGGGAAAGCTCGTCACCGCGTTCCGGCTCGGGTTGGCGAACATCTTCGTGCTGACCGTGACGTCGATCTGCGCGTGGGCGCTCTACAACTACGTGCTGCCGTACGCGCCGTATCTCAAGGTGATCAGCCTCATCGTCGTTGTTGCGAGCACCGTGCAGTTCGTCGAGATGGCGATCCGCAAACTCAGCCCGCCGCTGTTCCAGGCTCTCGGAATCTTCCTGCCCTTGATCACCACGAACTGCGCGATCCTCGGGTTGGCGTTGTTCCAGATCACGCGCGAGTACAATCTACTGCAGGGTCTCGTCTACGCGTGGGGAGCCGGCGCTGGTTTGACGCTCGCGCTCGTATTGATGGCGGGGCTGCGCGAAGAAACGGAGTTGTCCGACGTGCCGGCGGTCGTGAAGGGCACGGCCATGAACCTGATCATCGCCGGCATCCTGTCACTCGCCTTCATGGGCTTCGCGGGTCTCTTCAGCGCGGGATGAATCCGATGATGCAACACGCGATTGTCGTGCTAGGTGTTGGTGTGTTGTGCGCCGCATGGACCGCGTTGCAGCTCTGGATCCGACGCCGCGATCCCGATCTGAAGAACATCTTCGAGCGCGGCTGTGGCGGTTCCGGCGACTGCGGTGAGGAGGAGTGCGGCGGCAGCAAGTGCCGGTCTCGCGGCTGACTACTTCTTCGCCTGCACGCCAGCGTTTCTCTGCAGGAGTTCCCAGATCCTCAGGTTCTCTTCCTCCTGCGACAAGAGCAGGTCGGACGGCTTGCCTTCCGAATCGAACTGGGAGCGGAAGCGCCCCTCGTACTTCGCGAAGTCGTGGACGAAGTCGCCTTCGATCTTCGCCACGCCGCGCCGGCTCTCCGGGTTGCCCTCGATGCTCCAGGCGCCTTCGTCGGGGTCGTAGTTCCACAGCGGCCAGTAGCGGGTCGTCGTGGCGCGACGGGCCTGGTGGGGGACGAGGTCGACGGCGAACTTCTGCGCCGTCATGCATGGCACATAGCACAGGAGCAGCGACGGGCCCTGGAACTTCGCGGCTCGGTGAAATGTGCTCTGCAGGTGGTTCGGGTAGGCGAGACTGACTTGACCGACGTACGCGTTGTGTCCGTACGCCACCGAGATGCCGAGCGGGAAGCGCTGCTCGCTCTTGCCGCCGGGTGCGAACGGCGCGTCCATTCCCTTCGGCGTCGCCTTCGACATCTGGCCACCGGTGTTTGAGTAGACGTCCGTGACCAACACCATCACGACCACGTTGAGTTCGGATTGCAGCACGTGGATGAGCATTTGTAGACCGATGTCGAACGCCCATCCATCGCCGCCGACGATCAGCGTCTTCTTGTCGAGGAAGTTCGTCACTGTCGATTGCAACAGCCCGAGATGGGTGGCGAGGACCCGGTCCTTCTTCACACCTTCCATCTCGAGAACCTGACCCGCGACGTCCTGCAGATCCTGGACGAAGTCCACGGCGTCGAGCCGATCGCCGACCGTCTTCACCGGTTGGTCGGCGAGGCGGTTCATCTGCTCCATCATCTCGATGAGCTTCGTGAACGGTTGCGTCGCGCGCAGTTCCGCATTGTCCTTGAGGGATGCGAGGGCGTACGCACCCGAGGCGTTCATCTGGTCCGTCTCCTGCGCGACGCCGAGTGCAACGCCGCCGCCGACCGCGGCATTGTTCTCGAACAACGGATTCACCCACGCGGGACCGTAGCCCTGGAAGTCGCTCGTGTATGGCGTCTCGTAGGCCTGCGCGCCCCAGATCGAGGAGCATCCCGTCGCGTTGCTGATGACCGTGTGTGGGTAGAGTTGGAGGAACTTCGAGACATACAACGGCTCGTAGCAGCCCGCGCACGCACCCGAGGTGCCGACGTAGTTCGGCAGCATCTCCATATCGGATGAGGTGAGGTGCTTGCCGGAGATGTCCAGATCACGATCGAATTCGCCGCCCGCTTCCTTGCCGGTGTCGAGAACCTCGCGCCGATCCTCCAACCGTTCGACGTAGTCGGGTGTCACCGGCGCGAGTTGGATCGCGTCGTCGTCGCAACTGTCTTCGCAGATGCCGCAACCGGTGCACAGGTTTGGGTCGACAGCGACACCGTACGCGTCGCGCTGCACAACCTTCAGTCCCTTGAACAGACTGCTGTGCTCGTTCTCCATCGTGACCGAGTAGTCACCGGCGTTGCGGAACACGCGGCCGAGCGGCTGCTCTTCGATCACGCGCTGTTGGTTCGTGTCCAGCCTGACGAGGTCGAGAGCACCGCCGGTGGGGCACAGATAGACGCAGCCGCCGCACTCCGTGCAATTCGCCGCGTTGAAGGACGGGAGCCTGGGGGCGAAACCGCGCTTGAGGTCGCGCCAGGAGTTGACGGGCCGTGCACCGCCGCGGGCGTGGTCGTAGTACGCGCTGACGGGAACGTCGTCGCCGCGACCCGACAGGCCCGGCGTCTGGATGGTCTCACGAAAACCGATCTCGTCCGGCGCGACGGGAGGAACTTCGTGGAAGCAGACCGGAGTTCGAGATTCCGGCTGCGGTTTCGGCGTCGCGGTCGGTCGAGTCTTCGGGCTGGTCACGACATCCAGGGGTACTGGAACCCTCCGCAGCGCCTCGATGGCCTTGCGATACGCGTTGATGTTGCGCTGCACGACGTCTTCGCCCTTCTTGCCGAAGCTCTTCTCGATGCTCGCTTCCATCGCCGCGTCCGCGGCCTCGGGCGTGATCAACCCGAAGCGATCGAACAGCACGCGCTGCATGACCATGCTGATCTTGTTGCCGAGCCCTTCCTCGGAAGCGATCTTGAACGCGTCGATCGCGTAGCACCGAACCTCGTGTTCGATGATGCCGCGCTGCATCTCGACGGGGAGGTTCGCGAAGATCGTCTCGGGGTCCGCTGAAGTGTTGAGGACGAACACCCCGCCCTTGACGATGCCGTGCAGGATGCCCGCGCGGTTTTCGATCAGCGCGGGGTGGTGCACCGCCACGTAGTCCGGCGTCTTGACGTCGAAGCATTCTTCGAAGGGTTCGGTCGAAGCGCGGAAGTGCGACACGGTCACGCCGCCGGCCTTCTTCGAGTCGTACTCGGCGTGCGACGCGATGTGCAGCGTGTCCCCCGGAGTTTCCAGACTCGGCTGCCCCGCGTAGATCTGCGCCGCGGCCTTGACCATACTGACGGTGCCATCGGAACCGAACGCGACGATGCGCGCCTGGTGGACCTTGTCGTGATCGAAGATGTCCGGTGGCTCGATCATTGGCAACGACGACTGCATCACGTCATCGACGACGCCGACCGTGAAGCCCGTCCAGTACCGGTCCGTGTCGCGGATGGATTCGAGATGGGTGAAGACCTCGATCACCGAACCCGGATGGAAGTCCTTGCCGGCGAGGCCGTAGATTCCGCCGGTGACCATGGGGACTCGCGGCAGCTTCGGCATGCCGCTCAGCCCTTGTGCCGCCATCGTCACCGCGGCCCGCACGTCCGCACACAGCGGTTCGTCCTGGGCGGTGTGCGTCATGGTCCGGTCGAGCACGGCGATGCGTTCGATGGTCGGCGGCAGCGACGCCACGAAGTGCTTGCCGAGGAACGGCCGGAATGCGCGAATGTTGACGACGCCGATGCGACGGTTCGGATCTTCGCGAAGGAGATACTCCGTCGTCGCGTTGAGCGTCGAGACAGAACTGCCCGCGGCGACGATGATGTCGGTCGCTTCCGGATGACCGCGGTATTCGTACGGCCCGTAGTGCCGGCCGGTGAGTTCCCCGAACTCGCTCATGAGTTGCGGCAACACTTCGTGCACCGCGAGCGTGTGCGGCCGTTGCGCCAGTCCGCCCTGCATGTAGCCGTCCGGGTTCTCGTTCGTCCCCCAGACCGTGGGGTGCGCCGGGTCGAGCGACCGCGCCTTGTGCGCGAGCATCTTCTCGTGCGGCATGAACTCCCAGAAGAACTCGTCGGGCAGCAGGCGAACCTGCGTCTGCCGGTGCGATGTGAGGAATCCATCGTAGGCGACGGCGACGGGCAGGCTCACTTCCCACTTCAACCGCTCTGCGATCGCGCCGAGATCCTGCAGCTCCTGTGCGTCTTTGGCGAACAAGATCAGGATGCCGGTGTCGCGCACCGCGTAGACGTCGGAGTGTCCGGCGAAGATCGTCAACGAGTGACGAGTGAGGTCGCGGGCGCCGATGTAGAACGACACGGGCAGGAGCTGACCGGCGGAGTTGTACATCTCCGGGATCATCAGCAGGATCCCCTGCGAGGATGATGCGGTTGCGGAACCGACACCCTTGGACGCGACGCCCTGAATGAACGCGGCGGCCGCAGCCTCGTCACACGCCATGAAGACCTGCGGGACCACGCCGTAGATGTTCTCTTCGCGCGCGGCAGCTTTCTTCGCGGCCTCTTCGCCAAACGGCGAAGACGGTGTGATCGTGTAGATCACGATGCCGCCGTTGGTCTTGTACGCCACCCTGCTGATGACCTCGTTGCCATCCGAGATGGCTACATCGCCCGCGAAGGCGGCTTCTTTGTTCATAAGGAGGTCCGTCCGATCGGAACTAGTCGCAGGTGCCGAGGTCCGTGTTGAACACTTCCAGGAGCAACGAACCCTCCGCGGCTTCGTGTTTCTTCAGCAAGCTCCCGATGTCCTTGATCTCCTTCAGCAGGCTGTCGGGGCGTTCTCCGGTCTCGACGCCCTGCACCACCTTGTCGATACGTTCCAGCATTACGGCATGCTGTGCGCGCAGCAGTGAGAGTCGATGTTCCTCGTGCGGCGCGATCTCCAGGACCGTGTCGTACAGCCCGTCGAACGCTTCCTCCGCGCTGAAATGATGTGCGAGCATGCCGCGGTGCTCCAGCAACAAGGCGACGGCGATTTCCACGTCATCGGTTTCCTGGATCTTGCGCGAGATCATGGCAACCTGCTCGTGTTCCCTGCGGGTAGTGTCCTCGCTTCCCGGGACCTGTCCCTCGCTTTCGGCACCGACCATCTCTCTCTCGTCTCCTCGTTATGCGTGTCGAATGTACGACACCTCGTTATTCGAGTCAAATGTACGACACTTCGAAACGGTCTCACGCGAGCTGCAATTCCGCGAATGGGCGGCGAATGGGCGGCGAATGGGCGGCGAATGGGCCGCGAATGGGCGGCGAATGCGGCGAGAATCCCCTGCTCACGCAAGGGATAGAGTCGGAGGGGGCGAATCAGGCAAGACGTGCGGTCGCCAGACGACGAGCGAAGCGCCGTCTACTTGTGCACGCGCCAGAGGCTGCTGAAGTCATCCGTCCACAGCAGACTCGCCTTCTTCGCCTTCGCAACTTCGGGCGACACCTTCAGCCCTTCGCAGCGGAGCTGGCCGCCCGCGGCTTCGTGACGATCTCGGTCGACGTCGGCCGGCACAAGGTCCGCGAGAAGGGCCACCTGTTGATGGGAGAGCGGTTGCGCGATCTGTTCCGTTGCATCGACTATCTGATCGAGAACCAGTCCGTCGACAACGCGCGCATCGGCTGCGCCGGCCTGTCGCTCGGTGGCGAGATGTGCATGTGGCTTGCCGCCCTCGACCCGCGCGTCCGGGCGACCGTCAGCTCCGGTTTCCTGACGACGATGGATCAGATGGAGAAGAACCACTGCATGTGCTGGAAGTTCGCGGGACTGCGCGAACTCGTCGACTACGCCGACATCTACTCGCTGACCTCACCGCGGGCGCTGCAGTGCCAGAACGGTTTGCGCGAGGGGCCGCGTGACTTCTACGTTCCACTCGCGCGGCGCGCCATGCAGCAGATCCGCGTCATCTACCAGGATCAGGGTGTCCCTGAGCGGGTCGAGCTGGACGTCCACGACGCTGGGCACGTGATCGACCTGCCCGCGCTGTTGGAATTTCTGACGCTGCATCTTCGCTGACCGCACGGTTACGACCACGATAGATCGTGGCCCGACAACGGCAGGTCGCGCACGCGCTTGCCGCACGCGCGGTAGATCGCCGCGCAGATCGCCGGCGCGACCGGCGGCACACCCGGCTCGCCGACGCCACCCGGCGTGGCGGTGCTCTCGACGACGTGCACGCGGATTCGCTTCGGGGACTCGTCCATCCGGAGCACGGGGAAGTCGTCGAAGTTGCCCTGCTCGATCCGCCCGTCCTTGGCGGTGATCTTGCCGTGCATCGCCAGACTCGCGCCGAAGATCACGGACCCCTCCATCTGTGCGCGAACGCGGTCAGGGTTGATCACCAACCCGCAGTCGATCGCGATGTCGAAGCCGTGGAACGTGATGTCACCTTCCTTGTTGACTTCGACCTCGGCGACGACCGCGGCGAAGGCCGCGAAACCGCGGTGGACCGCGAGCCCGAGCGCGCGGCCCGGGGGTAGCTTCCGGCCCCAGCCGGCCTTCTTCGCACAGAGTTCGAGGACCGCCGCCAGGCGTCCGGTGTCGATCGGATGACGATCGAGGGGTTCTCCGTAGTTGGAGTAGTTGACGCCCTTCAGCTCGATCTTGCGCGGCTCGCCGATCAGATCGAGCGTGTACTCGAGCGGGTCCCGTTTCGCCGCGACGGCCAACTCGTCGGTGAACGAGCAGATCGCGAACGCGTGGTAGACGTTGGACACGGACCGCATCCAGCCGATGCGCACGTGGTTGCGGATGTCGCCCGCCTCGCAGCGGAGGTTGGCGATCGAGTAGGGGATGTCGGTGAACCCGAGCCCCAGCTCGAGATCGCTCGGACCCTCGACGTCGTTGCCGAACGTCGACTTCAACGACGGGAACGCGCTCCGCTGCAACCACGCCGTCGGCCGGCCAGCGTCGCCGACCGTCGCCGTGCAGGACACCGCAGCCACGGAGTGGTAGTAGTCGTGGCGGATGTCGTCTTCGCGGGACCAGAAGACCTTGACCGGGCCGCCGACGCGCTTGCTGAGCAGCGCCGCCTCGGCGACGTAGTCCGGCTTGGACTTGCGGCCAAAGCCACCGCCGAGCAGCGTGACGTGCACCGTCACCTTCTCGTGCGGAAGGCGCAGGGCGGCGGCGACCGTGTCCTGGGCTGCCTGGGGATTCTGCGTGGGGCACCACACCTCGCAAGCTCCGTCCGTCGCGTGCGCGACGGCGCACGGCGGCTCCATCGGCGCGTGGGCGAGGAGCGGGAGGTAGTACTCCGCCGTGAAGGTCTTCGCCGCCTCGGCCTTGGCCAGGGCCGCGCCGGCGTCACCGTCGTTGCGTACGACGCGGCCGGGCTTGCGCACGGCCTCTTCGAGTTGCTTGCGGTACGCGACGGAGTCGTAGTCGTCGTGGCCGTTCTCGCTCCGGGTCCACTCGATGACCAGCGCCTCGCGCCCCTTCGAGGCAGCCCAGGTGTTCTCGGCGATCACCGCGACGCCACCGAGCGCCGCGAATCCGAACGGGGCCTTGCCCGCCGCCAGTTCGACGACGTCGACGACGCCCTTGATCGCCCTCGCCGCCTTCGCGTCGAAGGACTTGACCTTGGCACCGAGCACCGGGCTGCGCGCGATCACCGCGAACTTGCAGCCCTCGGGAGTGACATCGAGTCCGAACTTCCCCGCGCCCGTGGTCAGGTCGTGCAGGTCGACAATCGACACCGGCTTGCCGACGTAGCGCCACTGATCCGGCGACTTGAACGTCAAGTCCGCGGTCTTCGGGACCGGTAACCTGGCCGCGGCCTCGACGAGCTCGCGGAAGTCGAGCGTGCGGCCCGTGGGCTCGTGGACGATGGCGTGGTTCTTGGCGCGGCACTGTCCGACATCCACCTTCCAGCGGTCGGCCGCGGCCTGCTGCAGCATGGCCCGGGCGGCGGCGCCGGCCTCGCGCATCGGCTGGTAGAAGTTCCGGATGCTCCGCGAGCCGTCCGTGTTCTGCGATCCCAGGCGACGGTCGCTGATCGCCTGCTCGATCGCGATCCGGCCGCGGTCGGCGTCGAGCTCATCTGCAGCGACCAGAGGAAGAACGGTCCGGATGCCGGTGCCCATCTCCGAGCGACTCGCGAGGATCGTCACGAGGCCGGTCTTGTCGATGGAGAGGAAGAGCCCGACGGAGAGCCCCGCTGCGGGGCCGCCTTCGCCGCTGTTCGACCCGACTTCGGAGAAGACCCCGCAGCCGAGTTGTACGCCGAGCAGCAGGCCGCCGCCGGCCATGCTTTGCAGAACTGACCGCCGACTGAGGTTGTGAACGTTGCTCATTTCCGCTCCTCCTTCCGCTCGGCCGCGGGCTGTCGGAGCTTCTTCGCCGCGGTGTGTATCGCGGCGCGGATGCGCGGGTAGCTACCGCATCGACAGATGTTGCCCGACATCGCTGCATCGATGTCATCGTCGGTCGGTTCGGGCTTTTGCTCGAGCAACGAGACTGCCGACATGATCTGGCCGGATTGGCAGTAGCCGCACTGCGGGACGTCGTGCTCGCGCCATGCCTGTTGCAGGACGTGATCGCCCTTGTCGGACAGCCCCTCGATCGTGGTGATCTTCTTGCCGTCCACGTCCTTGATCGGCAGCTGGCACGTGCGCGTGCTCTGGCCATCGACACGAACGGTGCAAGAACCGCACTGCATCTTGCCACAACCGAACCGCGTGCCGGTCAACGCGAGGTGATCGCGAAGGACCCAGAGCAGCGGGGTATCCGGATCTATCCCGGAGAGATCGACACTCTTGCCGTTTACTTGAATGCGGAGCATGGTGCGCCGAGCTTATTGCGGGCACGGATTATTCTCCACCAGAGGTCGAAGAACGTTGTGCTTGCGTCAACGTCTGGGTTGCGCCACAAGAGCGCTAATCCGTTCGAGAGTCACGGGATCGCCGCACCGCGCTCGCGGCTACGATTCGGCGATCGGTGGAACGAGACAGGAGGTCACCCCGAGGTGCGCGGGTTGACGAAGGGGATGGCCGAGCGCACCTATCTCACCAGGTGGAACACCTGGTGCTGGAGACGCCGCCACTTCACGGGCGTTGCGCGGTGGTGAGGCCGACTTCTAGTCCCGGTATCGTCGCCAGGCCTCGATCGAGGCCGCGAGGTTCGTCCGCCGGTCGCCCGGAACGCCGTAGCACTGGAGCCCGATCGGGCCGCGATAGCCGGCGCCGCGCAACTTCCGCAGGAACGCGCGCATGTCGAACGTCCCGCGGCCGAGCGGTCGGATCAGCTGCCGCCACTCGTCTCCGGTCGAGTCGGTCCCGTTGATCGAGACGAGATCGAGGCGGGGCGTGAACTCGCGCAGCAGCTCGTCGAGCTTCGTTCCGTTTCCTGCGCGGAGGACGTGGCACAGATTCAGCGAGAGCCCCACGTTGTCACGCCCGACCGATTTCGCGAACCGTGCCGCGTCCCTGATGGTCGAGATGCGGAATCCGTGGTGGGGGTAGAGCACGACGCGGAGCCCCGCAGTCCGGGCAAGGTCGGCGAGTCGCTTCACGTGTCGCACTGCGTCGGCGTCGGTCCCACCACGCTGCACGGCGAGCCAGATGCGGGCACTGGTACCCTTGAGCAACGCGATGTCGGCTTCGAGGCGCTTGTGGTAGGCCGGGTTCTTGCCGGGGCTGATGGTCGCGTACAAGGAGAACAGCTTCAGTCCACGTGCCGCAGCCGCGCGCCGGTACCCGGCGACGGCGCCCGGGCGAACCGTGCCGACGCCCGAGTAGCCGAGTTTCGCGAGTAGCTGCATCTGTTCGTCGGGGGTGCCACGCGGAAGACCGTTGTCGAAGGCGAAGAATTCGGCGCGGTGGCGTGCCGGTCTAGCTGACCTCAGGTCGTAGAGGCCCCACTCCCTGATCGCAGACGTCTTGCCGTAGGAGGCATGGATCACGAGGTCGAACACGCGCGCCGTCGTCAGGGGGATGTCTTTCAGCAGGCGGTTGCGGTTGTAGATCGCATTCTTGACGGTCGCGACCTTCTCTCCGTCGCAGAACAGTTCGAAGTCCTTTGGCGCGCGCTTGTCGGCGGCGAAGCCGGCGAGGGACATCGCCGTCACGGTGATCTGACGATCGAACCCGAGCCGCAATCGGTATTCC
>PVBE011656862.1_pt1 | contig 29043 bp, 23 predicted proteins | sample 1631181 | NCBI WGS metagenome assembly PVBE01 (sample SAMN08397723, study PRJNA350692) | Marine metagenome, whole genome shotgun sequencing project. | isolation source: water | place: Pacific Ocean | collected 2012-04
ATCATAATAATTATATATTTTACAAAATCTAATATCTGATTTATTTTATTATAAAGAAAATAAATAACAGAGAGGATATAAAAGATGAAAAAAATGAATATAGCAAAATATCTTATATTACTTTTGATATTCTTAAGCTTTACATGTTATGCATACCAAATAGATAATAACAGAGAAGTAGTAAATCAGATAAATCTGAATTATCATCAGGATAATTATGCCTATCCAAATAATATAACATATAGACAGTTAAGTTATTTAAACAACCAAAGTGTATATACTCAATTCAATAAAATACAAAATTATGTTATTAAAAGACTTAACCAGAAGATGGAACAATACCCGAAGAATATGTGGTATTTTGTGGAACAGGGATGGATGAATATATCCATAGGTAGATTTCAAAAAGCAGTTACTCTGTTTGATAAATCTATAGAAATAATGCCGACATCATCAGCTTATTTTGGACTTGGAATGGCATATAATAATCTTGGCAAAACCAAACTTGCTAATGAAGCATATCATTATGGTCTATCTTTTAAGCCTGAAAATATCACAAACAAATTCATACAGGGTCCTATATTCAGCAGAGGAATAAACTCTAAGTTAGATAACACAAATCTGGGAATAGACACATACAATATTATAAGTTATAGAAATTCTAAAGAAATTAATTCTGAATTGAAATCATGTTTCACCCTATTACTTACCAGACAAAAATACAAAGCTATTGAAGCTTTCAGGAATTATCTGGAAACTGATCCGAATTCAGTTATAGGATTAATTGGACTTGGCTATTCCTATTTTAACTCAGGAAATGAGCATAGTGCTATTCAGACCTTCCAAAAGGCACTTAATCTAAATAGCAGATCAGCGGCAGCTTTAACAGGTATAGGCAGAGTAGAATTCAGAGAAGGTGATTTTGATAAAGCAATTTACTATTTCAATAGAGCGCTGGAAATAAATCCGAAATCTGAAAGCGCATATTACGGAAAACTACAAACAGTTAGATTTATGCACCTAAAAAATAGAGAACTTAATTCAATTTAAAAATAATTAATCTGGCATCTAATTAACAGAGGTAAGTACTATGAAAAAGAAAATTTCAAATACAGAAAAAGAAGAAAATAATATAGAAACAACTGATGATGAAACAAAAAATAGCATTAACACTCATATGAAGTTCAGGAAAATAAGATTAACTAAATTGAAGTTAATTATACTACTGGTATTCACCGTAGTCGGTATGGGAATCGGAGGATATTGCTACTACTATTTCTCTCATTATGTTTCTACAGACGATGCATTTATAGGTGGTCAACCTGTTTACATAAGTCCTCAAATTTCAGGTAATGTAAAGAAAATTTTCATCACAAATAACGAACATGTTAAGGCTGGACAGCTATTACTCGAAATTGATCCTAAACCGTTTGATTTAAATCTTGAACAAGCTAAGGCACAGGTAGAAGTGACAAAATCTAAACTTTTATCAGCTGAAGCTGAATATATGATCGCAGTAGATGCTCAAAATACAGCAGCAGTAGATATGCATAGAAATCAAATACTAATGGCTGGAACTATGACAGGTTCGGCTATAAGTCAGGAAAAATTTGAACACAGCATATCAATTTATGAGGCAACAGTTTCTGGAGTAAAAATGAAGAGTGCTGCTATACTTCTCGCAAAATCAAATCTAAAAAAAGCAATAGTAAAACTTGAACAGGCTAAACTTAACTTGTCTTATACAAAAATCTACGCCCCAATAAACGGAAATATAACGAGAAAGAAAATTAATTTAGGGTCTTACGTCACACAGGGAAAACCAATCCTTGCCTTGGTATCAGATAATAAATGGATAAATGCAAACTTCAAAGAAACTCAACTTACACATATGAAAGTTGGACAACCAGTCAATATTTATATTGATGCATATCCCGGAATTACTTTTAAAGGTCATATACAAAGTTTACAATCAGGAACCGGGGCCGAATTTAGCTTGCTTCCTCCTGAAAACGCAACTGGAAATTTTGTTAAAGTTGTTCAGAGGGTACCTGTAAAAATAGTATTCAACAAAATGCCAAACCCAATGAAATACTTTTTAGCATTAGGCATGTCTGTTACGCCAACGGTAAAGATTTGATGTCATCAAGAAAATATCGTAAAGCATTATTTCACTGTAAGCATAAGTAATTAATGGCAAGTAAAATGTTTTTATGATTAAAAACGGAGGGAGACATTTCATTATAAACATATCAATATATATATAACCATTAAAGATTTTATATAAATAATATTAAGAACAAAGATTCAAAATTTAAAACTGTGTCTATAAGCGACAGGGGAAACATTCATTTTTTTCTTAAACATTCTGCTAAAATAGAATCTGTCACAAAAGCCGGTTTTATGTGCAATTGAATCAATACTGTCTGAAGAATAATGCAGAATAATACATGCTTTTTCAATTCTGCGTTTGAGGATATATTTCTGAGGAGATCTGCCTACTTCGTTTAAAAACAGACGTGAAAAAGCGTTAGTTGACATATGTATTATTTTAGCAAGTCTTACGTTTGATAAATCAGAAGCCAAATTATTATCTATATGCTTAATTATTTTTTCAATTCTCGGTTCTGTAGTAAGAACCATACATTTTTCTTTCGGTATGAAGTTTAATAATTCAAGTATCAGTGAATAAATAAGCATACTTACATAACGGTCATAACTTAAATAATCTTCATTCAAGTCAGGAATTAATTTATCAAGGATTAATTGAACATGAGAAGATATATTAAATTCTAGAATTTGAGGTAAAATAGCATCATAGGGTAACCCCAAAGAAAAATGGACAAAGAAATGTTTTAATTTACCATTTAAATCAGCTCGCTTATTATTAATAATATAACTATTAATGGATTCACCTAAAAGAAAATCACTGTTCGCAGGTGCTTTACGATCAGGATCATAATGTGTAGAATAAGCAGTATAAGGAGGGATCAGATATATTTTTTCAGGTATTAATTTGTATTCCACTCCCTGAAATGAAATCTTAGCCCCTGCTTTATTATTCCAGTATAATCTCCAATATGGAAATGATAAATTGTTATGCTCCCATACATCCATTACCCAGTAATGACAGCATAAAAGATTAACCTGCAGCCTTGAAAAATTCTGATTAACCGAAGACGGATCACCAGTATCAGGAACTTTGTAATATAGCATAATAACACACAAATTTTTATATAACAATAGTTTCTTAATTACAATAACACCAACTCTACCGTAATTCACCATCATTATTTAAAATATAAAGTGCAAAATATTTAAATTTGGATCGTTTCACATAAAGCACTTTATTTTATGTTTATTACTTATTCATCAGCCAATCAGTATTAAAATATGCATACTCAATTGTTTCTTTACCGTTTTCTACACATGAATATGTTAAATGAATCATACCATCAGAGGTCTGAAGAACTGAAGGATAACTATAAGAATTTCCTGTTTCTTCTGGAGCATATGCAATTGTTCGCTTATAATCCCATGTACTCCCCTGATTTTCTGATAAAGCAGCTGTTAATCTATACCTTCCGTCTTTAAGATCATTTGATACCATAAGCCAGTCACCATTATTAAGCTTAATAACTTCAAGGCTGGAACCTGGATTTGGAATATCAGAATATACTGCAGCAGACCATGTTTCACCAGAATCTGTAGAAGTACTTATCTGAACATGATGACCAGAACCGCTATCTCTACAGTAGGCAACTAAAGTTCCATCATTTTTTTCTACAATACTAGGTTGAATAGGTCCTAAACCGACTATTGGTTTACTGGCCATCCAACTCTTACCATTATCATCACTTATAGCAACTAAGGACATATTGAAACCATCAGAATATAATGGAAGTAAAATTCTTCCTTTTTTACTATGCTGTAAAACTATAGGATGAATCCTGGTCTGCCATCCCTTTTGGCGTTTGACAGGATCCTTTGCTGCTTCTTCAACCAGCTTATAATATGGAGGTGCGTAATCAGCCCAAATTGGATCATATCCCTTATTTTCTTTCAGCCAGTCAAAACCTGCAACTGTTGTATCATAAAAAATATCTCCAGGCACCATTGTGATTATGCCTTGAGTGTTCCACTTAGGAGAACCGTTAGGATTAATATCATTTACATTAGCTTTTTCATAATGCAAAATAGCATCATGCCATTCATTATTTTCTACTGCAATCCAGTAAAGCCATATTGTTCCATTATTTTCAAAAAGAACAGGGTTACAATCAGGAACATTCGGGGTATCTGCCATTTCAAAAGGCTTACTCCATGTTTTACTTCCATTAACAAGCCTAGCTCCCTGAACAATTACATCGTTGGCATGACGTTCACCTGAACCGTAAAACCAGCAGGCAAGCAAATCACCATTTGGCAAAGCAATAATACTGCTTGAATGGGTATGTTTCTCCTGAGGAGGAAAAATTGGTTCTTTTGAAAAGACCTGACTCTGATCTGCACAAGCCATAGAAATTAAACCAAAAACTAATGCGACACTTAAACAAATTTGTTTCATACAACTCCCTATGCATAAATATAGTAACTTTTAAATATCCTTTAAGATACAAAGAATACTTGTTAAATAAATTCATAATTGTTAAAAAAATAGAATGTATCATCTTTGTAAGCGTAAAAGTATGAAAAGATTATACTTAAAGTACTTAAAAAATTAATGAATATTATTGATTCAAACCCAATTTTAATATTCGTTAATGCTATAAACAATCAATAAAATACTATTCACCTACAAGTATCTTTTTTGGTGATATGGCAATTTCATCAATTGATATCGGCCTTCTGATAAGAGAATAGCTTATTGCACCAATTATGCAGAATAAGCCGCTTGTAATAAATACCCAGTTAAAATTATTCCCTGTGAGAAAAAGTATCACACCGGTACCGATAGGGGCAAGTGTAGCACCAATAAAATTGGCAAAATTCTGTATTCCTCCAAACGTTCCAACAGCCTCTTCAGGTGATAAATCCCCTACTAAAGCCCACACTACACCAGGAATCATATTATATGCAAATAGGCTGACAGTAATAAGCGTCATTACAATGAATAAACTGTTCACATAATTTATCGGTATTGCTACAATACCTGAAACTAAGCATGCACCGATTATAATAACAAGCCTTGATTTTATGGGTTTCATCCCCTTTTTTATAAAATAATCAGATAAATAGCCACCAATCATCACAGCAAAAATGGATGCTATAAATGGTATAGCTTCATATATACCTGTTTTTGCTAAACTTAAATGTTTGTCTTTAATTAAATAGTCAGGCAGCCAGGTTAAATAGAGCCAAAATACATATGATGATCCCATATTACCGATAATTATCCATATCATAGTAGGATGTTTAAACAGTTTCCATATATTGACTTTTACCTTTTTAAGTTTTGCTTCTTTTGAAACTCTGGCAATTTCAGATGACTGTTTGATTTTGCCCGTATCATCTTTTCTATAAAATATTATCCATATTACTCCTACAATAAGGCCTAGAATACCTAGAATAATAAACATTCCGCGCCAACCTGTAAACAGCATTAAAACTACTAAAATAGGAGGTGCTATACCATTTGCTATCCTAGGTCCAAGGTTAATCACAGAGGCGGCCACACCTCTCTCGCTAGGCTTGAAATAATGCTGAGCAACTTTCCCTGCTATTATAAAAAACGGAGCTTCAGCTATACCAAGAAGAACTCTGGCTAAATACATTGTAAAAAAGCCAATCACCAAACCTCCAAGTATTGAAGAGAGCGACCATAGAACAATACTGAATAAAAATAATTTATTTATACCAAATTTATCTACAAGCCATCCTGAAGGAAGGCTTGCAAGTGCATACGGCCACATAAAAGCAGATAAAAGAAGCCCCATTGTAACGCTGTCAAAATGAAAATGCGCAGCAATTGTGGTATTTGCAAGGCTTAATGTTGATCTGTCAAGATAATTTACTAATGCTCCCAATAGAAGAATTGCCACAAGAATCCATCTATACTCTATACGAGAAAAAAAACCTTTTTTTGCCCCATCTTTTTTCATATACTTCCCCTTAATGTATAAAAAATATAAAATCTAATTTAATAATAATTTATTTAGATTATTTCTGCAGTAAACCCAATTTAATAAGGTTTTCTTTTACTTTCATTTGTTCTGGTTCCTTGAAAGCATGGAATGGTTCTGCTGTAGCATCACTGCATAATCCAAGGAGAGACAATGCACATTTAATTCCTTTAATCAGACTTGAGCCATATCTCCCTACACCGTAGATACTGAGACATACATCAATAATTTCTTCATGAAGTTTTCTCATTTTATCATAATCTTTAACCAATGATGCTTCATAAAGTTTAACATAAAGTTCAGGATAAAAATTGGCTCCGCCATGAACACCTCCGTCAGCCCCCATCATTAAAGCTTCACAGATCAGCTGTTCATAACCGACAAGCATAGAAAAATTATCATGTCCTTTTAAAGCTTTTTTTACATAATGAAAATATGTCATATCGCCAGAACTGTCTTTTAGCCCATGCACCAATGGATGTTCGGCTATGCTAGCAACAGTATCAGGTTCTAATTTTATTTTAGTATTACTTGGAATGTTATATAAATATAAAGGTAAGTTTATTTCATTAAGAATATCAAAATAATATTCTTTTAATTCTTCCTGGCCTGCAGGAAAATAATACGGTTGGGTTAATACGACTGAATGTGCACCGCATTTCTCTGCTTTATGTGCAAGCTTTACTGATTCGTCAAATATTGTATCAGCTATTCCAACAACTACAGGCACCCTGTTTTTAACAATCTTACAGGTCCTTTCAACAAGTTCATTTCTAATATTGTAACTTAAACTCGGAGCTTCACCTGTAGTTCCAAGGATAAACAACCCATGAACACCACCTTTTATTATGTGTTCTATTAGCTTTTCGAGTCCTTCGCAGTCTAATTTGCCCCTTTCCAGTAATGGCGTTACCATCGGAGGTATAATACCTTTTAACAATTGCGTCATTTATATTCTCCCAAAAATCATTCTGTTGGTTTAGATTTGTCGACAGTCAATATTAAATTAATCTCTTTTTTTGATAAAAAAAATAGTATATTGCATAATTATATGTATTTGGTACATATACTTGTGTGTATTTTAAACATAACTAATCACTATTCAGTATTTCATCATAATCGTTAATTATACTGAAAAGTTTCGGTAAGGCTAATTTTAGATAAATCTCTTAAATCTAAAGTTATTCTTTTTAAAGATAAAAGTACATGAGAGCATTGGAGTTTAAAATCAATGTTAAATTTCCTCAATATACCCTTTTCTCTAAGTTCCTGAAGAAACTTGTCAATAAGTTCCTCTTCCTTTATTAAAAGTAATTGTACTCTTTTTCTTTTTTGCTCTGAATTAATCTGAATTGACAGCTCAATATTTTTATAAAAATGTTTCAATATTTTTGGGTGATGTTTTTCTATAAATTCAATAACACCTTCGTCTGTTAATCTAATTAATGATAGCTTATTGCAAATTCTTCTTATATGTATTACCCAGTTACCGACGTTTTCTAGATCCTCAGAAGATAAATCCTGCTGCATTTTCAAATTATTCAATACTGCTTCAATACTGCTTATATCAATAAATTTATCATATTGTCCCTTATCATTATCTTTTGAAACGTAAGCATCAATACGTTTTAAAACATGTTCATTTAAAGCAGCAAGTTTCTTTTTCAGGTTCACTATCATATTATCAGGCCAAATTATAAAATTAACAATCCACATACAGCATATTGCCAATATAATTCCGGCAAGTCTTTCTATAACTGGAGCAAAAGAGGTCTCAACAGTAAAACTACCTGCAACACACATTAAAAAAGCTATACCTGCCTGCAGCCCTATATAAGCAACACCTGGCTTTGCAGTGTATATATATGCTGTAAAGAAAGTAATGAAAAAAATTATAATTAACATAATTGACGTTGTCTCTACACCAAAGCTCAAAATAAACATCCCTACAGCGCCCCCAAGTAGACACCCCATCATTCTAAGAATCCCTTTATGACAACTTGTAATAATATCGATCTGTGATGCAAAAACAGCTATAATAGCAACTGTCATATTTAAGTAACCACCTGGAACTTGAAGCCATAAGCAGAACCAAAAAGTAAAAAGTACACCGCATGAAGCTTTGATTCCATGTATGACAACTGGTATATATATTGGAAGTTCATACGAAAAGAATTTGATAACAATATAATCATCTTTGTCAGAATCTATCTTTGTAAAACCTGATATTTTGTTTTTATATTTGAAACCATTTCTTAATACATATACAAAATCATTATAGAATGATTCAAGAAAATAAAAAATTTCATGGAAGTTCATTATTTCTTCCATTGAATAAGATTTATTATATTCAGATGAGGCAGAGTAGGCAGACTTTATATCTTTAAAAATATTCTTCATTTCTATAAACAGACGAATCAATTTTTTGTCATTTTCAAAATATTGAATTTGTGACATTCTTTCTAAATTTGAAATAACCATTTGTAGCAATTTTTTATAATGATTGGGATATTCAGACTCTTTCATCTCTAGTGAGCTATTATAAATAACTTTCAACTGCCTCATTTTATATTCTAAAATTTGGAACATAGTTTCTAATTCAAGTCTATGATTTCTAAACAGTTTTTTTTCCAATTTAGCACTTACAACTAGACTGTTATTAGATTTAATAACTCTGAGTAGCTCAGATATATCATTATTAATCTTCACTGGATTATATTTTTTTTCTGAATACTGATATAAAAAATCTTTAATCAAAAGGACAGTTCCTGAAAGCAGGTTTTTTGAATTTACTATTAATTCATCTCCTGCGTATCGAGGCCATAAAATAATATTTACAAACCAGGATACCAAAACACCAATAGCTATATCTGCTGCCCTGTAATATGCGATATGCAGTGGAAAATCACCGTAGGGATTTGATAATGCTACCATTCCCATCAATACCGCATTGGCTAGCATATACATCCAAAAATACCCGATTTTAGACTGAAAGCCTAAATAAAATCCTAAAAATACTCCTAAAAAAATAAATACTGAAAACAGTATAGGATTCTGTATACAATAACCAAGAAAGAACAGCATAAGCACACACCCTATAGCACAACTCAATGACCGCATCCAGCCTTTAGCAAAACTTGCCCCGACATCAGGTCTCATCATTACTAATGCGCTAATTCCCCCCCAAAATGGAAAACCAAGTTCTAAATAATTAATTAAAGCAATAGTAAGTGCGCATGCAAGAGCAGTCTTAATAGCTAACTTTGTCTGAAGACTATTCCAAGTAAAATTTTTTACAAGATGATCAAAGTCTTTATAAATAAGATTACAATGATAGTTTACAGACATATTTAGATTTCAAAATTTAGAGTTTATATAAGAATAATTCATTAAATTAAAACCAGATATTTAAGATAAGCAACAGTGCAATAATAACTATAAAAAGAATTGTTCCATGCAACAAGATATCTGTTAATGTAAACTTTTCATCATTAGTTTTTTTATCTTTACTGCACATATCTAGCTTATGATTCAATTTAAAATATTCGTAGCTAAAAGTAAATAATACACAATTATAATACTATAAAAGTTCTAGCATTAGCTCCTTCTGCAAACTTTATATCTTTAGGCAGATTATCAAATTTTATCCTTACAGAAAATCTCCGTTGCAATCTTATCCAGTCAGTAGTAGGTTCTATATAAGGAAGCAGCTTAGTTTTATCCTTAGTTCTACTTGTACCTCTCCCAATAAATTCAACTGTACCTTTAAAAAGCCTAAATGGATGCATGTCTGTGTATATATAAACTTTCTGTTCAGGTTTAATATGTCTAATAACACTCTCCTTATAATTTGACATAACCCACCAATAACCATCTTGAATTAAAACAAACATCGGTTCTCCTTCCCCTGCATAGTCTCCTGGCCTAACATTAAAATTTGTTATATAACCATCAGCAGGTGCATATATTTGTGCCTGTTCTAATCGGTATTCAGCCATAGCTACCTGAGATTTGATTGAGTCAATACTGATTTCCTGAGAATTAATCATCTCTTCCCAGTATTGGCACTGTTCCTTTCCTTCTGTGAGTTTATTTCTTGCATCATCAAGTTCGGATATTTTTTCTTCATATGACTGTTTTGATACTGCACCTGTAACAGAAAGTTTCTTATATCTTTCAAAGTTAAGTAGGGCAACATTGTATTCATTTGCAATAAATTTTAGTTTTTTCTGTGCCAATTCATATCTGGTATATAGTATTTTCAGCTGTGATTTTTCCTGTCTAAGAGAAGATTTTTTTACATTCAGCATCAACTGATAAGGATAAGGATCCAGCTGCATCAGAAGAGTTCCTTTCTTGACATACTGATTATCCTTGACATAAATATTCTGAATATGCCCTTTTACTCTTGGAGTCACTACTACCATATGAGCCCTGATATAAGCATCACTTGTATAAGCAAATACCCATCCATGGAATACAAAATAAATACCTATAACTGCAATAATTACTGAAAAAAATATGATAGTTATTTTTTTTCTTTTATTCATAACGCACCTTTCAGGAAACTGTATTAGAGTTATAACCTAACTAAGAGGTAGACAATGTCCCTAAAAAGTTAACCTTCATTCAGAATATACCAATGCTTACCTTTGACTATAAACGACTTCATTATCTTTGCACTGCCTAAAGGATTACCCCTTTCAGTAATGACAAAGTTATTCTTATTGCTAAGTATTTTTTCAAGCTTATTTACTTTGTTTATAACCTCCGCATCCTGGTTTAGGTAAAAATTAACTGCTCCCATGCTAACCTCATCAGGTCTGTAAAGATATAAAGTTTTATGACTGTTATCTATTGACTTATAACATTTATAGATAGGATAAAAAGAATATTTATTGTTAAACAGTACAGCAGTCATAATCCCGACAATAACAAAAATAATCAATAATAGAATTGAAAATCTTATTATAATCTTACGCCAGTTAAATTTAGAAAGGAAGAAACTCTCATTAATAATTTTCATTGCCATTATCGCAGTAAAAAGTGCCAATGGCGGATATAAAGGTAGAAGATATACTGATCTTTTAGCGCTGGATGTACATAGCAGAATAAAAGGAAAAATAAACCATGTAGTCACAAATCTCATATTAACATTAAGAGTAAAAAGATGACGATGCCTATGGGCAATAAGAACTATGATTACAAGAACAAAAATTACTGTCCATGGCAAAAACTGTCCAGGCAGTTTTTCAAAATAATAATAAAATGGATTATCATGCTGAGCATAGGAACCAGTAAAGCGGGCAATTGTATTTTTCCATGTTGCCGTATATGCTATTTCATAACCATGTCTTTCGTAAAGTTTCCATACCCACAATGCTGCAGGAACAAGGCATAGTATTGACCCTAGAATAAGCAGTATCCAGGATTTTATATATATTCTTTTATTCCAGATCATTTCACTAATCAACCAGAAAAAAAGAGCACAAGAAGGAATTGCCAGTCCAAGAAGTGATTTAGTCAGGATACCAAGTGCCATAGACGCACTAAAGGCTAAAAACAGGAGCAGTTTAATAATAAAACTGCTTTTCTTCTCAATTATATCTTTATGCAGAGCATAGAATGATGCCATAGCGGCAACAATAAACATGCACAGAGTCATATCCACAAGGCATCGGTTTGCTATTGCCCAGAATTGTGCAGAAGTTGCCAGAACTACTCCCGACAGAAATGATGTCAAAGGATCAAATCTCATTTTCAAAGTCAGAAGATATATAATTAGTACTGCAAAAATAGCAGCCAATCCAGAACAGAGTCTTGCGGTAAAAGCACTTCTGCCAAATGCATCAAAAAAACCTGCGGTAACCCAATAATATAACGGTGGATACTCAAGGAAAGGTTTGCCATTAAGCTTCGGCATTGACCAATCATCAGCTCTAGCCATCTCTGCAGATATGCCGGCAACTCTAGGTTCATCTGTCCGCCAAAGCCTTTTCTCTCCTATTGTTGGGATGAATAAAATAATAACGAAGGCAGCTAGTAGAAAAAAATATTTAACGCGTTTATCTGAAACAGCAGTACTGGACATATTCATTTTGTATTCTTTCTGTTCTAATTTAAGTAAAATTTAATAATTAACTATACTTACATGTTATCAAATAATTAATAATTAGTAAAGTCTCTCTAGTTCAAAATATTTTTTAATAAACAGTAATATCATTCTATTATCGGCAGGAATTACGCAAATATTATCTTAAACAGAGCAAAATCAAATGTTAAAGCATACTTTTTTTATTAAACTTATCATCCATGTTATCGCAGGGTCATCATTATGTTTTTTTCTCCACCACATAAAATAAGTTAACTCAGGAAATTCAAATGGAAGCGTTCTGTAAGCAAGATTATAAATACCGGCAAATTTTTTACTCATCCTTTCTGAACCAATGCATATAAAATCAGTACCTGGCAATATAGATAATGCTGCAATCATATGCGGAACAGTAAAATTCTTAGAATTAATAGGATAAATTTTACTGTTCATTTTTTTACCAAAAATAGTTTTCCAACCTTCAAATCTGTAATTCCAAATTAAATGCCGGTAATTTTTAAATTCATCAACCGTTAGTTTATCCTTAGAAAATATCGGATGATTCTTATCAGCAATACATACAATACGCTCTTTGAACAGAAGTTCCGACATAATATTTGCTGGAGCATCATATATTTCTGTACCAATAGCCATATCAATATTATTGGAATCCAGTTCATAAAAAAATCTATTATAATTTATTGTAGTGACATCAACTGTTATATTTGGTCCTATTTCTTTTAATTTTTCTATAATTCCTGGAAGCAAGAGTACTGTACTAAAATCTGACATGGCAATATTATAACTTCTGGTTACTTTAGCAGGATTGAATTCATTCTCTGTAAATATATCTTCAAACCGTTCAAGAGCTTTCCTAACCGGACCTATCAATAACTCAGCTTTTGGTGTCAAAGTCATCTCATTACTAAAGTAGCCTCTTATCAATAATTCATCATCAAAAATATTTCGCAATTGCTTGAGAGAATAACTTACTGTAGATTGGCTTAACTTTAATCTTTCTGCAGCTCGTGTTGTATTTTTTACCGTCAATAATACATCTAGCACTACTAATAAATTTAAATTAACATTAATCAGTTTTGCTAATGACATTATTAACCTCCAAACAATTCATTAATAACAATCTAAATTATCGATAGTTATATATTTAACTATTATATTTTATGAGCTTAAAAATCACAAGTATATTAATGCTAAGTACTAAATAAGAATAAATTTTATAATATCGATAACATCGATAATAATATAAAAAAACAGTTTTAAAATTAGCAAAGGAGGAAGTAAAATGAAAAAATTACTTAACACTTTAGCAGAAATAATATTGTCGTTCACAGGACCTTTGGCAGAAATATATAAAAAATCTAATATAGTTCCTCATGATTCCTTTTGTTTCTTTTTCAAATAAATAATATTTACATGACAGAGAGATTTTGTTGTTTGAATGACAAAATCTCTATATATAATTTTAGTATTCTACTGAAAGTTGAACAAAACCATCTTCCATTCTGCTATTCATATGAGAATGTTCAAATACTAATATTTTGTCTGCTATATAGTTATCACTGTATTATTAAATACTGATAATAACTTATAGAACTATCACAATACAAAAGTATAATAATATTTATAGAATTCATATAATGTCAAACTAAAACGGTTTATACTTATGAATAGACTCAATGTAAAAAAATTATTTAACAACAACTTGTTATTTTCAGTATTACCTACATTATTCAGTATAAAATCAACTGTTAAAATAGAAGCAGAACAATCTAACTGCATTTCCGGCTACAGTATTAAATTAAAAAACAGCACCTATTCAGTCATACACAGTGATATTTCCTATTTAATGATGGCATTAGGAGATATTTTAACTTTTGGATCTGCATCAGTGACAGATAACAGGCAGTCAAAGCTTGAATTCAGAGCAGTCATGTTGGACTGTTCCAGAAATGCAGTTCCAAAGATAGCTACTTTAAAGGAATTTTTATTAAAACTCTCTTTAATGGGACTGAACTATTTCTGTCTTTACACTGAAGATACCATATCTGTAGATTTTGAACCGTTAATCGGCTATGGAAGAGGGGCATACACAGAACAGGAAATAAAAGAACTTGACAGTTTCTGTCAGCAAATAGGTGTAACTCTTTTTCCATGCATTCAGACACTTGGTCATTTTGAACAGATTCTAAAATTCAAGAAGTTTGAAAATCTTCAGGATAATGACAGAGTCCTTAATGTTAAAAAAGAAAAAACATATGAATTTCTTGATAAATATATAGATACAGTTTCATCATATTTTTCGACAAATATAATTCATCTAGGAATGGATGAACCATGGGGGCTTGGCAGAGGAAAATCTTATAACCCAAGATCTAAAAACACACCTTCATGCCTTTATGCTGAGCATATTACAAAAATGTCAAACTTGTGTAAAAAGAAAAATTTACAACCCATTATCTGGGGAGATTATATACTTGGAGATTCCGGAGAGAATAAACTTACTGAAGACGAAATCGGTATTATTCCAAAATCTGTTATAATGAATTATTGGAATTATGGGGATACTGAACAGACTAATTATATAAGTAGCCTTAATAAATTTAAGAAGAACGGTTATGATGCAATAGCTTCTCCAGGAGCATGGAACTGGTCAAGATACTGGGAAAATTTTGATTCTGCTCAAAAAACAATTTCTGCATGTATGAGCTCTGCGTATGAATGTAATATTAATAAATCTATGCTGACTATGTGGGGAGATGACGGCAATGAGTGCTTATTAATAAATAATTATGCTATTTTGGCTTTTTACTTAGAAAATACCATAAATAACAATTCCAATAATACTCGCTGGCAAGCAAAACTGAAAACAATATGCAGAACTCAATTTGAAGAGTATGAATTGATGTCAAAAATAGAAAACCCTGATTTTGAATCTCTACCGAATACAGAACTTAACCTTTACATATCAAAAATGCTTTTTTACGATGATCCTCTCCTAGCTTATGTTACCAGGCTTTTTAACGATAATTCACCTGTTGAATATTATTCGACCCTGTCTGAAGAAATAATCAGCTATATTAAAAATTCAAATAACTGCAATTTGAGTAATTTAAAACTTGCAACACTATATTGTAAGTTTACAGCTTCCAAATTTGAAATAGTTAAAAATGCAATGAACGCATATTTAACCGAGGATAAAAAAAGAATGAAAAAGATAATTAATGATATTAACGATATTAAACTGACTCTATCTGAATTCTGTTTACTTTACAGAAAACTATGGTTTGAAGAAAGAAAACCTTTTGGGTTTGAAGTAATAGACATAAGATTAGGTGGTTTAAAAACGAGACTTGATACTTTAGAATTTAAACTCAAAAATTACATTGAAACTTCAGAAAACATTGAAGAATTCGAATTTGCGACATGCAGCGACCTAAAGATGATCGATCTTGCACGATATTCAAAAGTATGTTCAATGTGTAAGATAATTTAGACATACGAAGTTAAACTTAATATTTTCCTATTTCAGTTTCTGCTTTAAACGCTTTGGGTGATGAGTTATAAAAATTATGAGAAGCATTATTAATGAACCTGCTGTCATAATTATACCTGTAAGAAGAAATGGAGCCTTAACAGATATAGCTTCTGCAATATATGCACCGAGTGTCGGAGCAAACAATAGACAAATACCGGTAACTACAGAAATAAAAGCTACTGACTTCGCAACTGATTTTTTAGACACTTCCTCTATGACTAAAGCATCAAAAGAAGCATAAACAAAACTGCCTCCAAACCCGACGAAAAACCAGCAGGAAAGGAAAAAATATTTATTTGTAAATGCGTATAAGACTGAATTTATCACACAGGCTATGTAGCTTACACCTATAATTAACAGACCAACCAGTATTAAGATTATTTTCTGTTTTTTCTTAAATTCACTGACAGTTATAGCCCCTATAACTCCGCCTCCTCCAAGCACAATAAATATAATTACAAATGTGCTTTTTGTAAAACCAACTTCCTTTGCAAAAAGTGTAATTAGGCTATTAGATAGAAAATATGAAAAAATACCCAGAAAAAGTGTAATTAACCCCATAAATAATTTATGATTGCTAAAAAATGTCACACAGGTATTTCTTATATCCTTAACCAAAGTTAAAGGTTTTCTACCTTTGTCAATATTGTTTATGTGAGTAGTATCAAATCTTTTAGGAAGTAAAAAAAGGAATATACCTGAAATAAAATAAATGCTCGATGTAATAAAAAACACATCTTGAGGAGTCAAAAAACCCAGAAGCATTCCTCCTATTATAGGAACAGAAACACCAAATATTTGTATTAACCCCTGAATACTGCTTGTTACCGCCAGTAACTCATCTTTCTGAAACATGTTTTTTATTATAGCAGAACTGGCAGGCCTAAAAAAAGTTTTATTAATTGATCTTATGACTATTAAAATAATAAATATCCTGAGATCAGTAACATAGCTAAAGGATAAAGTGATTAAAGTAGTAGCAAAAGTTGTATAAATAATTACTCTTCGAAGAGGCCACTTATCGACTAAAGCACCGGAAAGCAGAGAGAACAACATCGGTAAAGAATATGCTATCGCAATTACTGCAAGATAAAAAGGTCCTAAATTCCAAGAATAAACCAACAGGGCAGAAGTTGCAATATTATCTAGATTTTTGCTGAAATAAAATGCTATCTGAGAAATAAAAAGCCATTTAAATTCATCATTTTTAAACGGTGTTAATATTTTAATCATAAAATTTACTCAATATTTTCAGTTCGTTAGTTGACGAATTGTAATTATGTATTATATTTCTTATATCATATAATTATAAATTAATAAGAGCAGTCAACAATAAGAGGTGAATAAAATGGGTAACAAAAATAAGAAATTAAGTTTTTTAGATAGATTTTTAACATTATGGATATTTTTCGCAATAATTGCTGGTATCGGAATAGGTTTTTATTTTCCAGGTATTAAAAATTTAATGAATAGATATACTGTTGGAACAACTAATATACCACTGGCAATATGCCTTATCGTAATGATGTATCCTCCACTAGCAAAAATTCGTTACGAGAAACTTCCGAAAGTTTTTATGAATGTTAAAATACTTTTCTTATCTTTAATACAAAACTGGATAATAGGACCAATACTGATGTTTGCCCTGGCAATTCTGTTCTTACATAACAGCCCATTGTTGATGACAGGTTTAATCATGGTTGGTTTAGCCAGATGTATAGCAATGGTAATCGTATGGAATCAGCTTGCTGAAGGAGACAGTGAATATTGCGCAGGCTTAGTTGCATTCAATTCGATTTTTCAGGTTCTGTTTTTTTCATTATATGCATTTATATTTATAACATGGCTGCCTTCAGCTTTCGGTTTTAATGGAATAGCCGTAAATATTTCCATAGGTAAAATAGCTGAAAGTGTTTTTATATACCTTGGCATTCCATTCATTGCAGGAATAATAACAAGATACGGATTTATCGCAGCCAAAGGAAGTAAATGGTTTGAAAGTAAAATAATTCCCAAATTAAGCCCTTTTACTTTAATTGCCTTATTACTTACAATAATAGTAATGTTTTCAATTAAAGGGAATAATATAATAGCTGTACCGATGGACGTTGTCAGTGTAGCAGTACCCTTGTTAATATATTTTCTGGTAATGTTCTCTGTTTCTTTCTACATGTCTTTTAAATTAAAAGCTACATATGAAGAATCAGCAAGTTTAAGTTTCACAGCTGCATCAAATAATTTTGAACTTGCAATTGCTGTTGCTGTTGCTGTATTTGGCATCAATTCGCCGGTTGCTTTAGCAGCTGTTATTGGTCCGTTAGTTGAAGTGCCTGTACTTATAGGTCTTGTCAATGTCGCATTATGGATAAGAAAAAAATATTATACTAATAATAATAAACAGAAAGCAGTGCTTGATTATGGAAAAAATAATAGAAGTATTAAAAGCTGTATCTGATCCAACTAGATTAAGAGTTTTAATGACAATGAATAATGGTGAAATTTGTGTTTGTCAGATTACAGAATTACTTAATCTGGCAAAATCAACCATTTCAAAACATATGTCAATCCTCAGACATGCCGGTCTTGTAAAAAGCAGAAAAGATGGAAAATGGATTTATTACAGACATAGTACAGAAAACCAAAACCTGATAAGCAAGGAAGTATTGAACTTATTGAAAGCTAAACTAATAAAAGATAAGACAATTATAAGCGACAGAAAAAAGCTGGATAAAATAATTTCTATCAATAAAGCTGATCTGTGTTCATGTAAAAATTGTAATAAATAAAAACTGTATATATCTATAAATAACATATTTTAGATATATACAGTTATACTTTTTTATTTTGGGAACAATTATTTTTCTTCTTCAATTAATTTTAATAACCGAGGGAGATACTCATCATGTGCACCCTTTTTTTCGGGAATAACTTTGCTGGCTGTCTTTAGAAAGTAAAGAACATCGCGTCCCATTTCCTGGCCTCTGCGTGTATGCATATCAAGCACATAATCTTTTACAACAGGTTTACGACCATTATTAAATTCCTTCTCAACAATATTTCTAAGCATATCACTGGAACGGTCCTTTTCGCATTTACATAAATATCTAATTGCATGAATAAAAAACAGTGGACGATCAACTGCGCTATACGAGAAATCATTCTTCATATCTTTAAGGCTGCGAATGAGTATCGGTGCATTAGTATCTCCAAAACCAATATCCTCTACACTTATTACCTGTAATCTCATCCACAGAAAATTTTCCATTTCTTCAGAAGTAATATACATTTCCCATGCAAAAGCTGTTGCATCCTCAACTTCTCCTCTACGGATACTTTTTTGCAGGCCAGATATAACTTCGTCTGCGTTTAAACCGTTTTTTGTTTCCAGTTTCTGCCATGGATCATAAGGCCTAGACATAATTTTACCTCTCTGAATATATTATTAAGTTCAATGTTTTATTATTTTGTGTTCAAGATAATTATGCCTGCCAGGAGTTATACATGAAAGATGTATTAACTTTTTGAGATTCATTTTGATCAACTTTATCAATTAATTCAAGCAGTCTAGATTTATAATTTTCTTTTACGGCAAGTTCGTTTTCCACACGGCTTCCTTCTTTTAGAAAATGTTTAAAATCTCTTCCCATGCTTCTACCTAATTCAGTATGCATATCCTTAGCGAAGTCAGGGATTTCCGGTTTTCTTCCATATTCAAATTCAGTTACTATTATATTTTTTAAATTATCACTAGTTCTATCTTTCTTTGCTGAAGATAAATATCTAATCGCATGTACAAAGAAAAGCGGACGATCAGGATCCGTATAAGGAAAGTTTTGACGCATTTGATTCAGTGAATTTATTAAAACAGGAGCGCTTAAATCTCCAAAGCCGACATCCTCTACAGAAATAGCCTGAAGTCTTCTCCAAAGTTTTTCTTCAAACTGTTCACTCGTTATATACATCTCATAAGCAAATGTTGACGCTTCTTCAGTTAACCCCCTCCTAATTGATTTTTGTAGAGCTGAAATTACAAGATCCCCTTTGACTCCATTTTTAGTCACTACATTTCTCCATGGATCATATGACATAAACTCACTCATCGTTAGCTATCCTTTTTTAGGTTTCCGTGATTTTCGACAATAAACAATGTAAAATATTATAATTCCTAATGCTTCCATCAAGGCAAGAATATAAACTATATTACTGTAGTTTACGCAAATACTTTTCCCTGATAGAATAGGCATAACACGAACATTAAATATTTTATATGTCAATGCAAGACCGATAATAGTCGGTATTAACGAGCTGACAAAATAAGTTAATATATTATATATTCCCAAACCGGAACCAATACTGTGTGCTGGCATTCCTGCGGTAAAAAGGTCCATAAAAGTTACAAAAAACAGAGGAAAACCGCAACTGAATAAAATTAATCCTACTAGAACAAAAGCAACAGAACTTCCCATAAATCCCGCTATTATACATAGACCTAAAACAATGCTGCCGACACCAATATAAGAGCATCTTTCTCTACCGAAAATTCTAACAAAACGCCCTCCATTTGCACCGACAAGAAAAGCCGCAAAACTGGCAGGAATAAACATGTCACCAAGGACTGTAGAATTAACTGCGTAAACGTCTTTCATTATAAATGGCAGGATAAAAAATACTCCCATTTGGACACAAAAAGTTAAAAATCCCACTAATATGCCAAAAATGAATTTAACATTTTTAAACATTGAGAAAGAGACAAAAATATCACGTCCTTTTTTCATTCTTATAACAGTATGACTTATAAACAATATAGTAAATATTATTGCAATTATTAAATATGTATATTTAAGTAAAGCTAATGACAGTATAAAAAAACAAATCAGGCCCGCTAGTAGTATTGCGCCTGACAAATCAATCTTTTTGCTTCTTAATTCCTCATTTGGCAGATATTTCAAAAAAACCGGCAGACAAATTAAAGATATTAACGGAATCAGAAAACCATATTGCCATTCAAAGTAAGTCGTAATATAACCTCCTGCACAATAACCGATGCCTGCAGAAAGCTGAAACATTGCACTGGAATAGCCGTAGTATTTAGACTTTTTACTATCAGGGACATAACGTGCAATTAAAACATATATTGCTCCAGGAATTACACCAGATCCCAACGTCTGAATAAACCTACTCAAAACTATCATGAAATAATAATTTTGAAAGATAAAACCAAGGACAGAACCTATACAAAAAATAATTACACCGAATACAAATAGCTTTCTGACACTGATAATATCACAAAGGACAGCATAAATTCCGCCACCTACACCAAACGAGACACCTGCGATTGTAATAACTATACTTGCAACCGAAGGAGAAAGAGAAAAAGTATGGGCAATCTCAGGAGTGGCAATTGTAAATAAATTCTCGTTAAAAAGCTGCATGAACTGGAGAAAAATTACCCATGGCATTACCAGCAATATGGCTCGTTCTTTATTAAACTCTCCGTTTTCTTTCAACCCTCTAACCATTACGTCCCATCCTATACTTTTTAATTACACTATATAGTAAATTATAAAGAAACCAAATCACCAACTTACTTATAATCCACTTTCTATTTCTTCTAAAGATTTACCACGTGTCTCCGGAACAACTTTGAGTGCAAAAATAAAAAATATGATTGCTGAAATTGCTATTGCTGTAAATAATATTCCATATCCAGCATCTTTTGCTATTATGAGGAACTGGGAGACAAAAATCATTCCGACAATATTAGCAATCAACCCGCAGATAACCAGCCCGATACTTCTGGCTCTATTCGGGATTATTTCAGAGGCCAAAACTCCGATTACGGCACTTGGTCCAAATGCATAAAAACCGATAGCTACAACAAGACCTATAAGCATAACCCAGCCTTTCACATTTCCCGTAGGAAGCAAAAATAGAATTAACCCCATTATCAGTGTTGATATAGCAAAACCTGCAATACCAATTTTCAATATTTTTTTTCTACCAAGTTTATCTATATAGATAAGTGTCACTATCGTCATTACAAAGTTCATGCCTGTTATAAAAATACTGCCTAAAACACCTACAAAAGTTGAACTTATACCTGTTTGGTTAAGTATTACTACACTGGTTTGAAAAATTGCTTTTACACCTGTTAACTGATCAAGCACATAAAGAGCAAGTACTATCAAAATCGGTTTTATATATTTTTTATTAAGATACAGTTTCAGTTTTTCTTTGACACTACTGTCTTTTTTATGATCAAAAACCAGTTCTTCACACTCGAGTTCCAACTGCTCTTTTGTAAGTTTTTTATTTATCTTTCTCAGTATAGTTTTAGCCTCTTCAAGCTTTCCTTTAAGTGCAAGGCATCTTGGACTCTGAGGAAGCAGAAATGAAAAAAAGAATAGTATTATAGGGAGAAATAGAATACAGTTGAACATACCTTCCCAATTACCTGATTTAACATATCCTAAGCTGACGATACCGGCTAAAAGTATACCTGCTGTAAATGACAGCTGCTGAGCAAGGATAACTCTTCCTCTTATTTTTTTAGGAGATATTTCGGCAAGATATACATTAAATATAACAGCATTCAGCGTCATTGAAGCACCTTGAATCAGTCTCCCGACAGAAAGCATTGCATAACTGTGAGAATGTGTAAATATCAAAAAACCGATAATATAAATAAAAAAAGTAAAGATAATCAGATTTCTTCTGCCTAGAAAATCTGCAAACATAATGATAGCTTTACTCATTATGCCACCTAAAAGTATTAATCCCATCAATGTTGATAATTGAACTGTAGTGAGGTGAAAACTACTTCTTATAAAAGGAGCAGCACTGGCAATGATGCTAAGTTCATAACCAAAAATTGAACCTCCGATTGTAAAAAATACTATTATAAAAACAATAGAGTGTCTGAATCTGTCCAACATTATTCACCTCCCTTGCGCAACTCGTCAACTTTCAAGTTTACAACATGTAACCTGCCTTGTTCAAAGAGAGCAAATCCATACATACCGTATTCATAACAATCTTTTTCATCCTTAAAATCTAAAATATTTTCATCATTTATTTTTATCGATAAATTATTCCCTACAGCTTTAACGTTAAAACAGTATTCTTTATCTAGTTTCCATAAATAATCACACACGGCCAAAGTTTCTTTAATTCCATTATTATTTTTAATTAATGCAACTCTGTTTTCTCCGCTGAATCCAAAATAGTAGCCTTTTAAAAGTCCCTGAACTCTAAAAGCAATCATGTGATTAAAACCGTTTTTAGGCATTAAAACTGTTGTTAAACTGATATCTTCAATATAGTAATTACCTGTATAACATTCAGCATCTTCAATACCTACTCCCTGAAGTTTTCCATCTTCTAAACTCCATTTACCTCTATTGTATGAAAACTGTGTTACACTGTTAAATTCCTCTTTTTCATTTGTGAAATTTATAAAATGGTTTCCTTCTCCGAATATATGAATATTATCGATATAAAAATCTCCGATATAAGTTTCTTTAAACGGATTCTCAAAAATAAGTCCTATTTCATCGACTGCTTCTCCATTAGTATCAGGAATAACCCAATCAATAACACTCCAGTCGCAATTATCTATTTTATTAGATTTGCCGATTATTCTGTCTCTGGAATTAGTTAATCTTACATATGGAGAGACAATCATGCTTCTTCCTGAATTAAGAACTGATTTATAAATAATTTTTATTTCCTGCCCAGAATACACCTGAGGTGAAAATATGGGCAGATATCTTTCATCATCAAAATCTTCTCTACGATAAAATGGTTTATAATACAATTTTATATCCCCTGCTCTTCTTAGATCTGAAATTGCAAGTTTTAAGCTTCTCCTGTTATTCAGAGAATATTGATCAGTATTTGAAAGTTTATAGAATTTCCTAGCTCCTTCAACTCTAAATCCATGCGTACTTCCGGGAAGTTCAAAGTCAAAATAAAGATCTCTCTTATTTGTACTGCCATTTAAATATTCAGGTATTTCTTCATTTGAAAGATTATATCCTATAACTGCGAGTTCTTTTGCAAAAGTTGGAATATCAACAATATTTAAAGAGCCTGATATGCTTGATGCAACCAGCATATCATTTATAGGTTTCCTGTAATGCTCTTCTATTTTTTCAAGTCCGTAAGCTACGCCTACAATTGTTCCGACATTACCGGCATTGCAGTCGGTATCCCATCCACACATAGTAGCTATTTCCAAAGAACGTGAAATACTTCCCTGTCCATATAGCAGTGCTAAAGTTACTACACCTGCATTTGGTATCATGTGGCAGATACCTTTATATTTATCATAGCCAAAATCTCTTTCCAGCATTTTGAAACATGCACCAAAATCACTTGGATTATCATTATAAAAGTTCATAACAGCATTATTAACTCTCAGAAATTCAGAGTTTTCAGGCACGACTGATAAACCGGCTTCAATAATTTCAAGGATATCATCTGTAACAAAAGCTTTCGCTATGCATCCCGCTATAAATTTACCACCGTGCATCCCATCACCATCATGAGAAACTTTAGCTGCCATTTCAGCATATTCTGAAGCTAATTCTACATTCCCAGGGCATACAAGCCCCCATGAATCAATAAATATCTGTCCTCCAATCTGCTCTGCTATTGTCTCTCCATTCTGTCTGATAGATCCTGACATCGGAGCCTTAACTCCATTTTTTAAATTAAGATAAGCAGTATGTTCAGTACTTATACCATAACCGCCCCACCAGAACATACCGTGCCCTTCCGAAGTGTAATTCAACCAGGTATTTCCAATATCTTCGGAAGTTATTTTTTTTTTCTTACCATAATCATTAATTGCTCTTATAAAAAAAATAGGACCGTTCGTATCATCATCTGCCGCAAAGTTTTTAAAATCTTTGACATATCCTTGAATATCGCCATAAAGATTTTTTATTGTATCATAAGTCCAGAAACTAGGTTCTACTGGAGCACCAAGTCTAACACCAATAGATTTTGCAAGAAAACCGGCATATATCTTTTCCAAATAATTATTCGATATCATTTTCATATCCCCATATTATGCTAATTTTATAGTAATTTTTTTAAATTTTGAATAGACATCTCCATCTGTTTCTGGTCTTCCATTATCATATCAAGTGCAGTTGCTGCAAATCTGTTTGAGATACCTGTAAAATCAATTTTATTTGCATTATTAAGAATATTTATTTCTTCCTTATTAAAAATATTCATTCCTCGCAGTGCCCCAAGTATAGTCCCGATCATAACACCTATAGAATCTGTATCTCTTCCTGAGTTAATTCCATCAATAATAGAGTTTTTAAAATCACCATTATTCAGTACAGAATAGCCCAATGCCATAGGAAGTTCTTCAATGCTGAAAATTCTACTTGAGGTATAATGATTACTAGGCACACCAACTTTTTCTACTTTTCTGTTAACATCATCTCCCATTGGTGAATATTTTCCAATAACAGCCTGAAATTTTTTAACAACTAAATCTTTATCATCTCTTACATTTATTAAACATTTGGCTGTCTCACAAATCTCCTGAATAGCCATCTTTGTTCCATCTTTAGCTAATCTGATGGCAGTATCAACTACATCATCTATAGTTGTTCCGGGTTCAAAGGCTTTTGCTACGCATGCAGCTAATACACCTGCGGCCTCCAATCCATAGCTTGACTGATGTCCGCTGGCAAAATTAATTGCTTCATTATAAGCAGCTTGAGGATTGCAGGCATTGACTATACCGACAGGAGCAATATACATTGCAGCACCACAGTTAATCATATTGCCTATTCCCCCTTCTCTAGGATCACAATTAGCCAATGTGTGACGCATAAAAATCCATTTTTCAGGATAGAACAGTCTCTCAATGATACAGTCTTCTCTACCGAATTCAGGGATATAAGTTTTCTTAAAAGCAATTTCCTTTACCATCCCGTCTGCCATATCCCATGCATCAAGATGCCTGGTCTGATCATTATAAATATTCATCAGAGCAATTGTCATCAAAGTATCATCTGTTACTATGCCGCGACCCCTTTTTTTATTGATACCAGCCCAATTACTTTTATACCAATCATTATTTAAAGAATCAACTCTTCCATATTGCTCTTTGATTTCTTCATATGATAATTTTTCTACTACAGCTCCAATTGCATCTCCATAAGCAGTAGCATATAAAACAGCTTTTACTTTGTCTTCAAATTGATTCGTATTCACATCTAATTTCCCCTGTAACAACTAAATTAATTTTTAATCTTATAAATTGAATCAATGACTGTTCCATCTACCCATTTCACAACTCCAACAACTTCATCTGTTAACTCAGGTTTAGTTGGTGATCCGCCAATAATTTCTTCTGCTTCAGCCTTCAATTCTTCAATTGTTAATATTGGTAAATCTGAGTTTTTGACAGCTTCAAGCAAATCTTTCCTTAATGGATTAATTGCAATTCCACGTTCAGTAACAACTACATCTATTAGGCTGCCGGGTCCTACTAAAGTTGTAACTTTATCAACTATGGTGGGAATTCTATCTCTAAATAAAGGTATTGGTAAAATAACACATTTAGCATGCAGACAGTTCTGCCAACCTCCTATTCCATGAAAAAGCTTTCCATCAGAGTGAGTTACTACATTACCGTTAAAGTTCACATCCACTTCAGTAGCTCCCAAAATCATAATATCCATCATTGAGGTATAATTACCCTTGGAATGAAAATTGTAGGCATGAAAAACTGATATAGCATGATGATTCAGATTTTCTTTTACAGATCTTACAGCTTCTAGGTCAAAAGCCTGGGCATCAAGTATATGCTCCATCTGGCCTTCTTCTAACATTTTTACCATATACTGAGTACTGCCGCCAAAACCTAATTTAGCTTTCCAGTTTTTCTCTTTGAGAAACTTCTGTAAAAATACTCCTATTGCCAATGAAGTACCACCGGCACCGGCCTGAATATAACAACCGTCATGAAGTATTTCAGTTTGTTTGCAAAATTTTGCAGTCATTTCAGCAATCAGAAGCCTATCCGGACTTTTTGTAATCTTAGTAGTACCTGAAACTATTTTTTCTGGAATTCCTATTTTATCCTCTTTTACAACATAATCGACATAATTACCTTCTATCTGCATAGGCATACATGGAAAATCAATTAAATTGTCGGTAACAATAATTACTTTTTCTGCATACTGATAATCAATCAGAACATAGCCTAATCCTCCGCAGGCAGAAGGACCTAATAATCCATTAGCATTTCCGAATTGATCAGAACTAGGGGCAGCAATTACAGCAATATCTATTTTAACTTCACCATCCTGAATAGCTTGACATCTACCGCCATGAGATCTTAAAACAGCTGTCCCTTTCATTTTGCCATCTGTTACGAATTTACCAAGGGCGCCGTTCATACTTCCTTCAATACGATTTACAGTTCCATTTTGCAAGTGTTCAATTATCGGCTCATTACACGGAAATGATGCAGAAGGAAACCATACTAAATCTTTTATCCCCAGTTCATGGGATATATCAAAAATTTTATTACTGACTAAATCACCATTTCTTAAATGATGATGAGTAGATATTGTCATTCCATCTTTCAACCCACATTTAATTAAAGCTTCTTCCAAACTTGCGACACACTTATTTCCGTCTTGTGGATAATCTAAAGAAGAGGCTACAGATGGTCCATATTTTTTACCTGTTGGTCTATGTTTACCTAATCCTTTGAATGGAATAACTGATTTACCGTTAATTTCTTCAGGAACTAATCTCCCTGCTGCATTTTTTATTAATTTGCAACTCATATCTCATCCCTCCAGTTTGTAGAAATTAATCCTAATTCCAAAGCCTGTTTCAGTGTATACAAAGCTCTTTTTACAACGGGCGGATCAATCATTTTTGTGCCGAGAGAAACTACTCCAACTCCTTTTGAGTCTGCAATTTCAAAAGCTATAATAATTTTTTTTGCATACTCAACTTCATTTTCTGAAGGAGCAAAACCTTTTTTAACAATTTTTATCTGCCATGGATGAATACATCCTTTACCGTCAAACCCAAGCTGTTTTGAATCAATACTTGACTCTAATAAACCTATGTCGTTAGCTACATCTGAATAAACTGTATCGATAGCCTGAATACCAGCAGCTTTTGCAGCATTGATAACCATTGATCTTGCAAAGAGAGATTCTATCCCCTTCTCTGTTCTCTGTACTCCAATATCAGCAGTATAATCTTCCAGCCCAATGGCCAAAGCAACATTTTTATCAGATGCTTCGGCTATTGCCAACGCATTAAGAATACCTCTTGCACTTTCAATAATAGGCATAAGGTATAGTGGCTCCTGGCGGTTATATTTCCTAGATATTTCATCAATTTTATTATCTAAAGCTTTAAGTTGTTCTGCAGTTTCAACCTTTGGAATAAGAATAAGGTTGACATTTTCAGGAATAATTTCTTCAAGGTCTAATAATCCTAAATTTCCCTGATTTATCCTTACCATTTTCTCTGCACCGTAAAGCTTCAAAGTTCTTAATGCATTACGAACAATTAACCTTGCTGATAATTTTTCATCTGGTGCAACTGAATCTTCTAAATCTAAAATAACTCCATCAGGTTTGTAAAGTCCTGCATTGATCATAAGCTTAGGCTGGTTACCAGGTATATAAAGTCTGGTAATACGAAACCTATTTCTATCAGGTATTGAATGACTATAATCTTTCAATTCAGGAAGAGAAGTCTTGTTAAGTTCAGGATATGCAGTTTTGACTGAAGATTCAATTCTTGCCTGCAAAACATATGGCAATGCCCCAAAATCTTCGATTTTCAGTTTACAATTATCAACATCAAGTTCTATTAAAGTTTTTTTGGCAAGCTCATATATAGAATTGCCAAAAAAAGTTTTTACACTGGATTTAACTTCTATAACGGTACCACCATTATCCTTAGGAATAAAAATGACACGACAATCTGATTTTGTATCTTTACTCATTCCCGAAATAAAAGATTTACACATAATCACATTCTCTTATATTTATTGCTAATAAAGAAAATTCTTTTATTAAGCAAATTTTGAAATTATAATTAAAGCTAAACCTATCAAGTATCCAAAAAACATTAAAGTAAGTATTTTATTTGTACCTTTAGGAGCACCCTTAAATTCTTTCCAGATAAATACACCCCATATAGCTGCAACCAATGTTGCACCCTGTCCTAATCCGTAGGATATAGAAGGTCCTGCGGCACCAGAAGCA
>PVBE010352709.1_pt1 | contig 29041 bp, 31 predicted proteins | sample 1631181 | NCBI WGS metagenome assembly PVBE01 (sample SAMN08397723, study PRJNA350692) | Marine metagenome, whole genome shotgun sequencing project. | isolation source: water | place: Pacific Ocean | collected 2012-04
CACCATTCGCGATAGTAAATTTTGTGTTTCAGGCCACCCTTCAAATATTTCTACAATTCCTCCCAAAGAAAGGTCGACTCTGTTTATAGACCAGGCAAGAAGCACAAAAATGGCTAAGACTGAGAACCAGAGTTGACCCCTCTGACGAGTCCAAGGCCTGGATATTTGTTCCGGGTGAGATACTTCTCTACTTTTTAAATTTCGGATTTTCATTTTTTTCTTTTGATGTTCAAAGTCATGGAGATGAAGTTTCAGATGTATCTAAATACTCGCTGGTTTTAGTTCCTTCAGGGTCGAGTTGTTGATAAACGACCATGACATCCTCTTGCGATAAAGATTCGTCTACAGGAGTGTCAAGAACGATTTTCCCAGCGCGAAGACCTATCAAACGGTTGGCCCAACCCAATGCTAAATCGACCTGATGGAGACTGCAAAGCACAGTTATGCCGTCCTCGATACAACATTGAACTAACAGGTCCATTACTTGACCTGAGATTTCAGGGTCAAGCGAAGCAACCGGTTCATCAGCTAAAACGATTTGAGGTTTCTGCATGAGAGTTCGAGCAATAGCTACTCTTTGCTGCTCCCCTCCAGAAAGAGTGTCGGTTCTTTGCCAAGCTTTATCAGCTAGTCCTACCCGTTCGAGTTGTTCAATAGCTTCGCTTCTCATGCTCTTTGAATACATAAGGGCGCTGATTCTCGGACCCCATATACGACCCAATGCGCCGCTGAGAACATTTTCTATACACGTCAGTCTTCCAACAATGTTGAATTGCTGAAATACGAAACCTACATCTCTCCGTAATGATCTAAGTTCTTTTCGTGATAGAGAAGATACGTTCTCACCCAAAACGCTTGCGGAACCCTCTGTTGGCAGGTGAAGTCCATTTAAATGTCGAAGCAGTGTCGATTTACCTGACCCAGATAAACCAATTATGACGAGCAATTGCCCTTTAGGCACCTTAAACGAAACTCCATCAAGGGCTCTGATTTTCCCGCCGTCGAATGTCTTAACCAGATCTGTGACTTCAACAGCGTTTACCCCTGGTGTTGTGGAATTTTCTTGTCTCACAACACCAGAGGATGCGCTTTTTCCGAACTTCATAACATTCAGGTGTTAATTCAGTTTATTAATCACACTTACTTGCGCCGGTGACTTCGCAAACCTTTCGAATTCCGTCATAAAAGGAATCAGATTTTGCTATATAACCCCAATCGTCTCGGAAACTACATGTGTTGTCATCCAGCGTGCCTGTGCAATATCCGTTTGCAAGAGCGTAATCAATATTTGCTTTAGTGGTCATAACTTCTTTAAACCGTGCAATGAAATCTGCTGGGAGTGTTTTTGTGTTTATAGCGGTTGGAGGACTTGCAATATATTCTGTCTTCCAAATGATTCTAACATCCGCATTTTCAGGGTTCTGATCGTCATCCCCAACGTCATCGATTACGCCACTTATATCTCCACCATTTACAAGAATTCCAGGACCTCCGCTTTTGTCAACAAAGAACACGTCAGCTGCGAATCCTGCGTCACAGTCGCCATTAACAACACTGAGAACTGCAACATCGTGCCCACCAGCGAAAATTGGATCTATATCAGTCGATGTTTCCGATGGGTCTATGCCGGCTGACAACAAACCTTCAGATGGGAACAAGAATCCTGATGTTGATCCTGGGTCAACGAAACAAACTTTTTTACCCCTAAGGTCATCAATGCCATTGATATCGCTACCAGGCTGAGTGACTAGGTAACTTCTATAGCCCGGTACTGCATTTGGATCATCCACCAAAACACCAGCTACATCTAGCTCTGCTCCAGTCTGCGTTGCAAGAACATAAGAAAAACCACCGAACTGGGCAGCATCTACTCGTCCCGCTATAAGACCTTCGACAAGACCTGCATATTCAGAAGCCTCAAAAAAGTTGATCTTTTCAAGTCCATCGATTTCATCCGTGAGGATACTCATAGTTGTTTCATACAAAGTTGCAAGTTCACCTGCATCTTCTGCCGGTACGGCACCAAAAGTTATTTCGCTTGGCCAAGCTGAGCTATCATCATCCGAGCCACATGCTGTAGTCACTGCAGCTAGTGTGAAAAACGTAAGCACAACTGCGAACAACTTCTTGATAAAAGTACTTCTTCTCATTTTTTATACCCCCCTAAAGGCATCAATAATTAAATACACTCTCATGCTTTTACATTACTCATGTCAAACTAGAGAAAAATGATTCTTATTTTTTTAACTAACCCTCCCCTTTTGAGCTTTTTAGATGTATAAGTGACGTCATCCGAACCTTTTCTTCTCCTAACATGTCAAGATGAGCTCTGACCGTTGTCTTCTTGTTTTATTCGGCGGGCGTAGTGCTGAACATAATGTGTCCTGTGTTTCCGCTCGTCATGTCATTGAAGCTGCTGACCCTGAACTTTATGAAGTTGTACCTATCGGGATAGATAAGAGTGGAGAATGGCATCTCGCCGAAAAGGCTATTGAAGATCTTAAAAATAACGATCTTCAAGAAAAGCTTGAACCTACTGGCCCCACATGGAATCCAATGATTGAGCTGCGAAAACTAAGTTCTGAAAAAAACCTTGTTGTTTTCCCTTTACTTCACGGTCCTTTAGGTGAAGATGGGACTATTCAAGGGCTACTCGAAGTGATCGATGTACCTTACATAGGAAGTGGAGTTTTGGGGTCCGCTCTAGCTATGGACAAAATTGCCACTAAGGAAATCTTAACTCATCACAAGATTCCACAAGCACTCTACAGAAACTTACATTCCAAGCTATTTGATGATTTAGATAGCGAAGGCATGGAATCCTTACTTGATGGATTATTGAATGAACTCGGCTCAATAGTTTTTGTTAAACCTGCAAATTTGGGTTCATCTATAGGTGTCTCTAGGGCTAGCGACCATGACTCGCTGCAAAGAGCTCTCGAAAAAGCTTTCGCTTACGACGAATGGATAGTCGTCGAAGAAGCTATAGAGGGAAGAGAAATAGAACTATCAGTTCTTGGTGATTTAGTTCCCCAAGTCTCACCTCCAGGCGAGATAAAACCCTTGGGTGAATTCTATGATTACGCCGAAAAGTATGAAAATGATAGCGCTGAATTAATAGATGAACCAGACATTGACGCAGACCTAGTTGTAAACCTGCAACAACTAGCAGCTCGTTCTTTTTTAGCCTTACGTTGCTCTGGAATGGCGAGAGTGGATTTTTTCCTCCACCCTGAAAGAGGACCGATACTTAATGAAGTAAATACTATCCCAGGCTTTACACCTATTTCTATGTACCCAAGACTCTGGCAAAAAGCTGGACTTTCATACTCGGGTCTAGTGGACCGCCTTGCAGATATAGCTATTGAACGGTTTTCAAGAAAACGTCGTAATACGGTTATCTAGATTGCAGATAATCAGGATCTAAAGAAACTCTTAAAAATCTCATCAGCTCACGACGCCTTATAGCTACAGGACGAAGTGCCTGTTCTATGCCGGCTGCTCTCAAGACTTCAATTTCTGTTGCTAATCCCACAACAGTTGAGTACGCACTTAAAATAACTAGCCTTGGGTCAGTTCGACGCATCCTTCCAACTCTCATCTCTGATTGCATCCACAAAGTTGCTCTGTCCATAAGTGGGGTCATCAATATCTTTAATCTTTCAGAGCCAACAGATCCTGGTCTACTAACCTCTCTTAAGAGGCCAAGCAACAATGGCTCACGTAGTGCGAGTCGAAAAATCATCCTTGCCAGAGCTTCAATTCTTTCCCATCCTTTTAAGTCACTATTTAGAACTTCCTCAATTGAATCGATCAGATTTCCTGCTGCCCTCTCAACCACTGCATTTAATAACCCTTTTTTTGTTGTGAAGTGATAAAGAATGGTTTGCTTTCTTACTCCTAAAGATTTTGCAATTACATCTAATGAAGTGGCATCGAATCCAGATGTGCTGAAAGACTCCAGTGCGGAGTCAAGAATTTTTTCTTTTGTTCCAAATTTTTCATACTTTTCCATCGGATACCGTTTCTATTTCCTTACCATTTGGTAAGTTTAACTTACCAATTGGTAAAAATAATGATGATAAAGCAAAATTTATCCGGAAAACGGATAGCGATCACTGGAGCAACAGGTTTTCTAGGCACTGCCCTAGTAGAACGCTTACTTAGCTCTATACCAGACTGTGAGCTTCTTTTACTCGTACGCCCAGGCAGAAGAGGCGCAGAAAAACGAGCAGAAAAAGAAATCCTTCGTAACGACGCATTTAACAACCTAAGAGAAAAGCTCGGAAAAGAAGGCTTTGACGAGTTGTGTAAAAAAAGAGTTACTGCAATATCAGGAGATGTAGGCACAGACGGTTTAGGACTTGATGAAACTGGCTTAATCGAACTAGCTAAATGTGACTTATTTATCCATTCCGCTGCAGTTGTAAGTTTTGATTCACCTTTAGATCAAGCAGTAGAAGTCAACCTCCTTGGACCAGTTCGTATAGCTAAAACTCTAAACGAACTCGCTATTTCACCTCACCTTGTTTCTATATCCACTTGTTACGTAGCGGGTAGCAGAAGAGGAGCTGCCCCAGAGGACCCTGTAGATGCCAGTCCATTCTTTGTTGATGTCGATTGGAAAATAGAAGTCGATGCTGCTAGGAGAATACGACAAGAAACAGAAACTGCTAGTCGCACGCCTGAACATCTGGAAGGATTTCGTAAAGAAGCCCGCGAAGAATTAGGAGCTGCAGGCACCCCTGCACTTGCATCAAAAACTGAACAGTTACGTTCACGTTGGGTTGATGATCGAATGGCAGAAGCTGGCCGTTCGCGAGCACATTCTCTTGGATTCCCAGACGCTTACGCCTACACGAAAGCATTAGGAGAAATAGCTCTTCGCGAGAGTGCTCTTGATATACCTGTAAGTATCGTGCGACCTTCAATCATTGAATCCGCCTTGGCTCAACCCTTTCCGGGCTGGATAAGAGGTTTTCGAATGGCCGAACCTGTAATTATTTCCTACGCAAGAGGACTTTTGAAAGATTTTCCCGGGATCCCTGAAGGGACAATCGACGTAATACCCGTAGACCTCGTCACAGCTACTATTTGTGCAGTTGCTGCAAGAGGTCCCGTCGAACAACCAGACATTGTTCAAATCGCATCTGGAAGTATCAACCCTTTAAGATACGGACACCTCTTCGACCTTGTTCGTGCATGGTTCACACTTCATCCTGTATATGACGAAATAGGTCAACCAATTGCAGTGCCTGGATGGGATTTCCCAGGCATACATAAAGTCAGGAAACAACTTGAAAGAGGTCAAACTCTTTTAAACAAAACACAAAAGGCTTTTGACCAGCTGCCTATTAGAGGATCGAGAGCTGATGTGATTGCAAAACTCGAAGAACAACGTGACCAGATAGAAAAAGCTTTGGGCTACGTTGACCTCTATGGAGCTTACGTGGAATGCCAAGCTATCTATGGCCTTGAAAACCTGTTAAAACTTTGGAATTCATTAGACGAAGAAGATAAAAACGATTTCTGTTTTGACCCTGAAATAATCGATTGGAATCAATACGCAAACGAAATCCACTTACCCTCAGTAGTTAAGGCAGGCAGGGTTCCCATGAGTCCTCCTTCAAAAAAAGGTCAGGACAGAGAAACACGTTTAAGAAGTCAAATTCTTTCGCCAGACCGCCAACTCGCTGCTTTCGATTTAGAAAACACTCTTATTGCCTCGAATGTCGTTTCTTCTTTCGCGTGGCTTGCAAGCAGACGACTAAGTAGAACTGAACGTATTCGCCTAGTGGTGAAAACATTACTAGAAACGCCACAGCTACTTTCTTTAGATAAACAAGATCGAGGCGATTTCTTACGTTATTTCTATAGACGTTACGAAGGAGCTCCAGTCTCTCAGATTTATGAAGATTCAGCTGAACAATTTAGCGACTTGATACTTTCAAAATCCTTCCCAGAAGGAATCCGTAGAGTAAGAGAGCACAAAAATCTAGGACATAAAACTGTCCTAATCACCGGTGCTTTGGATTTCATAGTTGAACCACTTAGGCCTCTTTTTGATGACATAATTTGTCCAAAACTAGGACGGAACGGCGAATCTTATGATGGTCGAATGATAGACGTGCCACCTACAGGAGAATCTCGGTACCAAGCATTAGCTGATTATGCGACAGCTAATGAACTCGACTTACGCGAATCAGTCGCTTACGCTGATTCTGCTAGTGACCTCCCCATGCTTGAAGCAGTTGGATTTCCAGTAGCTGTTAATCCAGAGGTTCGTCTAGCCAGTATTGCCAGAAAACGCGGGTGGCTTGTAGAAAACTTCGGTAAATCGCCTGGAGTAAGTAACAAAATTTTACCTTTGGCTCCCCAAAGAGGCGGTAAAGCATGAAGGCACTTAGATTTAAAAGAAATATCCCACGTTACGCAGCTGCCAAGATTGCCGGGAATATCATGCCTGGTTCAGGAGCGAGTTTTGGGCCCATCGACCTCATTCAAGAAGAAAGCTCTAAAACACCTGGAAAAGATTGGGTAAAGGTACGACCAAGACTTTCAGGAATCTGTGGTTCCGATCTAGCAACAGTAGATGGCAAGTCAGCTCGATATTTTGAACCTCTTGTTTCTTTTCCTTTCACACCTGGACATGAGGTGGTTGGCGACCTTGACGATGACAGTCGTGTCGTACTTGAACCAGTTCTAAGTTGTGCTAGTCGAAATATTTCACCACCTTGCTTTCCTTGCAGCGAAGGAAAAATAGGGAATTGTGAAAATGTAACTCTTGGAGAAATATCTTCTGGTATTCAAACCGGTTCATGTCATGACACAGGAGGAGGTTGGGCGACTGAATTTTATGCACACCCAAGCCAACTGCATTCCGTTCCTGATGATTTCTCTGACGAAGCAGCAGTAATGGTTGAACCAACGGCATGCGGAGTGCACGCTGCTCTAGCAGCAGAACTTCCAGACGAAGGAGTGGTGGCAATATTAGGAAGTGGAACTCTGGGGCAAGTTACAATTTCAGCGCTAAGACATTTCACAAACCCAAAAACAATTATCTCGACTGCCCGTTATCCGGAACAAAAAAGATTAGCCGCTCAACTTGGATCTGATATTGTTGTAAATCCTGAAGAAGTCCACCGTGCTGTTAGAAGAGCTTGTGGAACAAAAGCAATCACAAATGTTTCAGAAAAAGCCCCCGATGGTCGTGTGGACCGCCTAACCGGTGGTGCGGATGTTGTAATAGACTGTGTCGGATCTTCAAAAAGTATCAGTGATGCTTTGTCAATAACTAAACCAAATGGAAAAGTTGTTCTAGTCGGAATGCCTGCGACAGTAGAACTAGAACTGACACCCCTTTGGCATCGCGAACTGCAACTAATCGGTGCTTACACCTACGGAACTGAAAGACTTCCTGATGGTAAAACAACGAGCACTTTTGATCTTGCCTTTGAATTAGTGAAAACCGCAAAACTTGAGGAACTTGTCTCAGCTTGCTACTCACTTGACGACTATCAAGAAGCCCTAAAACATGCTGCTAACGCAGGTGTTAGAGGCGCCTTCAAGATTGTTTTTGACCTTAGAGATGAACGGGAGCGATACATCAAATGACTACTAACGATAAAGAAACCTCACGCCCTTCCCCTAGACCAGGGTTCGTTTTGGATGTGGATAGAAACACTCCACCTATTGTTTTTCATCACGGGGAAAACTTTCGTTTAGAAAAACTTCCTCCGGGGAGATCTCGAGTTGTCTATCCATCTGAACCGTTAGAGGGGCTTCCAGATCCAGAAGGTGCAATAAAAGAAGCCCTTTTGAACCCACTTGGTGATTCAGATCCACTTCCCTCTCTTCTTAAACCGGGTATGAAACTAACAATCGCTTTTGATGATATTTCACTACCGCTTCCCCCTATGCGTAAACCTGATATAAGACAGCGCATCATCGAAGCTGTTCTCGACATGGCAGCTGAAGCAGGCGTAGATGATGTACACCTAATTGCCGCTCTTGCTCTACATAGGAGAATGACTGAAGATGAGCTGCGTCATGCCGTGGGAGATCGAGTCTATGATTCTTTTGCTCCAAAAGGGCTACTTTACAACCTTGATGCAGAAGACCCCGAGGGAATGGTGGTGCTTGGTGAGACCCCACACGGAGAAGAAGTCCATTTCTGTCGTAGAGCCGCAGAAAGCGACCTGCTCATATACGTGAATATAAATCTAGTTTCTATGGACGGTGGGCATAAAAGTACTGCAACTGGGCTAGCTGGCTACACCGGCCTACGCCATCACCACAACGTTCACACTCTAAGAAATTCGAAATCAATTATGGATAGAGAGAATTCTGCTCTACATGCCTCTAATTGGCGCATGGGAGACGTAATAAAAGATGCAGGAGTGAAAATTTTTCAAATAGAAACAACTGTAAACAACAATACTTTCGGACGAGAAGGCCCTCTCGCTCTTCTTCAAAAACGCGAATGGGAGTGGAGTGCCAGAGACAGAGGTCAATTCATAGCCATGCAACGCGGTTTAGATTTATTGCCGGTAAAAGCGAAAAGGCGTATTTTCGGAGGGTGGCAGTCGCCCTATGAGTTAACTTCAGTTCAAGCGGGTGAAGTAGAGGCTGTGCATAAGAGAACCATTGAAAATGTATACGCTCAACAACTCGTAACCGTTGAAGGACAAACAGACATACTTACGATGGGTCTACCTTACATCTGCCCATACAACGTCAACTCAATAATGAATCCCATTTTGGTTATGTGTCTTGGGCTTGGATATTTCTTTAATCTTTACAAAGGAAAGCCCTTAGTTCGCGAAGGCGGAGTCCTGATAATGAGCCACCCTACGCCTTGGGAGTTCCATCCTGTTCATCATCCTAGTTACATAGATTTTTTCGAACAGGTTCTATCCGAGACTACCGACCCAATTGAAATTGAGAAAAAATACGAGAAGCAATTTGCAGAGGATGAATGGTACATCCATCTTTATAGAAACTCATACGCCTACCACGGAGTCCATCCGCTTTATATGTGGTATTGGGGCAGTCATGCAATGCAACATTTAGGAAGAATCATTATCGTTGGCGGTGATCAAAAAGCTGTTCGTCGTTTAGGTTTCCAATCAGCGTCAACTCTTCAAGATGCACTTGAAATAGCCTCTGATGTCGTAGGACCTCAACCAACCATTACGCACCTTAAAAACCCTCCCCTTGTCATGGCAGACGTGATCTAAAAATGAAATCCATCAATTCCATTACCAATGATTTTAAAAATAAATTTTTAAGACTTGGTTTTCCATGGGTTCCAGCTTCTACTCCTAAAGGTGTTGACTCAAGGGTAAAAAATAACTCACTTGGCGCTAACTACGACACCGAATGGGCACGTCGACCTGCTGCTCGCTTAGCCAGAGCAGTCATTGTGGAGACTCTAATGAGGCCTGTAATGTCTCTCCTAGCCACTCCTGCACGTAAAGGTTTAGATCGCCTTGAACATCTTGAAGGTCCAGCAATATTTGCTGCCAATCACCAAAGTCATGCTGATACCCCCCTACTAATCACTTCAATTCCTGAACCATGGAGACATGAACTTGTAATTGGTGCTGCTGCTGATTATTTCTTCAACACAAAAGCTACTAGTGCAATTTCAGCACTAGCCATAGGAGCGGTTCCGATAGATCGAACCAAAGTCAGTAGACAATCTGGTGACATGATTTCAGAGTTGATAGGTCAAGGATGGAGTCTATTGATATACCCCGAAGGAGGTCGCAGTCCAGATGGATGGGGTCAACCTTTCAGAGGAGGTGCCGCCTATCTCGCTATCCGATGTGGTGTGCCAGTCGTCCCAATACATATTTCCGGAACTGGAAAAATCCTTCGAAAAGGAAGAAACCTTCCACGACGCTCTAAAAGCACCATTACTTTCGGATATCCAATGGAACCTAAAAATGATGAAAATGCTCGATCTTTCAGCACTCGAATTGAAAAAGAAGTTAGAAGCCTTGCAGATGAAACAGCCTCCAGCTGGTGGGATGCTCGACAACGGTCTTACAGAGATTCCTCCCCATCGCTCACTGGACCTGAAATCGGAGCTTGGAGAAGATCTTGGGCTTTAAGTGACAATGACGGAAAAACAAGAAAACGTCGACGCCGTTGGCCTGTGCTCTAATAAGTCAAGTTCGTCACAGCAATAAATAGCTTAAAAACAATCTGATAGATTGGAAATATGACAGTTCAATCCCAGACTCCAACAGAACTCGTAAAAAAAGTTTACGCAAATCTCGAAGGTCATCTATCCGCTGGCAGAGAAGCTTTGGGTAGACCTTTGACCTTGGCAGAAAAGATACTTATTAATCATTTGAAAGATCCGCGTTCGACAGAAATGAACCGCGGAGTCTCATATGTCGATCTTCATCCTGATCGTGTTGCAATGCAAGATGCCACTGCCCAAATGGCTTGGTTGCAATTTATGACTGCCGGCCTTGAACAAGTACAAGTTCCCACAACCACTCACTGCGATCATTTAATTCAAGCTCGTATAGATGGTGAAACCGACTTAAGCGTTGCAGTCGATAACAATTCCGAGGTCTACAACTTCCTCGAATCAGTTTGTGCGAAATACGGAGCAGGTTTCTGGAAACCCGGATCTGGCATCATCCATCAAGTAATTCTTGAACAATATGCCTTTCCAGGTGGAATGATGATCGGCACCGACAGCCATACTCCCAATGCGGGTGGTTTAGGCATGATAGCCATCGGCGTTGGAGGTGCTGATGCCGTTGACGTCATGACCGGATTTCCATTCAATATCAAGTGGCCAAAATTAATCGGTGTTCGTTTGACAGGAGAGTTGAGCGGATGGGCATCACCTAAAGATGTGATCCTAAAAGTCGCAGAAATTCTTACCGTTAAAGGTGGTACCGGTGCAATAGTGGAATATCTCGGACCAGGTGCAAGAACACTTTCAGCAACAGGTAAGGGAACAATCTGTAATATGGGTGCAGAAATTGGTGCTACTACCTCTCTATTCCCTTACGACGAAGCCATATCTCGTTATCTGAAAGCAACTAATCGCACAGATACCGCTGAAGCAGCTGATTTAGTGAGCAATGACTTGCAGGCCGATCCAGAAGTTGAAGAAGATCCCCACAGCTTCTTCGACCGTGTTATTGAAATAAATCTTTCTGACCTAACACCTCATATCAATGGTCCTCATACACCTGATTTGGCTAGACCAGTTGGCGACCTCGGAGAAGAGGCGTCTGCAAATGGTTGGCCACTAAAAGTAAGCGCTGGCTTGATTGGATCATGCACCAATTCAAGTTATGAAGACATAACTCGGGCAGCTGGAATAGCGCGCGATGCTCTTTCTAAAGGTTTGAAATCAAAGATACCTCTTCTAGTTACCCCCGGTTCAGAACAAGTTAGAGCAACAATTGAAAGAGACGGTCTTCTTGCAGATCTTGAAGCTATAGGAGCTACAGTTCTTGCAAATGCATGTGGTCCATGTATAGGTCAATGGGATCGACAGGATCTAGATGATGGCGTTCCTAACAGCATTGTCACTAGCTATAACCGCAACTTTCCAAAAAGAAACGACGGATACGCTTCCACGTTTGCTTTTGTGACTTCACCTGAAACTGTTGTCGCCTTAAGTATCGCAGGGAAACTGGACTTTGATCCCGCAGTTGATTCGTTAACTACAGAAAACGGTGAAGAGGTTAAGCTTTCTGTGGATATTGGAGAAGAGCTTCCAACCAAAGGATTCGACTCCGGTGAAGAGGGTCTATTCAAACCTCCTCCATCTGATGATTCTAAAATTGAAATTTCCATACCTTCAGAAAGTGAAAGACTTCAAGCCCTTACTCCTTTTGACCCTTGGGATGGAAATGACTTTGAAGATTTACCCATACTCATGAAAGCAAAAGGAAAATGCACCACTGATCATATTTCGATGGCAGGGTCCTGGTTGAAATACAGAGGACATCTAGAAAATATTTCTGGAAACCTCTACTTGGGTGTGGTTAATTCATTTACCGGAGAAGTCGGAACCGGATTAGATATCACCGACAACGAGATAAGACCATTTCCTGAAATAGCAAAGCGTTACCATGAAGCAGGTATCGAATGGGTCGCGATTGGCGACGAAAATATCGGAGAAGGCTCTTCCAGGGAACACGCTGCGATGGAGCCAAGGTTTAGAGGGTGTCGTGTAGTAATCGCACGATCATTTGCACGAATCCACGAAACCAACTTGAAGAAGCAAGGAATACTGCCATTAACTTTCGCTAACCCTAGCGACTATGACTTAATAGGAGAAAAAGACAAAATTTCAGTAATTTCGCTCAAAGACTTAAGCGCAAATAAACCTGTACAAGTAACAGTCACGACTCCCGAAGGCAACGTTTCCAATATAGAAACAAACCACTCCATGTCAGAAGATCAGATCGAATGGTTCAGAGCTGGAAGCGCTCTTAATTTAATACGCCAAAAAACTAACGGTTAGATTTTTCTAAGGCGATATCCTCTGTTTCGAGCTTCTGCAAGCGTGTCTGGAGCAAAACAAATGAAAGTTTCATTTTCGATAAGTTCATCTACAAGAACCTGCATGGATTCAGTTTCTTCTGACTCGTCGAGATCATAAACCTCCTGAGTTCTCTTATCGCCTATGAATCTGTTGTTTTCAAAAACACTTAAACGCTTCATTAAAAAGATGATACCCGTGTATAAAACATTTCGGGGATGCGCATGAGCGCACCCCCGAAAATAAAATATTGGAACTATTTCTGGATTTCTCAGATAGATCTATTCACTAGTCGGGACCAGAACTAGCAATCAAACCTGAGGGTGGCTGGCAAAATTTCGCCAGATGGTCCAGAACCGCCTAGCGGCCACCCACCTCCGAAGTCCCATAACGTTTACTACTAATCTGGACCACCTCCTCTCCTCGGTAATTCCGACTATAGACGCGAAAGGAGAATCGGTCATTAATTTGCATCAATCTTTTAAATTCCTAAAAGGAAAGATTCCCTTTTAATGAGGTCTGCTCAGCACCTGCTTGCACAGCTAGACGGTCGGCTTCATCATTCCAGCGGTCACCTGAGTGACCTTTAACCCACCTGAAAGAAATATTGTCACGTCCGCGATAATTCTCGATTAGTGGTTCCCAGAGGTCCCGATTCTTAACTGGTTTTTTAGCAGAGTTTACCCAGCCCCTCCGCAACCAGCCTTCCCACCAACGGTCACGAAAACAATTAACTACATAAGTCGAATCACTGACAATTACTATTTCCTCTTTAAATGCTTTAGCCGCTTCCAAGGCAGCTGTTAATTCCATGCGCTGATTTGTTGTCTCCGAATCACTTCCAGCTGCAAATTCTCCATCTGGCACCACCCAAGCCCATCCCCCAGGACCAGGATTGCCCGAACAGGCTCCATCTGTATAAACGACTGTGATTGGATTATCCATTTCTAAACCCTAATCCGATCCGCATATCAACGTTCGTCAAGTTTTCTTTTTTCCATTTAACGATAACTAATTTCAAAATTCTTTCTTTCGAACTATTCTTCTAATATGAAATCTAAATTTTCAGGTGATCTTGCCGTTACAGGCAATGAACAAGCCGATCAACTCTTAAACAAGAACCCCCTTGCCCTCCTATTAGGAATGCTTCTTGACCAACAGATTCCTATGGAATGGGCATTTAAAGGGCCTTACACCCTTTTGGAAAGGCTAGGAAAACTCGACGCCCCTCAAATAGCCTCAATGGACCCTTCCAAATTTGAATCGATCTGCAAAGAAAAACCCGCCATTCACCGTTTCCCCTCTTCAATGGCAGGCCGCATTCAAGATCTTTGCGAACACTTGGTGGAAAATTACAACGGTGATGCCGAAAAGCTTTGGGCTGATTCAGATTCCGGTGAAGTTCTCTATAACCGTCTTAGAGAACTTCCAGGGTTTGGTGATGAAAAATCAATGATATTTACCGCTCTTTTAGCTAAACGCATGGGTTGCTCTCCCCCTGGTTGGAAAAAATGTGCTGGACCGTTTGCAGACAAGACACCTAGATCTGTAGCAGATATAAACAGCCCTGAGTCATTAGCCAAAGTCAGAGCATGGAAAAAAGCTCAAAAAGCAGCCGGTAAATCAAAACAAGAATAAAAGATTATTCTCTTATCTCTCCACTCGCCTTAGCATCACAAAACCACTCATAAGTGCTAGCAAGACCTTCATGTAAAGGAACTCTTGCCCTCCAACCCAATTCTGTTAGTTTTGAAACATCCAAAACCTTCCTAGGCATCCCGTCAGGCTTAGAGGAATCAAATACAATTTTGCCTTCGGGGTAAATTAAATCTCTTATGTTTTCAGCTAGTTCTTTAATACTGTGATCCACGCCGGTACCCACATTTATATGCTCCAGATCAGAGTAATTATCCATTAGAAATAAACAAGCATCAGCGAGGTCGTCCACATGCAGAAATTCCCGTTTGGCTTTTCCAGTTCCCCAAACTTCAACAGTGTCCTGTTCTTCTTCTTTAGCCTCATGAAAACGCCTCATCAAACTAGGTAAGACATGGCCATTCATTTCATCAAAATTGTCACCCGGTCCGTACAGATTAGTTGGCATAGCAGAAATGAAATCATCTCCGTACTGCCTTCTGTAACCCTCACAAAGTTTTATTCCCGCAATTTTTGCTAGGGCGTAGCTCTCATTTGTAGGTTCCAATGGTCCGCTCAATAAAGAACTTTCAGTTATCGGCTGATTCGCTTCACGCGGATAAATGCATGAACTGCCGAGATAAATTAATTTCTCAACTCCCACCCTGTGGCTAGCTTCCACAACTGTCCCATGAATCATCAAATTGTCATAAATGAACTCCGCTGGGCGGGTACTGTTAGCCATTATTCCACCAACTGTTCCTGCGACAAGAAAGACGTAATTAGGTCTCTCGCTTTCAAACCATGTGTTCACTGCTGACTGGTCTCGCAAATCAAGATCTTTTCTTTCCACAACTCTTAAGTCTGAAAATCCATCAGACTCCAATCGCCGCAAAATTGCAGATCCCACAAGTCCTTTGTGACCTGCAACAAAAACTGGGCTTTCTCGATTAATCATGTACCGAAGTTACCCCTGTTCTGCAGGTTGGCCACTAATCGCACCAATCTCAGTTAAATAAACAACAAGCAAGTCAAGAACCACAACTACAGCTAACTCATTTAAAGGCTCTGCGGTCTCTAATGCTCTAGCAACAACTTCGTCTACTGCAACGTCAAGATCTGCAACTGATTCATCCTTGCCTTTGGCTCTGCCTTCACCTATTTCCTGCCCGTGCTCTGATGTCAATCCTGCTGAATCTATCGAATCGAGCCACCAGCCAATTATTTCAAAAACTTCGTCCTTTCGTAGTTGTGAAGCAGCCTCTTCAGGAAGTCTTTCTGATATCCATTCAACTGCATCATCCACTTCGAGAACTGAAGGAAATGAAACCTCGCTTAGATTTCTCACTGTAAAAGCAACAGAAACAAAGGCGATTAAAAGAACTAGCAAGAATCCAAGAATCGCAAATAATAAAAGCACACTTCGGTTATAGCAACATCCAAGTTACATAACTCACGTTTAAAGAAATTCGCTTATATTTCCTTCATGGGAACACTAATTCCAGCAACTATTTTGCTGAAAATTTGAATTGTGAAGCAGTCTAAATACCAATTCTTTGCGCCAAGAGTTCTCTGTGATAAGTCGGATCGCCGAACAGGAGCTCAGAACTTTTTGCTCTTTTGAAATATAGGTGCGCAGGGTGTTCCCATGTGAAACCTATACCCCCATGAATTTGAATATTTTCAGCTGTCGTATTGAAATAAGCTTCAGAACAATAAGCCTTTGCCAAACTCGCCACAGAAGGTAATTCATCGTTCATTTCGGCAGCACACCAACCTGCATAATAAGCAGCTGATTTAGCAGATTCAACTTCCAATAACATGTCAGCACACTTATGTTTAATAGCCTGAAAACTACCTATTGGGCGACCGAACTGGACCCTGTCCTTGGCGTATTGAACCGCAGTGTCGAGACACTGTTGAGCTCCACCTACTTGCTCAGCGGCGAGCGCAACGGCAGCTAAATCAAGAACTTTCTCAAGAGTAGCCCACCCTTCTCCTTCTTCGCCTATGAGGGTTGCTTCAACATTCTCAAAATCTAAACGTGACTGTTTTCTAGTCATATCCATTGTGGCTAACTGTGTACGAGATAATCCAGCTGAATCGCCATCAACTTTGAATAATGAAATACCTTTGTCCGTGCAGGCTGCCACAATAATGAGAGAAGCAGCATTCCCATCGAGAACATACATTTTTGTTCCATTAAGCTGCCAACCATCATTCGAAGCAGAGGCAAGCATTGCTATGCCGTCACTTCCCCATTTTCCACTTTCTTCTGTGAAAGCCAAAGTAGCAATTGTCTCACCGCTTGCTATTCCCGGGAGAAGTTCCGATTTCGCGGCATCGTCACCTGAATGTATAAGAGTATTAGCTGCAAGAACAACAGTGGAAAAGAAAGGTGAACACAATAGGGCTCTTCCCATTTCCTCCATAACTACTATCAGCTCTACATATCCGAAACCTTGCCCTCCGTACTCTTCAGGGATTATCAGGCTTTGAAGTCCAAGTTGTTCAGCCATCATTGACCATGTCTCTGAGTCGTATCCAAGGTCAGTTTCCATTAGTTCTCTAACTTTGGATTCAGGCGAGTAACTCTCCATAAATTGATTAACGAATTCTCGTAGCTGTTCCTGTTCCTCTGTAAAAGCAAAATTCACTTTTTTGGCTCCTTAAATCTAATTTCAGGAAATATACATTATTTAAATTTCAAACTCGACGTTATCGGGGTGAAAGCACTCTTCGTCTCTCATTGCTAACATGAGTCATAATGGATAATAACGAAAACTCAGAGAAAATGCCCTCTTCGCCATTTTCATCACCTTGTTCTCACTCGGATCACCCTAAAACAGGGGTTCCTGGCGTTTCACTACATTATTGTGACACTCAGTCTGAAATTCATCGAATTGTCGTTGGTGATTTGGATAATAATGTTTTTTTTCTGCGTTGTCGTGAAACAGGTGAAAGCGTCCTTATCGATGCTGCAAATGAGCACAACAAATTACTTGATTTATGCAAGGTTCTCGATGTTAAAACTGTTCTAGAGACACACGGACACTGGGATCACATACAAGCTGTTCCCGCTATAAGAGAAGCCGGATATCAAGTCGGCGTAACTGTCGCAGATGCAGAAATGCTGCCGAGCTACGACTATATACTTGAAGACGAATCCGTTATCGAAGTGGGAAGACTGCGGCTTCACACAATCATGACTCCAGGACATACACCAGGGTCAATCTGTTTCCGCTTAGAAGACTCTCCTATTCTTTTCTCAGGAGATACGCTTTTCCCAGGAGGACCGGGAACTACAGAATTCGAAGGCGGCGACTTCGAACAAATAATTAAATCAATAGATAACCGACTCTTCAGCCAGCTTTCACCAGAAACTTTAGTTTTGCCTGGACATGGAGATGACACAACTATTGCAAATGAAAGCCCTTCCTTAGAAGAATGGGCATCTCGCGGCTGGTGACACAAAAACAGCCAGCACTTCCAGCAGACGAAAGACCTTTCGACTACACACCTATTCATACATGGGAGTTGCCCGAGACTCCTTTAAGAGATAAAAACATAGCGGCTCAAGCATGGATTGAGGCCCCAAAAAGCCTTTTAACATCTGGAGATGATCTGGGCTCAGTAAAAATTGCTTATAAGCGAAAAATTGGCAACTGGTTACTTTGGCGTGCTGGACCCGCTCGCCGAAGCGATGCTAGGTATGTAGCTGTATCTCTTGACAAGAGCCAAGAAGTTCGCACCTTTAGAATTTTTCCAGATGGCACAGGTAAAGGCACAGGGGGCGACGGTAACGACTACACGAATTTCAGATCCTGGAAAATCTCACTCAAAAACTAGATCAAACAATTAAACCTATACAGATAGTGGTAATTAAAAGCTGTCAATAGACTTACAACGTGTCAAAACCCAGTGAAATATTATTTGAAATTAACGATTTACATGCTTCGGCCGAAGACGGCACAAGTATTTTAAACGGGATAGATCTAACTATTAATCAAGGTGAGATCCATGCCCTAATGGGTCCAAACGGCTCGGGGAAATCAACTCTCGCTTCCGTCCTTCTAGGAAGCCCCGAATATTCAGTCACAAAAGGTTCAATCCGTTTCCGTGGAGAAGACATAACAAGCTGGTCTCCAGAAATGCGAGGAAAGTCCGGAATTTTTTTAGCTTTCCAATATCCACATGAAGTAGCTGGAGTTTCGGTAATTAACTTCCTTCGACAAGCACTTTCAGCACGCAAAGACATGCAAATGTCGGTTTTGGAATTGAGGCTGTCAATCATGGAGTGGCTGGAAAGGTTAAACATGGATCCCGCATTTGCTGAGCGTTATTTGAATGAAGGGTTTTCAGGTGGAGAGAAGAAAAGAAACGAAATCCTTCAAATGGCAATACTCGAGCCTGAAATGGCAATTTTAGATGAAACAGATTCCGGACTAGACATTGATGCTTTGACCATCGTGGCTAACGGTGTTTCAAAAGTCCGTGAAGAAAATCCTGACCTAGGTGTTCTTACCATTACCCACTATCAAAGACTCTTAGATCAGTTGAATCCCGATTTTGTTCATGTGATTTTAGATGGACGAATCGTAGCAACAGGCGGAACTGAAATAGCTAAAGAACTCGAATCTTCGGGATATGACTCCTATAAGAGCGTGAAGCAATGACCATGTCTGCTTTTGAATCTAGAAAAATCAAAGAAGACTTCCCTCTTCTTGAACGCGAGGTGAACGGAAAACCAATCGTTTACCTAGATTCAGCAGCAACTTCTCAAAAGCCGATTGAAGTAATTGACCGGATGACAGATTATTACAAGCAAATAAACGCAAACGTTCACAGGGGTGCTTATCAGATAGCAGAACTTGCGACTTCTGAGATGGAAGAAACACGTGCAAAAGTATCTCGCTTTATTAATGCCTCTTCCGAGAAAGAAATCGTCTTTACTAAAAACGCCACAGAAGCAATAAATCTAGTTGCTTACACCTGGGCGCGAAGCCAACTCAACGACGGAGATGTGGTCCTTTTAAGTTCACTAGAGCACCATTCAAATATAGTTCCGTGGCAACAACTCTCTAGTGAACGCAATATCGAAATCCGTTGGATACCCATCACACAAGATGGCCAACTCGACCTGAGCCGCATTGACGAATTGCTAGAAAACGTGAAACTTTTATGCGTATCAGCAGTATCTAATGCTTTAGGAACAATAAATCCCGTAAAAAAACTAACCGACGCAGCTCATCAGGTTGGAGCTATTTGTCTCGTTGATGCTTGTCAGTCAGTTCCCCATTTTAAAACTGACGTATCTGAATTGGGAGCTGATTTTCTAGCTTTTAGTGGACATAAAATGTGTGGCCCTACTGGTATTGGTGTCCTCTGGGGGCGCTTAGATCTTCTCGAAAAGATGCCACCTTTTCTAGGTGGGGGTGAAATGATTCTTAATGTGACTTTAGACGGTTTCTCGACTAATGAGGTTCCTTGGAAGTTTGAAGCCGGCACTCCTCCAATCGCTGAAATAATCGGATTAGGTGTTGCAATCAGTTACTTAGAAAAAATTGGGATGGAAGCTATTAGAGAACATGAACAGAATCTAACCTCTTATTCTCTTGATTTTTTAACTGACAGATTCGGAGATGATTTGACCATATACGGGCCTGAAGCTGCGCTTGACAGGTCAGGAGTTATTTCCTTTTCTTATCGTGACATTCATCCTCATGACATAAGCCAGGTGCTAGACCAGTACGGAGTTTGTGTGAGGGCTGGCCATCATTGTTGCAAGCCTTTGATGTCATTATTGGGAGTAAATGCTACTGCCAGAGCCTCTTTGTACATCTATAATGATGAGTCGGATATAACCGTTCTAGCCGACGCTATAACTGAAGCTGGAAAGATTTTTAATTAACCTGATCTGGAGAAATTGTGCCTGGACTTGAAGATTTATATAAAGAGATAATTCTCGATCATTACAAAAATCCTCGCAATCAAGGTGAGCTTCCAGTGCCTCCAGCACTTATGGAAGAAGGTTTTAATCCTCTATGTGGTGATGACGTAAAAGTCTATGTACTTACTGATGGAGATGTAATCAAAGACATAAGAATAGGCGGCCAAGGCTGTTCGATAAGTCAGGCGTCTGCATCAATGATGGCCGAATCAGTCGTCGGTAAAACTTTTGAAGAAGCAAAAAATTTGATTGGAAAATTTAAGGAAATGATGTCAGTCCATGAAAAGAACTTGGACTCTCCGGAATCATCTGAAGATAGTATCGAAAATTCACTAGGTGACCTTCAAGCTTTAAAAGGTGTTGTGAAATTTCCGGTAAGAATCAAGTGCGCAACCTTGGGTTGGAACGCCTTCAATCAAATAATTGACCCTAACGAATAATAATTAATCAAGCTTTTAACCTTCAATCACTGATTCGACCGCTTCTACAAATCTGTAATCAAGGTGAGTTAAGCCGCCAGCGGAATGAGTGGAAATTTGGATTGACACTTTGTTCCAAGAATTCGACCAGTCGGGGTGGTGGTTCAAAGTCTCAGCTACTTCAGCTACCTCAGTCATAAAATCGAATGCTTCTTTGAAATCTTGAAATTCAAAAATCCGTTTTAAATGGTTTTCGTGAAGTTCCCAATCAGGAAATGCTTTCATTAGTGTTTCAAGTTCTTCTGGCTTTAACAGTTGGTTTTGCACTACCTGCCTACTTCAAAAATTTTTGGTATCCGTCTTTTTCTAATTGCAGAGCAAGTTCTGCAGACCCAGTTTCTACTATTCGTCCATCTACTAGCACGTGCACTTGATCGGGCTCGAGAATGTCCAACAAGCGATTGAAGTGAGTTATTGCCAGTACACCCAGTTGGTCACTTTTTGCCGCTCGATTTATTCGTTCTGCGACTAAAGCAAGTGAATCTACATCTAGTCCTGAATCTATTTCGTCTAAGATCGCATATTTAGCTTTAGAAACTAAAAGTTGGAGTGTTTCATTTCTTTTCTTTTCCCCTCCTGACAGGTCAACATTTAATTCTCTCTCTAAAAGACTTTCATCTATTTTTAGATTCGCTGCCTCCTCCCGAAGCAATGACAATGATTCTTGCGGGTCAAGTTCAGATGCAACTGCTACTTCGGTAAGTAAGTCAGATATCTTCACGCCAGGCACTTCAATGGGTTGTTGCATCACTATGAACATCCCAGCCTGAGCGCGCTGCCAAGTCTGAAGAGAAAGAACATCTACACCATCGATGGAAATTGAACCGGAGGTGACTTCATAGCCGGGACGACCCATTAGGACATGGGCGAGAGTCGACTTACCGGAACCATTTGGACCCATTATCGCATGTACTTCTGAAGGTTTAATTTGAATATCTATGCCATTAAGAACCTTTTTACCGCCCGCTTTAGCGCAAAGTCCTTCGATATTTAGGAATTTTTCATTTGTCATTCGATCACCAACGCAACTTCATTACCAATAACGCGAACCTCGTAAGTTTTTACACCTTTCGTAGCAGGAAGGCTTAAAGCTTCACCTGTCTCAAGGGAAAAAAGACTCCCATGTTTCCAACACTCCAATGCACATTCGTCAATATCAACCTCTCCTTCAGACAAGGAAACATCCTCATGGCTGCAAGTGTCAGCTAATGCGTAAACTCTTTCATTTAAAAGAACCATCGAAACTTTTTCCCCTTCGACCTCTACGCATCGAGGAAGCGCTTCTTCTAAATCTGACAGACCGCAAACCTTTAATTCTTTCATCATTCACCCTGACCCATAAAACGATTTCCTAATATTTCTGTCAATATGGAGGTGGCTTCTCCCACAAGTAAAGAGTCGCCTGCTTGTGAAATGACGTCATCAAAAAACCCAGCAATTATTAAACGTTCCGCTAATGAAGTCTCAATTCCTTTACTCTCTAGATAAAACAGTTGTTCTTCATCTATTCCGGCAACAGTTGATGCATGAGTGCAAACTACATCATTGGTTTCTATTTCAAGATTAGGAACACTTTCAGCCCACGCATTTTCAGAAAGTTTTATGTTTCTATTAGTTTGTTGAGCTTTTGTTCTGACTGCTTCTGGCAGGACTTTTATTAAACCTGAATAGATGGATCTTGAATCCCCATCCAAAGCTCCTTTGAAAAGTAACTTGCTCGTTGTATTAGGAGCCTCATGTTTTTGAAAAGTACGGAAATCTAAAGTTTGTTCTTCATTTCCAAAATATGCAGCTGACAAATAAGCTTCCGATCCTCTTCCTTTTAACTCGCAACGTATTTCGCTTCTTGCGTAGTCGCCTCCGAAAGCAGCGGTAAATATTTCCAAGTAAGAGTCTTTTTCTAGCTGGAAGTTCTGTTTAGAGACCTGCCACGTTTTCTTTCCTAAGTCTTGTAGAACACAATGTTTCAAACGAGCATTTTGGCCAACATAAGCATCTAAAACGGGAACTGATAGAGATTCACCGCTACCAGACGAATGGTGTTCGATTATTGTAGCCGCAGAATTTTCGCCCAAGCTGACAATGACCCTTGGGCAAGCAACTGACCCTGAAGTGGCAGATTGAACTTTTATGTATATCGGTGATTCGAGAGTTACACCATTGGGTATGTGTATAAATAGGGTTTCAGGGTTGTATGAACGATTTAAACAATCAAAAAAATCTTTAGGTTCTATGAGGTGTTTTTCGAAATTAGTTAGATCCGCATCGGTGTTAGCCAGGGAGCCAACATAAACTCCGGAGTCTCCCGAAGAATGGTTACCTTTTCCGCTAGTCAACCATCCGTCAGTAATCTCTACTAAATCTGACTCTGCAATGTCTAAGAAACTTGCTTTAGTTTTACTTCCATCAGGGCTTTCAAGAGAAGGTGCGAGAGATTTTAGATCCAGATCAAAGATTTTCGAATACTTCCATACCTCTTGTTCGGGCTTTGGGAATTCAGTTTTTGAAAGTTTTTCTAATGCCGAATTGCGCGCTTCACTGATTGAAGCAGTATCTGGAAAAATATCCTTGATTTGATTTGGAAAAGGGTTCAATTGAAACCTGACCTACTGGGTAATATTTTAGAAAATTCTCTCTATGAATTTACCCTATCCGTATAGGAATAATTCGCTTTAGGCAGGTATTTGGTCACTCTTGAATCAAATGAGACAAAGAACCTGGTTCTATGCGGCAAGTTCTTTCAAAATCTTCCAGTTCGTTTTCTTTAAGTCTTATGACTCTTCCCATTCGATATGCGGGCAATCGACCTTCATCTATGAACCTGTACAAGGTTGCTGTCGTGACACCGAGACGTTCTGCAGCCTCATTGCTGCTCATCCATTTAACTCTTAGGTTTGGAATCGTTGAATCCTGATCCATTTTTGAATATTAGACCATCTAAAAATCGATCCTACGCATGCTGATTTCATTTTCTCTTAATTCGAAAATTTTGTGATTTGCATTAATAGGCGTAATATTTTCACGTGAGCAACTGTCTACTTATAAGAAAAGAATGAACGAAAGTCTGAAAAGTCAGTCTGATGGTGATGAAATTTCCGCTTTAGTCGGAGAGTTTCCAACATGGTCGAAAAAAAAGACAGCATTTCAAATACTCACACTGATACTACTAGCAGGTTTAATTATCTATTTTACTACTTCGGATAATAGTAATCAGACCGATGATTCCAGCAAGACATCTACTGTCGTGTCAACTGACGGACCGATAATTGAATACTCCGGTTATCGCTACCAGTTCGGGGAACCCGGAGATATGGTTGCTGTGCGTGAATGCAACGGAGCAAAACTTCCGTGGCTTTTAAGAGTGTCAACTGGGGAACTTTTTCGATTTGATAGTTGGGCAAAAAGCAATATAAAGGAAGCATCTTTCATTCGAAACATTGAGGGAGCATCCGGCATAACAGTGATAAAAGACCCCATTTGCGATCAACTGGTTATAAGCAAATCGGATGCAGATCCATTAATTCTCGCAAACTAAGCTTTAATTAATCCCTGTTTAGCATCCATATCTGATGAGGTAATTTAGGGAAGAATTCCAAAATTCTCTCTTCCATGAATTCAAAACCGAGCCGCTTTGCTACAGCTTGTGATCGATGATTTTCTGCCAAAATACAACTAAACAGTTTGCCTACTCCAAGCCGCTCAAATCCGTAGCTGGTTGCCGCTGCCCCTGCTTCGGTTGCGTACCCATGTCCCCAAAAGTCAGGGTGGAGCGCCCATCCAACCTCTACACCGGGCCAGTCATGTCGTTCAGGTTGATGCAAACCTGCTCGCCCGACAAATCGCCCTGAATTCTTCTCTTCAAGAGACCAGTGTCCAGTACCTCGCAACTCCCACTGGCCAAGCCATGCTGCCATATCCTTAAATGCTTCAGATGGACCATAATCATCTGGAACATGTAAAGCATCCCGAACCTCACGACTATCCATCATCGAGAAAAAGCCGTGCACATCCTCATTCTTAAATGGTCTCAATATGAGATTTTCTGTCTCTAGAGTCGGACAAGCTGACAAAACTAGATCTTCCCTTATGACACTCTAGGGGTATTCAAATATCTTGTATTGTCCCTCATCACAAGTTGTAAATCATCATCAGTCAGGTCTTCAACCTCTTCTAAATAATCAAGAGGAGTTGGCATACCTTCTATATGAGGCCAGTCGGAACCAAAAATCACATGATCAGCGCCCATTAATTCAATAACCTCGTAAACGTTGTCTTCCCAAAATGGATTCATCCAGACATGTTCACGGAAAAGTTCTACAGGGTCCTCATCAAACCAAGTGGGTGATTTCATCGCCTGTTGTTTGAGTTTTCTAAAAAGCATGTCCAAATAATCAGCGCCATTTTCGACTGAAGCTATACGTAAATTCGGAAAACGTGTGTACATGCGTTCCATCGACATAGTAATTAACCAATCATGTGCCGCTCTTTCAATACTGAAAGCTTTTATTGATGGCCGGTAACGGCCAGTCATACTGCTCCCAAAAGCATCTTCTGCGTATCCCTGAGATGAATATCCACTGTCACCGGCATGAATAACAGTAGTGACCCCTGCTTCATTGACACGTGCCCAAAATGGGTCGAAGACCGGATCACCGGGAGACAATTGACCTCCTTCAGCCCATATCGGGGCTGGTCGCATCACAATAGTCCGAGCCCCTTTTTCCAGACACCATTCCAACTCTGACACTGCTTGCTCTAAATCCACCAAAGAAATATATGGGGAGGCAAATATTTTTTCTTTGTAGTCAAATCCCCAGTCTTCTTCGATCCATCTGTTGAATCCGCGCATAAGTGCTACAACAGCTGGTATGTCATCTTTTAGTAATTCCTCGTAAAGCACGCCTAGGGTTGGAAATAGCCATATGGCTTCAAGATTTTGAGACTCTATAACTTTCAACCTTGCATCTCTATCTATATAGGCTGCCGGAAGCGGTTCCCTATCTTTTAGATATTCCATGGGGTTCTTGCCTTCTGGGTTTCCACGAAAATATTTATGTAAAGCCCCGGGCTTTGCTATTGGATCCCAAGTCGGATTTGTCACAGCTTTGCTTAATTTGCCCCCTACTACGTGATATTTCCTTCCGCCTACTTCAGCCCACTGCACCACTCGGGCTTGCATTTCTTCTGGAACATGGCGTGTAAATGCATCTTCGCTCTCGTAATAGTGATTGTCACAGTCAAAAGGTTCGAAAGTTAATTCCCTGTCCATAAGGTCTCCATTTGTGCTGGTTACCTAAAGGTTACCCATGATGAACTATTCTGAGTACTAGAAGCGCTTAGATTCGAATATCATCGCTAGAGGGCATGATCTTACAAATTGGAGTCTCTTATGAATGATTACAAAACTCTCATATACGAAGAGAAGGATTCTGTTGCTTGGGTAACGATCAATCGGCCTGAAGCCCATAATTCTTTTACTTCAGAAATGCAACAAGAGTTCCGCTCTTTGTGGCAATCTCTGCGTTCAAATGATGAGGTAAACGTAATTGTTCTTACAGGCTCGGGCGAAAAGGCATTCTGCGTTGGGATCGACAGGGATGAACCTTTTACAGCCATAGATCAAGAAAAGGGACTTTATGGAACTTCTAATAACTTCATGTATGACGATCCAGGTGACTGGCTAGGACCAAAATCCAACGACCTTTGGAAACCAGTTATAGGAGCGGTGAACGGAATGGCATGCGGAGGAGCTTTTTACTTTCTTGGCGAATGCGATATTTTGATTGCAGCAGAACACGCTACTTTTTTTGACCCGCACGTATCTTACGGAATGCCAGCGATCTATGAGCCAATGAGCATGTTGAACAAAATGCCATTTGGAGAAGTTATGCGAATGTCGTTAACAGGAAACTCTGAACGAATTTCCGCAGAAACAGCTTTAAGAATGGGTCTAGTGACGGAAGTCGTGGCTTCATCCGAACTTAAATCTAAAGCAGATGAGTTAGCTGCATCAATCGCAGCATCACCGTCATCGGCAGTTCAAGGGACTCTCAGGGCGATCTGGGCTGCACAGGATCTAGGCAGATTAGGAGGACGCTCTATAGCTCCATCATTACTTTCCACTTCAATGGATCCAAAAGCTTTACAAGAAGGTGCTGAAAGTTTTTCTAGTGGGGAACGTACAGAACCCAGATTGCGTTAGACAGTAGCGACTTCTTCTAAAAGAGGACTCGTCAAGGGGATCAGACCCATCAATCTTTCTGCCCAAATTTTCACCAAAGAACTCTCACCGTAATCAGCTTCATAGTGAGCTGCAGCCAAGACCAAAAGATAAGCCTGAAGAGCTAAACAGACTTGCATATCATTCTCATGCTGGGCTTTTGAATACTCTGTTACACCATTTGCAACAAGGGATTCGTAATAAAAGCCGGACAACTGATGGTAAACAGTCAATGAATTAGATCCCGGTTCTATACATGAAGAAAGTAGATTAGCTACATCACAACTAGGTCTACCAGAACTGAAACTCCCAAAATCAACCATAACTAAACCGTCATTCGTAAATAGCATGTTGTCAGTGCGTGTATCTCCTCGCAAAAGAGTCAATTTCTCATTCAAAAAGCCAATAGCATCAACAACATTGTCCGAAAACCAATCAGTTAAACGAACCATGTCTGGGGTAAAAAGCTCTGGATTTCTTTCGATAACACTGTCCCTTGATCCCCTGTAAAGACCATTCATCAATTTTGGCGTGTGTGTAACGGTTGGCCACGCGATCCCCTCTTTGTCATCATCCAACAAAGGGTGTCTCCACCAATGTGCATGAATAACTGCCAGAGATTCGAGTATTTCAAGCAAGTCTTTCTCTGAAGCGAGATTTTCAGTTGTCGTGGTTCGGGCGTTTTCGATGAACTCGGTAATCAATGCGTATCTTCGACTTGAGGGGCGTATAAATTTCCTAGCATTCCCTCCTAGAAACTTTGCTGCACCATTTGGTAGCAACTCAATTCTCTTATTCAGTTTTTTTCGTGATTCAATATCCGAAATTGGATCACGGATTGAATAAAGAAGTTTCGGCACTCTTACAGGAAATCGATCTGAGAAACGTTCATAAAAATCAAACTCTCTGTCATACGCTCCATCACGTTCAAGTAAGGCACGGTTCTTAGAATCAGTAGAAGGAAATTTAACTAATACCGTTTCTGGCATTCCTTCTTCAAAATTGTCCCACTCTAAATCGACCCTAAGTGTCAAACCTGAAAAGCCTTCGCCACTTTCAGGTTCTTTAGACGAAAATGAAATCACGTTCGAATTTCCGACTATTCCTGATTCTCTGAATGAATCCGTCAACCACTCAACTGTCATCTCTTCCTCTGTTTGAGGAATGAACTTCTTTAGCTTGCGAGTCACATTACCAAGGTAGTTTATTTACGCTGACTAGACAATCTGATCAAACCACTTCCGGCGTTCATCTGTCCGATCACTGAAGCGTCATGTCCTGTTTCGATTAACTTGTCGAGAGTTTCTTCAACTTCTTCAGACTTTACACCAAATGCAAGACCGCCTGAGGTTTGTGCATCTGCCAGAAGATGAACGTCTATATCTTCAACGGAACCAACATCCAATTGTGATTCAACCCACTCAAGATTTCTCTTACTGCCACCTGGTAAATTTCCAGCTAAAGCCAGATCGCGCGCATCGGGCAATATAAGCACCTCTGGAACATTTATTTCTACATCAACTTTTGATTCTCTAGCTGCTCTTCCCAGATGTCCCAACAATCCAAATCCAGTGATATCGGTAGCCCCAGTTGCTCCAGCTTCAATCGCTATTTCTGCTGCCTGATTATTGAGTCTGAGCATCGATGCAATTGCTGCGTTTGTAGCTTCTTCAGTTGATTCTTGTTTTTTTATTGCTGTGGTTATAACACCCACTCCAAGCTTTTTAGTAAGTATCAAGGAATCATTTTCACGAAATCCAGAATTCTTTAACAAATTTTTTGGGTCTACTTCGCCCATAACCGCTAATCCGAATTTTGGCTCGGGGTCTTCGACTGTATGCCCACCGGCTATGACAAAGCCGGCTTCTTCAGCAACCTGATTGGCACCTTCCAAAACTTCAGACAATAGTTCTGTTGTGAGTTCTTCAGAGTTCCAACCAACCAAATTAATCGCCATTAATGGTTTCGCACCCATTGCATAAATATCTGAAACAGCATTAGTTGCCGCTACTTTCCCCCAAGTGAAGGCGTCATCGATTACAGGTGTTATAAAATCCGCTGTCATTACTAGCGCCCTGTCTTCGTCTAATTGCCAAACTGCAGCATCATCGCCTGTCGATGACCCGACGATAAGATTTTTTGATTTTTGTGGTTTAAGTCGGTGCAGAACCTGCTCCAGGTCACTCGGAGAGAGTTTGCAGCCTCAACCAGCACCATGGCTGAATTGTGTC
>PVBE010642071.1_pt1 | contig 29033 bp, 30 predicted proteins | sample 1631181 | NCBI WGS metagenome assembly PVBE01 (sample SAMN08397723, study PRJNA350692) | Marine metagenome, whole genome shotgun sequencing project. | isolation source: water | place: Pacific Ocean | collected 2012-04
AGAACGGGACGGGTATATTCTCGTGACGTTTCTCGACGTCGGCGGGCATGACGAAGTGTATAGATGAAAACCGTCACTCGGTGACGGTTTTTTGGTATACTACGCGCATGAACATCGCCATGATTGGGCAAAAGGGGATTGCGACCGGGGCCGTGGGCGTCGGGGGTGTTGATCGTCATGTGGAAGAGATCGCGGTGCGGCTAGTCAAAATGGGGCACGGCGTCACTTTGTATGCGCGCTCGCGATATCTTAAAAAGTCACCGAAGACTTTTAAGGGGGTGGTGATGCACTATGTAGGGTCGCTTCCGTTGAAGAATTTCGAAGCGATCACTGCGACGTTGACGTCCACTATTCACGCGATCAAGCAAGACTACGACGTGATTCACTATCACGGTGTTGGTCAAGCGACGCTCGCATGGATTCCAAGATTGTTTGCTCGTGATACAACGGTCATCGTCACCTTTCATGCCCGCGACCAGTTCCACGGCAAATGGGGCCTTCTTGCACGTTTGTATCTTGCGTTTGGCGAGCGCGCTTCTGTTTGGTTTTCACACTACTGCATCACCGTGTCGCATATTTTGCAGGTGTACTGTCGCGATCGTCTTGGGGTTGAGGCGGTCTACATTCCAAACGGAGCCAAGGGTCATGCAATTACAAAATCGAATTTGATCGAAAAATTCGGCCTGGTTTCTGGGAAGTATCTTGTGAATGTCGGACGCCTCGTTCCGCAAAAGGGTCTGCATTTTCTCATCGAAGCATTTCGCAAACTCGACACCACGATGCAGCTCGTATTCGTCGGCGCGCCGAGCTTTACGGACGCGTATTACACCAAGCTCCGCAAGATGGCCGAGGGGGATTCGCGCATTCAGTTTCTTGGTTTTCAAAAAGGACAAACGCTCGCCCAGCTGTATGCCAACGCGTACCTATTTGTGCACGCTTCTGAGTCGGAGGGGCTGCCGCTTGTTGTCCTCGAGGCGATGAGCTATGGCGTTGCGTCGCTCGTGAGTGATATTCCAGAAAACCTTGAGGCAATGCACGGGACAGGCTTCTCTTTCAAATCAGCGAACGTGAAGGATCTGCGCCGCAAGCTTCGTAAGCTAATCGCGAATCCAAGCCTCACACGTGAATGTGGAGAGGAGGCTCGAGCGATCATCGACGTGAATTTTAACTGGGACCTCATTGCGGAACATACAGAAGGGGTTTATGTGACGGCAAGGCATTGATATGTCCGCAATTGCCTGGCACCACCAATCGCCCGAAGAGGTTCTTGAAACACTTGAGACGACACGAAGAGGACTCTCTGATCAAGCCGCCCGAGACAGAATCGAAGAGCACGGACTCAATCGTCTTCCAGAGTCATCCGTAAAATCGGGATGGAAGATTTTTTTGTCTCTGTTCACCGGCCCGCTGATGATGATCCTGATCGGTGCCGCGGTGCTCAGCTCGGTTCTTGGTGAATGGCTCGATGCTGGCGTGATTACGCTCGCGATTCTATTGAACGTCGTGCTTGGGTTTGTGGAAGAGTATAAGGCTGATCGGTCGCTTCAGGCGCTCAAGAAATATCTTCCAAAGCAAGCACGGGTGCGTCGAAATGATTTGGTGATCACGATCGAGGCTCAAGATTTGGTTCCTGGCGACATCCTCGTTCTTTCCGCCGGAGACAAAGTCACGGCAGATGCACGCCTTGTTGAGGCACACGCACTTGAGGTGAGTGAGGCTGCGCTCACGGGAGAATCCGTTCCGGTAGAAAAAACGACGAGCCCCGCAGCGATCGGTGCTCCCGTTGCCGACAGATCGAGTTGCATTTTTGCTGGCACGATGATTGCACTCGGCCGTGCGGAGGCGGTGGTGTTTGCGACGGGAGTGGAAACCGAGATTGGTAAGATTTCAGAGGCGGTTGCCGCGATTGAGGAAGAGGCAACGCCGCTTCAAGATCAGCTCGCGCGTTTTGCGAGGCGGCTGAGTATCGTGATTTTTTTCTTAGCCATTGTGGTCATTGTCGTCGGAGCGTGGCGTGGACTCGAGACGATTGAAGTGATTCAGCTCGCCGTCGCGATTGCTGTATCGGCAGTTCCAGAAGGTCTTGCCGTCGCGGTCACCGTCATTCTTGCCATTGGCATGCAGCGCATCTTGAAGCAGCACGCGCTCGTACGACGACTCATCGCAGCAGAAACGCTCGGAAGTGTTTCTGTGATTTGCATGGACAAAACCGGGACGCTCACGAGCGGGTCCATGCAAGTGGTCGAGATTGAACTTCCAGGCGGTCCGATCGAGATCGATGCCGATCAGCCCGAGCTCACCCAGGTCCGCACAGCCCTTCTTGCTACGAATGCGGTCACCGTTGAGCCTGATCCTGAAACCGGCAAGCCCCGTATGCATGGGACGTCGACTGAAATTGGTATTCGCACGTATCTCTTACCGTTTGAAAAAGGGATTTCCAAGATGAAGACGCTCAGTGATTTGCCGTTTGATTCCGCGCGCAAGTATTCGGCCAGGTGTGTTCGACGAGAAGGGGTCGGTGAGCTGTACGTTGTTGGAGCGCCAGATATCCTCCTTGAACGCGCAGATGTCAGTGACCGTGAGCGGACGAAGCTCGAACAGCAGCTCCACGCGATGACAAGTCGAGGGCTCCGTGTTCTTCTTGCGGCAGAGGCTCCTTGCAGCGCCGAGGAAGTGGCAAGTGATGAGACGGTAAAAGATTAAAAGATTCTTGGCTTCATCGGGATGCGCGATCCACTCCGCCCCGAAACGGCGGACACCATTTCGCAAGCGCGCGCGGCAGGGATTGTTCCGGTGATGATCACGGGCGACCATCCGCAAACGGCAATGCGCATTGCGCAGGCGGCCGGGCTCGCGACGTCGGAGTCATCGGTAATCACCGGCGCGGAACTCGAAGAGATGTCAGACGAGGAGCTTGCGGATCGCGTCGAGGAAACATTTGTGTACGCGCGCGTAGCTCCGCGGCATAAGTTGCGCATCGTTGACGCATGGCAGGCAAAGGGAAAGCCCGTGGCGATGATTGGCGACGGCGTGAACGACGCTCCGGCGCTCAAGGCGGCAGACATCGGCGTGGCGGTTGGTTCTGGAACCGAAGTCGCGAAGGAAACGGCCGACATGGTTCTTCTTGATAATCGATTCGCTACGATCGTGATGGCGATTCGTGAAGGCCGCATCATCTTCGATAACATCCGCAAGATGATCGTCTATCTTGTTTCGGACAGTTTCGGTGAGTTGATCCTTGTTGTCGGCGCCCTCGCAATGGGGTTGCCGCTTCCGATTCTTCCAGCGCAGATTCTTTGGATCAACTTGATTACGGACGGTTTCCCAAGCCTCGCCCTCACCTTCGAACCCGGAGAGCGCGGTGTGATGAAAGAACCTCCACGCAGGAAAGATGAACCGCTCGTGAGTAAGGAGATGAAGATGCTCATTTTCGTCGTCGGTATTCTCACAGACGTTTTCCTCTTTGCGATTTATTTTTTCCTCCTCGATCGCGAGATCTCGATCGAAGAGATCCGCACCTTCATTTTCCTCGCACTCGGAATCGACTCACTGCTCTACGTATTTGCCATTCGTAAATTCCGCACGAGCATCTTTCGATCACATCCATTTGAGAATCGTTGGCTCCTTCTCGGAGTTGGTATCGGTTTTCTCTTTCTCCTCCTCCCACTCTTCGCCCCACCGCTGCGCGAACTCTTCGAATTCACAATGTTGCCGGCTTGGGCTTGGGGTGCGCTTTTGGGCCTCGGCCTCTTAGAGCTCGTGCTGATTGAGGTTGTGAAAGAAGTCTTCCATCTGCGTCGGCGCCGTGCTACCATGGCGTCCACGTCTGGATAATATTTGTGTTGAATTTTCTTCGAAAAATTACTCCCGCCCCGCTCATGCGGATGTATCATCTCACTTTAGGATTCCTTTCGGCTACGAGGTATCACCACCCATCACGCGAGCTCGTTTTGATCGGTGTCACGGGAACAAACGGAAAGTCTTCAACCGTTCAATTCATCGCGCAGCTTCTCACATCTCTTGGGCATACGGTTGGATATACAACAACGGCCGGATTTTCTATTGCAGGTGCGCAGATTGAGAATCGGATGAAGATGACCATGCCAGGGCGTTTTGCTCTGCAACGACTTTTGCGCGAGATGGTGGAGGCGGGGTGTCGGTATGCGATTATCGAAACATCATCCCAAGGAATCCTTCAATCTCGTCATCGCGCGATTGATTACGATCTTGCAGTGTTCACTAACCTGACGCCAGAACACATTGAGGCTCACGGTGGGTTCGAGGCCTACAAGAAAGCAAAGGGTGAATTGTTCGTGCAGCTCATGCGTTCGTATCGGAAGACGGTTGATGGGAAGACAGTGGAAAAGGCGAGTGTGATCAATACCGACGATGAACACGCGCCGTTTTATCTAGCGTTCCCGGCCGATCGGCATGTGACATTTGGTAGTGGGGGCGAAGGAGGCGGCGATCATCTGAGCGCAACCGGATCACCCGGTGAGCTCACCGTGAATGGCGTTCGTATGCCGCTCAAGCTGCGCGCGGAATTTCAAAAGAAAAATGCGCTTGCTGCCATCGCGAGCGTGTATGCGCTCGGTACGGAACTCGAGGATCTTGCCAAAGTCACGGAGAGACTTGAACCGATCCCGGGCCGCTTTGAACTCGTGGATCTCGGACAGCCATTTCACGTCGTCGTCGACTACGCCTATGAGCCGTATGCCCTCGAGGCACTCTTCCGATCTGCTCAGACCCTGTCGCCAAAACGCATTATCGGCATCCATGGCTCTGCGGGAGGTGGGCGCGATGTTGCGAGGCGCGAGAAGATTGGGCGCTTAGCAGCAAAAGAGGAAGACATTGTGATCGTCACGAATGAAGATCCGTACGATGAAGACCCGCGTAAGATTATCGAAGATGTCGCGGATGGTGCGCGCGCGGAAGGGAAGACGGAAGGAGAGGATCTGCTTTTGATCGACGACCGCCAGGAAGCGATCGATAAGGCGATCGAGCTTGCGGAGCCTGGCGACTGCGTCCTCCTCACCGCAAAAGGGAACGAACCCGTGATGGCGGTGGCTGGTGGTAAGAAGGCTCCGTGGAGCGACCGCGCGGCAGCAGAAAAAGCACTCAAACAACTTGGCTATGGCAAATCATAATCTCGATCTTCACCCAGACGAACACGTCCTCGGCCTCATTCGCGCCAGCGCGTGGTCCTACGCGCCACGTTTTGCGTTCGGTGCGCTCTGGGTGCTCGTGCCGTTCTTCTTGCTGTTTCCGCTTCTCGTCCTCGGCAGCTTTGGGGTCGTCTTTTTCTTGGTTCTTCTCGGGAGCGGTATGGTGTATCTTTTCAAACTATGGTTACGCTGGCAGTACACGATGCTTCTTGTGACCGATCGGCGCGTGATCGACATCGAGCAAACCGGCATGTTCTCGCGTGATCTTACAGAGCTTGCCTGGAAAGATGTTCGGCGCATCCGTACGCGTCAGGGGCGTTCTTGGCAGCGGTTATTTCACATCGGGGCAGTACAGATAAAAGGGAGAAAACGCGTGGGGTATAATCTTGAGCTTTTTGGTGTGCGAAGGGTAAAGCTGGTAGGGGAGTTCTTAAATGAGGTAAAATCAAGGGAGTAGAACACTCCTACTTGGCACATGAGTTCATCATCGGACAGAAAATTGCGGCAAAAGGGTGGCGGATGGCGGCTGTTTTTCATCTTGAACGCTGTCGCGCTCTTCTTTTTGATTATTGCGTTTGGTAGGGAGTATCTTGGGAACTTGCAGATTGATCAGGAGATTCGGGCGCTCGAGGATGAACGAGAGGTGCTTGAGCAAGATCAGCTCGAGACACTTTCGCTCATCGAAGAATTGTCGAGCGAGTATTACCTCGAGCAAGAGGCGAGGTCGAAGCATGGGCTCGGTCGTGAAGGGGAGACGCTTGTCGTAATCCAGTCAGACTCCGAGACTGATGAGTCGAGCGCGACGACACCCGAAGAAGAAGCAGAGATGGCGGCGGTGGGGAATTGGGTGAGATGGTACTATTATTTTTTCAATCAAGCGGCGTTATCTGATCTTGTTGATCTAGACACTTGACTCTATGCCCAAACGCCTTCATGGAGAGACAAGGCCGAAGTCTCCCCAGAAGTCTTTTCGAGGCTTCGTGGGGATTTTTGTGTTACTTGCGGTTCTCTTTGCAGCGTGGGTTGTTTGGTTTGGCTTTGTCCAGTCGCATTGGCATACGGGTTGGGCACGTTCTGTGGTGCGCGTCATGCCGATTCCGGTGGCATCGGTGGAGGGAGAGGTGATTTGGTACCGAGATGTTTCAGAGCTCGCGAACGGATATGAATCTTTGCGAGAGCTCGATGCGTACTCGGGATTTTCTCTTGCCGTCGCTGAGCTCGTGAAGATGAAGCATGCAGAGCATCTTGCTGAGGAGCTGGATGTTTCTGTCTCGACAGCATCCGATCGCTCGGACGAGGATCTCGAAGATCTTCTTAAGGCAACGGGGTGGACGCCTGAGCAGTACCAGCAATACGTAACAGAGCCGCAACGTCTCGCGATCGAGGTTGAGTCCGCAGTGTATGCTTACGCGGAATATCAAGAGGCCGCGCTTGCGGAGATCGAGGAGCTTGCGCGTCAGGTTGATAGTGGAGTGCCGTTTCAAGACGTTGCGAGCGCGGATTCTGATCATCTTTCGTCGGAATACGGCGGTGACCTCGGCGAAGTAGAGCTTACAGATCTCGATCCAGGACTTGAATCGATTTTTGATCTTGAGGAAGGTGAGGTGTCAGAGATTCTCGAGACGGAAACGTACTTTGCGATTGTTCTCGTGAAGGAAGCGTTTGATGGTGACGACGAAGAGGAGGCTGCGGTTTCTGCATGGATGATAACGGTCGACAAGACTGGGCTCGCGTATGCTCTCGAGGAGTTTGCCACGAAGCAATCGGTGAGAATATTTTTGCCAGGGATTGTGCTAGAATAGGGTCTCGACAATTTGAGAGAAGTCATGGTATAACGCTCTCGATCAAGAAAAGATGCCCACGGGCATTTGTTTCCGTGGTGGATAAAATTTCGGTGCGCGGCGAGCACCGCAGAAAGGCGTACCGATGGGTACGGTGCTGAGGAGCGGAGCCGTAAGCCGAAAGTTCGCCGCCATGGAAGCAAATGCCACCGTAGCTCAGCTGGTAGAGCAATACTTTCGTAAAGTAGAGGTCGGCGGTTCAAGTCCGCCCGGTGGCTCCAGAGAAACACGCTTCTTCGAAGGCGTGTTTTTTGATGCTTGACAATTTAATAAATTCATGCAAATCTGCCACCACGATTGTTCTTTTCTTGACCGATCTGGTCTTCCAATTTTCCACGCGGAGTTCCTGATGATTCTTCCCACACGCTTCGGCGCCGAAACCGACATTCCGGACGCCGTCATCGAGTCGGTGTACGGAACCACGATCTACCGACTCACGGCTGACGTCAAGCGCTACGGCCTCAGCGAAGGGACTGTCCTTCTCGCCAATCGTGAGCAAGAGTTGTGGCACGTTCATGACATGGGTCTCGACTCAGCACTGCGTGCCTGCAATCACGCCACGAGTGGCTACGGCTGGAGTGGCGGAGCTCGTTCTGAAGAGGGTGAGCTCGCCGTACTGAGCCGCTTCGTTGCCGGCAACTGGCATCTGTGGCACGTACTCCTCGACTGGAAGACAATGTCGCCAGCGGAGAGGCGTGTCTACGAGACGATCTGCGGGAATCTCGCTGAGCAGCTCACCGGAGTGCGTAATCCGCACAAGGTGCTCGCGCACGAGCGGACCCTGCGAGCGACGAGTGTGATCGACTCGCGCGGGCGGACGAATCCGGTGAGCCGCCAGGCGCTTCACGCGTGGGCGGCACATGAGATCGAGCTGCGTGACGGCGACATCATGCAGATCGCGATGCGCATCGACATGCGCAAGGCGCGGCTGATCGAGGCGATCGAGCGCAACATGGACGTGCTGCGCCGTGCGTACGAGTCGCTGCGACTCGTGGCACAAGCCACGGCGAACATCGAGCGACCTGAGCAGGCGACGGGCATGCGCGAACAGCTCCCGAAGCTCGCGGCGCGTCTTCGCAAAACGCACGATCTGCCGTGGCGCCACGTGTCGCGGCGGACCGCGCAGGATCTCGTGTGGGCAGCGAACCGGCTGAAGCCGGGGCGAAACTTCAACGTGGGTATCGCCATTGGTCACGTGGAGCGCGGTCGTAAGTCGATCCGGCAGCTCAGGAAGTACCGCGAACTCGCAGACTTCCAGCTCGCTACGAGTCTGGCGCTTGCGAGGAGGCCTCGCAACCCGGAGGAGATCCAGTACCTCTTCGGAGAGCTCGTCAGGTACCGCGCGTCGATCAAGACGACCGTGGACGACGAGTTCCGCAACCCGATCATGGCTCGCGTCCGTTCAGCAACGGACCGCGCCATCGCCGAGTGGCGCGCTACGCGTTACCATGTTGCGAAGAGGATGCTCCACGACGCTGCCAAGCCGTTTTGACACGTCCGTTCAGCGGGAGGGTCACCAGCCTTCGCCGAGGCTTCGGCCGGCAAGCAGACCCTCCCCTACAATCGCGTCCGTCCCTCGGGATCGGCCTGCCCGCCATAGCCTTCTCGGCGACGGCGGGCGTTTCTTTTTATGCTATAATCCCCCCATGATCAGACTGAAAAACGTCTCCAAGGTCTACCAGCCAAAAACGCACGCGCTTTCGAACGTCAGTCTTCATATTAAGCCGGGCGAATTTGTGTCTGTGGTCGGTCGATCGGGTTCGGGAAAGACTACGCTCGCCAAACTTCTCCTTGCCGATGAGCATGCGAGCAAGGGTGAGATCGTCGTGGGGGATTGGAATATCACCAAGATCCGCTCGAGCGAAGTGCCGACCTTGCGCCGGCAGATTGGATTTGTGTTTCAGGATTACAAGCTCCTTCCGCGCAAAACGGTTGAGGAGAATATTTCCTTTGCCCTCGAGGTGGCGGGTGAGGGAGGGAAGCGTATTCGCGAGGTCGTTCCTCAAGTTTTGAAGATCGTCGGACTTCACGGCAAAGAAGCCCGCTACCCGCGCCAACTTTCAGGAGGTGAGCAGCAGCGCGTCTCGATCGCGCGCGCTTTGGTGCACAGGCCAAAAATTCTTGTTGCCGATGAGCCAACCGGGAACCTCGACACCATCCATGCGCACGAAATCGTCGAGCTTCTCAAAACGATCAACGAATACGGCACCACGATTCTCCTCGTGACCCACGATCGAGACATCGTGAACAAACTCAAGAAGCGCGTAATCACGATCGATGACGGAAAGATCGTCTCGGACGTCGCGCGCGGTAAATATATCCTCACATAGGACATACACATTTGGTCCACTTTCGGCTTACGGGGCCCCTGCGGCTCGTCGCCGTATGCCCGGATACGCCTCCTCGCCACTTTCCCCGTGCACCGAAACTGAACTCAAATGTCTACGTCCTACAAAATATGAGTTTCGCTGTCTCATCCTATCGCGTCTTCAAGTTTGCCATGCAGAATGTTGTTCGCAATGTGTGGCTTTCATTTGTGACGCTTTCGATTTTCCTCCTCACGCTCCTTACGGTGAACGCGGTGATCTTTTTGAATGTGATTGGAACAAACGCGCTTGAGGTGATCGAGCAGAAAGTAGAGGTCACCATCTATTTTGAGTCAGAGGCTTCCGAAGGGGTTGTACAGGCTGCCCAAGGATATCTTCTCGGGATGTCGCAGGTGCTTGACGTTATGCTCCTTACGGCAGATGAATCTCTCGAGGCGTTCACCGAGCGTCATGCAGACGATGAGAGTATCCTCGCGTCACTCGATGAGGTCGACGGAAATCCGTTTGGGCACGCGCTTGTGGTGCGAGCTGAGTCGAGCGATGACTTTGAATATATTCTCGAGGCGATCGAGACCCCAGAGTTTTCTGGCTACATCAAGGAGAAGGACTATTCTGATTACGAGCAGGTGATTGAACGCATCGAATCACTCAGCACACGCATGCGTATTGGAGGTATGATTCTTGCGGCGTTCTTCGTGCTGATCGCGGTGATGATCATCTTCAACACGATCCGCGTCGCGATTTACGTTCACCGCGAAGAGATCGGCATCATGAAGCTCGTCGGAGCAAACGATTGGTTCGTGCGCGCGCCGTTCTTGGTCGAGGCTCTTCTTTATAGCTTGATTGCAACGCTCGTCGTTGCCGGACTCACGATGCTGGCTCTCAATTTCGTGACGCCGTATGTGATCTCGTACTTCGGGGACATCGACGTCAACCCGTTCAAGTATTTCTGGGATAGCGGACTATTGATCTTCGGCGCTCAGTTTGTCGGGATGTCGATTTTGAGCCTTGTTACAACTTGGATCGCAATGAGTCGATACCTTAAGACCTAGGCTTGATCTTCGGCGTGATTCATGCTAGCGTCCGAGGCATGTCACAGTCATTTGGACAATATGGAAAACATCGTTTCTGGGAGATGATCCCGGGCTTTTTAATTTGGACCACGTTCGTGCTCGCGATTGTGGTGTCGTTTGTGCACCCCGTCGCGGCCGCGGTGTTCATCATCCTTTTCGATTTGTATTGGACACTCCGCGTGGCGTACTTTTTGATCTTTCTTTGGTCGGCATATCGAAAGTATAAGAAGACGAAGGCAGAGGCCTGGTTTGAGAAGCTTTCTGTGCGGGATGATTGGCAGCGTTTGCGTCACGCTGTTTTGCTGCCAACGGCAGGTGAGGACGTTTCAATCGTGCGTGACGCCCTCAAGGCTCTTGAGCAAAGTTCGTATCCGAATGAGAAGTTTTTTGTCGTCATCGGAGGAGAAGAGAGTTTGCAAGAACACTTTGATGGCGTGAAGTCGGCGATCGAAAAGGAGTTCGCAGGACGCTTCGGCGCGCTCGCGTTTACGAAGCACCCGTCCGGTCTTCCGGGCGAGATCCGCGGAAAGGGTTCAAACCTCAAATGGATGGCCGGGCACCTCGCAAAGATGATCAAGGAGAAGGAAGTCCGAGACGAAGACGTAATCGTGTCCGCGTTCGATATCGATACGCTCGCGCACCGCGAGTACTTTGCGTATCTTGCTTACCTCTATCTCACTGAACCAAATCCAACACGCCGCTCATATCAGCCAGTCGTCCTCTTTTCAAACAACATTTGGGAGGCGAGCGCCCCCGTTCGCATCGCGGCGTTTGGAACCACGTTCTGGCTCCTCGCCGAGCTCGTCCGCCCGGAGCGTTTGTGGACGTTCTCCTCGCACTCAATGCCGTGGACAATGCTCCGCGATGTTGGCTACTGGGAACCGGACCTCGTCTCCGAAGACTCACGCATTTTTCTCCAGGGGCTTCTTCACTATGAGGGAGATTATCAGGTGACGCCGGTCTTCCTTCCGGTGCACATGGACGCCGTTACGGGCGGATCGTACTGGGAAAGTTTGAAGGCGCTTTATAAACAGCAACGTCGCTGGGCCTGGGGCGTGGAGCATTTGCCATACATGCTCGAAAAGTTCCGCGAGCACCCAGCTATCCCGCGGCGCACCAAGATCAAATACATTTTCAATCACATCGAAGGAATGTTCACCTGGGCCACCGCCCCAATCCTCATTTTCCTTCTCGGGTATCTTCCATTTTTTGTAGCAGGAGATGCGTCCGAGTCTCTCATCACAAACTCACCGTTTACCCTCCAGCTCATGATGCAGGTCGCTACCCTCGGTGTATTCGCGAGCGCAATTTTGAGCCTGCCACTCCTGCCAAAGCGCCCTGGGAAAAAGGGGCGCCGCAATTGGCTCGTCATGATCCTGCAATGGGCACTCCTCCCAATCACCTTCATCATCTTCGGCGCCTTCCCAGCCATCGACGCCCAAACCCGCCTCATGCTCGGGAAGTATCTCGGATTTAACGTGACCAAAAAGACGCGGTAACAAGACAAGCCAAGCCTTGATCATCCCGCCCGTCTCCCGTAAACTCGTAACGTGTCAGCGGTAGGGTCACAGACCCTCCCCTACGATGATTTTATGCGAGTTTATGTTCATATCCTTACATGGAACGACCGGCGCTACCTGCCGGACCTATTCGAGTCGCTCGAAGCACAAACCCACAAAGACCTCATCGTCCGCGTGATCGACAATGGCTCAAACGATGGGTCAGTAGAATATCTCCAGGAACATTTCCCGCGATCGATCGTGGGACGCAACACACGCAATCAAGGTTTTGCCGGCGGTCATAATCAACTTTTCAGGTACACCTTTGATCACCACGACGGTGAACCGGCAGCGATCATGCTCGTGAACGCGGACATGATTCTCGACTCAGACGCGGCCGAGCGTCTTGTGAAGACGTTGACGAATGATGAGACGCTCGCCGCTGCGGCGCCAAAGATCTATCGCGCGTTCGGCGAACACGTCGGTGATGAGGTCCTGGAGCAAACCGTGAAGTCTGACATTCTCGACTCAACCGGGCTCCGTGTCCACAAAGGCTGGAGGATGACCGAGCGCGGGGCTGGAGAGATCGATCAGGGGCAGTACGATAAGCACAATGACGTCTTCGGTCCAAGTGGGGCGATGGCAATGCTTCGCATGGAAGCGCTTCGGGATATCTCGCTCGAGGGTGAGTGGTTTGATGGAGACTTCTTTGCCTATCGAGAAGATTGCGATTTGGCGTGGCGCCTGCGCCGCGCTGGATGGGCAACGCGGTTTGTTCCGAGCGCGAAGGCGTATCACTATCGCGGGATGTACGGCGCCGAAAAGCAATCACTCAGAGATCGGCTGAGAAATCGTCGTAATCAAAGTTCATTTTTTGCGTCCCTCTCAACACGGAATCAAATTTGCACACTTCTCAAAAATCTTCCCCTCACCGATGCCTTCATCTATGCCCCGTGGCTCACAGTCCACGAAGGAGGTCGCGCACTTTACGGCACCTTGTTCGAGCCTCAAACTCGCAAGAAGCTTCTGACCATGGGACCGATGCTTAGGAAGATGATGAAGAAACGTAAACTCCTCCGCGCCAAAGATCGCACGCACCGCAAGGAACTTCGCGCCTATGTCATCTAGACATACCCAAGTCATCGATGTCTCGATTCTGATCGTCCACACATACGAGGGCGACGTTTTGCGCCAGACGCTCAGAGGACTCCGCCGCGCGGCCCCGACGGTTGCGTGTGAGGTTTTGGTAATCGACAATAATCCGGGCGCGGGCATGGGAGATATTTTGAAAGAAGAATTTCCTTGGGTCCGTCATCTCCCGCAAGAGGAAAATCGGGGCTTCGGCGCTTCCATGAATCGGGGCATCCAAGCTTCAACCGGCCGTTACGTTCTCATTTTCAATCCAGACATTGTGGTACAACCCGGGGCGCTCGAGGAGCTCACGCGTTTCATGGATGAAAATGGTAACGTTGGGGTCTGCGGTCCAAAGCTCCTGAATCCAGATGGAACGCTCCAGTATTCGTGTTACCGCCAGCCAACACTCATGCTTCCAGTCTACCGACGCACGCCCCTTGGGAAATCCGAGCGCGGGAAGATTGCGGTGGACCGTTATTTGATGTGCGATGCGGATCATAAAGAAACGATGCACGTTGATTCACTCATTGGCGCCGCTCTATTTGCTAGAAGGGAATCCCTCGAGAAGGTTGGTCTGTTTGATGAGCGGTTTTTTATGTATTATGAGGATAGTGATTTATGTCGTCGGTTTTGGGAAGGTGGATTTCCGGTTATGTATCATCCGACCGCTTGCATGGTCCACTATCACGGGCGCGCTTCGGCGCAGGGAGGACTTTTCCAGCAACTCACGAGCCGGTTTACCTGGATCCACATTCATAGTTTTATCAAATATTGGCGGAAGTACCGCGGAAGAGAGAATCCGCGATTAACCTACGGCCGATCCCCTAAGCCAATTGTTTCTCATGGAGGACCTGTTCCAGATTCAGAGCACCAGCACGGATTCTGATGCTCTCCCAGCGAGCCCTTCGCCGAGCCGGCCGCGCGCGAGGCGACGGATTTTTTTGCTTGGGCTTGTTCTCGTTGTCCTTTTTATTGCGGCAACGTTGTTTGGTGTCGGGCGATTCCTAACGGGAGGCATAGAAGCTGAGGAGCGGTTTGACGAGGCGCAAGAGGCGCTCCTCGCCTTTGAGTTCGACCTGGCGAAGGATGAGCTTGCGAGCACCGAGGAGGCGATTCGTGTTTCGCGATCCGGGCTCATGTGGCTCAGTCCGTTTCGATTGCTTCCGTGGGTTGGTGATCAAATCGCGGCGCTGTCACTCACACTGTCCGCAGCCGAAGAGTCTTTGTCTGCCCTCGGGAGCGCGGTTGATATTATCGATGACGTCTACCAGGTGATTGCGGATGCGGAAGAGAGGCTTTCGCTCACTGAGCTCGATCACAGTTTTACGCTTGCGGATTTGGATGACGAAGCGCGCATCGAACTCTTCACAACGCTTCATCAATCCACCTCGAAGCTTCAGGAGATGCAGGTAGAGATTTCGATTGCGATCGAGGAGCTTTCTCAGTTGGAGTCCTTGCGTGTTCACGAGGACATCCTTGCCCTGATTCAGCCGTTCCAAGAAGTGCTCCCTACGATCGCGGCGGGGATCGATCTACTCACCCCGGTGGCAGCTAGCATCAGTGAGCTGAGCGGCCTGGGCGAAGATCGTCAGTGGCTCGTGCTATTTTTGAATGATAATGAGATGCGTCCTGGCGGAGGATTCATCGGTGTGTTTGGGCTTCTTCTTATGCAAGACGGAGAAATCCAAACGTTCCAGGTCGACGACGCGATGGCGGTTGATTCTCTTGTAACCACACTCGATGAGTATCAGATCGCCCCACCAAGCGCGCTCGCGGATTATGTTGGGGTCGATAGGTGGTATTTCCGTGACAGTAATTGGTCGCCGGACATCCCAACAGCGTCATCAGACGCTCGGACACTTTTCCGCCAGGAATACTCCGCGGCCGGTCAGCCGGTCCCAGAGGTCCACGGCGTGCTCAGTTTCTCGCTTTCCTTTGCTGCGGCTGTGATTGATGTTGTTGGACCGATCACGGTGGACGGTATTGAGTTCACCGGGGATAATCTGTCCGAAGTTTTGCAGTACGACGTGGAGTTTGGATATCAGGACCGCAACATTTCCTGGGATGAACGCAAAGCCATCGTGGGAACGCTCGCGGACGTTGTTCTCGCGGAGCTCCTTTCACTCCCCGTTAACTCTTGGGAGGATATGATTACCACGATCGCGGCAGGATTCGAGGAGAAGCACCTCGCTCTTTACAGTGAGGATGAAGAAACGCAAGACGTCTTCGTCGACGCTGGATGGGCGGCATCGTTTGATCCAGTCTCTGACGATGTTCTCATGCTCGTTGACGCAAACATGGCTGCGCTCAAAACTGATCCGTACGTCGATCGTCAAATTGATTACTCGATCACGCCGGACGAGGAAGGCTACATCGCCCGCGCTGACGTGACATACAATCACACGGGCGTCTTTTCTGATCTTGTGACCCGCTACCGCACGTACACGCGATTGTATGTGCCGCTCGGAAGCGAGCTTCTTGATTCATCTGGATCACTCGTGAATGATGCGCTTCTCGATCCTACAGCGGCGGAGGGCGAGGTCACCGTTGCGGATGATCTCGGATACACGAGTTTTGGTGCGTTCATCTCGATCGAACCTGGTGCAGAGGGAACTCTTTCATTTACCTATCGACTTCCGCCCGACCTATCGGAGGCTATTGATCGTGGGTATTATGAGCTTTGGGTAGAAAAGCAGATGAGCGCCGCGCCGTACACATTGACCCTCGATCTTGATTTTGATAAGAAGATACGTGCAGCGTACCCCGAAGAAGATGAAGAGGCGTTTGGCAACTCCGCATATGAGTTGAACACTATTCTTGATCAGTCTACCGGGTTCACTGTCGAATTTTGAACCCATGCTTGCGAAGAAAATTGGCATCGACCTTGGAACAACGACCGTGCTCGTGTACGTCCCTAAGCGAGGGATTATTTTGAATGAGCCGTCCGTTGTTGCTATTTCGAAAATTGATAAAAAGGTTCTCGCGGTCGGGAAAGAGGCAAAGGACATGCTTGGTCGCACGCCCGACACGATCGTCGCTCGTCGACCACTCAAGGACGGAGTGATCGCTGACTACCGCACCACCGAAGCCATGCTTCGGTATTTCGTGAACAAAGTCCTTGGAGGTTTCCGTGTGTTCAGGCCAGAGGTTATGGTGGCAGTGCCAGGAGGGATTACATCAACAGAGCGGCGCGCGGTCATCGACGCAACGCTCGCAGCCGGGGCAAAGGCGGCGTTCATTATCAAGCAGCCGATTGTGGCCGCGATCGGGGCGAACATCCCGATTGGCAGTCCATCGGGTCATATGATCGTTGAGATTGGCGGAGGTACCACGGAGATGGCGGTGATTTCGCTCGGAGGGATCGTGGCATCAAATTCGGTACGTATCGGAGGAGTTAAGTTCGACCACGCGATCATGGAGTACATCCGCAGAACTTATAACCTGGCAGTGGGAGAGCGAACGGCCGAGGAGATCAAGATTCAGGTCGGTTCTGCAATGTTTCTTGAGGATAAGCTTTCGATGGAGATCAAGGGTCGCGACATGATCACGGGCCTTCCAAAGATCATCGAGGTGACGTCGGATGATGTGACGGTCGCGATCCAGCCGCTCCTCGAAGGGATCCTCACCACGCTCAAAGAAGTTTTGTATAAGACTCCGCCAGAGCTTTCCGCCGATGTGATGGATAAGGGAATTGTGATTTCTGGCGGGAGTAGCCAGCTTCGCAACTTGGATCGGCTCGTGGCCGAGGCGACGGGGGTGCCAACGTACGTGGCAGACGAACCGCAGCTGTGCGTTGCTCGCGGTACGGGCCTCGCGCTCGAGAACCTCGAAGTTTATAAGAGAAGTGTGTTCACTCACTAAGTTTGATGATTTACGGTATCGACATCAATGCGCTAACAAAGCCAAGCCGCACGGGAACCGAGCGGTATGTTTTTTCGCTTCTGACGCACATGATGAAGCAGCCGCTCGAGGCAGGGGAGTCGGTCAAATTGTATGCGGCGTTCCCGATCAAAGACCTGCCCGACCTTCCTCAGGGATGGAGTCTCGAAATCGTAAAATGGCCGCTTGGGAAAGGTTGGACGCACGGCGGGCTCAGCTGGGAGCTCAAGCGTCGAACACCAAATGTATTCTTCACTCCGGCGCACGAAATTCCTCGCTTCCACGGTCGAACACAAATTGTGACCACCATCCACGACGTCGCATTTCGACGTTATCCGAATCTCTATTCGTGGAAGAGTCGCCGCCGTCAGGAATGGGCTGTGGGCAGCGCGGTGAAAAAGGCAAATCAGATTATCACGGTTTCCAGGACTACAAAGCAGGATCTTATCGAATTGTATCGCGCGGATGAGTCGAAGATCACAGCAATCCCGCTCGCGATTGATCCAGCGAGGTTTGCGATCGATCAGCATCGTATCGATGAGGCGTTGCAACGCTATCGACTCGGATCGAAGCGTTACTTCTTTTTTGTCGGTAGACTCGAGGCAAAGAAGAACATCACCACGCTGCTTCACGCGTTTGAGACTTACAAACGAGATCGCGGGATTGGTGATCCGATCGAACTTGTGCTCGGCGGAACGTTTGGTGAAGGGGCAGACGCGATCAAGAAAACGCTCTCTGGCATGAAGTTCCGTAAGGCTGTCCGTTTGCTCGGATATGTCCCGGAGGAAGATCTTGCTCCGCTCATGAAGGGCGCGCTCGCCTATACATTTTCAACTTGGTATGAGGGATTTGGCATCCCAGCGCTCGAAGCGTTTGCCGCCACGGTTCCTTTGGTCGCATCGGACGTTCCGGCGTTGCGCGAAGTTGCCGAGGGCGCTGCGCTCTACGCATCTCCAAAACATGCCGCGGCGTGGACCGACGCTATGAAAAAGATTGCGCTCAGAAAAGTTGACACTGATCAGATGATCGAAAACGGTACGCAGCGTCTCGCGCATTTTTCTTGGGACAAAGCTGCGCAAAAAACATGGGAGGTTCTTCGGAGTGTGTAGAATATGGATGATATCGTTCACTCGCTCACGCGTCTTGGCTTCTCGCGCAACGAAGCGTCGGTGTATTTGGCGTGCCTCAAAACAGGGAAGGCGCGCGCGGTTGAGGTGGCGAAACTTGCGAAAGTGAACCGCGCAACCACGTATTCTGTGCTCGAGAGCTTGGCGCAAAAAGGACTCGTGACCCCGCTTTCTGATTCCGGTGAGCGTTGGTATCTTCCTGAACCGCCCGAGCGAATTGCGGCACTCCTTCACCTGCAGCAACAAGAAATCGAATCGCGCCGCCGGATGGCAGATCAGCTCATGTTACGCCTGAAGGTGTTTCATAATGTGGCCGCGCACAAGCCAAAGATTCGTTACGTCGAATCGGTCGATGGGCTTCGCAACATGCAACGGGAGTACGAAGGGCGGGGAGAAGATATCATTCAGATGGTGGCATACGATACGTTTTGCGCGATCTGTCCGAGATCTCGAGTAGAGTCGCATCGGGATGAGCTTGCAAGAGGTACCGGTCGCGTGCGTTCAATTTTAATCACGGATCAAGATCTCGGCGATCAGGATGAGCTCGGCGATGAATTCGTATGCATCTCTCCGTCGCTCATGGATGTACAGGGAGAGATGTCTGTGTGTGGCGATCGACTGCTATTGTTTTCCTATCAAAGTGGCATCATCGCGATCGAGATTCATTCAAAGACCATCGCCGATACCGCGCGAGCGACGCTTGAGCTCGCGTGGAAGGAGGCGCAGCGTTGGGCGAAAAATGGGAAGGGCGATTGGGCGCTGGGGGAGGCGAGTCTCAAATCAATGACGAACCCTTTGCCAGAAGATAAATCTGACAGGCCACAGAAAGAGGTATCAGATGATAATAAAACAATAAACACATGACCCATTCTTGATCCGATCGGATCAAGAATGGGTCATGTGTATCTCGCATCAAGTGCTCGGTAAACGTGGACGTATTCCTCGGCGTGGAGGAGGCGGACGAGATCTTGGAGGTCTTGAATGATTTCAAGTTCACCCCGCCAGACGCTTTTTTGTTCCATGATGAATCCAATTTTTTTCAGAAGACGCCGAATCGCGAGTCTCACGTGACGTATATCTTCTGGAACATCGAACACCACGAGGCATACCTCTCCTTCTGGAAGTTTGTTTTGCGTGGTCTTGATCTTCGCCCGGAGCCCCACGATGGCACCTTTTTGGGTGAGGGCTGTCATGATTTGCTCACCCTTTTGGTGAATTTTCACGAGTTTTTGCTTTTGGAGGCGTTTCAGCTGTTTTTTCAGTTCACGTTCTTCACCAATCCGATCCCACATTTCTTGCATGGCATCCTGCTCCCGAAGGTCTCCGACGCTTAAGCTGTATCTTGTAGAGCCGTATCCACGGGTCATCATGTAGAGGGCGTCATCTGTTGCGTCTAAGATGGTAAGAAGAATTTGACGTGTGATTGATAACCCGTTGGCGTTTCGTTGCTCGTTGACGGCAGTCTTCGGTGGTGCCTCCGAGGGATTTTTTTGTTTATTTCGTTTTCGTTCCGACATAGAATCTTGGACCATTCTGATCCGATCGGATCAAGAATGGGTCATAAGTATATCATAGCCATCGCGTTTAAATGTGCATGGTGTTTGATGGTGAATAGTTTGATGTATTTCGTAAGCAGTAAACAAAAAATACTCGTGATCGACGAGCATTTTTTGTCTCTTCCTCTGCACTGACGACGAGCGAGCTCATAGTCATTGCAGCGGGCCCCTCCGAAACGATTAGATCGTTCCGGAGGGGTCGAGTCGGTCAGGCGCAGGGGCGCCACTGGGTGCGGCGGGTGGCCTTCCAGGTCTGTCGGCGGTTACGCCGCGCGCGAATCGGGTTGGGGATCATGTCGTCCTCCCGGACATCTCCGCGGCAGAACTTCCGCTCGCGAGGGGTCATCGAACGCCAGATGGTGATCTCTTCCTGGCTCAAGGGTCCTGCTACGCGGTAGCCACGGAAGACCGAGTAATCCAGCCAGGACGAGTACACGTAGTGCTTCTCCATCCAGATCGGCGCTTCCCAGGAGGAGTCGTCGACCTGTCGATCGCGCAAGAACTCCTTCAGGTCACCGAGGCGATCGCTCGCCTGTTGGATCTGCGGCCTGTTCAGGATGATCGAGACGCCCCGTCGCTGCGTCGAGTGTACTCGGTCATGCCAGCCGTTGTTCCGCGTGATCTTCTCCGCCACCGTGATGGCGTCGAAGGCGTCCTGAGCCTCGGAGGCGTTCACGGTCATGCCGTTGATCCCCCAGAGGTCCTGGAAGTCCGTCGGGACAGCGCGGAGGTAGCGGTCGTAGGTGGTCTCCGTATCGTGGTGGGTGACCTCGCTCGCCATGATGGCGTACGGATCCTCCTCCTCGTCATCGAAGTCGTAGTCGTTCTCCTCGTCCGTGCGGGTCGTCATCATGACGTACCCCTGGTGGAGGTGTTCGAGGCTGACGTCGTCGATCTCGATCCAGGTCCGCTCAGGGTCGGCGCTGCGCTGGCGCGGGTCGGTGTCCTCGCTGCCGAAGACGTTCTCCCAGCCCCAGTCCGGAATGTCCGGGCAGTTGCTGTCTCCGACCGTGTTGGCATACCGTCCGCTCTCGTGCAGGCTCAGTGCTCGTGCCATGTGTGTGTCACTCCTGATAGGTGTGTTGTCTTGAAAGGTGTTGAAGGTAGAAGTTTGATTGATCTGAGCTTTCGCCCATTCCCCTGAAGAGGGTGGTCCATCAAAGATGAGCCAGGCGGTGCAGTGATCGCCCGAAGGCAATATGCACCAAATGATGCGCGGGTGTGAGCGAGAAGTCAGCAATGCCGAGTTCAAGCTCTTGCACATCGATGATAGGAGCTCCTCCGCTCCAGATCATTATCTCTCCCCTCCAGGAGGATAAGTGAAAGTACTGCGCGCATGGCACGATCCGTGGATCGTGGCATCTGCGTAGCCTCGGAACCAAGTTAGACTTGATTCCGAGGACGATGTAGGTAGGAAGGAACGGGACAGTGATCAGCCGGCGGCTTCGGCGTCCTCCTTGACCTCGACGTCTCCGCCTTCGGTCTCGGGGGCGGGGTCATCGGGGGCACTCGTGGCCTCCTCTCCCTCGTCGCCTCCGTCCACCACCAGCTTGAGCGTGATCGTGTCGCCGATCGTCCCGAGGGACTCCGCCGCCTTGCGCTCGGCTTCGGCTGCGGCCTTGGCCTCACGCTCGGCACGCTTGGCTTCGGCTCGCGCCTCGGCTTCGGCCTTCCGCTCGGCGAGGATCTGCTCGCCCCGCTCGCGCGCCACCTCGACGTCCTCGTCGCGGCAGACCTCGTTGCGCACCAGGGCGCACGCGAGGGCCTCGAGGCGGTCGTCTTCCGCGACGATCGCACCCACGATCAGGCGCTTCGCGGCGACGAACCAGCGCTCCTCCTCGACCTTCAGCGCGCCGCCCTTCTTCGAGCCGACGATCGGGAGCAGACCGGGGACGCGGAGGCGCCCGGCCCACTTGATGAGCTCGGCGGCCTTGTCGGCATCCTTGCTCCCCGAGTCGCTGACGGCCTGGAGGTACCGGGCCATGTACTCGTCCATGTCCTCACCGCTGAGCGCGAGCGCAGCGAGGGGCATGGCCGCCTTCATGGCAGCGCTCTTCTTGCCCGCGGCGAGGGCGCGCATGACGGGGGCGCAGACGTTGCGGACGTAGCCGGAGATCCGGTACGCGAGCGGGCGGACGTTCTCGGGCAAGCGCTCGCGAACGTCACCGAAGAGGAAGCCGAGGGGGTTCGGGCCCTGGTGGCCACGTCGCCCGCCGCCGTTTCCGCCTCGTCGTCCGCCGCCGTTTCCGCCTCGCTGGCCGTCCTGAAGCTTGCGACCGGGGTTGTCTCTGGACATGTGAACTCCTATGCCTCGCTCTCACGAGGACTTTGTGGTGTGTGTACCGACAACGAGGTCGGTGTCGGTGGAATGGGGAACTAGTGAAAGGTTTTTTACCAATACCTACAGAGGTACGGTAGTGATGAATCATAGCATAAAATGGGTATTTTGTCAAGCGTAGATTGACAGGAAAATCAATGAAAGTGGGGTTTATTGTTGTTTTTGTGGGTTTATTGGCTGGTTTGTTTATTGGTAATGTACGGATAGGGGTGGGGGGAATAGGAGATATAGGAAGAATAGGAGATATAGGAAGTATGTAAAGGGAATATGTTATAATTTTCGTGTATGTCGCTTTTTGAAGGGATTGTTGGCCATCAGGAGCAAAAATCGTATCTTGTGCAGGCCATCGAGGGGTCTCGGCTTGCTCATGGGTACGGGTTTTTTGGTCCAGATCAGATTGGAAAGAAGATGATCGCTCTTGCTCTTGCAAGTGAGCTCGCAGAGACGATGGCGGATTTGATGACCATTCGGCCTGAGAATGGATCAATTTCCGTTGAGGTTATCCGCGGAGCTCGGGAGCGTCTTCATATGTCGACCCTGGGCGGAGGATATAAAGTATTGATTGTTGACGGGGCAGATGCGATGACCGTTGCCGCGCAGAATGCGCTTTTGAAAATTCTCGAAGAACCAAAAGGTAAGACCCTGATTGTGCTCGTGAGTTCGCGCAAGAGTGCACTCCTCGAGACGATTATTTCACGCATCGTGCCGCTACGCTTTTTCTTTGTTTCAGAAGTTGATGTGCGTTCATGCATCGAAGCTCGGGCGGAGAACGTTGATGAAATTCTAGAGTTCGCTCCAAGACGACCTGGCCGTGCTATCGAACTCATCGATGACGAGTTGCGCGGGGCGCACAAGGTTCATCAAAGCGAAGCGGCAACGTTCATAGATGGACCGCTCATCGATCGGATGCGATGGATTCAAGATGTGTGCAAAGCGAAGGAGACGGATCGCATTCATACATCGCTCAGGATTTGGCAGCATCTTCTGCGCGAGCGACTCCTTGCAAGCGTTCAAGAATCGCAGAAATCATCTTTAGGATTCGCCCGGGCGCTTACGGCCCTCGTGGAAACCGAAGAAGCGGTGTATCATAATGTAAACAAGCAATTAGCTCTTGAGCGGTTCGCTCGAGCACTTTAACCTGGAGGTATGAAAAATTATTTGCAGCCCCTTGTTCCGCTCTCGCTTCTTATCCTTCTTGGTGCCGGATGTTTCGGTGGCGATTCATCGAGTTCTGGCTCAGACGGGGCTGTTTGGCGCACGAACGACTCTGGAGCCACTTGGGATCAGCTCTCCTCGCTCCCATCTTCGAGCGGCGTTGGATCCATTGCGGGCGTGAACATCACGAACATTGAGATCGACCCAAGTGACACAAGCACCTATTACATCGGAACAGAAAGTAACGGCGTATTTTATACAAACGATTTTGGAACAACGTGGGCGAGGTTTGAAGACGCGGAAATAAAGAGCGGATACATTGTTGATGTTGAAGTCGATCCAAACAGTCTTTGTACGATTTACGTGATGAAGTCAGATCAACTCTTGAAATCGACGAACTGTGGCCGAGAATGGAATGATGTGTATTCTGAAACGCGAAGCAATGTTTCACTCACCGCTCTCGAACTCGATTGGTACAATACGGATCGCATTTGGATTGGCACTAGTGATGGTGACGTCACGTTGACGGAGGATGCTGGGGCCACGTGGGATACGCTGTATCACATTTCTGGAAAAGTTAGTGATATCCTCGTGAGTAACAGCGATAGTCGCATTGTGATGTACGTCACTTTCAAGGACGGTTATCGTCGCACCACGGATGGAGGAGAAACCTGGACGGAAATCGAAGATGAGCTCAGTGATGAATTTGAAGGTGCGGATAAAATTTTCGGCCTCACGCAAGATCGACTTGGAGGGACAATCCTCATGCGAAGCGAGTACGGAATCCTGCGGTCCTCGGATCAGGGGGAATCTTGGGAGCATGTAGATCTTCTAACGAGTCCTGGAGAGGTTACCGTTTGGTCTGCAGCGCTTGACCCCGATGACGCAGACACGATTTACTACGGAACCGAAGACATTTTCTATACAACCACAAGTGGAGGAGACGCGTGGCAGACGGAGGATTTGCCTTCGGGGCGCGTTCCAAAAACTATGATCGTTCATCCGGAGGACACTCAGTACGTCCTGACCGGGTTTGCGGCCGTGGAAGACTAATGATACATAAAGGGGAGAAAGACTCACCTCCTAACCCTCTCTTTTCATGTCTCTTATCAATGACGCAGAGCCACAGTTTCAAAAAGCTCTTGAACACCTTGGAAAGGAGCTTTCAACTCTCCGCACTGGCCGCGCAACGCCGGCGCTCGTGGAGAATATTGAGGTTGAGGCTTATGGGAATTCTCAGCCGGTGAAGGCACTTGGCTCTATCTCTACGCCAGACGCTCGGACCGTCAGAATCGAACCGTGGGATGCTTCGGTCGTTCAGGCGATCGAGAAAGCTATTCAGGAGGCGAACATCGGCATTACCCCGACGGTGGACGGGAAGATCATCCGTTTGAATTTGCCCATGATGACCGATGAGAGTCGACAGAAGCTTGTAAAGACCATGCGCGAGAAGCTCGAAGATGCACGCATTAGTGTGCGGCAGACGCGCGAAGATGTGAAAAAGAAGATCGAGAAGCAAGAAGGTGTTGGGAAGGATGAGATTCGCAATGAACTCGAGAAGCTCGATGAGGCTGTGAAGAAGATTAATGGTGAGATTGAGGAAATCGGCAACAAGAAAGAAAAAGAGATTACCGAGATTTGATATGCCTGATGTTTCGATGGACAAAATTGTGAACTTAGCAAAGAAACGGGGATTCATCTTCCCCGGTTCTGAAATTTATGGCGGCCTCGCGAATTCGTGGGACTACGGTCCGCTTGGCGTTGAGCTTAAGAACAACATAAAAAATAGCTGGTGGAAGCGATTCGTGCACGGGCGACTCGATATGACGGGTATCGATGCGGCGCTTATTATGAATCCGAAAGTCTGGAAAGCGTCCGGGCATCTTGAAACGTTTAGCGATCCGCTTGTTGAGTGCAAAAATTGTCACAGTCGTTTTCGCGCAGATCATATCGATCTTGCGAAGGCGTGCAAAAATTGCGGGAAAAAAGATCAGATGACCGAGCCGGCGGCATTCAATCTGATGTTCAAGACGTTTCTTGGCCCAAAGGAAGACGCGGCGGCAGAAGTGTACCTACGGCCCGAGACGGCTCAGGCGATTTTTGCTGATTTTGCATCCGTACTGCAAACATCACGCAAGCGTTTGCCGTTTGGGGTTGCGCAGATTGGAAAAGCATTTCGAAATGAAATTACTCCTGGAAATTTTATCTTCCGCACTCGGGAGTTTGAGCAAATGGAAATTGAGTACTTCGTTCGTCCAGATGAATGGAAAGAGCACTTTGAATCCTGGTTAAAAGAACTGCACGACTGGATTGATTATTGTGGAATCGATTCCGGGCGTGTGCACGATCTCGAGGTTCCGGGAGCGGAACTTGCGCATTATTCAGAGCGCACCGTGGACATCGAGTTCGATTTTCCGTTTGGTCGTGACGAACTCTACGGTCTCGCGTATCGAACCGACTTTGACCTCAAGAACCACTCTGAGCATTCAGGGAAAGATTTGCTGTACACGGATCCGATGAGTGGAGAGAAGTTCATTCCACACGTGATTGAGCCTTCGCTCGGGGTGGATAGAACGTTGCTCGCGGTTTTACTTTCGGCATACACGGAAGAAGAGGTGCGGGCGGCTGATGGAGAGGTAGCAGCGCGCACGGTGATGAAGTTCCCGAAGCATCTAGCGCCGTTCAAGGTAGCGGTTCTTCCTCTATCAAAAAAGCCAGAACTTCGTGAGGTCGCTGTGCCACTTGCGGAAAAGTTGCTTAAACAGTTCAACGTTGACTACGACGAAACGCAGTCGATCGGAAAGCGCTATCGTCGTCAAGATGAAATCGGGACGCCGTACTGCGTTACTGTTGACTTTGATTCGCTCACGGACCACGCGGTCACGGTGCGCGACCGCGACACCATGAAACAAGAGCGCGTGGCGATTGCAGAGATTGAGGGGTACTTGGCTGAGAGGCTTGGATAGGATCGCATAGGAAAAATAGGAAACGATAGGAAGTATGACGAAGAGAAAACTCAAAAATGGGATGCGCGTGATTTTGGCGCCGTATGATGGCACGAGCGCTACGACGATTCTTGTTCTCACGAAAGTTGGCTCTCGCTATGAGCCGGCGAATCTTTGGGGAGCATCACATTACATTGAGCACATGATGTTCAAGGGGACGAAGCGCCGCAAGACGAGTCGTGAGATTTCGCAGGAGATTGATCGCTACGGCGCGGAGTTTAATGCATACACAGGGAAGGATCTCACAGGATACTACGTTAAAATTGCTTCTGATGAGTTCGACGTCGCGGTGGATCTTCTCTCGGATATGCTGTTCCACAGCGTGTACGATGCGAAGGAGATGGCGCGGGAGAAGAAAGTCATCATCGAAGAGATTAAGATGTATGACGAGAATCCGATCATGCACGTGGAAGATGTTCTCGAAAACGCGATGTTCACAGGCACAATGCTCGGGAAGGAAATCGCCGGCACGAAAGAATCGATGCTCGCCATGAAGCGTTCAGATGTACTAAAGTACCGCGATGCGTATTACACTCCGAGCGAGATGGTGGTTGTGGTTTCTGGAAAGGTTCCGCGAGGGATTATGGCAAAGCTCGAGAAAAAGTTTGGAAAGCGAAAGGGGGCTGGGAATCCTGAGGCGTTTGACGATGTCGCTATTCCGAGGTGTGGTGGGGTTGGCCGTCAGTTTAAGCCGCTCAAGCAAATCCAACTCGCGCTTGGTTTTCCGATGGTGGGACGCGACCATAAAGATATACCTGCGATCAAACTCCTCGCATACATTCTCGGCGGAGCGATGAGTTCGCGGCTGTTCATCGAAGTGCGTGAGCGGCGCGGGCTGTGCTATATGATTCGGGCGAAGGCGGATGCGTATCAAGACGTCGGAACGTTTGTGATTCGCGCCGGACTCGACGCGACGCGGCTACCAGAAGCGATGAAGACGATTCTGCGCGAAGTGAAGAAGGTTAAGTCGGACGGCGTCACTGCGAAAGAACTCGCACATGCGAAAGATCATTTTGCCGGCGCAATGAAGCTGCGCCTTGAAGACTCATCTGCGCGCGCGGAGTTCTACGGTAGGCAGGAGCTTTTCCTCGGGAAGGTGCTCTCAGAAGAAGCGTGGCTCGATCGTTATCAAGATGTCACGCGCGCGGGCATCAAGCGCGTAGCAGAGGAGGTGCTCGAAGCGTCTCGGTTGTCTGTCGCAGCGATTGGACCGTATAAGACCGATACCGCTTTACGAGAAGCGCTTGGAGTGGTAGCGTAGAAACTCTATGAAAACCGTTATTGGAAACTGGAAAATGAATCTCGGGATCCGTGAAAGCGTCGCGCTTGCACGGGGTATTTTGCGACGATTACGCGGAAAAGAGCTTCTTCCAGATATTGTTATTTGCCCGCCGTTTACATCACTTAGCGAGGTGCACAAAGTGACCGTACGCAGTCGCGTGAAACTCGGAGCCCAGAATTGTGGCACGGTGAAATCAGGAGCGTTCACGGGCGAGGTGTCTGCCTCTATGCTCGAGGATGTTCGAGCATCGCACGTGATTCTTGGACACTCTGAACGTCGAATGTTTTTTGGAGAGACGGACGCACTTGTCGCTGAGCGATTGAAGTTTGTACTCGAAAATTCGAAATTGACCCCGATCGTCTGCATCGGAGAGTCAAAAGAAGATCGCGATGGCGGTCGGTCGCAGGAAGTGGTTGGAAAGCAGCTGAGCGAGGCATTTTCATCTTTGCGAGGACTCCCGCGCGGGCGCACGCTTTTCATTGCTTATGAACCGGTCTGGGCCATTAGCACGAACGAAGCCATCACTCCTGTCGTTGGAGATATTGTAGAAATGCACGCGCATATTCGTTCTCTTGCAGAAGCGCGTCTTGCGAGCAGTCAGGGGCAGATTCAGGTCATCTACGGAGGATCTGTGAATGGTGAGAATGCGTATCAGTATTTACGTGAAAGTGAAATTGACGGTGTTCTTGTTGGCGGGGCAAGTTTGCGACTCGCACAGTTCGACGAGATCATTACGGCCGCGACCGAAGTTCTTGAAGCTCAGAAGACATCGTAGAAGGCTTATGGGAACGGTGTTCCTCATCGCTGCACTCGTTATTGGCGTCATCCTCCTCGGATGGCTCTTGGTTCGTAAACTTCCGCAATTGCGCATGCTCGATCCTTCGAGTTTACGCGCTATTGAGGAGCAGCGACTGAAGGCTCGGCTCATGCGCGAGCGCATTGAGCGCGCGGGTCGCAAGCATATCGAGGGAGCGAAGAAGCATGTTTTCAAACCAACGGGGAAGTTTCTTCAAGAGGGAATTCGCCGAGTGGCTGGAAAGCTCACGGCGGTCGAGAGGCGCTATCAGCAAAAGCAGAAGGGAAGTGGAGATTCGAAGCTTCGCCCGGCAGATTTGGCGCGGATGGTGAAAGAAGGGGAGGCATTTATGAAAGAAGAGCAGTGGGATAGCGCGGAAAAACGATTTATCGAGGTGATCAGCAATGATCCGAAGCATGTGAAGGCGTTTGAGTCGCTTGGGAGGTTGTATCTTCGAAAAAAAGATATTCAGCTTGCCGGGCAGACGTTCATGTTTTTGCACAAGCTCGTGCCAGATGACGCGAGTGTGATTGTGAGTCTTGGGGAGATTGCGGTGCAGCTCGGGAAGCCGCAAGAAGCGTTTGCGTATTTTAAGCGGGCAACGGAGCTGCGTCCGAAGAATCCAAAGTATTTAGATTTTCTTACGCGCGGCGCTATCAAAATGGGAGATGCGCACGAGGCGCAGCAGGCGCTCGATCGATTGGCCGAGGTGAATCCGGACAATCAGAAAATTCCCTCGTTTGAAGAGGAGATTGCTCAGCTCAGGGATAGTATCAAGGCGACATAATGGACCGGCTGCAAGGCCGGTTCTTTGTTTGTCGGGGTGCCGACCTTCGGACGATCAGCTCTTGTTGGG
>PVBE010271233.1_pt1 | contig 29032 bp, 26 predicted proteins | sample 1631181 | NCBI WGS metagenome assembly PVBE01 (sample SAMN08397723, study PRJNA350692) | Marine metagenome, whole genome shotgun sequencing project. | isolation source: water | place: Pacific Ocean | collected 2012-04
ACTTTACTTTTTGCTCCGGTTACTATTTTACTTACCCCCCTTAATCAACCACGACTTATTGGAACCTCCCTTATTACTCAATCTTGGTTGGTGTCCATATCCACCCCTTATTTTAACTTAATTCTTAATACCGCTATTCTACCACTCACCGCCCACCTCCACCACCAACCAAGATTGAGTAATAAGTTTCACCTCATTGACTATCTACCTGGTACCTGTTAAAATACCGTTGAGAGACTTTATCTATTTTCTCCTGATGTACTCATCCTAAACAGATACCTGACATTAAGGAATGAAGGGGGTAAACATGGCAATAGCAGCTAGAGTCGACCGAAACAAATATGATGTCTTCCGATGGAGGTATGAGCTAAGCCTACCGAAAAAGCTAGCCCTAGCCGTAGGCATAGCCTGTCTTACTGGTCTCATCGCTCAGATTAGAATCGTGATTCCGTGGAGCCCGGTACCGGTGACGGGACAGACCTTTGCCGTGCTCCTCGCCGGTGTCATCCTGGGAAGGTGGTGGGGAGGTATAAGTCTGACCATGTATGCCGGGCTCGGCATTGCCGGGGTACCCTGGTTTACCGGCTGGGGCGGCGGCTTGAGTCACCTAGCTGGACCCACCGGGGGATACATTATCGGTTTTATTCTAGCCGCCCTTTTCCTAGGCCATTTCACCGATAAGTATATCAGATCAAGAAGCTTCCTGAGCATGCTCGGACTCATGCTCTTCGCCAATTTTATTCTGATCTATGTCCCCGGTGTCCTTCAGCTCGGGCTCTGGATTAACTTGGTGAAAGGAGAACCGATAGCCTTTACCAGCCTCCTCATGATGGGAGTTATCCCCTTTATTGCCGGTGACATTACCAAGGCTATCCTAGCCGCGGCCATAGCCAGAGGGGTAACCCCCAAATCAGCCTACAATGGCGAGGTAGATAAAGATAAATGGGCGAGTTGGCGACTCCCTTGATGATACAGTATGGACACTCGGCAGAAGGAAGGGAAGATCATAATGAAATGTAGTCGGTGTGGGCGTGAGATTTCTGAGGAGAAGCGCTACACGCACCAAGGGCAGACAGTTTGTGAGGATTGCCTCATGGATATCGGCTTGCATGCTGGTAAATGCCAATCGTGGGCATCCTATTTAGCTACCCCTACTAGAGAGAGCCTAGGGATAAAGGGTACGGAGGGACTCACTGAACTGCAGAAGAAAGTCTATAAGTTCATTAAGAGCCCAAGCAAGATGACCCGAGAAAAGGTAAAACAACACTTCAACCTGTCTGAGGCGGAGATAGATGCCCAACTAACACCATTAATGCATTCGGAACTGGTCAAAGCCCACAGCGAGGAGGGTAACCTTTACCTAGTTACGGTCAACTAAAGGTGGGTTACCAGGTCAGCTCTTATGATCGGGTAAACCAGAGAAACAGGCCGGCCGCCACCAAGGAGACCGCCGCCCCGAAGTAAAAGACAGCATCGATACCAACGAAATCGGCTATCACCCCACTCAGAATCGGCCCCACCGCCATGCCAATACTAATCGCTACGTTAAATACGGCCATCGCCGAGCCCATGCCGTACTTTCGGCCCTCGGTCACCACTATGGCCGAGGCGGCCGGAATAGAAATGGCGCCGCCGAGACTCCCCAGAACGCACAGCGCCAGTAACTGCCCAAAACTATCCGCCGGCGGCACCAGCGCCAGATAGACAAAGCTGACCAGACAGCCGGCCACCACCAAGGGCCTCCGATGAAACCGGTCAGCCATTCGGCCCCAAGGAATGCCGAGTAACGAGGAAAGCAGCATATAGACCGCCACCAGGACGCCGATAAGGCTGGGGCGCAGGCCGAGTTTCAGGGCGGCAAAGACCGGTAGAAAAGTGAAAAAGGCGGCCCGGCCCAAGGTAAGCGCCAGACGGAAACTCACCAAGCCGGTCATCGTACGACTCCGGCCCATCTCTTTGAAGGACAGACGAATCCGTTCGGCTGATTTATGGCTGCCGACTTCAGGAAGAAAGAAAGCGGCAATAAAGAACGCCAGCATACTGAGACCACCCATAGCAAAGAAGGCAATATCCATTCCTAGATGTTCCGCCACCACGCCCCCCATCAAAGGGCCGATGCCAAAACCGCTGAAAAAGGCGGCGTTAGCGTAACCCATCCATTTCCCTTCCTCGCCCTCGGGGGAAATATCACCAACGTAGGCCTGAGTAATGGGTAGAATCATACTGCCCGATACGCCGTGCAGCAGGCGCGTCAGAACCAACAGTGGTACCGTATTCGCCCAGACGAAAACCGGCGAGATAATAGCATAGGTCAAAAGACCAACGACAATGAACGGCTTCCGACCACCGCGGTCAGAAAGCCGGCCGAAGACAGGCGTAAACAGCGTACGGGAAATGGGGAACGCGGCAAAGATTAATCCCAGCCCGAATCCGGTCGCTCCCAGACCCTCGGCATAAAGAGGCAAAAGGGGAACCACTATTCCAGAGCCCAGCATACAACAGAAGATGGAAAGGGCTAAAATAGGGAAAACTCTCTTTATCATGTTATCATGCGGACTGGAAACATTATAGCGCCTAGGCGTCCGGAAGGCAAGACGATTGCACTCATTGTTTGTCACTGGTATAATAAGGCTGTGGACTAATCACGGTGATTAAAACCTCTCGTCCCGGGACAGGATGGGAGGTTTTCATTATCAACCGGGAGAAACCTAATAATGGCGCAAAGTAAGGAGAAAAACAAAGAGGCCAGGCTGGAGACAATGCGGCATTCCGCCTCTCACATCATGGCGGAAGCGGTTCTATCTATCTTCCCGAACACCAAATTCGGCATCGGCCCGGCAATTGAAGACGGCTTTTATTACGACTTTGATTTACCCCGCACCCTCACCCCGGATGATTTACCCCTTATCGAGAACAAGATGAAAGAAATAATCACCGCCAATCTGATTTTCAATCGGGAAGAGGTCACCAGAGAAGAAGCCCGGCAGCTATTCGCCACCCAGCCCTACAAGCTGGAACTGATTGACGAGCTTCTCGATGAGAAGGTTAGTATCTACCGGCAGGGCTCTTTCATTGATTTGTGCCGCGGGCCCCATGTCAGCGCCACCGGAGAGATAAAAGCCTTCAAGCTGGTCAGTATTGCCGGTGCCTACTGGCGCGGCGACGAGCACCGCCCCATGCTGCAGCGGATATACGGGGTCGCCTTTGACACCTTAACAATTCTGGACGGGCACCTGACAAGGCTTAAGGAAGCCGCCCAGCGGGACCACCGGAAACTAGGTCGAGAGCTTGACCTGTTCAGCATCCGGGATGAATTTGGCCCAGGACTAGTCCTCTGGCATCCCAAAGGAGCGATTATCCGCCGCGCCATCGAGGATTTCTGGAAAGACGAACATGTGAAACGTGATTATGAGATTGTCTATACCCCCCACCTCGCCCGCATGGACCTATGGCAGACCAGCGGACACCTTGATTTTTACCTAGGCTATTTATATAGCCCGATAGATGTGGAAGGGCAGAAATATATCGTAAAACCGATGAACTGCCTGGGGCATATTCTAATTTACCAGACCAAGCTACGCAGCTACCGTGACCTGCCGATACGCTACGCCGAGCTGGGCACTGTCTACCGCTACGAACGCTCCGGGGTGCTGCACGGCCTGTCCCGGGTCAGGGGGTTTACCCAAGACGATGCCCATATCTTCTGCCGCCTTGACCAGCTGGAGGCAGAAGTAATCGGAGTGCTGGACCTAGCTCTCTTTATGATAGATGTCTTTGACTTCAAAAACTACCAGCTACTGCTTTCCACCCGGCCCGAGAAATACGCCGGCACTCCCGAGGTCTGGGAGGAGGCCACCGATACCCTACGCCGGGCCCTGGAATACTCTAAACTCAACTATGAAATCGACCCGGGAGAAGGTGTCTTCTACGGACCGAAAATAGACATCAAGTTCGAGAGCGCCCTGGGAAAAGCCTGGCAAGGGCCGACCATCCAAGTTGACTTTAACCTGCCGCCGCGCTTTGATGTTACCTATATCGGAGAGGACGGACAGGAACACGCGGTAGTCATGGTGCACCGCACCGTACTAGGCAGCATGGAACGCTTCCTGGCCACACTCATCGAGCACTACGGCGGCGCTTTTCCACTGTGGCTAGCGCCGGTCCAAGTCAGAATCATTCCAATAGCCGACCGCCACCTAGAGTATGCCCGTAAGCTAGAAGCCGAACTCAAAGACGAAGGGATACGCGCCGAGATCGATGCCCGGGCGGAAAGGATGAACCCCAAAATTCGGCAGGCGCAGCTTGAGAAAATACCCTACATGCTGGTGGTCGGCGATAAAGAAGTGGCCACCGCCACTATTTCCGTCCGCCAGCGCCGCAGGGAACAGCAGGTCATCCAGTCTTTTGCCGATTTCAAGAGCCATGCCAAAGCGGCCATCGCCGGCAAGACAAACGAGTTAGAATGATATCTTCAAACAGACCAAATTCCCTTGATTTGATTAGTCGGCGAGAAAATGGTATAGTTTTTGCTCGTAGGGCATTTATGCTTGGAGGAGGTAAACGGGGACATAATTAAACGACTACGCGTCAATCACATGATAAGAGTTCGAGAGGTCAGGCTGGTGGGGGAAAAGGGTGAGCAGTTGGGGATTATGCCTTTATTTCAGGCGCAGGAAACGGCGAGAAAGTATAGCCTTGACTTGGTTGAAGTTGCGCCTAACACCGAACCACCGGTGTGCCGGCTTCTCGACTACGGCAGATTCAAATACCAGCAGGCCAAAAAAGAACAGGAAATGAAGAAAGGCCAGAAGGCCTCACTACTGAGAGAAGTACGCCTGCGACCCAAAATTGGTGATCATGATTTCGGAGCCAAGGCGAGAAATACCCGAAAACTACTCGGGAATGGGGCTAAGGTCAAGGTAACCATAATGTTCCGGGGCCGTGAAATCACCCACCCAGAGCTGGGCTATAAATTACTCCAGCGGATGGAGGAGTCTATAGGAACAGCCGCCATCTTGGAAAGGCAGGCAGTGCTGGAAGGGAAACGGATGAATATCATCCTAGTCCCAGCCACGACGAAAAGCAACCCCAGCGAAGATATAAAAGAAGAAACCAAGAAAAAAGCTAAAGAAGAAGTAAAGGAAGCCCGGGATGCCGAAAATTAAAACTCATAAAGGGGCACAGAGACGTTTCCATATTACCGGAAGTGGTAAAATTTTACGGGTCAAGGGACCGAAAAGTCACCTGCGCCGCCGTAAAGCCAAGCGGGTCAAGCGCCTTTTCGATGAGAAAGTAGCGCTTCATCCGGCGGACCGTATTAGGATAAAAAGGCTTATCCCTCACGGAATTAGCTAGACCAGAGGAGTCAATACTTTGCCACGAGTCAAGAGAGGTACCACTACTCACCGCCGACATAAAAAAGTGTTAGCCCTGACCAGGGGACATAGAGCCTCCAAGCATTCCCTCTTCCGCCGGGCTAACGAGTCCATGCTCAAATCGTTGAGCTATGCTTACCGTCACCGCCGTGAGCGCAAAGGCGATATGCGCCGATTGTGGATTCTGCGGATTAACGCCGCCAGCCGGGCACAGGGCCTCAAATATGGCGAGTTTATGAGTAATCTGAAAAAGTCCGGCGTGGAAATAAACCGTAAGATACTCGCCGATATGGCCGTCCGGGAACCGGAGACACTGGCCAACCTGATAAACACCAGCCGGGGAAAAGCCCGGTCCTAAGACAAAGAAGTTTTCACTTATCTGATAACCACAGCTACTAGAGAGAACGCTCAAACCCGACCCAAAACAAGATACGGTACTATTTTAACCCTATCCTCCTTTAGCTATTTACTTGGTAACCCCATCCTCTTTTATCCTCTTCCCTTTGAGAAGGCAAAGGAGAAGTTAATCTATAAAAGAGGCTCCGCCTCTCTTTGGCTCTCCCGACTTCGAATTCAGTAATACGAATGGTGTTTTAATTCTCCTTGCCCTGATTTAATAATGCGGGGTGCATCAGAGAAGCGCCAGCCCTTCTTCCCATAATTTTTCTCTTCTCCTTATCAAAGGAGAGAGGGGCTGATGGAGTGAGGTCACCTCGTAAAACCTATAGGGAAACAGGTCATCAAACGGTCTTATTTCTTGACCCCTTCGTGGCTAATAGCTTATAATTCAAGACAGCCATGTTAAAGCAGCTTGAAGAACTAAAACTAAAAGCGCTTCAGGAATTGACAGACATCAACCATATCAAGCAGTTGGAGCCTTGGCGCATCCAATATATGGGTAAAAAAAGTACCATGACCACCATGTTGCGTAGACTGGCGTCACTGCCCCTAGAAGAAAGGAAAACCGCCGGCGCCCGGGCAAACCAAGTCAAGGCCGACCTGGAAGATAGCCGGCGGCAAAAAGAGCAGGCTCTCCGCAAAGCACAGCTGGCATCACACGCTAAAGAAGAAATCATTGACATTACCCTGCCGGGTTGGCCGGTACCGACCGGTCGTTTACACCCGATTACCCAGACCTTCAATGAAATCTGCGATATCTTTGCCGACATGGGCTTCCAGATTGTCGAGGGACCGGACGTGGAGTGGGACTATTATAATTTTAAAGCCCTGAACATCCCAGAAGAGCACCCGGCCCGCGATACCATGTCCACCTGTTGGGTAGAGACGAACCGCGGAGAGAAGCCGAGGTTACTCCGCACCCACACCACCTCGGTATCCGCCCGGACCATCGAGAGGATGGCACCGCCGATAAGGGTGGTGGCACCGGGTAAGGTCTACCGCTACGAAGCCAGCGACGCTACCCACATCCCCATGTTTCACCAGATTGACGCACAGGTGGTGGATAAGGGTATCACCATGGCCGACCTTAAAGGGACGCTTTACGAGTTTGCCCGCCGCTTCTTCGGCGAGGAGAGACGGGTACGTTTCCGCTGTGACTACTTCCCTTTTGTTGAGCCCGGTGTTGAGATGGCCATCGGCTGCCTAGTCTGTAACGGCCAAGGCTGCCGTCTCTGCGGCCACAGCGGTTGGATTGAAATACTGGGCGCGGGTATGACCCATCCCCGGGTGTTTCAGCTCGGCGGTATTGACCCGGAAGTTTATTCCGGTTTTGCCTTCGGCATCGGGATTGAACGTCTGCCTATGCTCCGCTACGGGATTGACGATATCCGTCTGTTTTACGGCAACGACCTCAGATTTTTAAGGCAATTTTAGATGAAAGTTCCTCTTAAGTGGTTAAAAGAATATATCGATGTCACTCTACCCCCGACCGAGCTGGCGGAACGGCTAACCATGGCCGGCATCGAGACCAAGGAAGCACAGGTCATCGGTGGCCGCTGGACGAATGTTGTTATCGGCCGAATAACAGCCGTTAACCCTCACCCCAACGCTGACCGCCTTCACCTACCTACGGTAGATGTAGGCACCGAGCCGCTGACCGTAGTCTGCGGCGCCCCGAACCTCACCGTGGGTGACAAAATAGCTTTCGCTTTCGTTGGTGCCGAGTTGATAGACGGCCACACCGGCCAGCGATCCCGTCTGAAAACGGCCAAGATTCGTGGCGTCGCGTCCAGTGGCATGATCTGCTCGGAAAAGGAGCTGGGCATCTCGGACAGCCACGAAGGTATCATGGTTCTGCCGCCCGAGGCGCCGGTGGGCACACCGATGGCCGACTACCTGAGCGATATTATTCTTGACTCGGACGTCACACCCAACCGCCCCGACTGCCTTTCGGTCATCGGCATCGCCAGAGAGATGGCCGCCCTGACCGGCCAGAGCCTACGCTTCCCCGAGATCCGCTATAAGGAAACAGAGCCCGGCATCGACCGACAAATAGCGGTGGAGATTGCCGACCCCGACCTGTGCCATCGGTATTGCGCCACTTTAATCACCGGTACTAGGATAGCCGAGTCCCCCTCTTGGCTGCAGCAGAGACTATTGGCCAGCGGCATGCGCCCGATTAACAACATCGTTGACGTCACTAACTATGTCATGCTGGAACTGGGGCAGCCATTGCATGCTTTTGACTACGAGAAAATTAAAGGTAAAAAGATTATCGTCCGCCGGGCGACCGCCAGTGAAATCATCACTTCCCTAGATGGAGTGAAAAGGACCCTTACCGACAACATGCTGGTTATTGCCGACGCAGAACGAGCGGTAGCCATCGCCGGAGTAATGGGTGGGGCCAACAGTGAAGTTACCGGGAAGACGACCTCGATACTGCTGGAAGCGGCTAGCTTCAACCCGGCCAGCATCCACTACACCGGCCAGTACCTAGCTTTACCCAGCGAAGCCTGTATGCGGTTTGAGCGGGGCATCCGCCCCGAGCTGGCCGTACCGGCGATTAAACGGGCGACCCAGCTGATGCTTCAGATGAGCGGTGGCCAAGCCGCCCGGGGTATCGCCGATGTTTATCCCGGCCGGCAAGACCACCAACCCATCCACTTCCAGACCGATAAAGTAAAACGATTTCTAGGTACTGAGTTCCGCCCAGACCAGATAGCTGGCACGCTGACTGCGCTGGGTTTTGATTGTAAACCAGCCGCCTCAACCACTGAATTCATGGTTACCGCCCCCTACTGGCGAAGTGACATCTCCCAGGCGGTTGACCTTATCGAGGAAGTAGCCCGCGTCATCGGCTACGATAAGATACCGACCACCATGCTCAGCCGGTCGCTACCCTCACAAAATCCAGACCTCATCATCGGTTTGAAACGGAAAATTAGAGACCGCCTGGTCGGCTACGGTTTTCATGAGGTGATTACCTATTCGCTTACCAGCCTGGAGATGTTAAACAAACTAAGGCCTAAAACTCAGGCCACCGAACCAATGCCCATCCGTCTGTTCAACCCGATGACCGCTAATAAGGAATACCTCCGCCCCAACCTCCGCCCCAATCTGTTGGCCGCCTTGGCGGCCAACCGGAGACACGAAGACAGCGGCATCCGGCTCTTCGAGCTGGACAAGACATACTTACCTCGGCAGAAGGACCTACCTGAGGAACCGGAAGTACTGTGTGGCTTGATGAGCGGGGCCAGAAATAAGCTATCGTGGCATGGCGACGGTGGCGGGCTGGACTTTTTTGACGCCAAGGGAATAGTGGAAGGCCTTCTCGACCAGCTAAGTGTTGAAGCCAACTTTACACCAGGCAATGACGAAAGTCTGCATCCGGTAAAACAGGCGGTGATAGTGGTCAGCGACAGTAAACTAGGGGTTGTCGGAGAGCTACACCCGGAAGTCACCGAGGCTTTCGATATTACCGACACAGCTTACCTCTTTGAAATCAATGTGGCCACCCTTTTACCCTTCGCCATTAAGCACAAGATGTTCCAGCCGATACCGCGCTTCCCGACCACGGTGAGAGACATCGCCTTGATAGTTGACGCCAAGGTAAGCCACCAGCGGGTCACAGATATTATCCAGGGCTTTTCATTAGTGCACCGGGTGGCCATATTCGATATCTACTCCGGTGGACAGGTCCCGCCGGGCAAGAAGTCCTTAGCCTACCGGATTACTTACCGGTCGCCTACCCATACCCTGACCGACGAAGAGACCAACAAGGTCCAGCAGAAAATCTTGGGTAGGTTATCTCATCAACTCGGCACCACCCTGCGCGCCTAGCCGACCAGACCTCAAAGTATAAATTCCCAAGCGCAGTACCACTCCGCCGGATGCGGGTCCGGTGGACAGCCGAGACAGGCCGTCTTGATGCGTGGGTCAATACCTTCGGTAAACCGGGTATATTCCACCACGCCGACTGATTTACAGGGATAGTCGGGAAGGCCGGCCCTCTTTCTCGCCTGCTGCACACGGCACTCGTTCATCCGGAAGATAATCCTGTTATCAGCCGCATCAACAATTTCCTGCCGGTTAACCAGCGCATACTGACGGTATTTTAATGCTTTTTTCAGTGCCGTCAGACCGCCACTCTCCGGCAGGTCAAGCCGCTTCATGATTCTTTTGGCCTCTATATAGGAAAACCGGGCCCAGCAGACATCGTTTATCTGTCTAGCACCCTCCATCCCATCCTTCTCCACCGCTTGAAACCAGACCCCGTCACTGGCCAGCCAGTTCTTGCCCATGTCGACCAGCAACGCGGACAGCCCTTCTTTATCCATCCCAGCGAAGAATTCCAGAACATCATCTTCGGTGGGCACCTTGCACCGCCGAGCAATCCGTTCCAACATAATCGGCAGCACCCTCTCCCACACCACATCGTCCACCTCTATAGCTTTTTTCAGTCCCAGCCGACGCTCCGTCTCGCCAAACCATATCCCGTAGTGCAGGACAATAAGATGCAGGGAATCGAAAATAAGGTCGATTAGCGCTCGCTTGTCCGAGCTACGCCGCGCTTCTTTCACTTCTTTGTTCTCCACTGACTATATTATGTCAACTTTCTACAATCTCTTTAAGACTGGTGGAAGCCCCTATCAGTGGCACCAGTTCGGCATCTTTCCCAGCGCGTTTCTTCATCTCCACGCTGTCCTTCTCCAAAGTACGCGGGCTGACGGCCACCCGCACTGGTATCCCCAGCAGGTCGGCGTCATTGAATTTTACTCCGGGAGACTCCACACGGTCATCGAAAAGCACCTCCAAACCCGCCGCCTCAAGTTCGTCGTACAGCTTTTCGGCGATTTCCGCTACTTTCGTGTCCTCCCGATACAGCGGGCAGAGATATATCTGGTATGGGGCAATCGGCCGCGGCCAGATAACACCCTTATCGTCATGGTTCTGCTCGATAGTCGCCGCCAGTAGCCGGCCGAGACCGATACCGTAACAGCCCATAACAATGGGGCGAGACACGCCCTTTTCGTCAATGAAAAAAGCGTCCAGCGTTTCGCTGAAAAAAGTACCCAGCTTAAAGATATGCCCCACCTCAATCCCATGTGCAACGGACAGCTTACCTTCACAGTGGGGACATCCTTCCCCAGCACGGACCAAGGCGATATCCACCACCATATCCGCCTGGAAATCCCTATCGTAGTTAATGTTTTTGATATGGGTATCCGGCTTATTACCCCCGGCGACAAAGTTCATTCCCGGAGTCACGGAGACGTCCGACACCACTTTGACTCCACGGACGCCTACCGGCGAGGCCGAACCGGCGACAATACCCTTTTCCGTTACTTCATCTTCATTGGCCAGACGGAGCTCATAGCAATGGAGAACGTTCTTCAGCTTAACCTCGTTCACCTCTAGGTCGCCCCGGATAACGACAAAGACAAGCTCGCCGTCGGCGATATAGAACAGTGTTTTCATGGTGTAGCTTTGGGGCACTTCGAGAAAAGCGGCCAAGTCCTCGATCGTCGTCACTCCCGGCGTAGCCACCTCTTCAATCGGCAGGGGTTTTTCCGCTTTTATTTTTTCCTTAGCACTCTCGGCCTTCTCCACGTTAGCCGCATACTTACAGCTATCGCAGTAAACCACCTCCTCCTCCCCACTTTGGGCAATAACCATAAACTCGTGGGAGTCCTTGCCGCCAATAGCTCCGCTGTCCGCCTCCACCAGTAGAGTGGGCAGACCACAACGGTCATAAATATTCTGGTAAGCCCGGAGCATCTCTTGATAGCTCTGATCCAGTCCGGCTTCATCGATATCAAAACTATAGAGGTCTTTCATGCTGAACTCACGGACTCTCATCAGCCCACCTTTGGGACGAGGCTCGTCGCGGAACTTAACCTGTATCTGGTAAAGCAGCTTGGGCAGGTCACGGTAGCTCTGCACGTTGCGGCTAACCATCCGGGTGATGACCTCTTCATGGGTCGGTCCCAGCACCAGTGGGCGTTGCCGACGGTCGGCCAGAGTAAACAGCCCCTTACCGAAAGCCTGATCACGTTTTGTCTCTTGCCACAAGCCTAGAGGCTGGAGTACCGGCATGCTCAGTTCCTGCCCACCGGCTTTGTCCATCTCGTCGCGGATGATACTCTCTATTTTACGGAGCACCCGCCAGCCCATCGGCTGGTAGGCATAGACCCCAGCCGCTACCTGGCTCACCATTCCAGTCCTCAGTAATAACTGATGGCTGGCAGTGTCCGCCTCCGCTGGTATTTCCCGCTGTGTCTTACCGAATAGTTCCGAAATGCGCACTTTTCACTCCATTCTTATTCAGGTTTATGGGGAAACCATATCCCCACTTATATCCCTCTTCCCCTTACTAAGAGGAATAGGGAATCTTAGGTAAGAGAGGTTTCATCTCTCTTCGGCTCTCCTTACCTTATCATCCTCTCCACTTCCCTCATCAGCGCACTAATAAAATCTTTTTCTTCCACCGTCTCCACCTTTTCCCCCTTCTTAAAGATAACACCTCTTCCTTTGCCGCAGGCGATACCCACGTCGGCGTCTTTCGCCTCACCGGGGCCATTAACCTCGCAACCCATCACCACCACCTTTATCGGCTTATCAATTTTTGATAACTTTTCTTCCACGTCTTCAGCTAATTTTACAATATCAACCTCCGCCCGACCACAAGAAGGGCAGCTTACCAACACTGGCCCGTACTGGCGTAGGCCCAGGCTTTTCAAAATTTCATAGCCGGCCACCACCTCTTCGCGGGGATGAGCGGTCAGCGAGACCCGGACGGTGTCGCCGATACCCATATAGAGCAGGGTACCGATACCCACCGCGCTGCGAATAGCGCCTTTCCGGGGCACGCCCGCCTCGGTGATACCCAAGTGCAGGGGATAGGGTATCTTCCCGGCAATACTCCGGTAGGCCTCAATCGTCGTCGGTACATCAAAGGCCTTGAGTGAGACTTTAATCAGGTCAAAGTCAAGGCTTTCCAGCGACTTTATCTGTTCCAAAGCAGCCGCCACCATCCGTTCGGCGATACTCAATTCAGGGTTGCTCGTTTTGGGCAGGCTACCGGCGTTCAATCCGATGCGGATGGGCACCCCTCTTTCTTTGGCCACCCGCGCCACCGCCCTGACCTTTTCCGATTCGCTGATGTTACCCGGATTGAGGCGTAGTCCGTCCGCGCCGGCTTCCAGCGCCGTCAAAGCCAGGCGGTAGTCAAAGTGAATATCGGCAATCAGGGGTATGGAAATGCCTTTTCTGATGGCGGTTATCGCCCAGGCCGCTTCGGCATCGGGCACGGCCACCCGCACCAGCTCGCAGCCGCCGTCTTCCAGCTCCCTGATCTGGGCAACCGTCGCCCGGACGTCACGGGTATCGGTGTTGGTCATTGACTGCACCACCACCGACGCACCTCCACCGATGGTCACCTTGCCGATTTGAATAGACTTGCTGATGCGTCTGGGATTCATGGTATCAAGCTCTCGCCGTTGATAATACGGATAATATCCTGATAGGTAATGGCCAGGAGAAAAGCAATGAGCATGGCAAAGCCGATCATGTGTATCAATCCTTCTATCTTGGGAGGCACACGTTTCCCACGCCTTACCCGTTCCAGAAATAGAAATACAATCCGCCCTCCGTCCAGAGCGGGCAGCGGGAGAAGATTGATTATCGCTAGGTTGATACTGAGAAAAGCGGCAAATTCCAGCAACGGACTGAACCCGGCCTTAGCCACCTCCCCGGTTAACTGCGCAATGGCCACCGGGCCGGCAACAATGGCCCGCTCCGTACCGATAATCATACTGATTATACCGTTCTTAAACAGCGTAAAGACTTCAATGCACTCTGCCACTCCCATCGGTATCGCCTGCCAGAATGGGTAATACTCCCGGACCGTAGTGGGAGATATGGTCCTGACGATCACCCCAATCCTCCCCTGGCCCTCCGGCGGTCGCCATCTCGGTATTACCCGCACTTCCTCGATAGTATCATCTTCATGTTTGACCAGCAGGGTAACCTCCCGACCCAGGTTAAGCTGGACATCACGCTGCAGGTCACCGACATGACGAATCAAATCCCCGTTTATCTCCAGAAGCCTGTCCCCGGGTTCAATTCTGGCCTGAAAAGCGGGGGAAACGGGGGCTACCTCTGCCACCAGCACCTGTCCGACCGTTACATCACGCGGCACCATAAAGGCGACTGAAAGCAATAAAAGGGGCAGCAGGAAATTCATCATTGAGCCGGATCCGAGTACCAGTAACCTGGAGCCAGCGCTTTTACCAGCTAAGCTTCCGGGTACCTTAGGGTCTTCCTCACCGACCATTTTCACGAAGCCACCCAGCGGTATTGCGTTCAGTGAATACCGCGTTTCTCCCCGCTTTACCGATAGTAATCGCGGCGGGAAACCGAGTCCGACCTCGTCCACCGCCACTCTGGAAATCTTAGCCGTGACGAAGTGCCCCAGTTCATGGGCAATGATGAGTCCTATGATAACGCCGAGAAAAGCCACTATGCTAACGAACATTAGCTATCTCCGTCCGCAATCTTGAGCATCTTTTCCCGAGCCCAGACGTCAGCCGCCAGGATTTCTGCCAGCGTGGGATTAGCGATGGCCCGGTGCTGCGCCAGCACCTGCCCGACAAATTCAGCGATGTCAGCAAATCCGATGTGCCGTGATAGGAAAAGCTCAACAGCTACCTCATCGGCGGCACAGAGCACCGCCGGGCAGGTTCCTCCTTTTCCCCCGGCCTCAAGCGCCAGCCCCAAGCAGGGAAACGCCGTAAAATCGGGCGGCTGAAAAGTCAGGCGGTTAATCTTGTTCCAGTCAACCCGGGGAAGTCGGGGGTTAGGCCAACGTTCCGGATAGGACAGGGCATACTGTATAGGCAGGCGCATATCGGGATAGCTCAGTTGGGCTTTAATTGAGCCGTCCACAAACTCCACCATGGAATGGATAATGCTCTGGGGATGGACCAGAACACTGACACTGTCAACGGGCATATGGAACAGCCAGTGAGCTTCAATGACTTCGAGTCCCTTATTCATCAGCGTCGCCGAGTCAATGGTGACTTTACGGCCCATCCGCCACGAGGGATGTTTCAGAGCCTGCTCAACGGTAACCTCGGCCAACTGCGCCGGTGAAAAGCGAAAGAACGGGCCGCCGGAGGCGGTCAGGATGATCCGGCTCGCTTTTTGCTTTTCCCCATCAAGGCACTGCCAGATGGCGCTGTGCTCGCTGTCAACAGGCAGTACCCGCGCCCCACTCAACGCCGCTTCCTTAGTGATAATCTCCCCGGCCATAACCAGCGATTCTTTGTTGGCCAAAGCCACGTTCTTACCCGCTTTTACGGCGGACAGTGTCGGAGCCAGCCCTATTTTCCCGGAAGTGGCGATAACCACCACGTCAACCTGCACATGGCAGGCCATATCTTCCAGAGATATGAATTGACATGCTGAACTGGCCAGTTCCGCCGGTATTTCCCGATATTCGCGGTTACCCGAGGCATAGTTGACAAACTCCGGCCGGACCTCGTTAATCTGCTCGGCCAGCAGAGCGATATTTTTCCCCGCCGCCAGCCCGATGACGCGGAACCGATCCGGCAGGGCACGAACGATATCCAAGGTCTGCTGCCCGATGGAGCCGGTCGAACCAAGAATCGCCAGCCGCTTCACCGAATCGCTCATAATACCTATATCTTACACCAAATACCAGATTGAAACCATTGACGATTTCACAAATAGGGCTATTATTAAGTCAATGCTTTGAAATAGCTTAACAGCCTGTATATAGTGTCGTTTTCGTAGTTTAAAGGCATAAAATAAGGACACCAGAGCCGCTATCGGAAGGCAGTAGTTGGTGCCTTCATTAATTTAATAAGCAGGAGAGGTAACAAATGAGAAAAACGGGCTCTCTGGTAAGAATAACACTTTTATTATCGCTGTGGTTTCTGGCCAGTTACGGCGTAGCCCAGGAGCAGCATGACGGAGTAGTTGCCGACCTGATCAAAGCACAATAAGAATTAAGAAAGCGGCCTAGGGAAAGCAAGCCGATATTAAACAAGAGTCCCTATCATTCCTCGATAACTATCTCAAAAGGACAGCTGATAGCATTAGTGGGACAGACCGCTTCGCACTGGGCACACCAGCCACACTCTTCCGTCTCGACAATGATAACAACATTATCCACCAAGGTCAGAGCCTTACAGTAGCACACCCGGATGCACAAGCCACAACCGTTACATCTCTCCCGATCTATTGAGGGCATTTCAACCATATCTATCCCCATCAGCATATATTTTAAAGCCAGAGCCGCTGAGTTGTCGGTGACTTTTATCTCAAGTAGCTACTCCGGCCATTTCTTGCAGCGCTTCTTTATCCGTAATGACGATGCGCTGGCGTTCCAATCTGACGGCCCCTTCCTCCTCAATAACCTTAAGAGCCCGGCCAATCATTTCCCGAGCAGTACCGGCTATCGCCGCCATTTCCTGATGGGTAAGCCGCGGCTTCCGACCATCCCTATCTCCGGCATATTCAAGGAGTATTTTAGCCACCCGACCGGAAACGTGCCGGAAAGATAGGTTTTCCACCAGCGAGACCAGACGTTCTACCTTCTGAGATAGGGCCAAGATTACATTCCGGGCGACCTGCGGATAATCCCGAATGACCGCCTCCAGATCATCTTTCCGGATACCGTAGAGAACCACCGGCACCAGCGCTCCGGCGTTAGCCATATTCTGTCCACCGACCAGGACAGAGACATCATTGAAAGACTCGTCAGGACGCATGAAATATAGTGTCTGCTCCTTCCCGTCGGCTGAAGTCTTGAACACTTTCACCACGCCGGAGACGATAAAATACAGGACTTCCGCCGGCTTACCCTCAAACAGGACCAACTCTCCCTTGTCCGCCACTTTCTCGAAGATGAGGTCCTTTATCCGACCTAGCTCGTTCAGAGACAGTCCGGAAAAGTAGGTGATGGATTTCAGTAACTCTACCTGGACAGCCATAACATCTTAGATTATATCAGCTTATCAGGGGGTTCCGCAAAATGGAGGTTACGACTGGTTCTCGGCGGAAGTACCGGGGTAAGCCGCACCGTCAACCGGACTTCCAGAAATAGCAACCAACACTGGGTTCGGTGATAATATACCTAGGCATGGCCGGATCATGTTTTATTTTGCGCCGCAAGTACGAAATAGGGAACCCGTCCCTCTTTACCCCTCTCCTCTAGTATTTGTGCTATACTGATTTAAAGCCAGAGTATTGCCGGAGTGGTGATGGTCTGATAGACGGAGGGTCGGATGAGCCAGCTGATAGATAAGCTAAACCAGATGGCCAGAGTAATGCCCCAATCCATGGGATTCGGGGCAAAACGACCAATCCCGACCAAACCGAAACTGCTGCTCATCGCCCGCCTGACCTGGTCTGATGCTGACCGCTTGGCGGACTATGCTGCCATCGCCGATGCGGTACTTTTCACTGAGTCGGGGTCCGATACCAAGGCCACTGAAAAATCCGTACGGCTGTCTCCCGGTGTCCCGTGGGGAACGTGGCTGGAAGACATCACGGGAAAAGAAACAGACTTAACGGTAGAGGTCAGTTGCGATTTCGCGGTCTTTCCCGCGGAGATGACACTGGCGGTAACAGTACCGGATAAGATAGGTAAAATCCTACGGGTAGAACCCTCCATAAACGAAGGCTTACTCCAGGCTATCAATGAATTGCCCGTAGACGCGGTGCTCCTGGCCGACGCCGAGGAGGAGAAATGTCGACTTACCTGGCACCACCTGATGCTCTTCCAGCGTCTGGTTAACCCGCTATCCAAGCCGGTACTAGTCTCCCTACCGGCAAACACGACCGAAAATGAGCTCCAGTCTCTCTGGAAAACAGGTGTGGACGGAATCGTGATAACCGTGGCGACCCGACAGTCTACGGAGAGGTTGAAAGAACTGCGTCAGGCCATTGACAGACTGACTTTCCCACCGCGCTCGCGGAAAAAAATGGAAGTCCTGCTGCCTCGCGTTGGTACCGAGCCGAGCGCGGTAACTGAAGTTGAGGAAGAGGAAGAAGACGAAGAAGAATAGCTTCAGGCCGCACTCATCAGGCAGACTGTGATATCTGCCAGGACTTACCTTCGGTGATAATTGTCGGGGCCACTATCATCTCCACTTGGTGTATCTCCTGAATGGTAGACACGCCGCAAACGCCCATGGCCGTGCGGATAGCTCCGACCAGATTCTGGCTACCATCAGTGACCGAAGTGGGTCCGAAGAGAATCTGCTCCAAGGTGCCAGTGCTCCCGACCTTTATCCGCGTTCCCCGGGGCAGCGCCGGATGGGAGTGTGACATTCCCCAGTGATAACCCAACCCCGGCGCCTCCTTAGCCTGGGCGAAAATGGAGCCCAGCATCACGGCATCAGCGCCGGCGACCAGAGCTTTACACAGGTCCCCACCCTTACGAAAACCGCCGTCCGTAATTATGGGCACATACCGGCCTGACTCACGCAAGTATTCGTCCCGGGCGGCCGCGCAATCAATGGTCGCCGTTATCTGAGGGACCCCCACGCCGAGGACTTCCCTGGTAGTACAGGCCGCCCCCGGCCCCACACCCACCAGGATCCCAGAAACCCCCGTCCTCATAATCTCCAGACAGGTATTATAGCTCACACAGTTACCAACAATGATCGGTATTTTTACAGACTGGCAAAGCTCGGGGAAAATCAACCCTCGGTAGCTCTTGGAAACATGTCGGGCCGTGGTCACCGTGGACTGGACGACAAAAATATCCGCTCCAGCCTCAGCCGCCAGCGGCGCGAAGTTCTTGGTATTGGCCGGTAGCGCCGAGACGGCACAGATAGTCCCACCTTTCTTAATTGCTCTTATCCGTTCCCCGATAAGGTTCTCCTTAATTGGCTGGGCATAAATTTTTTGCAGCAGCGCGGTAATCTCGGTCTGAGGCGCCTGCGCTATGGCCGAAAGAACCTCGTAGGGATTATCATAGCGCGTTTGCACCCCCTCCAGGTGGAGAACGGCGAGCCCACCCACCTGACTCATCCGAACCGCGAAGTTAACATCGGTCACCGCGTCCATCGCGGAAGCGATAATAGGAATAGCAAAGGCCAGATTATCTATCTTGAAGCCGATATCTATCTGGTCAGGATTAATGGTAACGTCTCCGGGCACTATCGCCACTTCGTCAAATCCGTAGGTACGCCGTAACTGCTTAAACCGGGGATTACTCATCTTATTCCCTACTCTTTCAACAAAGAATCTAACAAAAGTACGGGGTAAAAGTCAAGAACTTTTGGGTAAGAGACTGTTTGGTGACCTATCCCCCGCCTCCTACCACTACCCTTATGCATCTTTCTCCACCCGAGCCCGCCCCTAGGGTAAGGTCAATAAACAATCTCAAAGCTAGACGAACGACATAGCGGTAGGTTATAATACCTAGAACCTAGATTGAGGAAGATAAAGAGAAGATGCCCGTTCTTTATGTGGTAGCCACTCCCATCGGTAACCTAGAAGATATTTCCCAGCGCGCGCTCCGCACACTGGTTAAGGTAAAGCTGATTGCCGCCGAAGATACGCGCCGCACCGGACGGCTGCTGACCACCTACGACATTAAAACGCCTATGACCAGCTACCACGAACACAACAAACACACCAAACTGGACTATCTTCTGAGTCACTTGGAAAACGGGGACGTGGCGCTGGTCTCGGAAGCGGGCACGCCGGGAATGTCCGACCCTGGCTATGAGCTGATTGCCGCCACCCACCAGCGAGGTATCCCGGTGGTCCCTATCCCTGGACCCTCGGCAGTTATCACCTCGCTGGTGGTCTCCGGCCTTCCGTCTAACCGGTTTCTCTACATCGGCTTTCTACCTCGCCGGCCCAGAGCCCGGCGGTGTCTCCTAGAATCGATCGCGCCGGAGCCCGGCACCATCGTTGCCTTGGAATCACCTCACCGGCTCACCTCAGCACTGCACGACATACGGCTTATCCTAGGCGACCGCCAAATCGCCATCTGCCGCGAACTCACCAAACTTTACGAAGAAGTCTTCCGGGGGACTATCAGCCAAGCGATAGACTACTTCACCGAGCCCCGAGGAGAGTTCACCTTGGTCATCAAAGGCAGGAGAGAGAAAAAACCGGAACTGACCGAAGATGTTGAGCAGCAGTTACGTCACCGGTATCTTGCCGGATCAACCGCCCGGGAGGCAATCGCCGGCGTCTCCGGGAAGACCGGCTTATCCCGGAAAGAACTGTACCGTACTTGGCTGAGACTGGCTAAAATAAGGGTCACCGGAAAGAATTCGTACCAAAGTGTGGAGAGGAGTTAGTAAAATGAGACGTGGGGGTATATCTTTAGGCGAAGTTAAGTGTGATGAATGTCATCGCATCATCCTTTATCCCGAACGGTACCTAGCCATCGAGGAAAAGGACGGCCTAGAAGACGAGGAGGGTGAGACGGCACACTATTGCGTCGAGTGTTCTCTGAAAAAAGGTTACGCTCACTACAAAGCAGAGAAAGGTGAGCAAATTCTAACCTTCTTCTCGGAGTAATCAGGAATTCCCGTTGAAAATAACCCGAGCATAACTTATGAGTGAAAGAATCTTCATCGCCGTGGCTTGGCCTTATGCCAATGGTTCGCTGCACTTGGGACAGATTGCCGGGGCCTATTTACCTCCGGACATCTTTGCCCGCTATCACCGCACCAAGGGTAATGAAGTATTAATGGTATCGGGCTCGGACCAGCACGGCACGCCGATAACCATCAAGGCGGGACAGGAAGGGAAGAAACCCGATGAAATAGCCGCCCACTACCATCGGGAGTTCCTCGAATCGTGGCAGAGATTTGGCATCTCCTTTGATTTATTTACCACCACCGGCACCGCCAACCACGCCGAGGTAACCCAAGATATCTTCCGCACCCTACTGAAAAAGAACTATATCTATAAGAGCACCATGTCCCAGCCTTTCTGCGCCCAATGCCAGCGCTTTCTGGCAGATCGCTATATTGAGGGCACCTGCCCCTACTGCCAGTCTTCCGGTGCCCGGGGTGACCAGTGTGAGACCTGCGGCAAGCCCATGAGTCCGGCCGAGCTGGTCGGACCGCAATGCCGCTTGTGCGGCACCGCTCCCGTTTTCCGGGACTCAGAGCACTTCTTTCTAAGACTCACCGCCTTCAACGACCGACTCCTCGACTGGGTAAAACAGCAGACCCACTGGCGGCCGAACGTACTCAACTTCTCCACGCGCTATCTCGAGGAAGGTCTCAAGGATCGGGCAATAACCCGCGATATTGAGTGGGGAGTAAAGGTGCCGGTCAGCGGTTTTGAAAATAAACGTATCTATGTCTGGTTTGAGGCGGTTATCGGCTACCTCTCGGCGGCCAAGGAGTGGGCCAAGTCCAGCGGCGATAGTGAGAAGTGGCGCTCCTTCTGGCAGGATGATAAAACAAAGGGCTATTATTTCATCGGGAAAGATAATATCCCCTTCCACACCCTCATCTGGCCTGCCATGCTGATGGGTTATGCCGGCCTGAACCTCCCTTACAACGTCCCGGCCAACGAGTTTCTGACGATCGAAGGCCGGAAACTTTCCACCAGCCACAACTGGGCGGTCTGGCTGCTCGATTATCTCGCCCGCTATGACCCCGACCCGTTGCGCTACCTACTCTCGATAAACATGCCCGAGACCGCCGATACTGATTTTTCCTGGCGCGAGTTTGTCCGCCGCAACAATGACGAGCTGGTAGCCACTTACGGTAATTTAGTCCACCGGGTAACTACCTTTACCTACCGCAACTTTGACGGCCGGGTACCCACGGTAGGAGAACTGGATAACCTGGATAACCTGGATAACCTGGATAAAGCGATTATCAAGGCAGCCGATAATGCCTTGGAAGCAGCGGACGGGCTTCTCTACCGGTGCCATTTCCGAGAGGCCATCAGAACGGCCCTATCGTTAGCCCAAGAGGCAAACCGCTATCTCGATAATAAGGCACCATGGAAAGCACTTAAAGAAGACCGGCCGGGTGCTGCCCGATCCCTGTACACGGCACTTTGTGTCATCGCCCGCCTGAAAACGATGCTGTACCCGTTTTTACCCTTTAGCTCACAGAAGCTACACGAGCTTCTCGGGTTTAAGGGCAAGATAGAGGAGCGCGGCTGGCAGCCAGACCCGCCGCCGCCGGGGCAAAAATTACTGCCCCCCGAGCCCCTGTTTTCCAAACTGGACGACAAGCTAGTGGAAGAGGAAACCGACCGATTAGGGCAGAGCTATGGCTAGCTGAGAAGGGAAACCCTTGGAACTAATCCATATTTATAAAGCCATTCAGGACGACCTAGCCAAAGTAAAGGGTAATCTCACCTCGGTCAGCCGGATTGATTTCGACTGGCTATCCGAGCAGTTGAACTACGTGGTGAGAAGCAGCGGTAAAGGAATCCGCCCCGCTCTTACCCTACTGGCGGGAAAGTTTTACCATTACAACCGACAACATCTACTGCCCATGGCAGCGGCCGTAGAGCTCATGCATACAGCCACACTGGTGCATGATGACGCCATCGATAAATCAGTGACCCGCCGAGGTAAGCCCACGATTTTCCAGATATGGGGTGGGGAGACCGCCATTCTCTTGGGAGACTACCTCTTCGCCAAAGCCGGGGAGTCAGTAGCGGACACGCAGAGCCCGCGGGTAATTAAGCTTTTTTCGCAGACGCTGGCCACTATCTCCAGTGGGGAATTAAGCCAGCTTTGCACTGCTTTCAAGCTGAAGCAGACCCGACAGCAGTATTTTCAAAAGATTGCCGGTAAAACCGCTTCCCTCTTTTCTCTGGCCACGGAGTCCGGTGCGATTTTGAGTAAGGCCCCGGAAAAGTCAGTCAGAGCGTTAAAAGAGTATGGCCATAACCTCGGAATCGCCTTTCAAATCGTGGATGACATCCTGGACTTTACCAGCACCGAGGAAAAACTAGGCAAACCGATAGGTTCGGATTTGGCCCAAGGCACTCTCACCCTACCGGCAATGCTACTCCTAGAGCGTTATCCCGAGGACAATCCGATAAGCAGACTGTTCCAGAATCAAGACCGGGACAGGCAGAAGAACATAGCGCAGACAATAGAACTGATACGTAGCTCATCCATTGACCAGGAATGTTACGAAGTAGCCGCCGAATACTGCGCCAAGGCCACCCATAGTCTCACCGAGCTACCAGAGGACGCCAGCCACCGGGCACTGGTAAACCTAACCAATTATATCTTATCCCGGGAAAACTAGTATGATGACCATTTTTACTTATTCCCCAGCCAGAACACCACCGTCCTGGTTCAAGTGGCGGCACTAGTTTAATCAGATGCCGCCGGCGCCTGCTTCGGGACCAAGCGGGGCGCCATCGAGGCTTTCCCGGGCTTGGCTTCGGGCTCGGTTTCCGCCACCGGTTTGACCGGCGCGAGCTCGATAGTCACGGTACCTTTCCGGGCCGATCTTGAAGACGCTTTCTGAAAAACCGCTTCCAGTGCTTTCCCTTCCAGCGTTTCCTGGGCAATAAGCTTTTTCGCCAAGAGAACCAGTTTTAACTTATTTTTGGTCAAAAGCTCTCTGGCTACCTGGTGAGCCTGCCGGATAATCTCACTGACTTCTTCGTCAATGACATCGGCGATCTTATCACCATAGTCCTTCTGCTCAGAGATTTCGCGACCGAGGAAGACCATCTCCTGCCGGTCGCCGAAGGTCCGCGGCCCCAGCTTATCACTCATGCCGAAGTCGGTTACCATGCGGCGGGCAAGCTCAGTCGCCCGCCTAATATCATCCTGAGCTCCGGTGGTCACCTCATGAAAGGTCAACCGCTCGGCGGTAAACCCGCCAACGAAAGTAGCTATCATATCTTTAATCTGAGCGCGCGTCATAAGGTAACGGTCTTCAATGGGCAACTGGCGGGTATGCCCCAGAGACATCCCGCGCGCCACTATGGAGATTTTATGCACCGGGTCGGCGTTGGGCAGTATCCAGGCCACCAACGCATGTCCAGCTTCGTGATAGGCGGTAATTTCCTTTTCCTTGGGGCTTATCTTACGGCTCTTTCTCTCCGGACCGGCCAGCACCCGATCAACCGATTCCTCAAGCTCCTGCATACTGATGGCGGCCTTATCCCGCCGGGCCGCCAGAATAGCGGCCTCGTTGACCAAGTTAGCCAAGTCAGCACCGCTGAACCCGACCGTCCCTTTGGCCAGCACCTCCAGGTTAACCGACTTGTCCAGCGGCTTACCGTTGGTGTGGACTTTAAGGACAGCGAACCGGCCACTGATGTCCGGTCGGTCCAGAACTACCCGGCGGTCAAAACGGCCGGGACGCAGCAGGGCCGGATCCAGTATATCCGGCCGGTTAGTCGCCGCCAACACAATAACGCTGGTACTGGTATCAAAGCCGTCCATCTCTACCAATATCTGATTAAGGGTCTGCTCCCGCTCGTCATGACTACCGCCCAGTCCGGCACCACGGTGACGCCCTACGGCGTCAATCTCATCAATAAAAATGATACACGGGGCATTTCTCTTCGCCTGATCAAAGAGGTCACGCACCCGGGAAGCACCGACGCCGACAAACATCTCCACGAATTCGCTACCGCTGATAGAAAAGAAAGGTACGTCAGCTTCACCGGCGATAGCCCGTGCCATCAGTGTCTTACCTGTACCCGGCGGACCTATTAGCAATACCCCTTTCGGAATACGCGCCCCCAGGCTCTGGAACTTTTCCCGCGACTTGAGGAAGTCCACTACCTCGCAGAGGTCCTGCTTAGCTTCCTCCACCCCAGCGACATCCTCAAAGGTCACCGTTGTCCGACTGGCCGGGAACAGTCTAGCCCGGCTGCGACCAAAGCTCATCGCCTGGCTATTAGCCCCCCGTGCCTGGCGAAACAAGAAGAACAACAAGCCACCAAAGATGATAAGCGGCAGGAAATTTAAAAATAGACTTCCCCAGTTAATTCCCGACGACCCCTTGATGTCCACCACCACTCCTTGGAGGTTAAGCTCCTCGATTTCATAGATACTGGCGTTACTTTCTTTAAAAGTTCTTAGTTCCGTGCCATCTTTCTTGGCGACGAGCAACGCGTCTTCTTCCACCTCAATCTTCACTATCTCCTTATTCTGTGACATAACTATCACGTCACTTAAAGGGACTTCCTCGGGTTTACTTGCCGAGGGCAGAAGATAGGAAAAGAGAGCCACTACCGCCAGTAGAATGACAACATAGATAAAACCATTACGCTTCCAGATTGGTTTCACATTTCACCCCAAATATTCAACCTGCTATGTATTATACCAGAAACAGGGGCCGACGGGAAACAGGAACAATCAAATCGAGAAGGAATTACCTCAAATTCCGCCTCCAGCACCGCTCTTTCAGAGACGATCATAGGTCTCCTGTAACAGGCGAGTGTCCTGCTCCAAGTTGGGACTCTCACAGATAACCATACCCTTGACGTCGTAGTCTTTCAGCGCTTTAAGAAACTCTTCATAGCGAAAATCCGACTCTACCAGGTCCAGGTGATTTAATTCCCCTTTCTGCCCATAATGAATGCCAGAAACATGAATGTGCATATCATCCAGGGCCGCCCGCCCTAACCGTTCCCTGACCTGGTCTAAAATGGAAGTGAATTCAGGGTAGGTGTTAGAATTTCCGGTCCGGGCATGCCAGTGGGCAAAGTCAATACAGGGGGCTACCCCCTCAAGCTCGGCACTAAGGCTGAGTATCTCATCTATCGTACCGAACTGACTACTCTTACCGGTAATTTCCGGCCTGAGCCGCACCCGGTTATTCTCCTGTTTCAACTGGGACAGCACTTCCTCCAGATATTTCCGGGTCGTGCGGTAGACTTCTCCGGTCGGGTCACCAAGGTAAAAAGCAGGATGGAAGACCACGCTTTCCGCGTGGCACAGCCGGGCAATGCGAGCCGCCTGCAGAATCCTTCCTTGGCTGGCCTTTATCTTTTCCGGCTCGTGGGAGTTAAGGTTTATAAAGTACGGCGCATGGGCCGACAGCCGCACGCCCTCCCGAGCCGCCGCCTCGGCGACCAGCCGAGCGCCTACCTCCCCCATCCTCACCCCCCGGACGAACTCTACCTCCATACAACCCAGCCCGAGCTCAGCAATGCGCTCGATACCACCCACGGCAGACTCATTCACCGTGCTGCGGGGAGCACCCGCCGTCCCGAAGAGTAATCCAGGCATTTGTTTCTCCTACACTCAAAACACCGAGCCAGCGGTCAGATTCGAACTGACGACCGGCGGTTTACGAAACCGCTGCTCTACCCCTGAGCTACGCTGGCCTCAAATCAAGTATAGCATAAAAGAAAAGGGCCATAAATGATTTACCTTTGAATACACCAGTGCTATTTAAAAGATTATGTAAACTTTACCTTTATTTGTTTATACTCCCTTTCTCTTTTAGTTTTTATTTAGTGGCCCCATCCCCCTTTATCCCTCTTCCTTTTAGTAAAGGGAAGGGGGTCAAAGGGTGAGGCCACCATATTTAACTAGGAAATGAGGTGAGGAGCATTTTGATAAGATACAGTAACACGAAAGCTTGACGCACTGGAAACCATCGTGCTATTAATAGCGTAGGTAACGAGGGAAACTCAACAAAAAAGATGTCTGGCATGATTGGTGATTTAGTCTATGAACTAGTGCAAATCCCAGGTCCTACCGGGTATGAGAGCCGGGTGGCCAATCGACTCAAGGAACTGCTGGAGAAACACGTTGACGAGATTTACATCGACAAAATAGGTAACCTCATCGCTCGGAAAAAAGGGACCGAAGGCAAACGCTCGCTGGCGCTGGTGGCTCATACTGACCAGCTCAGCCTAACCGTACTCAAGGTTGATGAATTTGTCTGGTTTGACAAGCTAGGCTGGCTTAACCTCAACAATTTACCTGGAATACCAGTGCTCATCCTGGGTGCCGAGCGTGATATCCCCGGCGTAGTCTGCTCTCCCAGCGCTCATTTCGACGTCGGCGGGGAAACGCCCCTCTGGATAGATATTGGTGACCGGCAAAAATTTGTTTCCGTAGGTGACCCCATCGTCTTCGCCACCTCTCCCCGGTGGCTCAATGACGAGAAAACACTGCTCGCCAGCCACTCCATTGATGATCGGGTCGGCTGTGCTATCATGGTGGAACTGGCGCAGAAGCTGACCAAAAAGCCAAGACACGATATCTACTTCATCGGTTCGGTACAAGAAGAAACCACCTGCCTCGGTATCCGACACCTCCTAAAAACGATTACTCCGGACTGGTTCATCGCTCTGGATACCGGTTACGCCCAGGATGCGGTACCCAACATCAACAAGACCTTCACGCTGCACACCGGCTTGGGTGTGCGCCGGCTTTCCTTCGCCCGGCAGGCAAACAAAATCTACCCGGCAACCATGAACTTCGCCAGCCCACGATTGAACAAACTGCTGGTCGACGCCGCCAAGAAGCTAAATATCCCGTTCAGTGTCGATGCCGTCACCACGACGTATTCCGACCATCACTTCGCCTATGAACTGAACCCAGAAATGGACTCCACCATTATGCTGGTGGCCCGGAGATACAGCCATTCACCCAACGAAGTGGCCGACCTGAGTAATGCCGAGCGCGCCGCGGACGTCCTCGACCAGGCAATTACCGACCTAGACCAGTGGGACGAATAAGCCACGACCACGGTAACCGAGCAAGATAAAGATAAAGGAGCGTTAAAAAATAATGGCTATCTCAAAATTTGCTGGTAAAGCACAAACGGTACTAGGACTGATGGACGGTACGGAGCTGGGAGTTACCCTCCCTCACGAGCACCTGATTATGGAACACGTCACCGCTAATTTCAATGAACCGACCAACGCCGACGGTAAGGCGATGGCGCAAAAACCGGTCAGCCTGGAAATCCTCCACTGGCTCCAATACCACCGCGCCGGGAACCGGGATAACATGAATCTGCTGGACGAACCGGAAGCCATCGCCGAGGCCCTCCTTTTCAAAGAAGCCGGCGGCGGCACCATCGTTGATGTCACCAACATCGGTATTGCCCGCGACCCACAGGCGCTGGCCCGCGTTTCCAGAGCTACCGGACTCCATATCATCATGGGGGCCGGGCACTATTTAGCCACCTCCCACCCCACCGATATGTCTACCCGGACAGAAGAGGCGATAACCGAGGAAATCGTGCGTGATATTACGGTAGGGGTTAACAATACCACCATACGCGCCGGACTCATCGGGGAAATTGGTTGTTCCTGGCCTTTACTGGACAACGAAAAGAAAGCCATGCGGGCAGCCGTTCGCGCCCAACAGCGCACCGGCGCCCCCTTAAACATACACCCGGGGCGTAAAGTCAACGTGGCCGTGCTGGAAATACTTGAAATACTGCAAGACACCGGTGCTGACCTGACCCGGACAGTAATGAGCCATATTGATATCCGCGTCCGTGACCACAGCAGCCGCTGTCAGGTAGCCAAGACTGGCGTCTACCTAGAATATGACTGCTTCGGGTGGTCCGGCCCTCCTCCCGTAATCCTTTACCAGGACCCCGAAGTCGATGTGCCGAGTGATACGCAGCGCATCCGCGAAATAAGGCAACTCATTGACGAGGGATACCTCAACCAGATTCTCATCTCTCACGATATCTGTCACAAGAACCAGCGCGCCCGTTACGGTGGCACCGGTTACGACCATATTCCCAAGTTTGTCATACCCCTAATGCGGATGAAAGGCCTGACCGACGAGCAGATAAACACGATTACCGTGGAAAATCCGAAGCGGCTACTCTGTTTTATTTGATTCGGTCTAGCGCTTTACCGGCTCAGGGCAATACTTTCAACCGAGCGGCCGGAAACCTTAACAAACCGGGAAAACCAAAGATAAAAAGTAGTAAAATACGGTGAAACCCACAGAAGAGGGGAGGAGGAGGTGAGGAGGATGCGATAAAATCTTACAACCTCCAACATACGTTGGGGAAAAACACTTTGGGGAGGGGGCGGAGGGTGATGTATAGACCCACGGTGCCCCGGACTTTTGGGGCGGAGGGTGATGCATAGAGCCACTGGGATAGGGTGGGATGGGGAGGAGGAGGCCGGTGAGGAGGAGGAGGAAGGAGGAGGAGGACGGATGCGATAAAATCTTACAACCTCCAACATACGTTGGGGAGAAACACTTTGGGGGGGCGGAAGGTGATGTATAGACCCACGGTGCCCCGGACTTTTGGGGCGGA
>PVBE011021958.1_pt1 | contig 29031 bp, 24 predicted proteins | sample 1631181 | NCBI WGS metagenome assembly PVBE01 (sample SAMN08397723, study PRJNA350692) | Marine metagenome, whole genome shotgun sequencing project. | isolation source: water | place: Pacific Ocean | collected 2012-04
GCTCTTGGCCCTTCTCCCCCTGCACGTTGGGTCCGTCCAGCCCCGGGGACACCATAATATATGAACCAGAATTCGCGGAATTTGGCCGACTCATCCCTCTCTACATCCCGAAGACCTTCCCAAAGATGGCGGCGGGCGACTTCAATGGTGACGGGCGGACAGAGCTGGCCGTGCACTCTGCAAAGGGCGAGGCCGTCTTCTACAGTTGGAGCGGCACCGTGGAGCGCCGTAACGCCGACAACCTTAACGCCGATCTCACCCTTGACGAGTTCGACCGGCTCAACGCCATCGGCCAGGTAGCTGCCCGTATGGCCAATGACCTTGACGCCGATTGTGGTACTATCGAGAAACAGTGCGATAAGCGACCACCGCTCAATATGCTCGTCGGTGACTTCGACGGCAATGGTGAAGGGGACATCGTGGTGTTCGTCTGGCGTGTCAAGAAGAAGACCACGGTGATGTTCTACGCCTGGGACGGCAAGGTCTTTACGGTCGCGAACAACCACATCGATCCCGCTGAAGGGAAGCATGTGCTCCTCGCGGCAGTAAGGGGCGCCGGGAACGGCACCGACCAGCCATGCTCGTGCGACAAACCCGCTGTCGAGCTCAACTGTACAGGCCGGGACGACGGCTACGTAGGGCTCATCGACCAACACCTCATCCATGACAGCGGACCGCGGGGTAGCGACGACAGCTTGGAGATATACTGCAGGAAGGGTGTCGTCAGGCTCTGCTTGTCCAAGGAACCGTGCCCGTGGCGGAACAACATCGCGTCCAAGGACACCAGCACCTGCGTGGTGATCTCGGAGGACAAGCCGATAGCATGGAACTCCGGCCAGGGATTCGACCTCGGACAGCCCTTGGGGACACAGTACATGGTGGGCAAGGTGTACTGCAAGCGCAACGTGGACGGCTACGACGAGGGGTGGACTGCCGTGGTGGCCGACAGCCCGTGCTCATGCGGCGGGGGCGGGCCTACCGAACCCATCGTGGTGACACCGGAGGAATATCCCGATGCATGCCCGCCAAGTAAGTGCGGTACGTGTCGCGCCACGGCCCTGCCCCTGAACATCGAGATCGCCAACCTCGACGCCTACCAGAACGCGGCGAAGAAGGTCGTGGACGTCCTTGCGACCGTGGACCCGGCACGCCTGTTCATCCAGGACGGTGCCTGCCTCACCTACACGACCCCGGGGATGGACTGCGCCTCTGTATGCCGACGGTGCCATGGCGCGTCCGCATCCCACTGCCAAGCCCAGGCCGGCGTGTGCGTATGCGAGGAGGGCCTGACGTGGCACACCACCAACGTTCCCTGCGAGGCCGAGGATCCCGAGCAGGGACGCCGCGTCCGGGCCTGCTGCGCCCGGATGTTCAACGTCACCATGGCACTGGACTCCTCAAGGGTGTCGGCCAACGGGACCGATGAGTGCGTCCCTGCCGCCGGAGGCCTCGCTGCACCGTACTTCGATCGGTGTCAGACGGCCTCCTCGGACACGGGCTGGTGCTGCTTCGACGGGTTCGACGAGCTCCCGGTCACGACAGAATGCATCGATCAGGGTCCTACCTGTGAGATCGCATGCTCCGAGGAGTTCCCCACCAACGCCACCCTCCAGGAGCGGTGCGTGGACAGGTGTCGGAACGCTCTCATCGACGACGAGGAAGAGGAGGATCCTGAAGACGAGGAAGAGAAGGATCCCGAAGAAGAGGAGCTGGAGGAGCCGATCAAGGACTGCATGGAGCTGTGCCTTGCAGTGAACTCCACTGAGGTGTGCCAGCGTATGTGCCACGCCCTAGCTCCCGACCTCGAGGTGGAGGTGGCCCTCCTCCGCAGCGAGGAGCCGGTCCGCGCCCTGTACGTGGGAGAGATGCTGCGAGCGAGCGTCCGCGTGCGCAACCGAGGGCTCCTGACCGTGTCCGGGAACGTTTCGCTCTCGTTCCAGGTCCAGGTCAACTGCACCTGCCCGCCGTGCGTCCGAGGGGAGACGTGCGCCTGCTCCTGCGACGAGTACAGACATCCGGTGGTCGCCGGTCTCAGGCTGGGCTCCCTGCTCCCTGACGCCGAGAGGTTGATCCCCATACTACCGTTCCGCGTGGACGCACGCTTCACGAACCTCACCCTCGCCCCTTTCGCCGAGGTCCGGTACAACGGGACCCTGCTCGGGTACGATAGGGGGGACATCCACGCCGTGTTCCTCATGGACAACCTCACGGTCGTCAATGTCCACTTCGTCACGCCGCAGGGAGAGCGGACCACGCGCACCTACCCGGGGACCACCGCTCTTGGTGAGGTGACGCTCGTGACCACCGTGTTCCCGCTCGCGGGCAATCTCACGGTGATGCGCAGCGACGGTCCGGTGAACGGTTCGCTGGCCGAGGTGACCATCGACCAGCCCGGTGCCCACACCCTCCGGACCCCCGTCATCAATATCACGAACGACATGGCGGGACACGTGCTCGGTCTGCGTGCCGAGCTCCATGACGTGAACGGTTTCGTGCTCATCACAACCTTCCAGTCACAGGGCGAGGTGCTCAACGAATGCGCTGGCCGCTCCCTCACATCCTGGTGCCGGGAGGACCTGGCGCACCTGGCCACCGTGTACCCTCACGCTTACTTGGAGGTCGCCCGGCCATCGTTGCTCCTCCGGGACGCCTACTTCACCGACGCCCGGGGTGTGCGCACCAGCCGGCTCTACCGTCCCGAACCGGTAAAAGGCCACGTGGAAGTGGGCAATCCCGAGCCCGTGGCCTTTACAGGTGAGCTGCTCCTCCGTCCCGTGGACGCCAGCGGGTCCTTCCTCGACGAGCAGGTCCAGGAACCGGACATGACCCTCGATCCTAAAGCGGTCAGTCTCTTCGAGACACCTCCGTTCACACCGGTAGCCGGTGAGCACTACAGGCTCCTGGTATCGGCCACACCACCCGGCGCCGGTCCCTGGCTCGACGAGCTGGTCAATCCTGCTGCGCATCCATTCGCCGAGCTCGAGGTGGGCCTGATCAGCCTTGATGGAGAGGAGGGGCACATCGCCACGGTAATCACCACCGGTAACTGCACCCGTGAGGTCATTTGCGAGGAGTGCCTTTCCACCTGCAGGTTCCGGCTCAACCCACGCACCTGCGAACTGGTCCCGGAGAACTGCGCGTGCGGGTGCGCGATTACATAAAAGGAGGGAGAGCTGATGGACACTGAACCGACCCTGACGATGCACGTGCTCGCGCTCTGCATCGGGCTCCTCCTGTTACCGGCCATAAGCGCCACCATACCGTCCCTCGTGGAGGAGGTTGACGTCGCATCGCTGGCCCTCACGACCGTCACGCTCACGTACTCGTTCTCTGATGAGGGACCCCTCCCCCGGCAGGACGTGCTCGAGAGGCGATGCAGCGTCCTTTCCTCGGCCCTCACGTGCACGGCTGCTATCGACGAGCCACGGCGCCAGGTCGTGTTCACGGTCGTGTCCGCGAGCGGGCTCTCCATCGATGACCTCGAGCTCGGTCGCGACAAGGTCTCAGTGTCCTTTGGTCTCGAGCACAAACCCGTCCAGTTCGTACTATCGCCCGCCATCACGGCCGTCCGTAGAGAACTGCTCCTCCGCTATCCCACGCATGAGACGGTCGTTACCGACCTTCGGGACGCACCGGTCTCGAGCAGTTTCAAATTGCGAAAGGACACCATTCCCGTGAACGTAGACATCCCCGACGGTCCCTTTGTCGCAGGTGACGCCGTCGCCCTCCCATCAGCGGCGGGCACGCTTTGCATCGGCGCCCTCCTACGTGGTGATGATCCGCTGGTCATCGCCGACGCCCCGGGGTGCGAGCCGTTCTTCCTGGGCGTCCCACCCACGCTCCGACCCGGCACCTATACGGTCGCCATGGTGGTGCTCGGGAGCGGCGACGCGGGCGTTGCACGGACGAACATCAGAGTCGGCGAGCCTCAGTTCCCCTTCAACGTCACCCTTGACGCTCCGGTCGTGCGCCTGGGCGAACCGGTGATGCCCGTGGTCTCATCCGAGGACGAGCTGGAGACATGCGCCGCGTCCCTGGTGCTGCCGGGGACTGGCGAGATGGCACATGCCGCGTTCGAGGACTGCACGCGCATCGCCCTGGGGACCTCCACGGCATGGAATCCGGGACGGTACCTCCTACAGGTCACCGCGAAGACCTCAGAGGGGAGCGCTGCGGTGTCGTTGCCCGTCACGTTCGAGGGACTTGCCGCCGAGCCTGCTGACATCGTGACCGACCGGGAGGACTACCGGCCGGGCGAGGAGCTCGTGGTCCACATCCAGAGCAGCGGCGAGGCCTGTGAGACCGTCGTACTGGATGACGAGCTGGCCGAGGTGCTCCGTGAGGACGGGTGCGGGGAACGGGAGCTCAAGCTGGACGATACCATCGAGCCGGGCACCTACGTGGTCCAGACGCGGGTGTACGCCCACGGGAGGTTGACCGGTATGGCGTCACGGGCCATCGAGGTCCGGGAATGGCAACCCATCATCCGTTCGCCCATGGAGTCCTTGTGTCCCCGCGGCTCATTCTCTGTTGACGGCGAGCCCATACCATGCATCGGGAACGGCCAGCAGTGCTCTCCCTCGTCGATGTCCATCCCTGTGTGCCTGTGCTTCGACGAAGGGGGCGAGCCTGTGGACGCCTGCCAGCCCACGGACAGGTGTACGCCCGACGGGTGCCGGCCCGAGCCCACCCGCTCACCGTACATCATCGTGCAGGTCCCCGGTTCGTGTACGGCGCGACGGGGGAGCGAGGTGTTCGGCTGCATCGGCCCAGGCGAGGTGTGCGACGGCTACTGCGTGTGCCTGGACGATAAAGGACCGGTCTCCCCCTGCGATCCCGGGCAGACATGTACTCCTGATGGATGTATCGCTACCGTGCTGGAGTTCGATGTCCGGGAGTTGAATCCCCGTGAGATGGACGCATCCGCTGTGCTGGAAGGGACCCCCCTCGTGTGGAGCGGTATCCTGCGTCGTGAAGGTGATCCCTTGGACGCCACTGCCGCTGCCGAAATCGGCGCACGGGGACGTGTGGGCTTCCTAGCATCACAGAACGCATCGGTGGACGTTTCAGGTACCACCTGGCAGCTATCGCTCCCTGTGGAAGGTCGACTGCCACCAGGCACGTACGATGCAGTGATGGAGGTCTACCATCGAGAGCATCTGGCGGCCGTGCGACGGTCCGTGTCCGTGCTCTACCCATCGGACTCACGGGAGCTCACCATCGAGGTGATGCGTGCCTCGCCCGGACGCATCGATGCCGCCGACCTAAATTTGGGTGTGTCCCTCCGCCTGGAGCTCGCGATCCGCAACAGCGCAGGAGAGCCCGTGGGTGACCTAAAACCCGAGGACCTCATCCTCTCCCTGGAGGATCTGCGGCCGGACACCGTGGCGGCCACCTACGATCCGGACGCGGGCACATGGAGCGTGGTCCCCACCTTCCAGAGCACCTCGCTCCCACGCTCGAACTACCTGCTGCTCGAGATCATCTCGCTGGGGCGCAGGGGATCCGCTCGCATACTCCTCGACGTGGTGGACGAGGCACCTGCGGCCATGCACATCTCCCATATCAGTCCGGGGAGCGCCGACCGACCACTGTTCCATCTCCTGATGTCCGTCGGGTTCTCCATGGACATCCACCTCTCAATAACCTCACAGGCGATGGTCACCCAGGACGACTTCACCGTGACCATGGGAGGTACCGATATCACCGCTGCACTCTCCCACATCGTCAGCACCGATGAGGGAGTGAAGCTCCACCTCTCACGGGCCCGGCTGCCCCCCGGTCCGGCGACAGAAGGAAGCTCCATCGAGCTCGTTGTGACCATGGACGGTCCAGGGGGCGCCCTCTCAGACAGCGTACCCGTGATGACGGAAGGGAATCCAGGCAACTGGAGCAACGAGCAGGGGGGAGGCCCTTGAGGCGTCGAAGGGGCCAGGCCATGATGCTGGGCCTGATGGCGGTGGCACTGGCCATCATCATGACCATGTACATGATGTCACAGGGGACGGAAGTTGACCGGGACACAAGGATCGAGCGCCAGGAAACCGCAGTGACCCGTGACACCCTCATAGATGTCCAGGCCATGGTCGCCAGTGTGCTCGACGAGGCGGTCGCCGAGTCGGCGCTCGAGATAGCAGCCCATGGTGGGTTCCCCACGGGGATGGCGCCGCGACAGAGCGTGAACGGCGTGCCCTATCTCTTCTACCGTGGAGCCGTGGTCAACCTCCCGACCGTGGAAGCCGTCGAGGCCATGCTCGCGCGACGCGTGGAAGCACTGGTAGGCGACGCCCTGACCACGATGGACCTTGGTACAGGTGTTGAAGTGGGGGCGCCCACGGTAACGGCACGCATCGCTCCGGAGGAGCTCGAGGTCGACCTGGACATGCCCTACACCGTCGTCGGGAAGGAGGCGGTGGCGCGTGAGACGGCGTCAGTGTCACACGCCTACTCCCTTAGACTCGGGCTGCTCATCAAGACCGCACGCGCGTTCCTCCACGCCTATGACCAGAACAGAACCATGGAGGGTACTCTGCTCACCGGGCTCATCAACGACGAGCGTGTACCGTCACCGCCCGGGATGGTGTCCGGCACCGTGGCCTGCAGTTCCCGCACCGTGCTCCGCGAGCGCGACCAGCTGATCGGGCCCGTGCGCGACAACGTACGCCTGGCCGTGGCCCGCGCCATGGCACTGGCCAACGACGGGCTCCCCGACGCGTCGCTGGAGTGGGACCACTCGCTCACGGAACTGGCCGTGAACTTCACCATGTTCGCTAACGCCGGGCTGGAGGACTACGAGAGCACCAAAGAGATCATTCTCGTCCCCACCGCCATGCCCCTGACAGACGTGGCCAGTGACCAGTGCATGGGCCGTTACACGGTCTCATATAATGTCGATTTCCCAGTGCGCCTTGTGCTCAGGGACCTGAACAAGGCTTCGCAAGTGGTGGGTGCCTCGGGCACGGACCTCTCACAACCTCTCGAGCTCATGCTCTACATGCGACCACTCCTTGTTGGAGAGAACATCACGATAAAGGAGGACCATGGCCTCCCTACCGAGATCGACGATCCCTGTGCAGGCCCCTGTGCCCTCGATATCACGATCCAGGACTCGCAGGCGGGTAGCGTGAACGTGGACGCCTGCTCCTTCCCCTACACCGACGGGCATCTAGTTAAGGATGGGGTGCCCTGCGGAGTGCATACCATTACCATCGGCTCGACGGAGCCGACGGGGCTGGCACGGACAACTCTTGAGCGTAACATCCACGAGACCCTGAGCGAGACGGTGGCCATGCAGTCATTCGGGAGCATGGCCGGGCGCGTGTACCTCAACCACACCGTCCTGTGCACAACGGATCGGCGGGTGGAGGAGCGTGACCGTGAGCCCCTCGGATACGTCGAGGGCACGCCGGACCGCTACATGGAAGTGCTGTTCGCGCCCCTGGGACCGGGGCCACTGCTACGCGCCATAGCCGACGAGGAGGGTCGGTACTCTATTAAAAGGGCGGAACCGGGCCGTTATCTGCGCATCGCCCGGCCATCGCGGGACGAAGCAGGCGCTCCCACGCACATGGTCCAGGTGGCCGCCTCTTTGGTAGAGATAGGTTCTGGGGAGAATCCCGACCGCGACATCATCGTACAACCCCTTCTCATGGAACGGATTGGCGAGATCTACGTCCCCGTGGCCGTGCATGACGATAAGTGCTAGAACCTCAGCCCCTTAGGTTCTTAAGAGAACGGGCTCAGTTTACAGTGGTCGAGGCATACCCAATGGTCGGTACAGAGGGTATCATGTACGGATTCGCCGCCTGTGTGTGCTTCGCGCTGGCCCCGGTGTTCTACGAGCGTGGCTCTCGTGACCTGCCCCCTTCATTGGCCAACCTCGTACGGCTGGCGGCTACGCTCTTGGTGTTCACCGGATATGTCATGTACTCTCCTGCATCCGACGGACTGAGCACCCTCACGTTCCCGCTGGTGGCCATCATGCTCGGTGTCGGCGGGCTCCATTTCGGCGCGGCCGATACACTGCTCATCAAGGGAATACAGGTCATCGGTCCCGCTCGTGCTGCCACCATCAGTTCAGTGTATCCGATCTTCGTCCTGCTCTTCCTGCGTGAGCCTGTCTCTGCGCACATCATCGCCGGGATCGCTCTGGTCACCGCGGGTGTGTACCTCGTGTCGACCGCCAGAAGCAGTGAAATCACGGAGGTCGAGGTCGGCCCGTGGTACGGCCGTGGCGTGTTCATCCCCCTCGGTACCGCTGCCGGATGGGGGATCGGTATCGCCATCTTCAAGACGTTGGTCGTGTCCGTATCTCCCGAGCTACTGAACCTCGGCCAGCTCATCGGTGCGTTCCTGTGCCTTACGGTCATGAACGCGGCCGCCGGTCGGTTGCGCGGGCTGGGATCCCGGCTGGACCGCAGCAGCGTGTTCTACATGAGCGCGGGTGGGTTCTTCGGCACGGCCCTGGGCACGCTGCTCATGTACAAGGGACTTGCCCTGGAACGGGGGACCATCATCTCCTCCATCACCGCTGCCAGTCCCATTCTCACCGCCCTCATCACACTTATTTTTGGTGAGCGCGTTACTGCACGGCTGTTCGCCGGTGTGATCGTTACCGTGGCGGGGATAGTGCTTGTGGTCGGTTGAGCTGGCCGCACGATCCTACCGAACGAGCTCGTCGATGGTGCGTAGTAGGTGGGGGCGTTGATCGATACCATAGGAGGAAAGGTCCGCATCCAGCGCGTCGGCATCGTCCCGATACCTAGCTGCGTTCCCGGTTAGGGTGAGAGCGGCGTCCATCCCGTTTCGTGCTGCGCCGAGGATGTCCGTGTTGAGCGAGTCGCCCACCATCAGGACGTTCTCGCCGTCAGCGAGGCTCTCTAACACCTGATAGCTGATATCACCAGGTTTACCGACGTTAACGATCCCTCGCTCGGAACGTTCTCTCGCGTCGGTGCCGTACTGTCGTTCAACGTTGTCCAGGATAGCCGATACCATGCTGTGGGTGCCGGGGATGGAACCACCTTCGATGGGTACGTCCGCTTCGTCGCTCGTTATCACGAGCCGTGCGCCCTGAGCGAGCTGCGTGGCCGCAGAGGCGTACTGGACATCTCTCTCGGCTCCGTTCCCACTATCGAAGAACGCCGGATGCCAACCAACTACCACGTACTCAGCACCGTCATTCACGACATCGCTGAATCCGGTGACGTATTCCTTTGTCCTGTCGTCCATACCCACTGCGTACACCCGGGCGTCCGTCCTCCGACGAAATGCTCCAGCACGTCGATGGGTGTGATGATCTCCTCCCTTTCGGTGTAGAGCCCGATAGCCTCCAACCGCTGAGCGTAGTCGCCGTCACTAATGGGATTATTTGACATGAACACGATCTTCGTGCCCTTCTCTCGAAGCGCTTCGAGGGTGTCCACAACGCCTTCCAGTGGTGCGTAGCTCCCGGTGGCGTCCCGGGCTGCTAGTGTCCCGTCGATGTCGAAGGCGATGCAGCCATAGTCGTCGGCCAGTGCATGGTTCGCAGCGACATCGTACGCGACCATCATGTCGCTCGATGCCAAGGGATGAGGGTTTATACCTTCCCTTTCGTTATACGGGCCTTCCAGGTTCGTAATAAAAGCGTTTAGGTCCTCCATTTCGGGTGTCCATCGGACGATGTCGGGATGATGGCTGTGAAGATTGATCCTATCACAGAGGCAGACAAGGGTGAGCTCGATCCCTCGAAGCTCCGGGACGTGCCCGGCTGGGAGAGAGCGCCCGTGCCCGTGTGCATGGGCGGGGACGCCCGCGCGCTCACCTTCTGCTGCAAGCCAGGCATGCCGCTGGTGTTTGCCAGTAAGTGCCGACGCGACGCCGTCCTCTCTCGCATCGGTCTGTCGCAGCATGAGTTCGTCCGCATCAAGGACGCGTTCTCACGTGAGCGGGGGTGGGACTGCGACGAGGTCTGCTTCGGATCGCTCTCTTACTGCTGTATGCGTAGAAGAGGGTGCCCCGCAGGGAGGGATACGATGTTGCACAGACTCTACGGTGAGAGCGCTGCCCTTAAGGTGTACTTCAGTGAGAAACGCAAGCTCGCAAGGCTCCTTCTCGAGGCCGCGGAAAGGGGGGAAGAGGTAGAGCACCTCCTCCCCCTGTGCTAGACAATCCCCTCACGAGGGGATAGGTCCTGCCGCGGGACGGGGCACGAGCAGAGATGTCCGCGGCCCGTCGGCCGCGAACGCTCCAGCCAGCGACTCCCGGGCCCGCTCCGCGTCCCTGGCATCCACGACCACTGTTGCGTGTGAGGGGCGGGTGGCTATATCGACGACCTCGATACCTTCACGTGCGAGCGCGGTATCGATGGCGCTGATCGCACCCCGGCCGACCTCCAGTCCAGTCACCGACAGTGACATGAGACCGGACCGTGCGGTCACTGAGGACAATCGATGACCGTCGAGCACCACATGGTGCAGGGCCTGTGTGGCCGCATTCACGCTGTCAAGGTCCAGATAGAGGCACAGCGACAGTCCTGATGTGGACACGGCGACCACATCGATACCAATGTCCGCCAATGCTCCGGTGCACCGACCGAGCAGTCCACGCTCGTTCCCGACACCCTTTCCGACAACGGTCACAGCGGCCAGTTCCTTGCCTACGACCTCCACGCGTACCTCGCTCCGAAGCTCGCCTGTGATGAGCGTGCCACCCGCCAACAGATCGGGTGCGTCCAGACCCACGACCCGTACCGGTACATCGGCCGGTTTGTAGGCCAGAGAGCCGGGACAGATCACTTCTCCACCGTATGCAGCGAGCTCTGCGGCCTCCTCGACGCTCATCTCCGGTAGCGTCCTCACGTCATCGACGGTCCGAGCGTCAGCGGAGCAGACACCGGGTACGTCCTTGACCAGGACTATCTCGCGAGCGTGCAGCGCCCTACCCAAGAGCACCGCGGTCGTATCCGAGCCGCCCCTCCCCAGGGTCGTGATCTCGCCCGCCAGGGTCATGCCCACGAAACCGGGGACGATTGGCACGATGCCGTCGGCCAGGAGAGGCTCCAGCACCGCCTGCGAGCGCTGCATGGTCTTATCGAGCAAGGGTTTCGCATGTCCGTGTCGGTCGTCGGTGACCACGGGGAACACGGGATCCGCCAGGAGCACGGCACGTGCCTGCACGCCAGCGCTCTCGCACGCGGTCTGCAGGATGCGAGCGCTCAGCTGCTCACCCTCGGCCACGATCCTGTCCACGAGCCGCGGATCATGCCCACCGTTGGCGTTCGTGGCCACGTCAAGGAGCGCGTCCGTCATTCCCTTGAGGGCACTGACGACGATAACGGGGGTGATACCCCGGGCCTTGATCTCGGCGATCCGGTCGACGACCATCCTGATGGACGGTCCGTCAGCGAGGCAGGAGCCGCCGATCTTGAGAACGACCGTAGTGGTAAAGGACCCGTCCCAACTATCGGGGATTCGTACATCTACGTGTTGTGCGATCTCGTCCTGGGTCCTTTCTTCTTCCATGCGTTCCACCTCTGTCTTCGTTCGGCAGGGATGTCACGCTCCTGAGTAAACGGTCGGGGACCACTACCCGGGAGCGGGAGTGGATCCCTCAGAAGCCGAACCAAGTCGTAGTGCCAAAGCTGGAGGTGAGCGTAGCCACGACCGTTCGCAGCGATGCATTCTCCATAGGCACTCTACTAATAACTGAGTCGTGTTGATTTATGAAGTTATCGGCTAGAAGAGCCCCAAACTCGTTGTGGGGATGGATCGCCCATATCATTCACGCTTCTCGCTTCCGGAATACCGGCATCATACCCCCCAAGACTATATTTAAGATGCGAACCTAAGTAAATACTATCGTAGGGTGGTGTCCGTCCCGAAGAAATGGACTGGGGAGAAGGTCATGATCTCGAGGTTGAAGGGATGAGGAGATCATACCGATCTCGCATCTATCCGAACAGGACCCAGGTGCGCACGCTTCTTGCCACCCTGGAAACATGCCGCCGGCTCTACAACAACGCACTTGCGGAACGCAGGGATGCGTGGAAGGAGAAACAGCGTAGCGTCACTTACACACACCAGGCCAACGCCCTTGCAGCGGGCAAGGACGAACTCCAAGTCCACTCCCAGGTCCTTCAGGATGTGCTCCGTAGACTCAAGAAGGCTTTCGACGCCTTCTTCCGCAGGGTGAAGAACGGTGAGGTGCCCGGACACCCCCGTTTCAAGGGCAAAGGAAGATACGACTCGTTCACCTACCCACAGAGCGGTTTCTCCCTCTCCGAGGACGGTGAACACGTCACACTCTCAAAGATAGGCTCCGTCAGAATCAAGCTCCACAGGCCCGTCGAGGGGGCGATCAAGACCCTTACCATCACGCGCGATGTTGACCAATGGTATGCGGTATTCTCTTGCGAGGTCGAGGCGGGACCGAGGATGAATGCCAATCCCTCGGTCGGTATCGATGTCGGCCTCAAGAAGTTCGCCACCCTGTCGGACGGCACGGTCATCGATAACCCCCGCGTCCTCCGGGAGTCGGAGCGGAAGATCAAGAGGGCACAGCGCCGTGTGTCGCGGAGGAGGAAGGGCTCGAATCGCAGGAAGAAGGCTAAGAGAGTCCTTGCGAAGACCCATCGCAGGGTTCGCAACCAGCGCAGGGACTTCGCCCACAAGCTCTCCCGCAAGCTCGCCGATAGCTATTCCACCATCACCTTCGAGAAACTCAACATCATGAACATGGTGAAGAACCATCATCTTGCCAAGTCGATCATTGATGCTTCCTGGAACCAACTCATCCAGTTCACGACCTACAAGGCGGAAGGGGCCGGTGGGCGCGTGGAACTGGTTGACCCAAAGAACACCTCTCAAATGTGCAGCCGTTGTGGTGTGCTGGTGAAGAAGACCCTGTCGGTACGAGTGCATGAGTGCTGGAACTGTGGTCTTACCATTGACCGTGACCTGAACGCTGCCATCAACATTCAGGATCGTTCAGGGTGGGAACCACCCGACGCGCCCGTGGAGCTGGAGACAGCGTCGAAGCGGGAAGCCTCTCTGCTTGTAGGGGGGTAGTTCACGTACCTTTCGTATGGGTTGTACCGACCCCTACCCGGAATAGGGCTCGTTCACGACTAGGTCACCTGCGGCCAGCGTCCTGATCTCCATCTCCTCGGGAGCCACCATGTCCTGGAGGGGCAGGCATACCGTCGGCTCATAGTGGCCGCTCCCGCCGATATGGACGATAGTTGACGCTTCGGTACGGTCATACACGCGTTCCAGGGCCCGGGCCATGTAGTGGTTGCGGACCGAGACGTCCTTGCGCTCGCCAGGGACATCCGCGAACACCTCAGCGTCGTCCAGGGTACCGCTTCGGTACATCCCGAACACGTGGTAGTAGCGCCCCTCGTCCACCGTATCCTTGTTCGGACCGCGGTACATGGGTGGTGGCCGTGGTTCCAACGTAGGATCGAGCACCTCGGCCCGGCCCTCAGGAGTGGTGAGGTCGAGCTCATGCGACAGCTCCCAGCGCGGCCCGTAGTCGATGAGAAAGATGGGCGTACCAGTACGCAGTGCGTACACGATGCCCGCGTACAGTTCGCTCCCGGAGTCGTAGTTGTCGAAAGGGAGCTGGAGGGATAGCTCGCCCATTTCGCGTGTCTGGGTGCGGAAGTCCAGCTGCTGCATATGGTCGAGGATATCGAGCTCCTCATCGGTCATGTCAAGGACCGAGTCCAGGCACTCAGAGTCCACATCGTACTCAAGAGTGATAGCTTCGGGTCGTTCCCGTTCCAGCAGCTCCATGACTGAATTATAGACGTTTGTCGTATGGTCACTGCCGACGAGGACGAGACGTTCCATGGGATCCTGGATCAGCTGGGTCGAGGAGGGCCTCATAAACCTTCCCATGGGGCGTTGTTCGGAGAAATGTTATGTGAAGGCGGCGGGGATTTCCTCCACGCCCCATTCAGATAGGTCGTCCTCCCAGGTGGCGTCGGTCTCGACACCGGTGATGCCTGAATCGAGCCCCGTCCACGGTTCGAGCTCGCTTGTGCACACCGGGCACACACGATGGCCGTCGGCCTTGGCGATGCACTCGCTGCACACGGTGGCACCGCAGGCGTCACACGGGAGGTATTCCCATTGTTCTTCCAATGGGCGCCCGCATACAGTGCAGTTATGCTCAGGCAGGAGGTGGTAGTGGTCTCGCTTGGTTTCGAGGTTCGGCAACGTGGCAGCCGCAAGTTCACCGGCTTCAGCGGGGAACATGGTCGCCAGCTCCGGTACGTTGTTCCCTTGTGTCTCCATCATGGTCACCTTTCCTACGTGTCCTCCGGGGGATCATCCCCGGACGATACTATTGTTCTGTCGTCGGAGCCTCTTAAAGAGGAACGAGTTGGTTGGGAAGCGACCCTAAGAAATCGAAATCTATCCCGCTGCGAACCCGAGGGAGCCAGCACAGTCACGGCACAGCTCAGTGTGGCCGTCCGAGACGGCGCATTTAGTGCATAAGGACTTTGAACACCAGTCGCAGACCGCGTACTCGCGGTCGTTCCGGATATCGCGTCGGCACTGACCGCAGTTCGCGGGCTCGTTGGCGCAGGCCTGGCACAGGTCCCTGTCATCAGCGAGAATTGCGCATTGCTCGCACACTGCGGTCCCGCACTCGTCACACACCACATACTCGCGTTCGCCTTCGATGTTCTGTCCGCAGGTGGTGCAGAACCGGGGATCACCCCACTCATCGAGGGCCGGGCCGGTGGCACGGACCGCTGCGGGGCGCGGGACCGACCTACGGGCAGGGCGAGGCTTCACCGACTCCTGCCAGGACTCGTAGCTAGCCTGTCGGTCGGTCACCCTCGGCACATTCTCCTCCTCACCGATGCCGAGCTCTGCCCGGAAGGGCGAGTTGCCACTGTGCTCCTGGATGGCCTGCTTGCCCTGCTTGATCAGGGTGCCCATGAAGAGGTAGAGGAAGAACATGAGTAACAGGGGATTGGGCCCAGAAAGGATGAGGAAGTCATAGAGGCCGTGGAGCACGGTCGCGAGCAGGAAACCGATCGTGATGTACTTGTCCTTGTTCTCGGGCTCCATCTTTGCCTTGCCGACCCAGTACCCCATGAGCACTCCCATGAAGGCGTGACCCGGGACCGAGAGCACGGCCCGGGCAATGCCCACAAGAGCATCCCCTGTGCCCACGACGTAGAAGATGTTCTCCAAGCTGGCGAAACCCAGAGAGGCCGCGGAGCAGTACACGATGCCGTCCATTGGCTCGTTGAACTCCGGCGAGTCGAAAGCGTTCTTCATCACGGCCCGGAGCTTGAAGTACTCCTCCACGGGCCCGATTATGAAGAATGAGGCGATGAACACGAACCACCATCCGGCCTCCTCGGTGATCAGGAATGGTCCCACCATGAGCCATGATTCGAGCAGGGCGGCGGGGAACACCATCACGGCACCTGCCACGAAGGTCTTCATGACCAGGCTCATGGGCTCGGGCTCATACTCGTCCTTCTTGTAAAAGTACCAGAGGAGATAGAGGCCAGGCGTGACGGCCAGCACGAGCAGGGCTGGCGTGGAGAGCTCCATCGCCATCAAGGATTGATATAGCGGCTAGAGCATATAAAACCGTGGGTCGGGCCCCGGTTCACACGAACATGGTCGCGGCCAGATCGCATACATTGTCGAACACGAGGTACGAGATCGCGGCCAGGGGCGCCAGATAGATTACCGCCCGCTTCACATCGCCCTCCTGTCGTGCTACCGAGAACGACGCCTCGACAGCATGGATCACCACATAGATACCGAACACCTGACGCACGGTCATGAGCACCAGCTCTGCCTTCTTCGGATCGAACTTGATACCCGAGCCCGCCAGGGCATCGCCACTGCCGAATCCCGAGAGGGACTGGGAGATGCCCCACACGATGCCGAGGATAAGGGGCACAAGGATGGCCGCTGCCGTCAGCAGTGTATAGCGCTGTAGTGAGAGTGATGCTGAGCGCTCACGGAGGATCATATGCTTGTTGCGCATGCTCTCGGCCATCTTCTTGGCCGCGTCGGAGACGTCCACTCCGCGTCTGGCCCCCTCGTTGAGGAGGTTGAGCACACGCCCCACGGTCTTGGACTCGGAGCGCTCACGTATGCGGTCGAGAGCGAGGTTGAGGTTGAGGTTGCGGCGGAGGATATGGTTTCCGATGGCGAACTCCTCGGACACGGCCCCCAGTCGGGTCTCGGCGAGGTACCGTATGATCTCGTCCATGTTCTTCATCCCGGACATGGTCGACAGCTGCTCGAGCACGTCAGGGAGGTGGGCCTCGATCTCGTCCTTGCGCCTCTCGAAGGTGAAGATGGGCATGAGGAACACCATGGTGAAACCGAAACCGAAACCGACCAGAGCAGCGAAGCCCATGGCCAGCATCCCGCCCTGGAACATATAGCCCATGCCCAGCGCCAATGCGCACACGATAATGCCGCCCACCACCGCGAAGATCAGGAAGTCCTCGCCGATGAAGCGGGGCGGGACGACCTCGATCTCCTTCTCGCCAGGGTAGACCTTGGTGTACCCGACCTCGACCTTGTTATGGTAGCTGCGCAGGAAGTCCTTGGAGAGCAGGTCGTACAGCATCACGGCCAGCGGTCCGAGAAGCGCGCGCTTGAGGCGGGTCTTGTCACCGAAGTCCGCCTTCTTCCCCGTGATCTCATCAGGAGCGGTCGCTTGGTATACGTTGTCCGGTGCTGTTGTAGTGCCCCAGGAGTCGATTAGCTCCGATGCCTGGATACCTGACGGAGCGCTCTGCGAGCCCACCGCGGGCTTCTTCCCACCGAACAGCTTGACGAGCACGTAACCGATGAGCGCGAGGGAGAGGGTGACGACGGGGATGAGCAGCAGGGGATCGATCCCGCCCAGGTTCACGTCGAACACTCAACTACCCCCCTGTTTACGCTCCTCGACATCGTCGAGGATCTTCTCAAGACGGGTGAGCGTCACACCGGCCAGGATCAGCACCACTTCGTACTTGTCCGCGTTAGGGATGATGGCATAGGCTTCGCGGACGGTCTTCTCACCGATCTCCTGGTGGATGATGTCTATGGCGGTACGCATATCCTTGATGGAGGGCGCCTTGGGTCCCTTGATGAGAAGGAGGGCACCGTTTGCCTTCTTGAAGTCCGAGGCGGCGCTCATCTTCTCCACCATGGTGGCGCGCACCAGGTGAGGGATGCCCACCGAGGGGTTGCCCTTGTCGTCCACAGGGGTCCTGTTCACGCCGATGACGGAGAATGCGCCCGAGGAGATGGTGGCCTTGATGTCGGCCACGTCCGCCACCTGTCCCTCGATTACGCTGGATGTCCCCGAGCCGAACACGGTGAGCAGACGGATGGCCATCATGGCGTCCATGTCCACGGCCTCGAGAAGCTTGTCCACGGTGAGCGGATTGTTGGGATCGTGCTTGAACTGGGGCGGGATACGATCGTAGAAGTGCTCCAGGTCGACCATGAGCACACCATCGACCTTGCGGAGCATCTCGTTGAGGCAATGGATGATGTTGTCCTCGATATCGCCCTTCTGGTAGCGGAATGGGAGGAAGGGCACGTCCACGATGGAGAACTCGTTCTCCCCCATCCCTGCCTCGTACCGGATGCGCTCGGCGATCTCGGCGATGATCGGTGTGAACCCGCTACCGGTCCCACCGCCCAGGGAGTGTATGAGGAACACGAAGTTGGGCTTGAATCCCTGCTCGACGGTGAGCGCCCTGATGCGCTGGAAGAGTATGTCCTCGTGGGCCCGAGCGATGCGCACACCCCACTCGAACTTACCACCAGCACCGTGAGCGGAGACGTGTATCTTGTTGTTCTTGCTGATGTTCTTGGCCTGGGCCAGGTCTGTCTCATCGGTGTTGACGAGGATGGGGCGGAAGTAGTCCCAGCGCTCGCCGGTGACCTTCTTCACCGTCGCCTCCACGTCCGAGGATGCACCCGAAGAGTAGAGGTTGTTGACGGCAAGGTTCCCTGCCTGCCCGATACCGATGGTCAGACAGTTCATGAACTTGCCCATCGGGATGAAGAGGGTCAAATAACCTTAAACGTGTTTGTGAAAGGTGGCGCCGAAGTGGGACCTTGGAAAGAAGAGCTTTATTACTTCAGAAGTGTATTCCCTTTATCATGGCACGAACGTACTCTACCGTGGCAGTCGTCCTGTTCATGGTCATGAGCATCACCGTCCCTGCGCTGGGTGTGGAGAATATCTCGATCACCGGCGGCATCACCTTCGATCCGGACATCTCCACGGTCTGGAGCCTCCCCGCTACCCGCGATCCTAACGAAAGGGCGCAGTGCGACCAACTCAAATCGCCCGAGGAATGCCAGTCTCTGCCCGGCTGTATATGGTTCGATGATCCGCGCGGGGTCAGCCCTGAGGGATACCCCTCGGAGTACTGTGCCCCCGAGAGTGTGGAACCGGGGATCCCCGAGGGTATGAACTCGGGGGAGCATGTAAATCCTACGTTTAACACGGAGCCCGTGACGCTGCGCGTCGACGGCATCCAGGTCACTGCACCCGCGACCATGTTCGTATTCAGACACACTGTTGATTCAACGCCCGAGACGGCACCTGTGCTTGGAACCGCCACCGTGGACGCAACGCGGACGAGCGCATCGATCGACGCTCCACTTCAATTCTTCGGACCTGGCAAACATTACTTCACTGTCTGCGTCAACGACACACCCTGCCCGTCCTGGGACGATGCATGCTCGACGTGCATCTCGTTCGAGAAGGTCGTGTACTGGACTGATCCAGTGACTGGCGAGATCAACAAGGTCAACAGCATCATGACGGCGATCCGGCTGGGGACACCTTTCACCGGTCTTCCGTCCATGTGGGAGGACGAGATCGAGCGCGTCACCGCGACCATAGAGGTCACGACGTTCTTCATGGAGTGGTACGCTAAGTGCCGTATCGTTGGGCAGAACGAGGACAACGCTATCAACCTGGACCTCTGCGGAACGGGCACCCTTGTCCCGGATATATGCAACCCTCAGCCCGCAACGGGCGAGGACGCCGTCGAGGTGGCCATCGTGCTGACGTCCGACCACATTGTCTGGTATGCCGGACGGTACAGCCTCCAGTGCACAATCCATTCGCTGGGCGAAGGGACGATAAGCGGAGGTCTTGAGACGGGTTTCCACGTCGAGCGACGGGTGCCGCTCGTCCTGGCCGAGAACTACGACGAGGTCGTCGGCGACTTCCCCGTGCCCCCGCGCACACTGCCTACCAATGCTTCACCTGTAGCGGGGGCTGTCGGAGCGTCCTGCGGGGACGGTATCTGCTCTCCGGGGGACATGTGTGTGGACGGCCAGTGCGTCCCGACACCGTTACCCCCCACGTCGACATCAGGGACGGACACCACCGCGGCCCTCATAGGCGTCCTCACCGTGGTGGCCCTCGGTTACGTCCTCCTGATCCCCGATGAGAAAGGGGGCCGACCTAAATAGAGATGCTCATCCTCCTTGGCCTCGAGCTCGTTCTGCTCACGGCCGTCGTTTGTGCCCCCGGTCTGGCCCTCGAGCGCCTCCTGATCGGTTCCCGGCGTCTGGAGGAGCTCGTGCTATTCACCCTCGTTCTTGGGACCGTCTCCACTGGCACGCTCTCGACGACGCTCGCCTTCATCCTTGGTGGGTATGTCGGGACCGGGACCCTACTCGTGGCAGCCCTTGCCATCACGATCTCTTCGGTTGGCCTCGGTCGCGTGTTCGGATGGGCGAGGCCCTCGCAGATCGAGATGCCCTGCAGGATCCACGTGCTCTCCCTCGTTGCCATGCTCATCCTCGTCTCGGTCGTCCACTGGAACGCGTACGATCCCTCGTACCACTCGCTGTACAGCCGATGTTCCTTCCATGCCGTGCGATACCTCCTCGGTCTCCCCGAGCGGTGTCGCCTCAATGCGGATACCATCGCGGAGCTCATACCCCCCCGTTCCCTACCCCAGGACATGGCGATGACCTGTCCCGACGACCACCAGTGCAGGTTCCGTGTCGACCTGCCGGGGACACTTCGCGAGAATATCAACGATGGAGGTATGGTCATGCGGGTACCCTACTTCCGCAACGCTCAGCTGGGCTACCCGGTGCTCCTCACACCCTTCCTCGGGACGCTGCGCTTCATGGGCGTCCACTTCTTCGTTATCCTGACACGCGCCCTCTGCGCCCTCGCTCTGTACGTCCTCTCACGACGGTTATCGGTGGGCCACTGGCCAGCGGTCATCACGGCAACGGTAGCAATGGTCAATCCCGTCGTCATGACGGTGACGGCCCCCAACGAGAACCTGTACGGTCTGCTCCTCTCGGCCCTCGTCATCACGCTCCTGCTCGACCGGCGCCCGGGGGCTGTGCGGCGCTCGATGGCCGCTGGCCTCGTATTCGGCGCCCTCGTCGGCGTGCGCCACATCATGGCGGCCTCGGCTCTTGCACTGCCTGCGTTCCTGGCCTTCCAGCCGGGAAAGGCGTCCCGGACCCTGTCGTCCATGGCGCTCATCGCGGCCATCGTCATGGCGCTCTTCCCCTACCTCTTCGGGCATCAGTACCTATTCGGTGACATCCTCACCAACGAGCTTAAGTACGCCTCGGACCCCCTGGTTCACCGGCTCCCTCTCCTCGGTACCGAGATCACGACTCACATGCCACTTAACTGGCCCTTCCGCGAGGACATCGTCCGTCCCATGAACCTGCCCTTCCCCGGCGGCGTCATCATGCTGCTGACACTGGCACGGATGTTTGGTATCCTCCTCGTGTCGGCAGGCGTCCTCGGGCTCATCACCCTCGCGTCGGAACGTCCTAGGACACTTCTCCCCCTTGCGCTCTGGGCGGGTCCCCCGCTCATCATCATGTGCCTCCTCGCCTCCTGGGGGGGGAACATGGAGATCGTGACCTATCCGTTCCTGGTACTGGCCGTGCCCACCGCATGCATCGCGATCGGATCGGATGCTGTCGTCAGGGAGCGAGGCCGGCGCACAGCTTCTGTCATCGTCGCAATCACATGTATGCTGGTCATCCTCGGGCTCGGGACACTGGCGCGATGGGACACGGACGCGATCGAGCAGAGCAACCTTGGCAGCATACCCCCCGAGGATAGGGCTATGTGGACGTCCATACCCCTGTTCCCATCCCCGCCCCGTCCCTTCGAGGCCCTTGTTGGCCCCAGACGGGACACGATCACGTTCCCACGTCACGTCTCCCTTGCGGACGCCCGGTCCTACAACGACGACCGCTCGGTGCTCCTGCCCTGCAACATGTTCACGTCAGGCTCCCTCTCGCAGAGCGCGCCACACTCGTTGACGCTCCCCCTCGACGGATCCACAGAAGGTCTCGCATGGTCTTTCATCCTGAACACGGACCGGATCTGGCCGGGCACGGGTCACCTGAGCATCTCACAGCATTCCCCAGGCAGCCCTCCGTTCGACAGCTCGAACATCCCGCCGAACCTCATCCTTCTCGAGAGCGTGATGCCCCCGCTGTTCCATATGGCCAATACCTTCACGGCGAACGTTTCGCGGGAAGCGGTCGTTATGAACCAGAAGCTCGAGGAGGTCCTTCCTGCGACGGACCTGCGCGTCGCCGTCATCTTCACCCTAGGGGACGTTTCGGCGAGCCCCGAGATGGCCGCGGGCGTGCTCGGGGAGGCGAGCCCAGTCCGGTTGCCAACTGGATCCGTGGAGGCAGTCGTCACCCAGCCCGAGGCAGGAGTGCTCCCGGAACGTCCGAAGATCGTCGGGAGGTCACAGCCTGTTCTCCATGATGATGCTACCGTCGTCTGGCGGTACGAGGACGGTGAGCCACTTCTCGTACGGCGGGCGTTCAAGGGCAGGGACTTCTGGTTCCTTAATGCGCTCACGGATGACAGCGATGTGGAAAGCGGTTTCTCGTTGATATCCGATGTCATCAACAAGATCAAAGGTGGCGCCATACGGACCTCCTTGCACATCGATAGGGACACGATCTTCGTGGACATCCGTCCAGAACCCCGTTCTTCCGTCCTGCCCGAGGTCATCCCGCCGATCACGGTTGAAGCGTCAGCGTCCGCAGCCCGGACGGATGTTGTGCTCAAGGCGACCGCGTCCGTCCGGCACATCGATGTCTCGCTCGAGGGCAGGAGCGCCCTGCGGATTTCACTCGACTCGCTCCTGGACGAAGGTACGGCACTCGTCATGCGCTCCGGTGACATCCCCGCCGCGCGAATACGCGTGCTCCGGTCCGGCTCGTGATATGGGCCCCCCCCAGGAGTAGGACGGGTGTCAAGTATTAATAGGAAATCCGCGATACCAATCCTGCACCATGAAACAAGTGATGTGGTATGCGACCCTCATCTCGTTGGTACTCATCTTGTCCTCCCTCTGCCTAGCAGTGGGTTATTACGATTCGCAGTACAATGATACGTTGCGGACGTGTCGGGAATTCCCTCCCGACAGCCCGCTGTCCGTCAAGATCCCCTCGAACATCACCCTCACCGAGGACGGTCCCTTTGACATCGACCCTGTGAAAGGTCCGGCGTACTTCACCATCACTCAGAAGGGGTACTGCTTCAAGAGGCTCTCCGAGTTCAACTATACCTATACCCTCGCGCTCTGTCCCCACCTACCACCGTCGGAACGCTCTGCCTGCTTTAGCGGTGTCCGCCTGTGGGAATGGTACTATCTGGGCGCCGTGCTGGACCACCCACAGACCCGGGTGAGTGAAGGTCCCATTGTGACCGTGACGGAGGTCCCACCCGCGTCCGGTTCAAAGGTAGCATATCTTCCGCTCATTATCATCATGGTCATCGCGTTCGCGGCAACGTACGCTCGACCTCCGAAGAAGGTACTGCGAGAGGAGTAACGGGTCCGCTACCGGCTCATATCACACCGAAAAACCAGCCGAGAGGATCACCGCTGGCCAGGTGGAGCAGGAGCGATACTAGTACCACCGGTAAAAACCTGACCTCGGACCAGGGGTCCGGTGCGCCGCCATGCTCCGCCAGTCGCCCCAGGTACTGGACGAGCAGCGCCAGCAGCAGCAGGTCCAGCAGCAGTAGCAGGTCCCATGAGCCGTAGGAGGACCACAGCACCACGGCCACGCCCACGGTGATGGCGACCGCCCGCTGCCATCGCCCCGCCCGGAGCACGCCCGTCGTCCCCCGCACGGCCAGCCATCCCGTGGCCAGCAGCAGTGCCAGCAGGAACACGCTCACGGGGAACGGCAGAGGAGTGCTGTATCCGGGGATGGGATGGGCCGGTGCCGCGACAGCGAGGGCGACCAGGGCCGTAAGGTCGGCCCCACCCATCCAGCCACCGCGGTTGAGGAGGAGCGCAACGACGCCCACCAGCAGGGGGACCTGGACCGCGGTCCTGTCCCAGGAGTGGACAAGTGCGCCCGCGACCCCCGCGAGCACGAGCCCGCGGAGCAAACGCTCTTCGATCTCACCGGTGCGCAGGTCCTGACCGGCAGCAAGGGCGAGCACTATCGTGTACAAAGCGGCCGGGAGGGCTGCGAGGTCCACGGTTCTGTACGGGCCCTAAAGAGAGATAAATGTAGGGGTGGGGTGCTGCGGCCCGCCCCGGTCGTTCCCGCCGTGATCAGACCGGCACCCTCATGATGCGCAGGAAGTAGAACCCTGAGAAACCCAGGGCCAGTATACCGATTATGGTGAACACGATCTTGAAGAACTTCTTGTCCGAGTTGCCCGCGAAACCGAACAGGAACAGTGCGAGGTTGAGGATGATGGGCACTCGCATCAGACGGTCGGCCTTCTCCCGCAATCCCTCGACCTCCTGGACCTTCTCATTGGTCTGCGTGTAGGATGCCTCTGATTTCTGAGTGGATTCGACGTCCATCCCCTGGTACTTGTTGATGAGCTTGTTGATCTCCGCGATCTGGGCGTTGTTCATGGTTATGTCGTCATCCAGCCGCTTCTGCTGGATGCGCTTCTCCATGATCTCGGCATCGCGCTCTCGCTCCACCTCGCGGAGCGAGTACCGCTGCTCGTCCTCGAGCTCCCTGATCTCCTCCCGCTTGCGGATTGTCTCCTGGCGGAGGTCGATCTGCTTGTCCTTGTACTCGTCGAGTACGTTCTCCTCGCGAGTGACCTTGAGGAAGGCCTCCATGGTGACCGGCTCGCCCAGGGTCTCCTTGACAGCCCCTCGCCCGCCGCCCGCTCCGACGCCAAGAAGGTCCTCCACGGTCTTTTTGACCTTCTGGGTCTGTGTGCTGACCTGCTTCTTGGCGGTCTCGGCCATCTTCTCGATCTTCGCTAGCGTCTCGGTCTCGTTCGCGAGCTTGGTGACATAGCTCTGGTTCACCTGCTCGAGCTCCTCGTTGTACCGGGTCGTGATACCCCCGATGTCCGTCTCGTATCCTTTCTTGAGCGTCTCGATATTCCCGTTCTCGATACCGAGGAGCACGACCTGGTTCTCATAGCTGTCGATTGACGATGCGTACTGCCGGGCAGCCGTCTCCTCGGCCTTGGCGGTGCGCTCGAGCGTGTCTATCGCGATCTTCATCTCGTTGGCCTGCTCCTCCAGAAGGTCCGACCGGTTGGATACGACGCCGGAGAAGATGGTGGCGATGGAGAGCAGGACGGCGATGATCTTGGGGAGATGCTTGTCGATGAACCCATCCTTCCGCTCGTGCTCCTTTGGAGGCGCTGCGGACACCTCGGGTGGATGCGACGAGACCGGCGGGATATATTGAGCTTGGGGCTGAGGTTGCGGATAGGCTCCTTGGTCCATCGGACCCAATCCGACCGTGATACTTTAAATGAGAAACGCCTCGGCCGGTACGGCCCTATACGCCGAGCACGAGCCGGGCCAGCAGCCATCCAGCGATAGCACCGCCGGTTACGAACGGGAGCCCCGGGAGGCCGGTGTCCTTGCTCCGTTCGGAGCGCATGGCGTAGATCTGCAGGGCGGCGAAGCCCAGCGTGGCGCTGATGGCCACCATGGTCCCACCGACCAGCCCGAACGCCTTGCTCTGGGTCTGGACGAGGAACTCTGTCACGGAGAAGGTGAAGAGCATGGGAAATCCGAAGTCGCCCGCGCCCACGAGTATGACCTCGGACTCGTCTACGTGCACGACGAAGGCCAGGACATCACGCCACATCTTCTCGAACTTGTAGGCACCGAACCACAGATAGGTGATGTGCTGGGTGATGAGCACTCCGATGATGTCGTAGATGGAGAGCACGATGAGGAGGAGCACGGCATGCTCGGGAACCACCCAATGGCCGAAGATGGCACCGAAACCGAGCACTGATACGAACACCGATGCGTTGAGGATATGTAGGTTTTCCATGCGTTCCCGAAGAACAGTGACCACGATACCGAACAAAGTGGAGACCAGAGCACTGAAGCCCAGGATGTCGGCCAGATAGGTGCATGAGCCGAAGACCGCAACGATGACCACGTACCGGACCTTGAACCGCAGGTACTTCTTGAGGAGGATGAGGAACACCGTCCCGATGATACCGATGGCCACGATGTTCACGGTGTTCTCCTGGCCCTTGTCGGGACTGATGAAAGCGGGGCGGGTCTGCTCGAGGTGCAATTGGATCGATGGGCTCTGGGTCACTGCGTAGGCTATGGCCACACCGCATATCTGGACGATGAGGAAGAGTATGATGAGCAACATCTGTGCCCGGTTCTGGCGCTCTTCCCAGGTCATCGGTATGTCGCGTTGGCGAGGAGCGGGTGGGATGTCTCGTGTACGAGCATCTTCCTGGTCCGCGGTCGTCTTCTTTTCTTCAGGCCGTGCCCGAGCGTCATCCTTCTTGGTGACGGGTTCATCCTTATCGCTGGTATCCACCGTTCTGACCACCTCCGGAGTAATAACCGTAGCCCTGCTGCGGATAGGAATAGGACTGTGCCTGCGGAGCAGGGGTGGGCTGGACGGATTGCTGCTGGGACCAGCCTGAACCCGATGGATTGGCCGGGGGCATCGTTAGCACGAGCAACACCAGAAGGAGGAGGAGGGCCGCAGGGAAAGCAAGGACGATGAGACCGCGTTCGATGATGAGAGCGGCGCCCACATCTACGGTCATGATAGGAAGAACGGGCACGTCATCATTAAATTAGTTGCTAGTGCTGCCCTTGTTATGAGGGGTCTTATCCTTAGGCGGCGCTCCCTATGGATCCTCACGCTCCAATGCGCGGCCGCGTTCCTCCTTCTCAACCTGCACCATCTCCACGATTTCGCCGAGGGGACCATGGCGCTCACGGGCCTGCTGGCGGCCCTCCGCGGGGGCATACTGGGCCTGCTCATCGTTCCCTGGTTCCTCACCGCCCTCTTCGAGGACAAGGGCCGCTTCCTGGTCGAGGAGGGGCACAATAGCCTGCTATTCTACGTTATCGTGGGCCTGCTCTCCTTCGTCGGGCTCTTCGCCGACCGGTCATTCTTCGGGTTCTTCCTCTGCTTCCTGCTGGCAGCTCACGCCGCCCTGTCCACCATCCGCTATGTCGATAATCTGGACATCGCCCTCCGTCTGGAGGAGGACGAGCGCGACGATATGTACCTCGGGGTCACCCTGCCACATGTTGTCGCCACGCTTGCGTGCGTCCTTACACCGATCATGGAGATAGGGCCCATGACCGAGACCGCGTGGAAGCTGGCCGTTGTGCAGATCGGGGACCTTGGCCTCTTCGTGATGATCGTATGGTTCCTAGCATTGGCCTTGTACGTGGCCATCGAGCTCGCCGTCCTCGTGCGACTGGGGACGGCCGCGGGCGCCACTTCAGAGGGTATCGAGTCCATCACCGCCGTGGAGGACGTTGCTTGGCAGCGCAGCCGGTTGCGGGGTCCCACCTCGGATATAGCTTCACGTTTGGTCCAGCTAGATACCGGTCGTGCTCCATCTAGAGAGGAGATCACCGAGGCAGTCCGGGAGCTGGCCCGCGCCCGGGACGAGCGGCGGCTGGCCTACATGCGCACCCGGTTCGGATCACAGAAGGTTGCTCGACAAGAGGTCCGGCTCTCCGGTCAGCTGATGGCCGAGGCGCTCTCGGTACCCAGCCGGGTGCCCTGCATCGTGCTGGCGCTGGCCGGCCTCGAGACGGGGCTCAATGATATGTCCAGGCTGCTCAACGCTGCCACGGGACGTAATTACTACCAGTTCTTCTCACGGTTCAGGGAGCGGCTCGTCGATGAGACCGGTGCCCTCCACTGGTTCCGCGACGACCTCTTCTCCGAGCTATCCGAGGGCAAGGTGACGGTTGCGGACGGTGCGCGACCGCTCTCCCGGCTCCTCCTACTAAGGCTCGCCCGGGAAGCTGCCGAGGCCGATGAGCTGGGTGATGCCATCGAGAACTTCCGCGCCGACATGGGGGTGATCCTAGATGACGTCAGGAAAGGCTAACGGCGCAGTCGTCAAGCACGGCGGCCGGTCCATCATGTTCCTCTTCCTCATCGCGGTGACCTTGATCTTTGCCGTGTTCATCATCCGCGAACTAGCTATACAGGATATAGCCGGAGGCAAGGGCCTGTCGATGGCCGTGGAGCCCTTCACGATCCTTATCGTGGTCATCGTGTTCGGCATGCTCGGGGAGCTGAAGAAGGTCGAGCTCAACATCGGGCGCGAAGGGGGACAGTGAGATGGCCGTATCGGACGGCCCGTCCACCGAGGACCGCGACCATCCAGGGGATCCCGCCCAGGTAGCCTGGGACGCCCTCTCGTCGTCGTGCGACGAATGTCACATCGTCATCAAGGAAGCAGAGCATTTGCGGAACCGGCTCCGCTCACTCGAAAGGGAGATGAAGCATCTCCGCCGGGAGATCGATGTCCGGTCCGGCCAGGAGCGGAAGAGCCGCGAACGCATGGAACAGACGAACGAGGTGCTCCGCTCACTGCGTGAGACCGGTACAGAGGAAATGCCTGACAAGGAGACGTCCATCCTTATCCAGCTCAGCAAAGACCGGGAGCATCTGGACGAGCTCCGCCGTTCGTTGCGCACATCACGAACGAGGCTCTCGGACCTGGAGATTGTCCACGATCCAGGACAGGGCGCTCTGCGTGAGCAATTGGAGCGGCTGACCGCCCTGACCCGCAACATCCACACCGATATCGCTGTCATCGAGGCCCGCGACTGGGGGGAGCGAAAGACCTTCAGGCTCCAGCTCGCCCAGCAGACGCTCAGCGACATCAAGAGCTTCCTGGGGGTTCGAGCGTGAAGTACGCCGTCAAGTTGGGTGGCTCGGCCATCGCCCCTAAGGACATAGCTTACATCGCTCGTGAGGACGTCATCGCCCGGCTCGCCCAGGAACTCGCCAGGTCCGGAGAGCAGTGCCTCGTGGTCCATGGTGGCGGCTCCTTCGGGCACGCTGCTGCGACCGAACACGGCATGATCAGTGGAGCACTGGACGGGCCGAAGGCCCGCGAGGCGTTCTCCAACATACACCGTGCTATGGAACGTCTGAACGCAGCTGTAATGGATGGGCTCCTGAACGCAGGCATCCCTGCCGTTGCGGTCCCCCCGGCTGCTGTGTGCACACTCGAGAACGGGCGAATAGTAGCTTTCGATGAGGAACCCGTTCGCTTCCTGGTCGAGGGAGGGATGACACCTGTGCTCTTCGGTGACGTCGTCCAGGACCGTGCACAGGGCTTCGCCATCGTGTCAGGTGACCAGCTGCTGGCGTACCTCGCACCCAACCTCGGCATCGGGCGAGCGGTGCTATGCTCCGACGTGGACGGCGTGTACACCACTGACCCACGCACGGACCCGGGTGCCCGTCGCATCGACATCCTCACCCCTGAGACATTGGCCCTTGTGGAGGCTGGTGGCTCGGCAGCGTCCGACGTCACGGGTGGCATGCGTGGCAAGCTGGACGAGCTGCTCCCACTGGCACGGGTCGGGGTAGAGTCGCTGGTCATCGACGCGAACACCCCCGGCGCGCTGGAACGGGCCCTCGGCGGGTCCACCGACGAAGGAACATTCATACCGGTGATCACATGAGCGAACCCACTATCATCGAGCAGAGGAAGGCGGACCATATCCGCGTGTGCTGGAAGGAGGACGTGGAGGCTGGGTACGATCCATGGGCC
>PVBE011721510.1_pt1 | contig 29025 bp, 29 predicted proteins | sample 1631181 | NCBI WGS metagenome assembly PVBE01 (sample SAMN08397723, study PRJNA350692) | Marine metagenome, whole genome shotgun sequencing project. | isolation source: water | place: Pacific Ocean | collected 2012-04
ATGTCGCTTCTCCGAAACAGGCTCCCGGCCCCAGGGCCGCGTCACCAAAGGTGTCATCGGCATCCGGCTCGGTCGCGACAACGACGACGTTGTCGCCATGTGCGTCACCGAAAAAGGCGCCGACCTGCTCATCGTCACGGCCGGTGGCATGGGCAAGCGCAGCAACATCGGCACCGGCATCGCGGACCAGGACAAAGAGACCGGCGGCTATCGCCTCACCAAACGCGGCGGCAAAGGCGTCACCGGCATAAAACTCAAGGGCGACGACCGCGTCACCGCCGGCCTCCTGGTCGAGCACAGTGACGAGATCATGATGACGACGGTCAGCGGCCAGATGGTCCGCATCAATACCAACGAGGTCCGCACCATTGGCCGGGCCTCACAGGGCGTCAAAGTCATTGACCTGCGCCGCAATGACGAAGTCGCCGGCGTCTCCCTCATCGGCGATCTGAAGGACGAGGATGACGGCGTCGACGTCGACGAAGCCGCCGGCGACGAGGCATTGTCCGGCGAGACCGTGACCGAAGAGGTGCCGCCAGCAGGCGACACGGGCGCCGCCGCCGCCGATGAACCGGATGCCGATACCGACAGCGAATGACTCGGACGCCGGTCGTTGTTTTTCTGCACGGATTCCTCGGCAGCTCGGGCGACTGGCGCGACACCATCGCACATCTCGCCGATCGCTGCTACTGAATCGCTGTCGACCTGCCCGGCCATGGCCGGACCCCGTGCGACCTCGACACCTTTGACGAGGTCTGTGACCACATCATCGAGACCGTCGCCTCGCTCAACTGTACAGACGTCGTCCTGGTCGGTTACTCGATGGGCGGCCGCCTCGCTCTCAACAGCGTTTTGCGCAGTCCGCAATCGTTCCGGATGCTGGTACTCGAGTCCGCCTCGCCCGGTCTGCCGTCAGTTGAAGAACGTGAGGCCCGGCGGCATCATGACGAGCGGATTGCCCACGAGCTGGAGACCCGGCCGTTCGACGAATTCCTGGACAACTGGTACAGCCAGCCCGTCTTCGCATCGCTGACGCCCGAGCAGCGGCAGCACATGAAATCGCGAAGGTTGCAGAACGACCCGATGGCACTGGCCCGCGTACTTCGCGCCTGCAGCGTTGGCCGGCAGCCGTCCTTGTGGGACCGCTTGCCCGAGCTGGCGGTACCGCTGCGGATGGTGGCCGGAGAAAAGGACAACAAGTACGTGGATATCGCCCGGCAGATTGGCACCACAGGAAGTGATGTGCAGGTCGCAATCGTCCCCGGCTGCGGGCATAACACCCACTTTGAAAATGCCGAGAATTTCGCTCGGCTTCTAACTGACTGGATCTGAAAGCACGTCCAAGTCGCCATCAGAAGTCGCGTGGAACAGCCGCTCCGGCATGACAGATACCCCTTGGTACTGTGGCGTCGACCTATCGTGGCTTGCCGGTTTTCCTGGCAGCGTGTAACCGTGAAATCCGCTTCCCGGTATTTGGCGCGCAGGGCAGGCAAAGATTGCAATAGTCCTGGGCTGTGGCCATAATACCCACTTCCAAACTTGGAACATTTCGCACCGTTCCTTAGTTCAGTAACTAACCAAGAGAAGATCGGGTTACAAAAAAGCAAAAAAGTGTCAGAGGTGGTAAGAATGGAAGAAGTCAGATATCAGATGCTGAGGCCGGCTCAGATAATCGCCAGGCGTAAAGATTGTCCAGTGGCCTATGTTCCTTTGGGCAATGTCGAATGGCACGGTATTCATAATCCGCTGGGGCTCGACACCCTAAAGGCTGAGGGCATTGCTGTTGCATGCGCACGAAAAGGCGGTGGGTTGGTGTTCCCGCCGCTTTATTACGGTGAATGTCGGCTGGAGGCGCTAAGAGATAATTATCCGGAGGTGATCGATGCGATGGAACTGCCTGCGGAAAACTTTGAGCCTGACAAAACGACGTTTTCGGCAACAGAACAAATACTTAATTACCAGAAACTTCTTCTGCACATACTGGATGAAGTTCAAAGCCTTGGTTTTGAAGTCGGGGTTCTGGTGCCCGGGCATGGCCCGTTGCTGGCTCATGCCCAGGCAGCCGTGCTTGTGCATAATTGCAGAGCAAAGAAAAAGATGCTTGCCTGGGCATTTTATGATGATTGTTTGGTCCAAGACAAATACCCCGATTTAGGCGACCACGGTGGCGGTTGGGAGACTTCATTTCTTATGGCTCTGCATCCTGAAACAGTGGATCTGGATTTGCTGCCGCCTGAACCTGAGAAAGTCGTCGGTGCCGAAGGCCCCATTCCTCCGCAGAATGCGTCGGCGGAGTTTGGCCGGGAAATCCTTGAAGCCGTTGTAGAAAAAGCGGTTGCCGAAGTTAGGCATCGTCTTGAAAATCCCCGTTAGGATTCCGATTCCACGCCCGACCCGTTTCTCGGACTTCCGACAGGAGGGCGGGGTGGCCTTCGCCCACCGAAAACCAACGTGCCTGCTAAACAGAGAGCGAGAGAGTTTGAAGGCGATTTTTCGGGGTACGGGTTGGAAAGTGGCTTTCCAATTCGGACCCCAAAAATCCCGTCGCGAAACAGAGATTTTTTCGACGGCGGCCTCCGTGCCGTAAACCTTTGACAGAACGTCCCTAAACGCAAAACACATCATTGCTATTCGCAAGCCATGGGAAAAATGAAAGTAGGTAATACTTCTATGAAAGTTTCGTTAAATATTGTCAACTATTAACCACTATTACCTATGTACTGGAAATTCTCATGTTAAAGACCGTAACTCGAAGTGGAAACCATCAAAAGAAGTCTCGCGCCAAGGCGCAAAGGCGCAAAGGAATAGCTATGGTATCGCGATATCGATACGCACTGGCGACGCCGCTGACGGCCTCTTCTGCCCAGGCCCAGTGGCAGCCGCATACGATCAAGGTGGGCGATGGCCATGTGGACCAGGTGCAGGTGCCGGCCCAGATCCAGGCAGTAAAATTTCCGGGCTGTGATGTCACCCTACCGTTTGGCATTGTAGCCATGGACAACGGAGAACTTGCGATGTTAGTAGTCAACAACCAACGACTGGATCCACAATGAGCGACATTGACTGGACAACCGCCGGCGAGTACAGCGATATCCTCTACGAAAAGGCCGGAGGCATCGCCAAAATCACGATCAACCGGCCGGAAGTGCGTAACGCCTTCCGCCCGCAGACGGTGCATCAGATGCGCGAGGCCCTGCAGGAAGCCCGCGATGACTCTGGAATCGGCGTCGTCATCCTCACCGGGCAGGGCGAAAAAGCCTTCTGCTCCGGCGGCGACCAGAAGATCCGCGGCGACGCGGGTTACAAGGACAACGACGGCCACGAGCGCCTGAACGTCCTCGATTTCCAACGCGAAATCCGCACCTGCCCGATCCCGGTGATTGCCATGGTAGCGGGATACGCCATCGGCGGCGGTCACGTGCTGCATCTGATGTGCGACCTGACGATCGCCGCCGACAATGCCCGCTTCGGCCAGACCGGCCCGAAGGTCGGCTCGTTCGACGGCGGCTACGGCGCCAGTTACATGGCGCGGATAGTCGGCCAGAAAAAGGCCAGGGAGATCTGGTACCTGTGCCGCCAGTACGACGCGCAACAGGCACTGGACATGGGGCTGGTCAATACGGTCGTGCCCTATGACCAGCTCGAACAGGAAACGGTGCAGTGGTGCCGTGAAATCCTGGCCAACTCGCCGATCGCGATTCGCTGCCTCAAGGCAGCACTCAACGCCGACTGCGACGGTCAGGCCGGCCTGCAGGAACTCGCCGGTAATGCCACCATGCTGTTTTATATGACCGAGGAAGGCCAGGAAGGGCGCAACGCTTTCGTCGAAAAGCGCCCGCCCGACTTCTCCAAGTACCCGAAGCGCCCGTGACAACTGTCGCACAACCGCCGGCCGCTCGCAGCAGGCTCGGCGTCTGGCTCATGGCGACCCGGCCGAAGACACTCTGGGCCGGGATCGTGCCCGTGATGATGGGTACGGCGATGGCTTACGAGCTCGGCCAACTGCACATTGCCTCGGCAGTGTGCTGCCTGTTCGTCGCGATGACGATGCAGATCGGTGCGAACTTCGCAAACGACTACTTCGACTTCATCAACGCCGTTGACGACCCCAATCGCCTCGGACCGCTGCGCGCCACCCAGGCGGGATTGATCGCGCCGCAAACCATGCGGCGGGCGTTTATCCTGACCTTCGCCCTGGCCGGCAGCCTGAGTCTCTACCTGTGCTATCGCGGTGGCCCGTGGCTGGCGGTGGTCGCGGCGCTGGCGATCGTCGCCGGCATCCTGTACACTGCCGGGCCGCTGCCTTTGGGCTATATCGGCCTGGGCGACCTGTTTGCTTTCATCTTCTTCGGCCCGGTCGCGACCGCCGGCACGTTCTACATGCAGACACTGCAACTGCCGGTAGCGGCAATCATCGCCGGCATCGGTCCCGGCCTGTTCTCGGTGGCAATGATCACTGTCAACAATCTGCGTGACGTCGACGGCGACCGCGAGAAAGGCAAGCGCACGATGGCGGTGCTGCTGGGCCCGGGCTTTGCGAAGTGGGAATACGTCACGGCGCTGACGGGTGCCTGCCTGATCCCGGTCGCCCTGTGCATGATGACCGGCGCGAACCACGCCGCGATGATCTCTGCTGTCGTGCTCCTGGCGGCACTGCCAAGCATCGGCAAAGTGTTCCACCAACGCGGCACGCCGCTCAATCAGGTCCTGGCGACGACCGGCAAACTGCAGTTGCTCTACGCCGTGCTTTTCGTGATCGGCTGGAACTGGTAGGCGCCGTCGTTCAGCGTTGCCGCTTCTTCCTGAGCTCGATCGCCTTGCGTAGCAAGGCGGCGCGGCGCGGATTTATCGCAGCCACCAGCGCGATCGATTTGCGGGCTTCGTCGTACCTTTCAAGCTCAGTATAGTGTTCCGCCAGCGACGCTTCCGATTTAAAGTCGAGGGTACCGTATTCCTTCGCCTTCAGGAACTTCTCGACTGCCCTGCCATAACCCGGATCCGTGTTGGTTCCGGCTGAGTACATCGCGATTGCCAGATGGCAGTATGCCTGGCTGACTTTATCGCGTCCGGCGGTTTTCGCATCGGGGTACTTCGCCCAGAACGCCTCATAGGCATCGATGCTCTCCTGCCATTTCTGGTTGCTGTACAGCTTGTAGATCTTGTTGAGTTCTTCGGCGCGGGCCTCGTCGGCCTGCATACCCTGATAGTACGACCAGCCGCCATAGCAGACAGCGATGAGAATCGCTAGCTTGATCAGTGTCCAAACAGCTTTCATAACCGGTCGGTCCGTGGTTTAGGTTGCAACAAGTCTTCTACAACATACCTTCATCGCGCATCCAGTCCACTGCCCGTGCCATGGTCTGTTCCGGCGTATAGCGCGGCTCATAACCGAGCTTCGAGCGCAGTTTCGATATGTCCGGGCACATGTTCGCACTGAAGTGAAAATTCGAACCAACCCCCGGCACGCTCTCAGTCGAGTACTGTTCCCAACTCTGCCAGTCGATGGGGATTTCGACCCCGTAGATGTCGCCGTACGTAGCGATGAACTGCGGCGCAGTCAAAGCGTACGCAGCACCGACGTTGAAAATTTCCCCGTCCGCGGCATCGCGATTGGCTGCTGCCAGGGCGAACGCCTGTGCGATGTCTTCGGCATCGCATGGCCCGACCAGGTTGCTGCCGGGCGCCGGCAACGGCACCGGCTCACCACGCTGATGCGACTTGTGTACGTCGAGGCTGCGACCGCCCCGGCCCTCCAGGGGAATTTTGCGAGGCCCGCAAATGTTCGGCGGCATGATGGCGGTGAAAGGGATGCCATCTTCGGCGGCCTGCGCCTGCACCTGCTGCATCTCCTCATAGCGCCGCGCATAGCCTTCGAACGGGCAAGGCCCCTGGGTCTCGTCCGGGGTCGGCACGAGGCGCGCTTCACCGAACATCCACACAGAGCCGCACAGGATGAAGTGGCCGCAGGCGGGTTTGACCGTGGCGTAGACGTCGGGAGCAGCGCTGCCGAGAATATCGATGAAGACCTCGGCACGATGTTCCTCCAGGCACTCCGCCCAGCCGTCGCCGCCGTAGGAGCAGGTTACCGCCGTAACCCGGTCCCAACCGTCGTCTTGCGGCAACGGTTTCCGACCGGAGGTGATTACCGTGATGTCGTGTCCCCCTGCCAACAGCATGTTGACCAGGTTTCGGCCGATATGACCGGTGCCGCCGATGATACAGATTTTCATGTCGCTTCCTGTGGTTTGCGGGACGTGCCCGCCGTTGCGGTCTGCTGCATGGGTAATCGAATCGTGACCGTCATACCCCGACCTACAATACACCCGGGCAGCATCCCGACCAGCGTCACGCTGCCAGGAATCGGCGAATCAAACGGGATGCAGCGACCAGCTCTTTGCCGGCACACTGCCTTCCCGACTCCGCCACGCCGGTCGGATCTCTGTGAACCTGGTTCAAATCAACTCGCCCGCACAACCGAGACAACGGGCCAGCAGCAAGATCGCCACGATGACGCCGTTGAACACGGAATGGGTCATGATTGGCAGCCACAGGCTGCCGCTGTCGCGCAACTGCCGCTGCAATATCAACCCCAGCACAAACAGTGCCGGCACATTCTCCACGATACCGTGGACCGTGGCAAAGATCAGCGCCGTCATCACGGTCGCCGGGGCCCACGACAGGCGCGCTGAAAGAGCGCCGTGCAGGACGGCGCGAAACAGCAGTTCTTCGCAGACCGGGGCGATGACGACCGCGCCGAGAATCAACACTGCAGCCGTGCCCGGACCACCGTCAATGAGCATCTCCAACAGCGGATTGGGCGTAGGTTCCCAGCCCGACAGCCCCAGCACGAACAGCATCACGACATTGATTGCCAGCACCAGCGGCGTGACCACAAACACGACCCGCAGACCGCTGCCGCCCAAGCCGGACGGGCGCTGATCGAGATGCACGGCGGCACAGCGCCCGCCAGCCCCTACCTGGCTGCGCATCACCAGCACGGCAGCAACAGCGGGACCGATCTGCATACTTAAAAAGCCGAGGACCAGCACGGCTACGGATGGCGCGCCGGGTGGCATCTGCTGCGACACCAGCATCAGCACCAACCCGCTGAGTACCGCAACGAACAGCGCCGGAAAGTGCCAGCGGACCGGCGCCCCCCGGCCGGGTGCCGGCGACGTCGCATATACGTTGTCCGGTTCAGTCGCCATATGAAATGGATTCCTGCCGAAGGATCATGAACTGCCGCGTACCGCTGCCGGCCGGCAACTGGAACACCGGACTGACGGTGGACGTCAGCTTATGCTTGACGGCCTCGCGCGCGGTTGTCTGCGATTCCGCCGCGATGGCATCGGGCGTCCGGTAATTTACCAGGACCCCGCCCGGGGCCAACAGTCGCCGGCACTCGCCGATCAGGGCCGCGCTGTCGCTGACGGCCCGGGCCAGCACACAGCCGTACGCCGCGGCGTGCGCCGGTTGCCGTCCCAGTTCACGGGCACGGCCGCAAACAACCCGGCAATTGTCGAGGCCGATGGCGGCAATAGTGTCATTCACAAACGTCGTTTTCCTGGCGGTCGAATCAATTGCAACAAAGGCACATTCGGGAAAGGCCAGGGCGAGTGCCAGCACCGGGAATCCGGCGCCGCAGCCGACATCGGCGACGGTCGTTTGCGGCGTCCGCAAATCGGGGATGGCAGCGGCGACGAGCAGGCTGTCGGCGACGTGCTTGACCAGGAACTCGTCGTAGCCGGTGATCCGGGTCAGGTTGTACTCGCGGTTGGTTGCTGTCATCCGCTCGAAGATCTCGTCGAGCTGCGACCACGCGGTTGCAGACAGGTCGATACCGGCACCGCGCAGGAACTCGTCGACAGCCGCTTTCATCCGTTGCCGCCGGCCTGGACGACGTGGACGACGGTGACCACCACGAGGATGGTGCCGCCGAGGGCCAGCGCCGTGGCCGATGCCAGGCGCCATTGTCGATTGACCGTGACCTTTTCCAGCCAGTCACGAAATCGATACGGCGAGCCGATCATGAACATGCCGGCGACCGCCACCACGTAGCAGACCAGTGCATAGATCCAGCGGGCCGGGGCGAAGGCGCCGAATGCCTGGTGCAGCAGCAGGCTGCTGATCAGCAGCAGCAGGCCGCCGAGGGCGCGGGTGAACAGGTAGTCCAGCAGAAAGTACGAGAGCAGCGTCGTGACGATGACGATCGGCACGAGCAGCGGCCGCAGCCTGGCCAGGGAGCCTTCGAGCATCAGGTTCACTTCGAACGCGGACCACGCCATTGCGAGCAGTGCCAGCAGAATGCCGGCCTTGCGCTCACGCGGCAGCCGCCGCCAAATGTCCTGGTGCGCCGGCATGACCCGCACGGTGAAAACGGCGGCCACCACAAGGAACAGGCCGAACAAGAGACTGGGAATGATAAAGGTCATAAATTCCCCTCGCAGGAAGCCATTACTTTCCCAAGCCCTGTTGCTTTTGCAAGAAGACAATCTAAAATTAATCCAGCGTCGACAAGCAGTGCAGGCGTGTGTCTTCGCAAGTTCCGTGTCAATGAATGAGGCAACATATTTCAAGGCGGGAGGGCTTGATGGATATTGACTGGGAATCGCTGGGGTTCACGTACATGGACACCAGTTCTCACATCCGTTACACCTGCTGCAACGGCACCTGGGACGATGGCGGACTGCACGACGAACCCTATCTCAACCTGCATATCGGTGCCACCGCGCTGCACTACGGCCAGTCCGCCTTTGAAGGGCTCAAGGCGTTTTCCTGCCAGGACGGTACGGTCCGTATCTTCCGGCCGCAAGAGAACGCGCGGCGAATGATAGACACCGCCAACCGGATCATGATAGAGCCGGTTCCCGAGGCAATGTTCCTCGACGCCATCGAACGCGTCGTCCGCGCCAATATCGAATACGTCCCGCCCTACGGTACCGGCGGCTCGCTATACATCCGCCCGTTGCTCTTCGGTTCGAGCCCGCGGATCGGTGTACGACCGGCGGCCGAATACACCTTCGTCGTTTTTGTCATGCCCGTGGGGGATTACTACAAAGGCGGCCTGACACCGGTCAGCGCCATGGTGATGGACGAGTTCGACCGCTCGGCGCCGCTCGGCGTCGGTCACGTCAAGGTCGCCGGCAACTATTCGCCCGGGCTCCGGCCCAGTGTAATCGCCGGTGACCAGGGGTTTCCGATCGTCCTTTACCTCGATGCTGCCGAACACAAGTACGTCGACGAGTTCGGCACCTCGAATTTCATCGCGATCACCCGGGACGGCACCTATGTAACGCCGTTGTCGCGATCGATCCTTCCAAGCGTCACCAACAAGACGTTGATGGAACTGGCCGAGGGCGAGGGTATATCGGTTGAACGCCGGCCCGTGGCTTTCGAGGAGATTGCGGAATTCGCAGAAGTCGCCGCCTGCGGCACGGCCGTGGTGATCACGCCTGTCAACCGCATTGTCCGCGGTGACGCCACGATCGAGGTTGGTCCGCGCGAAGGTTGCGGCCCGGTGCTCGAGCGGCTGTACAACAAGGTGCGCGGCATCCAGGTCGGTGAACTGCCGGATAGTTACGGCTGGACGCACACTGTCTGACTCCGTGGAACGATCATCCTCGGCCGTTTCACAGGGGGCCCGGGCATTACTGCAAGTTCCGCAACCGGCTCCGGAACGGTGACCAGTCGGTCTGCGATTCTATCACTGCAAGCCGGTCGACCAGCTTGAGCGCCGCGGCGTAATGCTGGCGATCGAACGCCAACGTCAGCAGGGCACGCAGTGCCTCGGCGGCGGTCTCGGGCGTTGCCGTCGCCGTCCACAACAGCCGTTCACCTTCGTCGACCGCCCCGTCTTCAATCAGCCAGCGGGCCAGATACAGAGCAGATGCACCGTCGCCTGGTTTCTGCTGCAATGCGGTTCGCGCCAGGGCGATCGCCTGCGACCTCTGCCCGGCCTGGTAATGGGCGCGGGCGGTGAGCAGCAGCGCCGATGCCGGTGCGGCAGCGACGATATCATTGGCAAACGCCAGTGCCTCGGGGGCTTCTTCCTCAACCATCGCCGCCAGGACCTGCCAGGCGCGTTCGGGGTCGGGAGCGGCGGCGGCGGCCTGCCGGTACGCCATCGCGGCCTGGTGGCGAAAGCCGGCAAGCTGGTAGACGTCCGCCAGCAGCCACAGCAGCTGCCCGTCATCCGGGTGAAACACTGCTGCCGCCTCGAGCGCGTCGATGGCGGCAGCGTAATTCTTTTCGGCAATGGCGGCACTCGCCAGGAGTTGCCACAGCGCCGCCGCCGGCCGGTCCTCGAGCCTGACTGCCCGGTTCGCCGCGGCACGCGCCTCGGCGAACCGTTGCTGAGCCATCAGCGCTTGGGCCAGGGCGGCGTGAATGGCAGAGGCCCGCGGCCGGATAACCAGGCATTGGCGCAGTGCGGACTCGGCAGCGACATCGTTGTCGAGCTGCAGATAGACGTGGCCCAGCGCCAGCAGGACATCGGCGTCCAGCCCGTCCTGTGCCGCCTTTTGCAGGCTGGCGGCGGCCGCCTCATAGTCACCGGTCTGCGACTGCAGGATGCCGAGATTCCGGTAAGCCCCCGGAAATGCCGGCGCCAGCTCGAGGGCCTGCTGCAGCCGTTCAATCGCCTGCGGCCGCGTCGCCTCGGACTCCGCCTGCCACAAGGCGAGCTGGAACAACAGGGGTGCACTCCGGCTGGTGGCGGCCTGTGCCTGCAGAAAAGCGGCGGCCGTTTCGGCCTCCCGGGTTTGTGCCAGATCCTTCGCCTGCCCGAGGATTTTCTTTTCCTGCGGCGACACTTCCAGCGCGTCACGGGCCGCTGCTGCCAGTGGCACTGTGAGAATCAAAACGTAGAGTATGGCCAGTCGGAGGTTACGCATGTCAACGCGGGTAGACTGTTCAATCGTAATCCTGTGTCACAACGGTGGGCAATATACCGAGTACTGCCTGCAAAGCCTAATCGCTGCGGCGTCGCGGCCGCGCGAACTGATCCTTGTCGACAACGGCTCGACCGACGACACGCCGCAGCGCCTGGCGCGCCTGGTCCCGCAACTCGAGGCGGCCGGCATCGAAACCGTCACCTGGCGCAACCCGGAAAACCTCGGCTGCTCAGAGGCCCGGAACATGGGCTTGGAAAAGGCCCGGGGCCGGTACGTCGTATTCATGGACAACGACACAGCGGTCTGCACCAGCAACTGGCTGGCGATTCTCGCCGCCGCCATGGAGGCCAATGAGCGCCTGGCAATCCTCGGCGTCAAGCTCATCTACCCGTACAAGCCGCACCCGATCCAGTGCGCCGGCGTCGACGTCAATCGCACCGGCCGCATCCGCTTCCGCGGCCGTGGCGCCCGCCGCGACGACCCCGCTTTTGCGGCGTTCGCAGAAGTGCCGCTTTTGATCAGTGCCTGCTGGATCAAGCGCAACGCGCTGCTGCAGGAGATCGGCGGCCTCGATCCGCTGTTCCACCCGGTGCAGTATGAGGACCTCGACCTGTGCATGCGTGCCACGCAGGCAGGGCACATCTGCGCCTACACCCCAGAGGTGGAAATGTATCATTTCGAAGGCACGACGACGGCGGCGCGCGGACGCGACACCTACCTGCAGACAATCGCCCGCAATTCGATGAAGTTCCGCCGGAAATGGCAGGACGCCCTGAAAACGTTCCCCGACGACAAGGAGTACGACTGGCTGCCGCTGGAAGAGATGGGCATGACAGATGAACTGGACCTGGCGATTGACGATGCCGATTTTTCGTGAATGCGTCACCCAAACCACCCTTGAACCTGGCCTTAATGGGCGCTATGATATTGATGCGTTTATTTGAAGAATAACTGTGTTTTTTCCGGCATAGCTCAGCGGTAGAGTAGGTGGCTGTTAACCACTTGGTCGTTGGTTCGAATCCAACTGCCGGAGCCAATCAAGCACGCTCTTTGGGGCGTGCTTTTTCTTTTCCCGGGAGTTGATATGGCATTCCACAGTTACCTACTGGCCAATCCCGGCAAGCGGATCCAGATCGGACAAACGGACGATCTCGATCGACGTCTCAGCCAGCACAATGACCCTGCCTGTCGGCTTGGCGTATATACCAAGCGTTTCTGTGGTCCCTGGACGTTGGTGTACAGTGAATCGTTCGTGACCCGGGATGAAGCCATCGCCCGTGTTCAGTACGTACCGTATTCCAGGACCAGGTCGATGACGCGTCGATACTGGTCGAAGCTGACGCTGTCGGGGACGGAATGGTCGCTGTGGTAGATGAAGCCGCCGCCCTCCATCGCGACGGGAACCTTCGTCCGGATCTCCTGTTCGATCACCGCCGGGTCGGGATCGGCCATTGCACGCACGTCGATGCCACCCATGAAACTCAGCTTGTCGCCGTATTGTTTCTTGAGCTCGACCAGGTCCATGCCGGCCTTGGCTTCCAGCGGGTTGAGGCAGTCCACGCCTTCCTCGATAAAATAGGGGATCAGGCTGGCGATTCGTCCGTCGCTGTGCAGGATCACCGGGATGCCGCGGTCGTGAAAGAATGAAAACACACGGGAGAAGACGGGATGCAACTGTTGCTCGAAATGGCGCGGCGAGAAGAATGTGCCGTAGTTGAAACCCAGGTCGCATGAGAGGAACGCCGCATCGAACTCGAACCCGTGGTCAACCATTATGTCGTACATGGACACCACCAGGTCGGCTACCGTCTCGTACATGTCGATCAGCCACTCGGGATCCATGGCCACGGCCATGAGCAATGTTTCGACATCGAGGTAGGTCTGGTGGATGTGCCCATTGCCGATGGCGGCGAAGAAGGCCACCGCGTTGCCCTTCTCCCGGGCCTTCCGGTAGGCGGCGGAGCCGAAGCCCCGCCTCGCCACGTCCGAAACGGCGTCGCGTTCGCGCCGGTCGCCGAGGCTCCCGCCCGGCGGTTCGCGGTCCCAGTCGATCCGGTCCGGGTCCGCAACCAGCCTTGGCTTCACCTTTTTTTCCCAGTCCTCTCTCTTCTTGCATGGGAAATCCAACGTTTCCGGCACGCTGCTGAAATCCCTGACGTTGCGCACGACCCTGCCATACGGTGTGGTCTGAATCACGTGCACACCGTCGTCGTCCAATATCTTGACCGGGAAACGCGGCGACTGATCGAACCCGACCTTGGCCATGTCGTAGCCGAAATAATCCTCAGGCGCCACGTCGGGCGGCAGCCCCTCGCGGCGCCAGCGGGCGATGGTCGACCGCCAGCAAGTGTCCGTGATGGCCACGTGGTCCGCCACCTCGTGCGCCAGCGCCCGCTTGATTCTCTCTCTTCCGTCCATTCAGTTTCCCCGGCCCGAATCTCACGGCGTGACCACCACGGCACCGTGAATGTGCAACGCTGGGATGCGGCAGGTTGCCTTCACCCCCGGGCGTTGCCATTCCAACCCGGTTCCACCGGGTTGCCTGGGCATCCGGCCGGCTTTGCATCCAGCTTCATTTGCCTGGCAAGCGGCCCAACCGGCGGCATGTGGTCGCTGCCGGTATAGTATTTCACCCGCTGCGAGTTGGCAAGGTTTGGCAGGTGATCGACAAAGCCGGCGTTCTACAGCACCGGCGTCTTGTCAACAGCCTGTGCAACATGTCTCCAGCGGCTCTTTTTCGTTCATCTGTGAGGTCGGCGGCGGGCAAAAGGCCGCCATCACCGTGCCCCAATCCTTGAATTGCGGGCCTCGTCCAGTACCAGTACTGACATGAGACTCCTTCCGGACACCACGGACGTCACCGGGGTCCGGGCCCGTGTCGGCCCGGGCGCGGGCAACGGTGTGACCGCCAGCGGGGAATCCCGGATTTTCTGTTGTGCACTGTTTTTTCTCATCTTCCTGGTACCGGTTCAGGCCCTGGAGCCACCGGCGAAAAGCTATCGTTTCATCTGGCTCGTTCCCAAAGATGTCACCGCCGAGGAGCACACTGTTAAACAGATAAATCGGTCAGTTGAAATCGTCCAGCGATGGTTCCTGAAGCAAACGGGTGAAACGTTCCGGATCAATCCGGTTGAAGTGGTCATGGGTGATGAAAACCGGGACTGGTACACGAATACGGGAAAAGATGGAAAATGGAATACGATTCACAACGCCATCAAGGAGGTGTTCCGCAAGAATGGAACGTTTTGGGGCGACAAGCAGCATGAATATCGCTATGTCGTTTACATAAGTGCGGACGGGCCCGGCGGCGCAAACGGGGTGCCGCGGTTCGTGGGCCTGCCTCAAGAGGATGTCGATGGGGTGACATCAAAGCAGTGGGACACCCGCTGGGCCGGTGGCCTGGCCCATGAAATCGGGCATACGCTCAGGCTGGGTCATGAGGGCGATGACGAGAACGACGTCATGCGAATGGGATACCTGAATCTGAAGACGACGTACCTGTCGAAACAAAACATAACGAAAATGCTCGAGGCAACAACCAACAAAGGCTGGCTGATCAGCAGGGTGCGCAAGGGCAGTTCCACGGAGTGGCCGTCCCCGGGCAGCAAAAAAGATTCGTTATAGCCCCTCCTGCTCCGGCCTCTTTTCAACCCCCATCCCGCCACCATCCAACGGTTGTCGTTTTGGCGTACCTACTTCTCCTCGGCCCGATCCGTCGTAATCGGCGGATCGATGGACAGCGCCGTGATCCTTTCATAGTGCGCATCCGTAAACTCATAGTCAAGCACCATCAGTGATGACTCGAGCTGCTCGAGATTCCGCGCCCCGATTATCGGCGCGGTGATTGCCGGATTCTTCATCACCCAGGCGACTGCCAGCGTGGCCGGGTGCACGCCTTCGGCGGCGGCATGCGCCACGAAACGGTCAGCGACGTCGTAGTAGGAGTCTTCGGCGTAGCGCCTGGCATACATGTCGTTGTCGATGAGCCTGCCACTCTCGGGGCGTTTGTCCCGGCCGTACTTGCCGGTCAGCAGACCGCCGCCCAACGGACTGTAACTGATGACGCCAATCTCCTCGGACTCGGCACATGGCAGGATCTCGATTTCGGCGGCGCGCTTGGTCAGGCTGTACATCGGCTGCAGGCACTCGATACGCGCCAACCCGTCGCGAGCCGCGATGCCCTGTGCCTTGGCAACCTGCCATGCCGCCCAGTTGCTGACGCCGACATGCAGGATTTTGCCCTGATGCACCAGGTCGTCGAGGGCGCGCAGGGTTTCGTCGACCGGGGTATCATCGTCGAACATGTGACAGAAGTACAGGTCGATGCGATCGGTATTCAGGCGCTTCAGCGACGCCTCGACGGCCTGCATGATGTAACGCCGCGACAGGCCGCCAGAGTTGATCTCGTCGCGCATCGGGTTGAAGACTTTGCTCGTCAGCACGATGTCGTCACGACAGTCGGCAATGAGTCGGCCGAGAATCTCCTCGGAACCGCCCTTGGAATACATGTCGGCGGTGTCGTAGAAATTGATGCCGGCCTCGCGCGTGCGATTGAACATCTGCGCCGAAGTTGCCGCGTCGGCGTCACCACCGAATGACATCGTTCCGAAGCACAGCTGTGAGACCTTTACGCCGGTACGGCCGAGGGTGCGGTATTGCATGGGAAACTCCGGATTTCAGCCCGTCAGCTGACGGATCAGGTTGCAGGTATGAACGGGCGGCAAGCCCAACATCAGACGTCCTTCAGTGCCTGGCGCAGCACGGCGAGGAACGTCTCGACGTCCGCCGCACTGTTGTAACCGTGAATGGCAACACGCATCCGACCGTCGGTACTCATGAGATGAATGTCCGCGGCCCGCAGGATCGCCTGAATCGCCGCCGGTTTTTCATGGCGAAACGACACGATACCGGCGAGCGCCCCGGGTTCGTCCGGCGTCAGCAGGTCGACGGACAGCGCCTTGAGTCCCTCGATACAGGCGCGTACCAGCGGGTCGGCATGCTCGGCAATGTTCTCGACCCCGACAGTGCGAATGTATCGGAGGCCGGCGTTGATGGCGTACACCGCGGCATAGTTCGGCATGCCCGCGGTGAAGCTCGCAGCGCCCGGCTTGCTGACTGCCGGTTGGTCGAAGCGGTCGGCGTCGAAGGCGTTTTCGATATTGAACCAGCCGCCGGCGGGCGCGGTCCACTCCGCAGCGCGTGCCTGCGGCACCCCGACAAGGCCGCCGCCGTGGCTGGCGAGAATCCATTTGTGCGTCGAGCTGACGACGAAGTCAACGTCGTCCAGGTCCAGCGGCACGCGGCCCAGCGCCTGGGTGACGTCGAGCGCCAATAGCGCCGATGAGTGCCGGCGCACGGCGGCGCGAACGTCGTCCAGCGGGATTTTGAAACCGTTGAAGAAACTGACCAGCGACACCGTCAGAAGACGAGTCTTTTCATTGAGCAGCGGCACCAGGTCGTCAACCCGCAGGGCGCCGTCGCGCGATCTCCAGACATGGACCGCAGCCGGGCAGGCAGGCTGCAGCCACGGTGTCGCGCCGGCGGGGAAATCAAGATCGTTGATGACGACCTCGTCGCCCTCCTGCAACTGCAGCGCGACAGCCGCCATGTTGTAGGCTTCGGAGGTACAGGAGCAGATGCCGATTTCATCGGCTGTCAGGTTATAAGCCTGGGCAATTTCACTTTTTGCTTCAGCCCATTGTATTTCGTGCAGCTCACGACCATCCATGCCGAGGATCTTGTCCCGGGCGTACTGGTGCAGTGCGTCGATCACCGGCAGGGGCGGAATGCCCTCGGCAGCGGTGTTGAGATAGGTCCGCGCCGCCAGTGACGGAAAATCCTCGAGCCTGCTGTCGGGCGTGAGCATCGGTGAAGCCTGCGAGTTTATCGGCCGGTGATCTTGCCGATTCGTTCCACGTTTACCGCGATCATTTCATGTATCCGAAACTGGTTTTCTTCCACAATGATGGCCACGGCGGTCGGTACGATAGCCGCATAGCCGCCATGGCGAAAGGCAACGGCTGTCGCAATCTCGCCAACGGATGGCATGCCCTCACAGCTCGGCTTCGTAGGCGGCGACCTCGGGAAATTTCGTTGTACCGCGTACCAGCCGGCCGAGACGCGGCCGGCGATCGTTGTAGACTTCGACGGCATCCGCATCGGCAAACCGTGTAAAAAGCAGGCGGCGATCTCGTGTTTTCGACATGTTGCCAGCCGATTTGTGGAGCGTCCAGCACGAGAAGAAAAGGCAGTCCCCGGCCTTCATCGGCATGGGAACGGCATCGGCTTCGTCGACGTCGAGGCTGATTTCCGTCTTTGCCTTCTTCGCAGCGAGCGTATTGATCCCATCGGGAATGGCGATCTGTCCCTGCTTGACACTGCCGGGAACAAGACGCAGGCAGCCGGTTTCTTCGTCGGCGTCGTCCAGCGCCGTCAGGCAACTGATGGAATTGTATGGGTCGAGCTCGCCATAGCCGTTGTCCTGGTGCCACGCGAAAGTCATGGTGTTGCGGCGCATTTTGAAGGTCAACTGGCTGGTTGCCGCCTTGATTTTGGGGCCAATGACCTGTTCGGCCACATCGACCAGCGGGCCTTCGAAGTAGAAATCCCGAACGATCTTCGAGCTTTGGTGAATATTCGTCAGCAAGGCGTTGTGCAGCCAGTTCTTGCCGGGATCAAACGGCCCTTTTTCCGCGGTCCACACGGCCATGCATTCCTGGCGCATGCGCGACAGCCCGGAGTCGGTCAGGATCGGGCCGTACATGTGATAGCCCTGTTCCCGGAAATCGGACAGGGCTGCCCCGGGGAGCTCGCGGTAAATGAAAAAGTCTGAGTGTTTTTTCACCATGACACAGGTTGCCGGTGAGCGGTTGTGTGGTTACTGATAAGTTGCGTAATGTACTTTGACAACTCCCCCCCCGCATGGTCTGTCCTGATGAAGTTGAGGGTCGATGGCGTGGACCTGGAACTCTCCGGGTTCGATGCCGATGAACTGCGCGACGTCGTCCGTCCGCTGGGCACAGCTGTCGATGAGCGCCTGCGCCGCACGCCGGTCAAAGCGCGGCTGCGCCTGGGGATCTGCGGACCTCCCGGCGCCGGCAAAACCATTTTCGCGATGCGCCTCGTCGACTGGCTGCGGGGCGAGGGAATTGTCGACGGCGGCGGCGCTGTTCATCTGCCGCTCGACGGCTATCATCTGCGCAACGACACGCTCGACCGCCTGCTCTGCGATGGCGACGGCTATCCGGAAATGAGCGGGCAGCCGCTGCGCCGGATCAAAGGCGCGCCGGAAACCTTCGATATCGTCCGCTTTCTCGACGATCTCACGGCGTGCGCCGATCGTACCGTGGCGTTGTCGCTGCCCGCCTATTGCCGTGAGACGCACGAACCACGGGAACATCGAATCAAGGTCGGTACGGCGGTCAATCTTGTCGTGGCCGAAGGGAACTATCTGTTGCTGGACGCCGCCAATTGGTGCCGGGTGCGCGGGCAACTGGATCTGTGCGTTTACCTGGACGTGCCGGAATCCCAGTGCCGCGCCAACCTGCTCGCCCGCCACCGGCGCGGCGGGCGCCCGGAGCAAGACGCATTGCGACATATCAACGCGGTCGATGCAATCAATATCGGATGCGTCAGCGGCAGCGCCCGGCTGGCAGACGTCATTGTCCGGGCAGAGGCGAATCACCTGGCGTCGATCGAGTTCAACCAGTCATGATTTTCAGCGAAGTTTTCTGCGAGTCAGGTGCCCGGCCACACCCCCTTTCCTTCTATTTCACACACCCTTCCGGTTGGCGCCGGGGGCATTGATATCGGCCGCACGCTGGTCACATTACCCGCAACGGAAGCAAACGAGTCACCGAGGGATCTCCCCATGGCAACCACGATCGATCCGGCGGCGCTGCGCGCCGGCAAAGGCCCGGAACTTTACCGCAAGGCAAAAACGATGATACCCGGCGGCACCGGCCTGTTCGGGCACCGCCAGGAACTGCATGCGCCGGAGCAGTGGCCGACCTATTTCGCCGAGGCCAAAGGCAGCGAAGTCGTCGACCTCGACGGCAACCGGTTCATCGATTTCGCCAGCTGCGGGATCGGCGCCACCGCCCTCGGGTACGCCGATCCCGACGTGGTACAAGCGGTGACGAACCGTGTCGCCAACGGCTCCATGTGCATGCTGAACCCGCCGGATGAAGTCGAATTGGCCGAGCTCCTGCTGCAGCTTCACCCGTGGGCGTCGAAGGTCCGTTTCGGGCGGCTCGGCGGTGAAACCATGGCCATCGCAGTGCGCATCGCGAGAGCCCATACCGGTCGCGATCACATCGCTTTCTGCGGCTACCACGGCTGGCACGACTGGTACATCTCCGCCAACCTCCCAACCGATGACGACGACCGCGGCAGCGACCGCCTCGGCAACTGGCACCTGATGCCGGGGCTCGAGCCCAAGGGCGTGCCCGCCGGGCTCGCCGGCACCACGATGCCGTTCACCTACAACAAGATTGACGAGCTCAAGGCGATCATCGACTCGCACGGTGACCGGCTCGCCGCCATCGTCATGGAGCCGACGCGCAACCTCTTTCCCGAACCGGGTTTCCTCGAAGGCGTACGGGAGCTCGCAACGCAGTGCGGCGCCTGCCTGGTTTTCGACGAAATCACGATCAGTTGGAAACTCACCTGTGGCGGCGCCCACTTGAAGTACGGCATCGAGCCCGACATGGCAGTGTTCGCAAAATCGCTCGCCAACGGCGTGCCGATGGGCGCCATCGTCGGGCGTACCGAGCCGATGGATGCCTTCCAGGACACCTTCTGCTCGAGCGCCTTCTGGAGTGAGGGCATCGGACCGGCAGCCGCCCTGGCAGCCGTCAAGAAGCACATGCGCCTCGATGTCCCGGCGCATCTCGACCACATCGGCAACGCCGTCCGCGCGGGCCTGCGTGAGCTGGCCGCGAAGTACGACATGCCGCTGGCCTTCTCCGGGCACCCGTGCCTGCAGTATTTCGGCTTCGATCACCCCGAGGCCGCGGCCCTCCAGACCCTGTGGACGGTGCGCATGCTGACCCACGGCCTGCTCATCACTGGTAGCTTCTATCCGATGTGGACGCACACCGACGCCCACGTCGACACTTACCTCGAAGCTTGCGACGAGGTTTTTGCGGAGCTCGCAGACGCCATCGCTGCCAACGACATAGAGTCGCGTATCGGCGGCCCCGTCAAGATAACCGGACTGCGGCGCCTGGCGTGATACAAGAGAAAAAGCGGGGACAATAAGACGTCGGCGCCGGGTGCAGCTTGCCCCCTTCCCTACCCGTTGCCGGACTTTTCGTCTTTACCCGGTACCCGTGTTCAACGCGGTCCGTACAACATCACTTTCAGGTACCTGCCTTCCGGGAATTTGTTTCGGGTCGGATGATCCGGCGGCTGGGCGAGGCTCTCCAGCTGGCACAGCCCATGGCCGCTTCCCACAGCGCTTTCCTGCACCAGGCTGCTAAACACCGCGTCACTGATCCGCGAACTGCAGGAACAGGTCAACAACAGGCCGCCCTTGCGGAGCCGGCGCAGGGCGGCCTCGTGCAGGTCGCGATAGGCCTTCTGTGCCCGTTCCATCGACTCCTTGTCGCTGGTAAAGGCGGGCGGATCGAGAATGATCATGTCGAACCTGCTGTTGCCGCGACGCAGGTAATCCCAGACGTCACCAACTACACTTTCATGCCGGTCAACGAGCGACGGCGCGTTCATCTGCACATGCTCGTCGCAGGCGGCAACGGCTGCCGCACTGGAATCGACGCTGATCACCTTGTCCGCGTCGCCCAGCAAAGATGCCACACTGAAGCCGCCAGTATACGAAAAACAATCAAGCACAGTCCCGTTCGCGTGTGACCTGGCCAGCTGGCGGCCGTCGCGCTGGTCGATGAAGAACCCGGTCTTCTGCCCATGCCGCACATCGACGTTGAATCGCATGCCCTTCTCGGTGATGACGACCTGTTCCGGCACCTCGCCAAACAACACGTGCTCCGAGGTTTTCAGGGCCCGGCTACACCTCAAATACACCCCCTTGAAAACATCCATCTCCCTGAGGACGGCCGCGATCGTGTCAACCCACGGCAACAACGCGGTGCTGTAAAGCTTGAGGACGGCATAGTCACCGTACTGATCGAGAACGACAGCCGGGATGCCATCGTTTTCGCCGTGCAGAATGCGGATGGCATCGGTGACCTTGCGCAGGGGCCGGCGTTTATCGAGACAGTGCACCAGCCGGCGTTGAAAATAGTCGGCGCTGACCGGCGCCTTGCGGTCGTAGGCGCGAAACACGATGGCCGCTCCGGGGTCGTAGAGGCCGTAAGCAACCGCAGTGTCGTCACGCTCGTCGACCAGATTCACACTCTGCCCGGTGGGCAGCTCGGGAAAGTGCAGGTCCGGATGGCCATACAACCACGGGTGTCCACGGCGCAGCGGTGCCAGGCGCGGCGCCGGCAGGCGAAGATCAACGACGTCGTGAACACTCATCGCATGCGGACAGTTGAACGGTGGGTCGGCTGTCAGTTGCCGAATTGCCCCAAGGCTATCGACAATGAATGAAACTTGAATTGAAGGTTCTTGTCTTTCATCGTGATCTTTCTTCCTCGTCTTCCCGGCATCAAACAGACAATGAAAAAAGAGTATGAGGAAGGATTATGAGGAAAGACAGGGAGAAGAGGGTGAACACAGCACACGAAATTCTTAACTGCCGTCTTCGAACTGGAAGACGTTGCCCTTGGTGATGACGAAGGACTGGGTCGGGTCGCTGATGCTCACTTCGCTGCGGGTCATCACTTCATCGACCAGGCTGTGGATCTTGCGGCAGGTGGAGGTGGCATACATCTTGACCAACCCGGCGTTGGTTTCGTCTGAAAAGACCGCAAGCAGTAAGACTTCTTCACCAATCGACGACATGAAAATACTTGTCTGGTCGCCCTGGTGGAAAATCGCATTGAACTCATCCTCGCCGAGCACCATCGCCAATTCCTTGGTGGCGGCATACGCACCGGCGACCAGTGCCGTAACGAGGTCAACTGCACCCGTGACCTCCTCGCCGCTGTCGGCAATGACATTGCCGCCGCGGTCGCACAGCATCACGGTGCGTGCCTCGGAGTTGTTGAGGAAGACGTCCAGATCTCCTTTGATAATGTTGTATTCTTCAGGTTGTAGAATGAATGCCATGCCTGATCTTTCGTTCGACTCCTCTAACTGTTGTACTTCTGTATGAAGTCCTGCAGAACCAACTTGGCAACGCCATTGAGCGTCTCCAGCACACCGTCGCCCAGCTTCGCCGAGGCCATGAACGTGGGGATCTTGCTGCTGCCGTTGTTCAACAGGTAATCGATATATTCCTGGGGCGCCACATTCAGCAGATCGCGCTTGTTATACTGTATGACGTATGGCATTTCATCGAGTTCGTCTTTCTGTAACTTGAGATTCTCCCGCAGGTTCTCCAGGCTCTCGGTGTTTTCCGCCATCTTTTCGAACTGCGAGTCGACACAGAACACGACACCGTCGCAGTTGCGCAGCACCAAACGCCTGGTGCTGTTGTATTTCACCTGGCCAGGCACTGTATACATCTGGAATTTCGTCACAAACCCTTCAATTGCCGTGGTTTGCAGCGGAAGAAAATCGAAGAACAGAGTCCGGTCCTGGCTGGTTGCCAACGACGTCAGGTTGCCTTTCGACTTCGACGGGGCCCGTTCGTGAATCAACTGCAGATTCGTCGTCTTCCCACACAGGCCGCAGCCGTAGTAGACGATCTTGAATTGAATCTCTTTTTTCGCGTAATTGACAAGTGCCATGAATGACTGCCCGATGTCGCAGCTGCTGCTTGCGGTGACGATGACCAGCACTGTCACCAGACGCCGGAACAACCTTAACCGTGACCTACTTCAATGCAAGGTTCCAGTACCACGGATGTCAGTAAAATCGCGGCGGATTTGCAAGGACCTCCCCGCGCCAACCGTGAGCACCGTTCCAGCCTGGCAATACTGCATCCGCGCGGATACAGCCCCGGGGATACACCACCCGGTGGCCCTCACAATCTGCCTGCCACCGAAACCGCGAATTTGTGAAACTATGGGAAACTGTTATGTTTATGGCGTGAAAACGTTTTCGGTGCAGCGGTCTGCCCAAAGAAGATGGCGGCTGTGACAACGACAGCCCGGCAACGTGGAAATGGGTTTGGAGGCTCGGCTCATGTTTAAGAAACTCAAGGGATGGTTCAGCAAGGATACGAACAAGAAGGAGAGCCGCGAGAAACCCCAAGCCGGGCTGTCCAATCAGACCCTCGCAGCCCAGCTCGCCGCCGATGTCTCGGAAGCGCCGGTACCGGCCGATCCGGCAACCGTGCCCGAACCGGAACCCGCGCCGCCGCCAGCCGTCGCGCCGCCGGCAAATTGTATCGTCATCCCCGGGGATATCGTCCTCAACCTGTTCCCGCCCGAGTATCTGATTGCCCCGGTCGAAAACCTGGTGGCCGACTACGGCGAGCAAACCGGCTTCATTTTCGCCCGGGACGACCTGATGTCCGGGCTATCTACCGGACGACTCCCCTTCAGCCTGGCCGATGTCGTGCAAAAGGCTCAACTCAATGTGTTTACCGACGAGATCATGGAGATCTATGGACAGGAAGTCGAGTTGCCGCTGGCATTAATCGTCCCGCTGATTCCGCCGGCGTGGTTTGTCGTCGGCCAACAGGACCAGTCGAAACAGCAGATCGTCGATGAGATGGACGATCTGTTCACCGATTCCATGGCCCCGGAAGCGGCTGAAGAGGAACCCGCTGCCGAGGCTGAGCCTGCTGCCAAAGACGAACCAACGACGGAGCACACCCCAGTTCCGCCGCCCCAGCCGGCGCCGCCGGAACCGGAACCCGTCGCGGAAGCGCCCGTGCCGGCGCCGCCGGAACCCGAACCCGAACCCGCCGCCGCACCACCGCCCGTGTCGGAACCGGCGGCACCGCCACCACCGCCAACTCTGCAGCCACCGGCCCTTGAACCGGTCCCGGCGCCAGCCGCAGAAACACCACCACCGCCAACTTTGCAGCCGCCGGCCCCCACTCCCGCTCCGGAACCGGGCGCACCGCCGCCAGCACCAACTCTGCAGCCGCCGGCCCCCACTCCCGCTCCGGAACCGGCCGCACCGCCGCCGGCAGCAGCCGCTGCAGAAGCAGCAGACACCGGTGCGGCGGCGGAAAATATCAGCGAAGCGGTCAAGGCCTATTTCGAAGTCAACTCACTGGACACGGCCATCCTTGTCAAGCAGAAACTGTTGTACAGCGAAGGTGTTCAGGAGGCAGCGGGCAATGTCGAGAACTGGCACAGCCAGGCTCCGAACGGTATCGATGTGAACCGCGGCGGTGTCGAGGAACTGTGCATGCTCGAGGGCGTTGACGAGCCCCTCGCGAAATCGATCATCGCTCATCGGGCCCAGGCACCGTTCACGGCGCTGCAGGAGTTGCTGAAAGTGCCCGGGCTGAGCCTGTCGACTTACCAGAACATGACGGGTCTCGGCTTGAACATCGACCTGATGAAGGCAGAGCTCGAGACCAACAACCTGCTGAACATCGATTCGACCGAAGTGTCGATGGCGGCCATCGCGGACGCCGCCCTGGCCGTCATGCAGCTCGACGCGATCTTTATCAGCGGCTCGGATGGCCTGGTTCTGGCACAGGCCGTGGTCTTCGACCAGATTTCCGTATTTTCCGACGGTCTCGCGGCAGCCGCGCCACAACTGTTCAAGCGCGCCCGGAAGCTGCTGGTCCAGGCACGCCTGCCGGTCGTCACGATGTCCACCTTCTTCGTCGGTCAGCACGCCATCACCTGTGCGGGTGCGCACCAGATCTTCTGCGCCTGCATACACCGCACCGAATACCCCAGCGGTGAGGAGCTGAAAATCTGCCAGAAGCTCGCCCACGAGCTGGTGTGGTATTGCAGCCATCGCGCCACGGTCTGAGCCTGGTCACCAGACCGGATTGGAGCAGTGGGGTGATGGAGAACTGCGGCGAGGCAGGCTGTATTGGCGTATTTTCCCAGGTGATTCGCCGGCCATTCCCGGCACCTGTACTCCTCAAAATCGGTGGGTTAGGAAACCCGGGGCCTTGTGCCACCTCGAAAAATATGCGAATTCACCGCCTGGGCACATTCAACGACCGAGGGGGACCGTTCCACGGTGCCGGGAACTACCGTGCGACGCACCAGCGGCGGATGAGCGCTTCGTAGACGTCCGTGCCTTTGTCAAGCTGTTCGAGCGCGATCCACTCGTTGACGGTGTGCGCCTGGGCAATGTCGCCGGGGCCAAAGACCACGAGGTTGTGCAAACCGGTGAGCACGGCGGCGTCTGTCCCATAGGTCACCGTCTTCGCAGCAGCTTTGCCAGTGACTTCGAGCAGGTCGCGGACGACGGGGGCATCGGGACTGGTGGTCAACGGCGATGTCAGTGAATCGATTTCAACGGTCACGCCAAACGCCTCGCCGGCGGCATGGACGCGCTCCAGCAGCGGCGTCACATCGATGCCGGGCATGGGCCGCAGGGCGACTGTGCAGACACTTTGCGGCGGCGTGATGTTGGTCGCTGCGGTATAGTCGTTGATGCCGATGTTCCACGCCAATGTTGGCGGATCGAAGTCGGTGTTTTGCCAGGCCGGGTCGGCTTCGGTCTCGTCGTAGATCTCCTTCATCACCTGCAGGAACGGGATCATTGCGAGGTTCGCGTTCAACCCTTCACTGGTGCTGGAGTGAGCGGCGCGGCCGCGGGACGTGGCGGTAATCTGGCCGGTGCCCTTGTGGACGTTGACGACTTCCAGCATGGTCGGTTCGCCGACCACGGTTTTGGTGTCGTGCGCCACCATTTCCCGGAAGTAGTTCGACTCGCTGGCGACCGATTTCGCGCCGCCGTATCCGATCTCTTCGTCGGCAGTGGCCAGGATATAGAGGGGCGCGTCGAGCGACACGCTCTTCAACCGCTCCACGGCAGCGAGCATGCAGGCGATGGAGCCTTTCATGTCGCAGCTGCCCCGGCCATGGACGCGGTCGCCATCGACAACGGCGCGGTACGGTCCGTGCCCGGGCTGGAACCAATCGTCCGCCGGCACCACATCGGTGTGACCGGCATAGGCCATACCGCCGGCGCCGGCGCCTTGCTTGCCGACGACGCTGGCTTTGCGCACCCCGTTTTTGTCGTCGTACTCGATGCGCTCGACGTCGAAACCGAGTTCAGTCAGGGCCGTCTGTAGATGATCGGTAATGTCGACATTCGACAGGTTGCTGGTGGAGTCGAAAGAGATCAGGTCCTGCAGGTATTCCAATGCGGTCATGTTCCTGGTCCTGTTGTCATTCAGCGCTCACCGATACGGTGCACGAGGCACTCGCGATAGCGCACCGCATTGTTGTCGTCGACCAGGGCGACGTTGAGCACCTGATAGCCGGCCATGCGAACGCTGTAGGCGAACTTTACCCGGACACGGCTGCGCGGCTCGAGAGGGATCGGACTGCGCTGCGCTGCTACCTCACCGTCCTGGTCGAGAAATTCGTATGCGAGAACAACGTTTTGCTCTTTCGTGTCCGCATTGATCAAGGCGCCGACGAGATTATTCCGGCCGTGGTGGAAAGTTGCCTCCTGTAAGGTGACATACGGCGGCGCCGTGGCACTGCCGAAGATGAGGTCGCCGAAGCGATTCGGGCTGTGGGCTTTACCGTAGGTGCATGACCATTCAATCCGCTGGCCGCTGACCTTCGAATCACGACCGATATTGAGACCCCAGACAGTGCCGATTTGCGGCGGTTTCCCGAAAATGGCGAACGGGATCATGATCTCAGCTTCCCAGTACTTGTCGAACTTCTGGCAGGCAACGGTCCATTCGCCATCCCATGAGTCGCCGCCTTCCTGCCCGAACTGGTCGAAACAGATGCCTTGGGCGTTGCACACCAGTTCGAACCAGTCGTGATGATTGTGCTTCGGATCGATGAAGAGCTTGATGCAATCATCGTCCCAAACGGGACCATCCCGCTCGGTGGTTGCCGCCGTCAGGGTGTTCATGTCGAGCTCGTGGCAGCGCAGGCCGAGATACAAGGCGTCGTTGGTCCAGGCTGCCATGGCCTTGGTCCGGACGTCCGGCAACCCGCCGCCGCCGGTCTGGATGAAACCGGCGATCACCGGTGCCTGGCGCCACGACTTGTCGTCGAGGGCGCCATCCACTTCCGGCGCCGTGGCGATTTTGTGGGCGGTGACTACGGGCTTCTTCTCCACCAGCTTCAGGACGTACACGGCATACGGGTCGAACTGCAGGGGCACCTTGCCGTTGATCCCGGCGATCTTGCGGCCATCCAGAACGGATTCAGCCAGGTCGCCGGGAATCTCGAAAACAATCTCGCCGGCCTTCGTCCCGGCATTGACGGCGACGATGAATTCGAAGCCCTCGTGCCAGTAGCGCGTCGCGTAGATGTTCAGATCGTCGTGGGTGAAATGCTTTGTCTCACGGCGCGTGCCGTGCACAAGGATCGGCTCGATCGCCTTGATCTCCTCGAGATACGGCAGGGCCATCGACACGGCTTCTTCACCGGCGCCGGTCGGGCTGGGGTCGACAAACTCTGAGTCGATGATCAGGCCGGTGGCGCCGGCGCAGATTCCGGCAAACATCGAGGCGCGGATACTGGCGGGAATGACAACGTCGTTGGCCGGGTTCGCAAGCTGGCACAGCCATACTGTCACGTTGTCGCCTTTGGCGGCCAGGCTGGCGGTGATCAGCTCGGCGGCAACCGCCGCATCACCACTGGTGTCCACGACCCCCATTACATCGGCCAACGACGATGCGACGCGAAAAGCTGTGGGCTGGCCAACCAGCACGATGGTCGGGTGTTTCGAATCGAGGCCGCGGGTCAGTTCGCGCCAGCGCCGGAGCTGCCCGACGTCGACGGGCACCGCATTCTCCCCGGACCCGGTAAACGGGCGATCGGCGATGAGCCAGGCGAGCAGCGCCGGATGATGCCGGTACGCCGCCACCCGACGGCGGAGGTCGACGGTGCCGAACGTCGGCACGACTATCGGCACGTCCGCCTGGGCCCCGGCCGTCAGGGCACCGGCCACCAGGGCCTCGGGGTTTCCCACGTCCGCCGGCATGATCGGCAGCACGGCAATGCCCATGTCTGCCGGCACGCCGCCATTGCCCATGACGACAATGGGAAAGCTGCCGACCCCACCGATTTGGATGCCGCCGTTGACGTCGACCCGCACGCGTTGCGGCTCCGGCGGCGGTGCGGTGATGGTGATCGGCACGGTCCGGCGCCGGGCCGATTCGGGCACCGTCAGGTGCCAATCCGTATGGGTGCCCCCGAGCAAATCGACCTGCAGCTCGTATTCGCCCGGCGGAAGCTTGGCAGTGGGCACCTCGAAACGGACGTTCCGCGATTCCGGGTGCTCGGTCAGGTCGGCGACCTGTGCATTGTCCTTTTTCAACTGCGCCTGGACTTTGTGGCCGACGATCTCAGCTTCCGGCAGGTTGACGTAGGCGCGAACCTCCAGCTTGTCACCGACAACAACCACCGGTTCCGGCACAATCAGGGCGAGGGGGTTGAATTTGGTTTCCGCGAGCCGGCCGATCGTGGTGTGGCGGTACACTTCGGCGTCGTTCTGGATGAGCGACACACACCGGGCGTGGCGCCCGTCACGCCCGATGTCGAAGAGAAAGTCAAAGACCGTTTCAAGTTGTGCTTCGGCCGCGAAACGACGCTCCTGCGGGGCCTGTTCGCCCAGCGCGTCGAACAGCCGGAAACGTACCGTCACCTCAGCCATCTCGATCGTCGGGTTGGCGATATGGCCGCTGACCTGGTTGTCGAACCGCCGGATGTCACGGACGGCAGGCACAAGGTAGACAGCCGGAGATTCATCGCCGAACACTACCTCGCCGAATCGCGAGACATTGTCCAACCGGCCGAACGGACAGGACCAGGCCGCCAGCTCGCTGTTCGAGACGGTCGATCGCAGGATGTTCAGCCGCCAGATGTGCCCCACTTCCGGTGTGTTGCCCAAGGTGCTGAACGGAATGTAGAACTCAGCTTCCCATCGGTCTTCGAACCGCTTCGTGCGCACCGCCCACTTGCCGTCCCAGCCGGCTGGCGCCTCG
>PVBE012072971.1_pt1 | contig 29024 bp, 29 predicted proteins | sample 1631181 | NCBI WGS metagenome assembly PVBE01 (sample SAMN08397723, study PRJNA350692) | Marine metagenome, whole genome shotgun sequencing project. | isolation source: water | place: Pacific Ocean | collected 2012-04
GAAAAACTCAATTTTGATTTGCCAAATGGTACATCATAAACCAGGTAGAAATTGGCTCCTCTCGAAAACCACTCAACATCCAAATCAGCGATGTCATGTATCCAGTTGTCGAAGTGAAGGTCAACTACGAAACGGTCTGCTCCTTTCTTTTCCTCAACGGTTTGCTTGATAGCATCTACCTTCGATTCGGCATCCTGGGCAACTGCAAACTGGAACAGTAATCCGGCAAGGCTCAACACAGCTAATTTTCTCATCATGTTACTTTGGTAAGTTGGCGGCAAATTTAGAATAATCGGGTGTAATAACTTTAAATGTATCCCTCTATTGTGCGGCAGTGCAGTAATCATGCCAGTAGGAAGAAATGTCAGTTTTCTTTCAGCATGTTCACCTGAAGAATAAATGAATGCTTTGCACCTTCCGCATTCAGGGCTACCTTTGCAGCCCGTAAAAATTCGCCTGAAAAAATTCGATGAACACTGCTGTTAGAGTACGATTTGCCCCAAGCCCTACCGGGCCTTTACATATTGGCGGAGTAAGAACTGCCCTTTACAATTTCTTGTTTGCCAAAAAGAACAACGGCACTTTTATATTGAGGATTGAAGATACCGACCAAACCAGGTACGTGGAGTCTGCCGAGCAATACATCATAGATGCATTGAATTGGTGTGGGATGAAGCGTGATGAAGGCCCCCGGGCTGGTGGAAACTACGGGCCATACCGACAAAGCGAGCGGAAACACATTTATATAAAATATGCCGAGCATTTGGTTGATAGCGGCAAGGCATATTATGCTTTCGATACTCCGGAGGAACTCAATGCCATGCGTGAGCGTCTGAAAACGAAGGAAAACCCATCTCCACAGTATGATTCGGGGGTTCGCAGGCAAATGAAAAACAGTTTAACACTTTCGGAGGAAGAGCAGGTGAAATTGTTAGCCGATGGGGCGCATTATGTTATTCGGATGAAAATGCCGGAAAATGAAACCATCACTTTTACTGATGCCATTCGGGGAGAGGTAAGTTTTCAATCGAGTGTTTTAGATGATAAGGTTTTGTTCAAATCTGATGGTATGCCAACTTACCATTTGGCAAATGTGGTAGATGATCACCTGATGAAGATCTCGCACGTTATTCGTGGAGAAGAATGGTTGCCCTCGGTTCCACTTCACGTATTGCTCTATCGCTACCTGGGTTGGGAAGAAACCATGCCCACTTTCGCGCATTTACCATTAATCCTCAAGCCTGAAGGCAAAGGGAAATTGAGCAAACGTGATGGAGATCGTTTGGGTTTTCCAGTCTTCCCGTTAGACTGGCAAGATGGAGATGAAATATCATCTGGTTTCAAAGAATTGGGCTTTTTGCCAGGAGCATTTAATAACCTGTTGGCCATGTTGGGATGGAACCCTGGGGACGATAGGGAGGTTTTTGCAATGGATGATCTGGCTGCAGCGTTCGACCTTGCCAAGGTTCAAAAAGGAGGGGCGCGCTTCGATTTCGAAAAGGCCAAATGGTTTAACCAACAGCATCTCCTTCAAATGGAGAATTCAGAAATTGCCGATTTGTTGAAGAGTGAAAATGACACCTTTCTAAGTTTGTCTGGGGAGAGGTTGAATCGTTTCGTTGAATTGCTGAAACCGCGAGCAACTTTCCTGAAGGATTTTTGGGAAATGGGGGCCTACTTTTTTTCTTCTCCCAATTCGATTGATCAAAAAGCTTTGAAAAAACGATGGAAAGATAACACAGGAGAAATACTCACTGACCTCAAAGAAGAGTTGGCTTCATTAAATGATTTTACAGCCAAAAGCTGTGAGCTCACGACCAAGGCTTTTCTTGAAAAGAATGAATACGGATTTGGCCAGGTGTTTCCCGCATTTCGGTTGGCGATATCAGGAACCATGCAAGGCCCCGATTTGATTGAAATTGCAGCTTTTATAGGGCAGGAAGAAACCATCAAACGGATGGAAAACGCCATTGCAAAATTTCCGAAGATAAAGGCTGAAATGATTGCATCAAACCAAAATTGAACCCATGGCACGAAAGAAAAAAGAAAAACGAACCACCCCAAAGTTTCATGAAAAACTGGATGGTTTGGATATCAACATTAACGAGTTTGGTGAAGTAGTGATTAACAAAGACATCGAAGAGGTAACGGAATTCCTGGATAAAGAAGTGGTGGATAAGAAATTAAAAGACCGACCTGGATTTGCCGGCTATGACCCCAATGCCAAAAAGGAAGAAGAGGAAGAATGGACAGACCCAAACAAGGAAGAAAACGAGGAAGAAGATGAAGCGACCGATTAGGGTTTTGGTAGCAAAGGTGGGTCTCGATGGCCACGATCGCGGAGCAAAAGTGATTGCAACAGCTTTGCGTGATGCGGGTATGGAAGTAATATATACAGGCCTTCGACAGACCCCTGATATGGTCGTGAATTCTGCTTTGCAGGAAGATGTGGATGCACTCGGCATCAGCATTCTAAGTGGTGCCCACATGACTGTTTTCCCAAAAATCAAAAAGCTGATGAATGAAAAGGGTATGGATGATGTACTCTTGACAGGCGGTGGAATTATACCCGAGGATGATCGCAAACAGCTAAAGGAATTGGGTGTCGGGGAGCTCTTCCCTCCCGGAACTACAATGCAGGAAATAGTGAGCTACATTCAAAACTGGGTTGCTGCAAACAGGCAGTTTTAAAACTGACCAGGATCAATAAACCAGTGTTTCAAACACGGAAATTTGCTTTCCCCAAAACAGACAGAAATTAGATAGATGGATACAATCATTACCAATGCTGAAAATGGCGTACTCACCATTACGATCAATCGTCCCGATAAATTGAATGCCTTGAATCAAAAGGTTTTAAGTGAACTGCGGGAAGTGATTTCCTCTTTTTATGCGGATGACAATGCTGGTGCAATTCTAACAGGTTCAGGTGAAAAGGCATTTGTTGCAGGCGCAGACATTTCTGAATTCACCGGGTTGAGTAAAGAAGAAGGCCAACAGCTTAGCGCAAACGGCCAGGAAATCTTCAATCTGATCGAGAATTGCCCTAAACCTATAATCGCTGCAGTAAATGGATTTGCATTAGGTGGCGGCTGCGAATTGGCCATGTCTTGTCATATGCGTGTGGCCAGTGATGCCGCAAAGTTTGGGCAACCTGAAGTGAATCTTGGAATTATTCCAGGCTATGGCGGAACCCAACGATTGACACAGTTGGTGGGCAAAAGCAAGTCCATGGAGTTGAATATGACAGGTGATATGATTTCAGGTGCCGAAGCGGAGCGATTGGGACTGGTCAATTATTGTGTTGCCGCTGATGATTTAATTTCCAAATGCCAGGAAATTTTAAAGAAAATAAGCAGGAAAGCTCCTTTGGCTATTGCAGGAGTCATCAAATGTGTGAATCATTACTACAATAGCTCCCACGAAGATGGGATGACTTATGAGAATCAAGCTTTCGCTGAATGTACAGCAACAGAAGATTTCAAGGAAGGAGCATCTGCTTTTATAGAAAAACGTAAACCAAATTTCGAAGGGAAATAACAGCACGCAGAGTCGCTGAGATTTTTATGGAAATAAATGAAATAACTGGTAAAGTCATTGAACTTGCTATTGATATTCACCGTGAACTGGGACCTGGTTTGCTTGAGTCGATTTATGAAGAAGTGCTTTCATTTGAATTATCTAAAAACCGGATTCCATTTCAGAGTCAAGTACACCTTCCGATTTCATACAAAGGGTTTCAGCTTAAACAAACCTATCGAGCCGATTTGATTGTTGCCGAAAAAGTGATAGTGGAAATAAAATCAATTGAGCAACTTGCTCCAGTTCATCACAAACAACTTCTTACCTATTTAAAAATTGCTGATTTACGAGTTGGGTTGTTAATCAATTTCAATGAATCGATTCTAAAAAACGGTTTGAAAAGAATTGCAAATAAATATTAATCAAAAACTCTGCGACCCAGTGTCTCAGCGTGACATTTAAAAACTCATGAACTACAGAAAAGAAAAAGACACACTCGGCTATGTTGATGTACCAGCCGACAAATACTGGGGTGCACAAACCCAGCGATCTATTCAGAACTTCAAAATTGGAGGTCCAAAAAACCAAATGCCGATGGAAATCGTATATGCCTTTGCATATCTGAAAAAGGCAGCTGCATTAACAAACCAGGATTGCGGAGTTCTTCCCGAAGAAAAAGCCAGTCTTATCGCGAAAACTTGCGATGAAATCCTGGCTGGACAGCTTGACGACCAGTTTCCATTGGTGGTTTGGCAAACCGGTTCCGGGACTCAAAGCAATATGAACAGTAATGAGGTAATCGCTTATCGTGGGCATGTGTTGAATGGAGGACAATTGACTGATGAATCCAAGTTCCTGGCACCCAATGATGATGTCAACAAATCGCAATCATCAAATGACACTTTTCCAACCGCCATGCACATTGCAGGGTATAAGATGTTAGTTGAAACCACGATTCCCGGAATTGAGAAATTACGGGATACGCTTGCAGCAAAAGCAGCAGCGTTTGACGATGTTGTGAAAATTGGCCGGACCCATTTCATGGATGCCACTCCCTTAACCCTCGGCCAGGAGCTAAGTGGCTATGTCTCGCAGCTTGAACATGGATTGCGAGCCATCAAACATACCATGGCGCATTTAAGCGAGTTAGCGTTGGGTGGAACCGCTGTGGGTACCGGAATAAATACCCCCGATGGCTATTCAGAAAAAGTTGCAGCCAAAATTGCTGAATTGACAGGTCTGCCCTTTGTGACCGCTGAAAATAAATTCGAATCGCTTGCCGCACATGATGCGATTGTTGAAGCGCATGGTGCTTTAAAAACCGTTGCCGTCAGTTTAATGAAGATTGGAAACGATATCAGGATGCTTTCTTCAGGACCTCGGAGTGGAATTGGCGAAATAATAATTCCAAGCAATGAGCCGGGTTCATCAATTATGCCTGGAAAAGTGAATCCAACTCAAGCCGAAGCTATCACAATGGTTGCCGCCCAGGTAATTGGAAATGATGTAGCCATAAATGTGGGAGGGGCCAATGGTCATTTCGAGCTGAATGTGTTTAAACCGATGATGATTTTTAACTTCCTCAATTCGGCAAGATTGATTGGTGATGCCTGTGTTTCCTTTAACGATAATTGTGCAGCAGGAATAGAACCCAATCCCCAAAGAATTAAAGATAACCTCTTCAATTCCTTAATGCTGGTCACATCCCTCAACACTAAAATTGGATACTACAAAGCGGCTGAGATCGCTAACAAGGCTCATGCTGATGGAACAACATTAAAGGAAGCGGCTCTCGAATTGGGATGTCTCACTTCTGATGAATTCGATGAATGGGTAGATCCAGGCAAGATGGTGGGAAAATAGGAAAGACATTATATAGGAAGTGCAAAGACCCGCGGGTTGTCGACTCTTGTGGGTCTTTTTTATGTTCCTACTTTTGTGACAATCACGAAACACATCCATGTAATAGACCCCAGTTTATTGTTTGTTAACAAAATCCGATCCCTGATCGCAGGGCAAAATTCAAGTCAGGGGACTTTCATCCATTCTTCATTTCGCCTTCCGAATAGTTATCGGAACCGAGAGACAGGTGATTGGTTCATAACATTGAAATTTATTCCGCGCTTCAGTGGCTCTGCGTGAAAATTTAGAACAGTGTCCGACCTTTCCCAAATCACCCTAAATTTTTCTCCAGAAAGCCTAACCTTTCTAAACCTCTGCCTGGGATTCATCATGTTCGGAGTGGCTCTTGATCTGCGGGTTGATGATTTTAAGAGAGTTTTTCTTGAGCCGAAGTCGGTTTTGGTAGGATTGGCCTCTCAACTATTATTGCTTCCCGCCATAACTTTCGTGCTAATTTTTTTATTGAAGCCTGCTGCTCCTTTGGCTTTGGGTTTGTTCCTCGTGGCAGCTTGTCCCGGTGGCAACACCTCTAACTTTGTGACCCTACTTGCAAAAGGAAATGCAGCCCTTTCAGTTTCGCTTACTGCTGTGGTAACATTGCTTGCCGTCTTTTTTACACCTTTCAATTTTAGTTTTTGGGCCAGTATGCTTCCAGAGACAAATGAATTGTTGCAAACCGTTTCTTTGAGTTTCCTGGATATGGTGAAGACAATCACACTCCTCATCATTGTTCCACTGTTTGTTGGAATGACGTTGACAAGCTTTCAACCCAAATTCACTTCCCGGATCATTCAACCTGTGAAGATTTTATCAATCGTCATCTTCATTGGTTTTATTCTGGTGGCTTGCATGAACAACCTCGATGCATTTCGCAACTTTTTCCATCTGGTGGTTGCTTTGGTGGTTCTTCACAATGCAATTGCATTTTTTGCAGGATGGTTGTTGGCAAGAATCTCCAAACTTGACTGGGCCACCCAAAAAGCCATTTCAATAGAAACCGGTATTCAAAACAGTGGTTTGGGGCTTATCCTGATTTTTAACTTTTTTGATGGGTTTGGAGCAATGGCACTGGTTGCAGCTTGTTGGGGTATCTGGCACCTCATTTCTGGTTTGATACTGGCATTTATTTGGTCGAAACGATGGTAAAAAATAAGGTGCTTCTTGTTGGTAAATGCTCCCTGCATTTTCTCACTACTTAGACCCAATCTAAATAATCACTGCATTGTCAAAATATTACAAGAGGATTAGGTTTTCTGAATTCGGTAATTATCTTTGCAGCGGCAATTTTGACAATAGTATGACACTATTCACTCTAACCGAATCTAAGCTCTAATGTGCCATAAAGATCTGCTGCGCGCGCTCTCCATTTTTACTCTCATATTCTCTTTTTCCCTATCGGCATTTGGTCAAGACAATGCTGATCTTGTAGCCAAGGGAAAGAAACTTTACAGAAGCAATTGTGCCGCTTGCCATCAGCTTGACGGCAAGTTAATCGGACCTCCTTTGGGTGGAATGGTGGCAAGATGGGCAGAAAATGGTGAATACGAAGGCGTAAGCGGAGAAGAATGGTTAATTCGGTGGATTAAGAATTGGAATGATCCGGTTGAAGCTGGTCATCCGTTGGCATTAGAACTGAAAGAGTACTCCCCCTCTGCAATGAACTTGTTTCCAGCATTGTCAGATGATGATATCAACGCCATTTTAGAGTACACTACTGCAGGTGAGGTTAAGACCGAAGAAGGGGAAGAAGTTGTTGGTGCAGATTGCCCAAGCATCGATGAAGTAGCAGCAATGGCTGAAGGCGAGGTTCCTTCCACGATGCCAATACTTGTGTTCGTACTCTTGGTTATCGTTGTGGTTCTTTGGAGGATGTCTGTTGTGTTGAATCGACTTGTTCTGAAAAAAAGAGGGGAACCAATTCCAATTCCTGTTCCAATTCACAAAAACAGAAAACTGATTACTACCATTGTATTGGTTGGGTGTGTGTACTTGGGCTATGTAACTGTTGATGGTGCAATTGACCTTGGCCGTCAACAAGGGTATATGCCCGATCAACCAATCGCCTTTTCTCACCGTTTGCATGCATGTGTTAATCAAATTGATTGTCAATACTGCCACTCAGGCGCACGTCAAGGAAAAACTTCGATGATTCCTTCGCCTAATGTTTGTATGAATTGCCACAAAGCAGTGACTGAAGGCTCAACAACAGGCACATCAGAAATTTCTAAAATTTACGATGCCATTGGATTCGATCCTCTTACCAGGCAATACATTGAAGACTACGAGCAAAAACCAATTGAATGGGTAAGGATACACAATCTGCCCGATCATGTTTACTTCAATCATCAGCAACATGTGGTTGCCGGAGAAATCGAATGCCAAACCTGCCATGGACCTGTTGAACAAATGGATGTGGTTTACCAGCATGCCCCTCTTTCCATGGGCTGGTGTGTAAACTGTCACCGCGATACTGAAGTAAAATTTGCCAAGAATGATTATTACGATAGCTATACAAAATTGCACGAGAAACTGAAGTCTGGAGAAATGTCGAAAGTGACAGTCGAAGACATCGGAGGGGCTGATTGTCAAAAGTGCCATTATTAGACAGGCTTTTGTAAGACGTATTCAGGCAAAGGCAATTATTGTTGATACCGAAATTGAACATGAAACAAAAAAAATACTGGAAAGGCGTTGAAGAACTCAGTGGTGACCAGTCCTTCGTAGCGAATCAACAAAACGAATTTTCGGAGGAACTCCCAATTGCCGAGTTAGGTGGTGAGAAGCTTGCGAATTCGAATGCTGGCAGGCGCGATTTCCTGAAAATGCTGGGCTTTAGTGTCACTGCTGCAGCCGCTGCGGCAAGTTGTGAAATGCCCCTGCGAAAAGCCATTCCTTATGTTGTAAAACCTGAAGAGGTGCAACCCGGTGTGGCCAATTACTATGCCTCGGCCTATTATAATGGTGGCGACTATTGCGGTCTGCTGGTAAAAACTATGGAAGGCCGTCCTATCAAAATTGAAGGAAACGATTTATGTCCTATTACCCAAGGGGGAACAAGTGCCCGTGTTCAGGCTTCGGTTCTTGATCTATATGATGTAAGTCGTGCAAAAGGACCTCACAAAGGCGAAGAATATGTTGGGTGGGAAAAGGCTGATGCGGCAATAAAAAAGCAATTAGAAGCCATTGCCGCCACCGGTGGGCAGATAAGAATTCTGTCGAACACCATTATTTCCCCAAGTACCCATAAGACCATTGCCACATTTGTAGAAAAATACCCAACGACCAAACATGTAAGTTATGATGGTATGTCTTCAAGCGGTTTGCTGGAAGCTTCGTTGGAGATTGGGGGAGAAGCAGTTATACCTGATTACAAATTCGGTGATGCAGAAGTGATTGCAAGTTTCGGGGCAGATTTTCTCGGAACCTGGATTTCGCCTGTTGAATACACAAAAGCATATTCAAAAAACCGAAAAGTAACTGCCGACAACCCTACGATGTCCCGTCATTATCAGGTAGAAGATCACCTCTCGGTGACTGGCAGTAACGCGGATGTAAGAACTGTTGTAACCCCTTCACAAATGGGGGCAACAGTTGCCAGATTACACAACCTCATTGCCAAGAAAGCAGGGAGTTCAACCATCGGTGGAGTTCCTGCAATTGAAACTGCAGATGAAGCTTTGAAAGCATGCGCGGATGATTTGTGGGAAGCAAAAGGAAAATCGCTGGTTGTATGTGGGTTGAATGATAAAAATGTGCAATTGTTGGTTTATAAGATCAACGATATGCTCGGAAACATAAACAGAACCGTAGCTTTTGAAAACTATTCAATGCAACGGCAGGGGGTCGATTCAGATTTAGCCGATTTGGTTAACGAGGTAAACTCAGGGCAGGTTAAAGCGTTGATCGTTTACAATTGTAACCCTGTTTATAACCTCGCGGAAGGTAAAGCATTCGGAGAAGCATTATCAAAGGTGACACTCTCAATTTCGTTCAACGACCGGATAGATGAAACCACATCACTTTGCCAATATTCATTGCCCGATTGCCACTACCTGGAATCGTGGAATGATGTGGAACCCAAGAAAGACATAATTGCCCTGGCACAGCCAACAATCAATACCATTTTCGAAAACAGGCAGGCACAAACCAGTTTGTTAACCTGGGCTGGTGCTGACACCACAGATTATTACCAATTCATAATGAAGAATTGGAATGATGAATATTTTGGTTCTAGCGGCTTTGGTTCGTTCCAGGAGTTTTGGGATCAAAGCGCGCATGATGGTTTGAAGAGTTCTTCCAATGCTTTGCCTAACGGGAACGACACCAGTGCAATTGCAAGATTTGCAGAAGCGATGGGCAATGCGATAGGAAATGCAATGATATCTGCACAGTTCAATCACATAGATATAAATGCGGTGGGCAGTGCCATTGTTTCAGCTTCAAAATCTGGTGGCGAATTGGAGGTTGTTTTCTATGAGAAAGTTGGTTTGGGTGATGGCAGCTTTGCCAATAACCCCTGGCTGCAAGAAATGCCCGATCCGGTAAGTAAAGTAACTTGGGAAAATTACATTATGGCTTCCCGCGAATTTGTTGAGGAGAATGGACTGAATTACGATCCTGAAAGAAAGGAAGCAGCTGTAGTAGATTTGACAGTAAACGGCAACACCGTTGCATTGCCGGTTGTTCCTATGGCTGGGTTGCTTAAAAACACAATTGCCGTAGCTGTTGGATATGGAAGAACTCACGCGGGCCGTGCCGGCAATAACGTTGGCCAAAACGTTTTTCCATTGATTGGTAATGATAGAAACTATTCGGCCACTGCCACCATTAGCGAAGCCAAAATCACCAACTACCGTATTGCCCAGACACAAACACATCACAGTGTAACCGATGATTTGGGCACTACCAGGCCATTGGTAAAAGAAACCACTCTGGCTTCATACATTCAAGACAAACATGCTGGGAATAAGGATAGGGAGTTTGTGTTAGAACATCTTACCACTATTTATCCCGATGTACACAACTACGAGGGTCGAGGTCACCATTGGGGCTTAACGGTCGATCTAAACTCTTGTACTGGCTGTGGCGCTTGCAGCGTGGCTTGTCAGGCAGAAAACAACGTGCCGGTTGTTGGAAAAGAGGAAGTTTATCGTGTCCATGAAATGAGTTGGATGCGAATAGATCGTTATTTCAGCGGTGATGAAAGCAATCCCTCTGTGATCTTCCAACCTTTGATGTGCCAGCATTGTGATAATGCACCTTGTGAAAACGTTTGTCCGGTTGCTGCAACTAACCACAGTTCCGAGGGAATCAATCAAATGGCCTACAATCGTTGTGTTGGTACCCGGTATTGCGCAAACAACTGTCCTTACAAAGTAAGGCGTTTCAACTGGTATGATTATGCCAGTACAGATAGTTTTGAAAAAGGTACCATTTTCGACAATGAGACACACCCTTTTACCGGTAAGCCTTATGGCGTGGATGGAATGTTGGAGGATTTGACCAGAATGGTATTAAATCCTGATGTAACTGTCAGGTGCCGTGGTGTGATGGAGAAATGTTCATTCTGTGTTCACAAAATTCAAGCTGGTAAATTGGTCGCCAAAACCGAAGGAAGACCCTTAAAAGATGGTGACGTGAAAGTGGCTTGCCAAGCTGCCTGTCCAGCCAATGCCATTGCTTTCGGAGACACAAACGACAAGAATAGCGAGGTATATAGTTGGATGGAGAAGAACGAAAGGGCTTTCAAAGTAATTGAAGAAATACATACCCTGCCTTCGGTAGCATATCTCACCAAAGTGAGAAATGTTGATGAAAAACAACAAGCATAAATAACTGTTAGGAATTAAACGCGAAACAATTTCAATTAGATGAGCGCATATGAATCACCCATTAGGGAACCGCTGATTAGGGGTGACAAAGATTATCACCAGATCACGGAAGACATTTGTCGATCAACAGAGGGTGCACCACCACCTCTTTGGTTTTTAGCGATCAGTGTTTCCGCAACATTTGCAGCCATTGGCACTTTTGCTCTTATTTGGACTACATGGCAGGGCATCGGTACTTGGGGATTGAACCGCACAGTTGGATGGGCTTGGGATATAACTAATTTCGTTTGGTGGATTGGAATTGGGCATGCCGGAACGTTGATATCAGCAGTCCTTCTGCTGTTCAGACAAAAATGGAGAACCGGAGTAAACCGGGCCGCAGAAGCGATGACCATATTTGCGGTTTTATGTGCAGCAATTTTTCCAGGCATACACATGGGTAGGCCCTGGTTGGGGTTTTTCGTTTTCCCTTACCCAAATTCAAGAGGTCCTTTGTGGGATAACTTTAACTCCCCACTGTTTTGGGATGTTTGCGCAATTTCAACCTATTTCACAGTTTCATTGTTATTCTGGTATTCCGGCTTACTTCCTGATTTGGGCTCTATTCGCGACCGTGCAAAATCCAAAATCAGGAAAACCATTTATAATGGGTTGAGTTTTGGATGGCAAGGCTCTGCAAAACATTGGCAACGTATAGAGGCTTTAGCTTTGATTCTGGCAGGCTTAGCCACACCTTTGGTCCTTTCTGTGCATAGTATTGTAAGTTTTGACTTTGCTACATCCGTAATACCAGGTTGGCACACCACCATTTTTCCACCCTATTTTGTAGCAGGGGCTATCTTTTCCGGATTTGCCATGGTGTTAACGCTTATGATAATAACCAGGAAGGTATTGAGGTTGGAAGATTACATCACGGTAGCTCACATTGAATCTATGAATAAGATCATTGTGTTGACCGGTTCAATTGTGGGTGTGGCCTACCTGACCGAATTATTTGTCGCATGGTATTCAGCCAATCCTTATGAGCAATATGCTTTTTATAATAGATCCTTAGGGCCTTATTGGTGGGCTTATGCCAGCATGATGACCTGTAATGTGATTTCACCACAGTTTTTCTGGATTAAGAAACTCAGGAGAAGTGTTACGTTCACTTTCATCCTTTCTATTTTCATCAATATCGGAATGTGGTTTGAACGATTCGTGATTATTGTTACATCACTACACAGAGACTTCCTGGTTTCAAGTTGGACCTATTTCAGACCTTCAGTTGTTGACATTGCAATATTTGTTGGAACCCTTGGAATCTTCTTTACCTTGTTTCTCATTTTTGCACGAACATTCCCTGTGGTTGCAATAGCTGAGGTTAAGGCAATATTTAAATCTTCCAGTGAAAATGCCAAGAAGCGGCAAGCAATAGAAGTTGAAAGTCACAGTCAATCTCATCAAAGTACGCACGATCCTGCAAACGCATAAGAAATGAGTGATAAAAAATACATAGTCGGATTATACGATGACGAGGAAACGCTGATGGCAGCTGTTCCAAAAGTCAGAAGCGAAGGCTTGAAGATTTTTGAGTGCTTTACTCCATTTCCTGTTCACGGACTAGACGAGGTGATGGGCTTGCCCGAATCCCGTTTACACTCATTCGGATTTGGAGTTGGCTTGTGTGGTGCCATTGCTGCTTTGGCATTCATGGGCTGGATAAATGTAGTGGATTACCCACTTAATGTGGGGGGGAAACCATTTTTCCCATTGCCTTCTTATGTGCCAATTGTGTTTGAGGCAACTGTTCTAACTAGTTCAGTTTCGATGGTCATAGCATTTTTATGGAGATGTGGGCTCTATCCGGGTGCGGCAAACAAAATTTATGACGAAAGAACCACCGATGATCATTTTGCGATGGTATTTGAAGTAAATCGAAAGGGGTCGGATGAGGCTATTCAAAAAATTCAGAACACGCTACAACAAACTGGTGTGGTGGAAATAACAACCAAAGATTTCGATAAGGAAGATTAAGCCATCTTTCACAGAAATGAATTCAATATAAATGCACCGATGAAGCGCAACATCAAAATCGTAACAACTGCTTTAGTGGCTCTTTTCTTTGCAACATCATGCACAGACGATCCAAAATCCACAGGCCGGGTTTTTATGCCCGACATGTATTATTCACCTGCTGGTGAAACCTATGGCCAGAACAATGCTTTCCAGAATGGTATGAATGCCCAACTTCCCGTTGAAGGAACCATTCCCAGGGGATTTAAACCTTATTCTATCCCAAATACACAAGAGGGTTATACAAGGGCTGGGTTTGAAGTTAAAATGCATCCGGCACTGAAAACCCCAGAGTCAATTAAAGTTGGAAAGCGCTTATTCACTACCTATTGTGTGGTTTGCCATGATGAAAAGGGAACTGGGAATGGACCGATTGTGGCAAGTGGAAAATATCCGGCACCGCCACCTGATTTTGCCACCAGGCTAAAAGAAATAACAGAAGGAACCATGTTCCATTCCATTACTTATGGAAAGGGCATGATGGGTTCACATGCGTCACAGTTGAGTGCTGATGAAAGGTGGCAAATTATTTACTATTTGCAAAAGATGGTAAAAGTTGGAGATTTTGCACAAGGAGAAAAACCAGAGGCAACCGAAGAAGCTTCAGGGGAAGATGAAGCCATTGAGGAAACTCCGACCGAAGGATAAAATAAAAACAGAATAAAAAATCAGACGATAAGATGTCAGGTACATTCACATTTTCAGGTAAGTTAAAAACGATAAGCCTGGTTTGCTTTGTGGTGGGCTTACTGGCCACCATAGCCGGGTTCATTACGGCACCAGATCGTGTGTGGACCAACTTACTTCAAAACACTTATTTCTTCATGGGAATCAGTTTGATTTCCGTGTTTTTTATTGCCATAAACAGCGTAGGATACGGTGGATGGTTTGTAGCTGTAAAACGCGTAGCAGAAGGAATCAGCCACTTTTTACCAATTGCGGGCATCTTCATCGCAATCATTGCCATTGGTGCGTTTGCACACATGCATCACTTGTATCACTGGGCTGTACCTGGGATTGGAGATCCGGGAAGTGAAAACTTCGATGCCATAATTGCTCAAAAACTCCCATATTTCTCGGCACCTTTTTATTTAGGAAGGGTACTTGGTTTTGTGGTTTTATGGATTGTTTTGGCAGGAATTTTAAGAAAACTGTCTCAAAAACAAGATGAAGATGGAGACATTCGCCACTACAACAAGTCAAAAATGTTCAGTGCAATTTTCCTTTTGGTTTTTGGCGTTTCATCTTCAACCATGTCTTGGGATTTGATCATGTCGATAGACACACATTGGTACAGCACACTTTTCGGCTGGTATAACTTTGCCAGCTATTTTGTAAGTGGAATAGCTATGATGCTGTTGTTCACTATTTTTCTACAGCACAAAGGATTGTTACCGGGTGTCAATGACAGCCACATTCACGACTTGGGAAAATTCATGTTTGCATTTAGTGTGTTCTGGACGTATCTGTGGTTTTCACAGTATATGTTGCAGTGGTATGCCAATATTCCCGAAGAGACCCTGTATTTCCAACAGCGATTGGAAAATGTGACATTTCTCTTCTTTCTGAATGTAGCTGTAAATTTCTTCTTTCCCTTCTTTGTGTTAATGACAAGAAAAGCAAAAAGGAACAAGGAGGTGATAATTCTTGTATCATGCGCTGTTCTGTGCGGGCATTGGCTTGATTTCTGGCTCATGATTGCACCGGGAACTCAACATGGACATCCTCATTTCGGACTATTGGAAATAACGATGCCATTCATGTTTATTGGAGCGTTTATGTTCGTGGTTTTCAGTGCACTTGCAAAAATGAAATCGTTGCAGCCTGAGAAGCATCCATTTTATAAAGAAACATTACAACACCATATTTAGAAAATCAAAGATGCGCGCCATTCTTGGAACACTAAAAATTGTGATGGATTCAGGCGTTTTGCTGTGCTTAAGCTTGACGATTTCTGGCAGATAATTTCTCCGGAAAACCGATAAGAACCTCAGCATTTGGGCGTGATGGAAATAACCATGGTGTGAATGTCTCTTGTAGTAATTATATTTGCGCCATTGTCTCCATCCTGGAGATGAAACCTTTGCAAGCATAAACCAACCATTTCGTAAACAAACCGAATACCTCCACGTCTAAAATAGATCGATCATGTTTGCTATTCTTGGGACCATAGTAATTATACTGGTTTTAGTAGTTATGATCCAGATTTCGCGAACAAGCGAGATGGTCTCCGAGTTAAAGGGCGACCTGGACTCTTATGAAGAGTCTGGTAAGATTACAGGTCTGGGCATGTTGCTTTTTTTGATTTTCGGATTGATAGGAGTGGTTTATTGTGTGTTCGCTTATGGACCTATGTTGCTGCCCGAAGCCTCATCTGTACACGGTGTGGCAACAGATAATCTGTTTTGGACAACTGCAAGTATTACCGGAATAGTCTTTGTCATTACCAACATAATGGTGTTTTGGTTTGCTTTCAGATATTCTGAAAAGAAAGGTCAGAAAGCGCTTTATTATCCAGACAATCACAAATTAGAGTTGATTTGGACTGTCGTACCTTCTATAGTTTTAACCATTTTGGTGATTATGGGATTAACACGGTGGAACGAAATTTTCAGCCCTGCTCCCGAAGATGCTTTGCTCATTGAGATTAATGGAAAACAGTTCCAATGGATTCCACGCTATCCTGGAGTAGATGGGGAGCTAGGACCTAGAGATATTTCAAATGTAAGTCCTGAAAATGAATTTGGAATTGACTGGACTGACCAATCGAGCCAGGATGATTTATTCCCAAGTGAAATCCATATAGTTGTCGATCGCCCTGTTGATTTTTCCATTCGGGCTCAAGACGTATTACACTCGTTTTACCTGCCTCACTTCCGTGTGAAAATGGATGCGGTTCCTGGTATTCCTACCAGGTTTTGGTTTACCCCAACCAAGACCTCGGCAGAAATGAAAGAGATTACCGGGAATCCGGAGTTTGTTTATGAATTGGCTTGTGCGGAGTTATGTGGAAAGGCGCATTCCAATATGCGTTTGGAGGTTATTGTTGAAACTCAGGAGGAATATGACGAGTGGTTGACGACTCTGAAGCCGTTGTACGAGTCGATAAAAGCAAGCCTACCAGAGGAGGCAGTTACAGACGAAACTTCTTTAGCAGAAAATTCAATAGAAGTGACTGAGGAATCAGCCACCAACTAAAAGTTAAAATTATGTCTCACGAAGAAGCGCACGCGATGGAAGACAATGGTAACGGGAATGGAAACCAAAACGGGGATCACGGAAGTCATCACGATGATCATGGCGACCACGGACATCATGAGTTGAATTTTATTCAGAAATATATCTTCAGCCTGGATCATAAAACGATTTCCAAGCAGTTTTTAATTACGGGTATTTTTTGGGGCTTGATTGGCGGCTTCATGTCAGTGTTGTTTCGTCTTCAGATCGGTTGGCCCGATGAGACCTTTCCTTTTATGGAGTGGTTGTTGGGAAGTTGGGCTGAAGGAGGAAAACTCAATCCTGATTTCTACTATGCCCTGGTTACTCTGCATGGTACAATTCTCGTATTTTTCGTTCTTACTGCCGGTTTAAGTGGAACTTTCAGCAACCTGCTTATTCCATTGCAAATTGGTGCCCGAGATATGGCATCGCCCTTGCTAAATTGCTTGTCGTACTGGTTTTTCTTCTTGGCAGGCTTGGTTTTATTCGTTTCACTTTTCGTGACCAATGGACCTGCAAATGGTGGATGGACCGTTTATCCTCCGTTAAGCGACATACGTGATGTTTCGATTTTAAGCGGTTCTACCCTCGGAATGGATTTATGGTTAATCAGTATGGCGACTTTTATTATATCTATACTATTAGCCGGGATCAACTATATAACTACTGTATTGAATATGCGTACGAAGGGAATGAGCATGTTCAGAATGCCCCTTACGATCTGGGCATTTTTTCTGACAGCGGTAATTGGCCTCCTATCGTTTCCCGTGTTGTTTTCGGGTGCGGTACTCATGATTTTCGACAGGACTTTGCATACAAGTTTTTTCCTTAGCGACATTGTTGTGAATGGTCAACATCTGGATTGGACTTCAGGAGGAAGTCCAATATTGTTCCAACATCTGTTCTGGTTCCTGGGTCACCCCGAGGTCTATATTATCATACTTCCTGCAATGGGTCTGGTTTCTGAAACCATTGCGGTGAATGCACGAAAACCTATCTTTGGGTATCGAGCCATGGTTTACTCTATGCTGGCGATTGGAGGGCTATCCTTCATAGTATGGGCGCACCATATGTTCGTGACTGGATTGAATCCATTTGTAGCATCAATTTTCGTTGTGTTTACGTTAATCATTGCAGTACCTTCAGCCGTGAAAGTGTTCAACTGGATTACTACTCTGTGGAAAGGAAATCTGCGGTTGACTCCGGGAATGTTGTTTGCGATCGGTTTTGTGAGTTTGTTCATTACAGGTGGTTTAACTGGTATTTTCCTGGGTAACTCGGCCATCGATATTCAATTACACGATACTCTATTCGTTGTAGCACACTTCCACATTGTGATGGGAATGGCCGCCATGTTCGGGATGTTTGCCGGAATTTACCATTGGTATCCCAAAATGTTTGGCCGATACATGAATAACACCCTGGGGTACATTCATTTTTTCATCACTATGGTGGGGAGCTACGGAATCTTCTTCCCCATGCACTTCATGATGGCCCTGCCTAGAAGATATCCAACGCATGGGAACTTTCAAACCTTTCAGGGGTTTGAAGATATGAATGCAATGATGAGTGTGATTTCGATTATAGTCTTCATCACCCAACTATTGTTTGTATTCAATTTCTTCTTTAGCATTTGGAAAGGAAGAAGACAAACCTCTTTGAATCCATGGGGAGCCACTACACTTGAATGGACTACTCCAATTGATGCAGGTCACGGAAACTGGCCCGGTGAGGTTCCAACAGTTTACCGTTGGGCTTACGATTACGGAAGAGATGGACGTGAATTCATCCCTCAAACGGAACCTGAGGAAGGTCAGGAAATTTCAACACCAGAACCGATTATAGAAGCACAAAGTAACACTGGGAGTTAATGCTGCTTGAAAGAACATATGACCAAACATCCCTGGGTTTGATAGCAGCCAAAGCACGTGATTACGCACAGTTATCGAAGTTGCGTTTATCATCGATGGTTGTTTTTTCAGCAACCATGGGTGCGTTATTGGCTGCTCATGGATCCATTAACTTGGTGCACATTTCTTTGTTGATGTTAGGTGGGTTGCTGGTAACTGCGTCCTCAAATGCGCTTAACCAGGTAATCGAACGCGACTTCGATAAGTTGATGTCTCGTACGGCTGCACGACCGCTTCCGCAAAAAAGAATGTCGGTGGTAGAAGCTTTATTGTTCGCTGGGTTGTGCGGGGTAGGCGGTATTATAATTCTCTGGTACTTCTTTAACCCCGTTGCAGGAATGTTGGGAGCCATTGCGCTACTTTCTTATTCCTTTATCTATACACCACTCAAAAGAATTTCACCCATTGCTGTATTGGTGGGTGCCATACCGGGTGCCATACCTCCAATGATCGGATGGGTAAGCGTGTCTGGCACTATTTCAATTGAAGCATTTACCCTTTTCAGCATTCAGTTTCTGTGGCAGTTTCCCCACTTCTGGGCCATAGCCTGGGTGGCGCACGATGACTACATGAAAGCGGGATTCAAATTGTTGCCTTCCAACCATGGAAAGAACAGGTTTTCTGCCCTTCAGAACATTATCTACATAGCCATTTTAATTCCAGTAAGCCTAATTCCATTTGTGATGGGTTGGGCTGGAGCAATTTCAGCATTTGTTGCTGTGATATGTGGTGGAGTCTTCCTGGTACAAGCCATTCAACTTTATATCAAATTGAACGATGATTACGCACGTAAGTTGATGTTTGGTTCATTCGTTTATCTTCCAGTTGTATTTCTTTCATTGGTTCTTGACAAAATTTAATCTGAATGGATGCAGCTTTGAACACAGGAAACTACAATACGAAAACGGGCAATTTTGGAATCGAACCCAAAATGTTTGCACTTCTGCTTGGCATCGCTTCTGTGATAATGATGTTTGCCGGTTTAACAAGTGCTTACTTGGTAAAACGAGCTAATGTCGATACCTGGATACATTTTAATCTTCCAAAAGAGTTTCTTGTTAGCTGCGGAATCATTTTGCTAAGCAGCGTGACTTTACATGGAGCATGGGTATTTTATCGAAAACAAAATAGAACAGGATATGCAGTTATGTTGGGAACAACCTTGCTGCTCGGAATTGGTTTCTTAATCAGTCAATTTGCCGGATGGAGCGCTTTGCAAAGCATTGGAATCGATTGGGTGGGCAACCCTTCCGGTGGATTTGTTTATGCCATTTCATGGTTTCATGCCGCACACATTATTGGCGGGTTGGTCATTTTGTTGATCAGCTTCGTAATGGCGATAAAAAGAATGGACGATCCTATCGGTGATTTGCGATCTACTATAAACCCTGAAGGAAAACTAAAAGTAAAAATGATGTGCGTTTATTGGCACTTCGTTGATCTGTTGTGGATTTATCTTTTCTTATTCCTTTACTTCAATCATCAATAAGCGATAAATAATTTAACATAATGTCAAGCGAAGCAGCAACAATTCAACACCAGGAAGAGGATCTTTGGGGCGGTGGCGTTTCTCCCTTCAAGGTGAGCTACGGAAAGCTGATGATGTGGTATTTCCTCCTTTCTGATGCGTTCACATTCTCCGGATTCCTTATCGCGTATGGCGCAACACGAGCTTCGTACGAAACCTGGCCTGCACCTACAGATGTGTTTTCTGCGTTTCCGGGGCTTGGTCATACCTACCTTCCATTGATGTTTGTGAGTTTGATGACTTTTATTCTCATCATGAGTTCGGTTACCATGGTACGGGCGGTTCAGGAAGGAGCCCAAATGAACAAGAAAGGTGTGGTGTATTGGATGCTCTGGACGATTGCAGGTGGCTTGGCATTTCTCGGTTGCCAGGCGTGGGAGTGGACACACCTTTTAACGGATGAGGAGACCCACACAGTTGGAACACCATGGATAGACTTGGCCATGTACACCAGTCATACATCCCATGAAGTAGTAACCACAACAAAGCAATTCAGCGATCTCTTTTTCACCATTACCGGATTTCATGGATTGCACGTAACATCAGGGGTGTTAATCAACATTATCATACTGATTCAAACCTTGCGAGGGGTATATGAAAGGAGAGGACATTATGAAATGGTGGAAAAGGTCGGACTATACTGGCACTTTGTGGATTTGGTCTGGGTGTTCGTATTCCTTTGCTTCTACTTGTTATAATTAAACTGAAATATACTGTCGTATGTCTGGAACACAATCACAGGAAGAATATAAGCACCACGTAAGTGCAGTTTGGAAAACTACTATCCTTTTGGCCATAATTACAATTGTTGAAGTTGCTGGCGCCTTGGTGTATCCCGATTCTTGGCCAGGGGGCGTTCTGAGTCTCTTTTTCATTGTTATGAGTTTGTTAAAGGCCTTCTACATTGTTGGCGTATTCATGCACATGAAGTACGAAAAACACGCACTGGTTCTTACGGTTACCACCCCATGCTTGTTTTTAATTTGGGCTGTTATCGCATTTCTGTGGGAGGGAACCTCGTGGCTGCAAATGGTGCAGTCTGTTCAATAATTTTATTTCGCCATGACCACCAAAGCCGAAGTAACCAGGATCGTTGTGTTTGCTTTGGCCTTTGTGCTTCCTGTAACTTTCTATTTGGGTTATCGGGCACTTGACAACAGTGAACCGATTAGAATGCCTCTATACCATGGCCCCAAAAAAGTGGTCACCGTTGAAACTAAAGATGGCCCAAAAGAAGAAACTATACACCATACCATTCCAGAATTTGAATTTGATGGGCACTTGGGAAGAAAGGTGACTTCTGAAGACTTTGATGGAAGCTATTACGTGGCCGACTTCTTTTTTACAACCTGTCCGGGTATTTGTCCCGAAATGACCAGCCAACTAACCCGTGTTCAGAAGGAATTTGAAGAGTTCGATAACGTAAAGATTCTTTCTCATACGGTTGACCCTGAACAAGATTCCGTTCAAACCTTAGCAGATTATGCCGTGTTGTATGGAGCAATTGACCACAAATGGTATTTGGTGACAGGAAAAAAAGAAGAGCTTTATCATCAAGCCAGGAAAGGCTATTTTGTTACTGCCGATGAAGGTGATGGCGGCCCCGAAGATTTCATACACAGTGAAAAATTCATGCTAATTGATACAGAAGGCCACATTCGCGGTTACTATAATGGAACCGACACTCTGGAAGTGAATAAACTGATGCAGGATCTGCACATCATGATCATGTACGAGCGAAAACGATTACAAAAAGTTACGTTCGGTTGATGGGTGACAAGAAAGCTTCGTTGATCATCATTTTTATTTCAGTTCTGATTCCTGCTCTTGTGGCTTTTTTGTTTTTAAAATCGGGTGTTCCCACGCAGGTTAATTTTGACCTCGCGATTTTTCCAAAATTCCATGCAATACTCAATAGCTGTACTGCCGGCTTGTTGTTGCTTGGATTTTATTACATCAAAAAAGGGGAGTTTGGCAGCCACAAATTCTGCATGTTCGCTGCCTTCTTGGTCTCAGCGGTTTTTCTGATCTCGTATGTAACCTATCATTCTCTTGGCGAATCGGTTAAGTTTGGAGGAGAAGGCCTTTTGAGGTATTTGTACTTTTTTATACTCATAACACACATCGTGTTGGCAGCGGTACAAACCCCTTTTATACTTTTCACTCTTTATAACGCGCTTTCAAACCAATTGCAGAAACATAAGCGCATAGCAAGATGGACGCTTCCAATCTGGTTATATGTTTCGGTTACAGGTGTTTTGGTTTATTTCATGTTGAAGCCCTACTATTGACTTCCCACAGACAGCAATTGACCCTCAAAGATTAATTTTGCAGCAATGAAATTGAAATCCTGCTTTTCAGCAATCCTGCTTATTGGTTTATTGTTTGTTTCAGAAGCCGCCTCCGCTCAGTGTCCCATGTGCAGAGCATCTGCATCCACATCTCTTGAAGCAGGATCAAATAATATGCGCGGCATAAATCGCGGAATACTATACCTCTTTTTTGCTCCTTACTTTCTCGTTGGCTCCCTGGGATATATTTGGTGGAGAAGTGAAAAAGCCAAGAAGCAGGCAGCGGCAATTCAGGATTAGTTTCCTGAACTTCCTTCCACATCCGCCCAGTTACCATCTTCACGGATCAGTTCAATCAATTCGTCTACGGCTTTGGCGGAAGGGACAGCTTTTTTTACCACTTCTTTGCCTCGGTATAATGTGATTTTATCAGGACCACTGCCTACATAACCGTAATCCGCATCGGCCATTTCACCCGGGCCATTCACAATGCAACCCATTATGCCAATTTTTACGCCCTTCAAATGATTGGTTCTTGAACGGATCATGGCTGTGGTTTCCTGTAAATCGAACAAGGTTCGGCCGCAAGATGGGCAAGCGATGTATTCTGTTTTTGAAATTCTTACTCGCGCAGCTTGTAAGCTTCCGAATTGAATGCTGTTTATTTCCGCTGGTTTTAGTTGGGGTGCAGCAAGCCATACTCCATCTCCAAAGCCATCTACCATGAGACCGCAAAAATCTATGGAAGCATACAACCGGGTGTCATCGAGGTTGGTGATTGGAAATGATCTCTTGAAAATGACCGGGTTTTGAATGCCGTTATTTTTCAACCCAATACATACTCTTCGCATTTCCGCCATGGCATGTAGGTTTTCGGAAGTCAGGACCAGCACAACGGAGCTGTCAGTCTTCAAGACTTCCATCACATAACCATCATCTATCGAAACCAGGTTTACCTCAACTAGGTTGAGGATGTCTGATTTCTCATCGGCTTCGAGGTATTCAGCTAAGGTGTAAAATGGCAGGCTGACTTTGGTGGATTCCTGCTTCCACGATTTGTAATTCCTCACTTTTTTGATGGAACCCGGAAGGTCGAAGTCGATGTCTCCATCGCCCAGGTAGCAAAAGTCGGGAGCCATGTCTCCAAGTTTCCATTTATCCAGCGCAGGTAAATAATGATACTGAATGGCTTTCAATTGTTCCCATGAAGAAATGGTCAGGTGACTCAAATCTGCAACTACAACAGGAACCTGTTCTCCACCAACAATATCCACCGGGTTTGTTTTTCTGCGTTGATAATCCAACGGATTGTGGGTGCAGATTTCCAAAGGCTTGATGGGATTATGATTCGCCCGGTTAGAATAATGTTTGAGCAAGTCGCGGCAGACAGGAATTTCCGCTTCGGGCTCTTCAGTCAGGGAAACACGAATGGTATCCCCAATGCCATCTTCGAGCAATGTTCCAATTCCAGCAGCCGATTTAATACGCGCGTCCTCTCCATCACCTGCTTCCGTAACTCCAAGATGAATCGGGTAATCGCGACCAGTTTCCATCATTTTCATCACCAACATACGGTAAGCCTGCACCATCACTTGCACATTGCTGGCTTTCATGGAAAGTACGATGTCGTAGTAATTCAGGGACTCGCAAATCCGTAGAAATTCAAAGGCTGATTCCACCATGCCCAGCGGAGTATCGCCATATCGACTCATGATCCGGTCGGAAAGAGAACCGTGGTTGGTGCCGATGCGCATAGCCGTTCCATATTCCTTGCAAATATTCACCAGCGGAGTAAACTTGTTTCTAATACGTTCCAACTCGGCTTCATACCCGGTATCAGAATAATCGATTTCCTCGAACTTCTTTTTATCGGCATAGTTGCCTGGATTTACCCGCACTTTTTCTACGATCCTTGCAGCCAGTTCAGCAGCATTGGGTGTAAAGTGTATGTCGGCCACAAGAGGTGTTTCATAACCTCGGGCGCCCAGTTCCTTTTTGATGTTTTCAAGGTTTCGAGCCTCGTTCATGCTTGGAGCGGTGATGCGCACGTATTCGCATCCAGCCTCTATCATACGAATGGATTGCTCAACCGTGCCAATCGTATCCATTGTATTGGTTGTAGTCATGGATTGAACGCGAATAGGATTGTTGCCCCCTAGCGGAACGCCTCCAATGTTTACCTCGCGGGTTTCCCAACGTTTATAGCTGGTGAGGCTGTGACAATACGGTTTTATATCTGTTGGAATTTCCATTGATGCAAAAGTAACTTGAAACGGATTGGAATTAAGAATGTGGTGCCTGGATCATCGGGCCGAAATGGTGTTATAAATCACCCAACATGGGGCGAAGTACGATTTCCTCAACCACTGTTCTGTCCGATAATTGCCAAATTCCCCAAACTGAATCAGCAATGTCTTCCGGTTTCATGAAACGTTTTGCGGGAAGATCAACCCCATCCCATGAGGGAGTTTTTACTGCCCCCGGCAAAATTGATGTTACGCGAATGCCATGTGGTTTCATTTCCTCTCGCAACGATTTCGAAAAACCTACCAAGGCATGTTTGGCAATGCTGTAAGAACCTCCATGTTCATAAGCCATGAAGCTGGCCACTGAACACATGTTGAAGATGTGACCGGCTTTTTGTTTCATCATGTTGGGCAACAAAGCCCGAGTCATGTGGTACGCGCTGTGCAGGTTGACCTTCATCAATTCTTCCAATTGTCCGTCTGGTTCTGCATAGATTTGCCCAGGCAGGAATAAACCAGCATTGTTCACCAACACATCCACCTTCTTCCATTCACGGTTGATTTTCGAAGCAAAGGCCTGAACCTGCACTTTTTCGGACATGTCACAGCTTTCGGCAATTATTTTGGCTTTAGGGTTTAGTGCCGCCAGGTCGTTGCCGAGTTTGTCCACATCCTTTTTGGTTCTGGCACAAACGGCCAGGTCAAACCCTTCTCGGGCGAATCTTTCAGCAATAGCTCGACCAATTCCTTTTGTTGCTCCTGTAATTACAATGTTCATTTTCTATTCGTATTTATAGCCGCCACCATCATCGTCTTCAAGGTCAACTCCGAGTCCCAACACCAGGCGATTTACAAAGTTGAAATAAGACACCACCAGACTTGCATCCAAAATGGAACGGTCGTCAAATCCCACTTTTCTCAATTCCTCCACACGCTCATCACGCTTTTTAGCTCCAGGATCCGTGGTTAGCTGGTCAGCGAATTCGCAGAGTTTTTGGTCCGGAACCGAAAGGCCTGCCTCCAGATAATCGGTTCTCAATTGCTCCACTTTTGTCCAGTCTTTCCAATAATGATCAAGTGCTTTGCCGTGGTGAACAAAACAATATTTACAGTTGTTAGAAGCCGATACCACCGTAGCTATCATTTCTCGTTGGTAACGTTTCAACGGGGATTTTTTGAACATGATAGACATGTACAAATCCATATGGTGCAAGATGGTTTCAGGATTGAGGCTCTGAATTTTGTGAACATCAGCCAGTTTGCCTCTCGATTTTACCAGGCCATCATAGATTTCTTTGAGTTGACCTTCGGCTTCCTGGTGCGATATGGTTTTGATGTAGGCGATAGCAGATTAAAATTGAAGCGCAAAAATAGCGCAACAGAACGGTGTTCTAAGTTTCGAACTGTGCCAAAATTAAATCGCTGTAGGAGCAATCAATTAAATCTGTTGGTTTGGTGTTGAAAAGGTGGATGAAGCCCTGGCATTGTTCCAGTAGTTTTTCCCGACCGATGTTTCCTTTCATGTCAATGGCTTCAATTTCAACAAACGATCCCAGGTTATTCACTTGATCAGTCTGGAATTTGATGTTCTCGATAAAGTAGATTTCGCGTTGTTTATCCACCACTACTTTCACACCGAAAGCTTTGTTTAATAAAGCACGAAGTTTTGGGCTTTCATTAGGTTTATACAATTCAACATCCGATTGTTTAGGGCCTTCCTGGTTGGGGCGATTGTAGAAAATCAGGTTCGTTTCAATGTTGCCTTCACGCAATTTAAGCCTGCCGTTAGGACAGTTGAAGTAAGTGTCGATTTGGTGATCCTTTCCTACTTCCCGGGCATTTTTGTTTTTCAGAATTGACCTGATCTTTTCAGGGTCGTTGCAACGTGCTTTTATTTCTATAATGATGTGGCCCATTAAATATTGTTTGGCATTCTTCACGGACTTTGCGTGAAACAGAAACTTATTATTTCACGCAAAGTGCACAAAGGATGCGCAAAGAACACAAAGGATCGCATTAGTCTTTCGTTTTTGAAAACATGGAATCGTTGAATTCTCCAGACTTTCCTTTTGGTATTGAAAGGGATTCCCAATCCTGGTTTTTAATTATTACACCAAGCGATACAATTTGCCCCACATGGTAGGCGTAATGTGCCAGTTGGCGATTGATCGCATCTGGAACGGTGTGATCCTCATCACGGATTTTAATCAGCTTTTGAAAATCTTCAGCAGTTAATGGTTCTAAAGCTCCAAAAAGACAAGCCCACCCCTTTTCCCACAAACCCATCAATTCTTCCCTGGAAACGATGTCATCCACAAACTCTTCATCTCTTTGTCTCCACTCCTTTTCACCATCGCTGTTTAAAAAGTCTGTCCAACGGGAGAGCATATTGCCAACCATATGCTTGACGATGATCGCTATATTGTTCGATTCTGAAGCAGGTTTCCAGTGAATTTCTTCATCACTTAATCTTCCAAGTGTTTTATCGCCTAATGATTTGTAGTACCGAAATCGGCTGATGTATTTCTCTTTCAAGTTAAGAGTGAATTCAATGTTCCCATAGAATTGGTGCGTGTTGTTGGGTTTTGTCATGATTGGTATTGGTTTAACCGAACTTCAAAAATCACAATTAAAACGGTGTGGTAAGCGTTTTTGCACCAACTCCAAAACCACGATTCTGCCAAAATCATCTATTTTTGGCAACACCTGTAAGCCATGCGATTCTTCTATCATTTCGGAAAATATATCCTCATGTTGCGCAAGATGATTGCGCGCCCCGAGAAAGTCAGAATGTACTGGCGTGAGTGGTTTCGGCAGATGAACGATATTGGCATCGGTTCGCTTGGCATCATTACAGTGATCAGCGTTTTTATCGGGGCGGTTACTTGCATTCAATTTGCATACAACCTCGAAGATTCCTTTGTGCCCATGTATTATGTCGGTTTTGTGGTTCGCGATTCTATGATTCTTGAATTGGCCCCGACCATGTCGTGTTTGTTATTGGCAGGTAAAGTAGGCTCAAGCATGGCTACGGAATTAGGCACCATGCGGATTTCCGAACAAATTGATGCACTTGAGATTATGGGTATCAATACAACCGCGTATTTGGTTGGACCCAAGATTTTAGCTGCCTTGATCGTGGTACCCATGTTGATTTGCATCTCTGCTTTTTTAGGAATTTATGGCGGTCTCATTGCCGGAACATCTTCAGGATTGTTGAGCCAAACTGAATTTATTCAAGGGTTGCAAGATTCGTTTGTGCCTTTTAACGTACAGGTTATGCTGATAAAGGCCGCAACTTTTGCATTTATCATTACATCTGTTTCTTGCTTCCAGGGATTTTATGCTACGGGTGGTGCGCTTGAAATCGGGAAAGCTTCTACCCGTGCAGTTGTGTTTAGCAGTATTTTAATCATCATTTCTGATTACGTGATCGCCTGGATCGTGCTATGATCGAAATTCAGGAAATACGAAAATCATTTGGCCAGGAAGAAGTACTGAAAGGTATTTCGTCCACTTTCGAGGATGGCAAAACCAACCTCATCATCGGAAGAAGTGGTTCTGGGAAGACCGTTTTGATTAAATGCATGGTGGGATTATTTGAACCAACTTCCGGTTCCGTTCTTTATGATGGTCGCGATTTTTCGAGCATGAGCTTTAAGGAACGAAAGGCTATTCGCAGAGAAATCGGTATGCTGTTTCAAGGCAATGCGCTGTTCGATTCGCAGACAGTTGAAGAAAACGTTTTGTTTCCGCTCGATATGTTTACCACAATGACCAAAAAGGAAAAGATGGATCGGGTTAATTTTTGTCTCGATCGGGTACAGTTGGAAGGGGCTAACAAAAAATATCCTTCGGAAGTAAGTGGTGGTATGCAGAAGCGCGTGGGAATTGCCCGGGCGATCGTTTTGAATCCGAAATACCTTTTTTGCGATGAGCCCAATTCTGGCCTCGATCCGAAAACAGCCATAGTAATTGATGACTTGATTCGTGAGATTACCCAGGATCTCAACATCACCACCATTATGAATACACACGATATGAATTCTGTGATGGGTGTTGGCGATAAGGTTTTATTCCTTTTCCAGGGAGAAAAGGAATGGGAAGGAAGCAACCGCGAAATTCTTCAAACCGATAATGAAGAATTGAACAACTTTATCTTCGCCAGCAAGTTTTTGCAGGAGTTGAAGAATACTTCGTTTGAGTGAGGGGGTGATTGTTGGATGCTTGATGTTGGGTGCCGTTTCCGTTATTACTGGTAGCTACAAAACACACTTCACTTAACCACCTTTTGTAAAATTCACCTTCGTCCATTTTGCGCGTGACCTGCGAGAAAACTTCAGATTTTCCGGGAAACCTTTTGTCAGAAATACGTCTTCACAGCAAACTCAAACTGTTCGATAAAAATTTCTTTGAAACTTGATAAGTTGTTCTGCTCATAGAACAATAGCATTGCCTTCTTGTAATCAAGTGAATCTACAGTTCTAAAAGATAACGGGCAGTAGTTGTAATTCATTAAA
>PVBE012754753.1_pt1 | contig 29023 bp, 25 predicted proteins | sample 1631181 | NCBI WGS metagenome assembly PVBE01 (sample SAMN08397723, study PRJNA350692) | Marine metagenome, whole genome shotgun sequencing project. | isolation source: water | place: Pacific Ocean | collected 2012-04
ATGTCGTCCGCTCGGCTGGGCCATGCTGCACCCTTCCCTCTGGCTGTCGAAGCGGCCCGAGTTGTGCCATAAAGGCCGAACCCTGAACAGCCTTTCAGGACGGCGGACGGTCGAGGGGGGAAACGCGGAGCAGATGCGAGAATCGCGAATCGGCGACAGCCGCCTGGCCGAGCGCCTGCGCGCCGAGCTTCGGGGCGAGGTCCATTTCGACGCCTTCAGCCGCGGCCGTTACAGTACCGATGCCTCGATCTATCAGGTCGAGCCGATCGGCGTGGTGGTGCCCAGAAGCGAACAGGACGTGGTCCGCGCGATCGAGATCGCGGCCGAGGAAGGCGTGCCCGTGCTGCCGAGAGGCGGCGGCACCTCGCAGTGCGGCCAGACCGTCAACCAAGCCCTGGTCGTCGACACCTCGAAACACCTGAACCGGGTGTTGAGCCTGGATCGCGAAGCCGGAACCGTCCGCGTCGAGCCCGGCATCGTCCTCGACCAGTTGAACGCCTACCTGAAGCCGGAAGGCCTGTTCTTTCCCGTCGACGTCTCGACCTCCAGCCGGGCCACCATCGGCGGCATGACCGGCAACAACTCCTGCGGCGCGCGCTCGATCCGCTACGGCAACATGGTCCACAACGTCGCCGCCATAGACGCCATCCTGCCCTCGGGCGAGGCCTGGCATTTCGCCCCCGTGGCGGCTGATCTGGCCGGTCTCGACAACCGGCCCGACTACCAACGGCTGGTCGGCGACTTGAGGGCGATCGCGGCCGGCGAGGCGGACGAGATGGCGGCGCGCTGGCCCAAGCTGCTGCGCCGGGTCGGCGGCTACAACCTCGACATGCTGGGCCCCGAGGCGCACAACATGGCGCATATCCTGGTCGGCTCGGAAGGCACGCTCGCCTTCTCGACCGCGATCGAGTTGGCGCTGGCGCCGATCCCGCCGAACAAGACCTTGGGCGTCTGCCATTTTCCGAACTTCCGCCAGGCAATGGAGGCGACCCGCCACATCGTCGAGCTGGGGCCGGCCGCGGTCGAATTGGTGGACCGCACCATGATCGACCTGGCCCGCGAGATCCCCGCCTTCCGCGACGTAATCGACCGCTTCGTCGTCGCCGAGCCGGAGGCGCTGTTGCTGGTCGAGTTCGCCGGCGAGGACGGTGCCGAGCAGCTTCGCGCCCTCGACGATTTGAAGACGCTATTGGGCGACCTCGGCTTTCCCGACAGCGTGCTAGGCGTCCGCGACGCCCGCTTCCAGAGCGAGATCTGGGAGGTTCGCAAGTCCGGCCTCAACATCATGATGTCGATGAAGGGGGACGGCAAGCCGGTCTCCTTCATCGAGGATTGCGCGGTGGCGCTGGACGATCTGGCGGAATACACCGACCGTCTGACCCAGGTCTTCGAGAAGCACGGCACCCGTGGCACCTGGTATGCGCACGCCTCGGTCGGCTGCCTGCACGTCCGCCCGGTCCTCAACATGAAGGATCCGGCCGACGTCAAGGCGATGCGGGCGGTGGCGGAAGAGGCTTTCGCCATGGTGCGGGAGTACAAGGGCTCGCATTCGGGCGAGCATGGCGACGGCATCGTCCGCTCGGAATTCCACGAGGCGATGTTCGGCTCGCCGATCACCCGCGCTTTCGAAGCAGTCAAGGACCGTTTCGATCCCGACGGCCGGTTCAACCCGGGCCGGGTCGTCAGGCCGCCGAAGATGGACGACCGCGAGCTCTTCCGCTTCAAGCCCGGCTATCGGACCGAGGAGCCGGAGATCGGCCTCGACTGGTCGGAATGGGGCGGCTTCGCCGGCGCGGTCGAGATGTGCAACAACAACGGCGCCTGCCGCAAGGCCGACGCCGGCGTCATGTGTCCCTCGTTTCGGGTCACCGGCGACGAGTGCCATTCGACCCGGGGCCGCGCCAACAGCCTCAGGCTGGCGATCTCGGGCCAGCTCGGGCCCGAGGCGCTGCTCTCGGACGAGATGGCGGCGACCATGGAGCTTTGCATCGGCTGCAAGGGCTGCAAACGCGAATGTCCGACCGGAGTCGATATGGCGCGGATGAAGATCGAGTACTTGAACCAGCACCGGCGTCGCCATGGCCTCTCGGCGCGCGACCGCCTGGTCGCCTACCTGCCGCGCTATGCCCCTTGGGCCAGTAGGGTCTCGGGTCTGCTCAATCTGCGCGACCGGCTGCCGGGGCTGGCGGGGTTGAGCGAGCGGCTCTTCGCCCTCACGGCCAAGCGCCGCCTGCCGGCCTGGCGCCGCGATGTCTTTCGCGACGAATCCACTGTCGGGCCGGAGACGGCGGAGGTGGTGGTGCTGGTCGATACCTTCAATCGCTATTTCGAGCCGGAAAACGCGCGGGCCGCACTGGCGGTGCTGCAGGCGGCGGGCCTGCGGGTAGCACTTGCCCAGGCGCCGGCGGGCGAGCGGCCGCTTTGTTGCGGGCGGAGCTTTCTCGCCGCCGGCCTGGTCGAGGAGGCGCGAGCCGAGGCCCGGCGCATGCTGGCGGCGCTGGCGCCCTACGTCGAAAAGGGCTTGCCCATCGTCGGCCTGGAGCCGTCCTGCCTGTTGACCTTGCGCGACGAATTCACCGTGCTGCTGCCGGGGCCGGAGAGCCGGGCGCTGGCCGATCGGGCCCTGCTGTTCGAGGAATTCGTCGCCCGGGATCTGCCGAAGGACCGCTTGGTGCTGAAACCGCTGCCCGAGAAGCGGGCGCTCTTGCACGGTCATTGCCATCAGAAGGCCTTCGGCGCCATGGCCGCGGTCGAGGCGGCACTTCGCCTGGTCCCGGAACTGGAGGTGGCAACGGTGGAATCGAGCTGCTGCGGCATGGCCGGCGCTTTCGGCTATGAGGCGGAGCACTACGAGATCTCGATGGCGATGGCGGAGGCGAGCCTGCTGCCGGCGGTCCGGGCGGCGGCGCCGGACGATCTCGTCGTCGCCTCCGGTACCAGCTGCCGGCATCAGATCGAGGACGGCGCCGGTCGCCAAGCCCTCCACGTCGCCCGCGTCCTGGAGGCGGCGCTAGCGGATTAGGGTAAGCCGAGATTGCTTGGGCACATCCCGATTATTCGGTTTGTTTTACATGAAGACTGCGCAGACGTGTGGTCACGGCGGCCTTTACCGATGTGTGCATGACCTCAGGGAAGCCTGCGGGTAATTCGGATTCAATTGATTTAAATGCAGATTCAGTACTGTCATAAATGCTTGCGATGGCATCTTGCACAAGTGCTTTCGGCAAGCCTGCCTGTTGACCTGTCTGGATGAAATGCCGACCAACGATTTCATCGAATTTATAGTGGCGGTTCCTACCCACTGACATGGCGAGTTTCATTTGTTTACGCTCGATTTGGCAGGCATCGAGACTCGGTTGAGCGGTTAATACGTCGTAGATCGGGGTCAGATAATATGTGCCGCCAGGGCCAAGGAAGATACTGAAGTTCTTGGCATGGCCGTCCGTACCACCTATCAGCCAGAACAGAATTTGTGCTTTGAGTATAGTCGTTTGATCTTCTGTCGGGTTATCACTGCCTTTGAGGAGATCGAGAATTTGGACAATTGTGGGGCCACCATCACTCTGGTATTTTCGAGTCGGCGGAATAGATAGAGCCTGACAGAAATCTTCCTGTGGTAGACGAAGCAAGCGTCCGTCCTTTGTCCAGCGCCGGTCAAAACGCTCGATTACAAGAGCTCTTGTCGTTCCAAATGATTGAATGGTCGCTGTATTCACAGGCAGGCCAAAGGCAGCGATCAGCTTCAGGCAGTAATACTCGTTTTCGATACTGTTCGAGAGATCGATACCGTTCGGCAATGTACCGATCTGGGTTTTGAATATATGTGTCGTCGGCGTTGTATCATGAGGCTTAAGCCACTTCTCTTCGTGCCAGAGAAGAGCCGTTTTTTCCTGCGTGCCTGCCACCGATATCCTAAAATCATCATCTCGGTTTAGCCCCAAGGGAGCCTGCGCCAGGCCATTGAGTATCCGCTCTATGGCATCATCATCGACGGCTTCGCCGCTAATGGCGGCAGTATTCCCGGTAACATCATCGTCGTTGCCGATGAATTGCAGGGCGCCGACACAGTCACGACCGATGGCGGTGAGTAGACTGTAGGCGTCGGCTCCGGCAGCCCCGACTTTTTCTGCTATGCGCCGACGAAGCGCATCTGAATCCGGCAACAAGTTATCGAACACGGCATTAACAGGCGCACCCCTATAGGCGTCTTCCCGCAATGGCAGTGAGAGGGAGACTGGAAGTGCGTGCTCCCAGTCTAGCCATCTTGGATCATAGCGAAAATCTATGGCACCGCTTGTCGCCTTGTTGAGGTGACCGATAAGGCGATTGTTCAGAAGTACGCGCAACGGTGCATGTCGCCGTTGCCGGGGCATTAGAGTATATCCTCGATGTCGGCAGCGCTGCCCTTGGAACGCGGTACGATCCGGAACTCCAGGTCGAGGGCAGCCAGTACCGTTAGGATCGTCTCGAGCTTCGCTGCCGGGTTGCCGGTCTCGATCAAAGAGATGGTCTCCTGCCGCATCCCGGCCATCTGGCCAAGCTGCGTTTGGCTTAGTTCGCGTTGCTTGCGTGCGCGGCGGACCATATTTCCGAGTTGATTGGGTGTGCGTGCGAGATCAGTCATGTTTTCACCTTAGCCGCATTATGCGCTGTTTCCTATAAAGATGCGATATCGGATTTAACGCATAATTCTAAGTTATGCGCCATATCGCATAGATCAAGTTTATCGAAGTTGGCGCATAAACTATGGCACGGGCCTTATGCCGTCGGCCCCTCGGTCGCCAGCGATGATGGGAAGTGGCGTGGGTCGAGACCGCGCTAACCCTCCGAAAGAAAGTCCTCCATCCAGCTCTGATAGTCGGCGTCGCGCGTCACCCGGCGCATCAGTTCGCCGGAGGCGACGTTGGCTAGTTCGGCGGGTGGGGTGCCGTCGCGGAGTGCTTTCAGGGTCTCGTGGACGGCGTTGACGGCGGCCATGAAGGGCTGGTGGCCTTGCAGGCAGATCCGCACCCCCTGCCGGCCTAGATAGTCGCGGTCGGCGAGCTCCGGCCCGACGCCGCCGAGCAGGATCGGCACCGAAACGGCCTCCGCCACCGCCTCCAGCTCGGCTCGGGTCTTAATGCCGACCAGGAAGATCGCATCGACCCCCGCCGCCTCGTAGGCGGTGACGCGGGCCACCGTGTCCTCGGTCCCGGTGACGGCAGGCGCGCTGGTCCGCCCGACGATGACCAGGGCAGGGTCCTGCCGGCCGGCGAGTGCTGCCCGCATCTTGCCGACGCCTTCCGCAATCGGCAGCAGCCGGGTCGTCTCCAACTCACCGAAAGGCTTCGGCAACACCGTGTCCTCGATGGTCAGCGCCGCCACCCCGGCGCTCTCCAGTTCCTCCACCGTGCGCTTGACGTTCAGCGCGTTGCCATAGCCGTGGTCGGCGTCGACCAGCAGCGGCAAGCCGCCGGCGCGGTTGATCCGATAGGCCTGTTGGGCGAACTCCGAGAGTGTCAGGACGATCAGGTCGGGTGCGCCCAGCACCGTCATCGAAGCGACGGAGCCCGCGAACATGCCGACCTCGAAGCCCAGGTCCTCGGCGATCCGGGCGGAGATGGGATCGAAGACCGAGCCCGGATAAAGACAACGGTCGCCGTCGAGAACGGCGCGAAAGCGCAGGCGGCGCTCGGTCCAATGCATGATGTGTCGGCTCCTTGTCGTTTGCCTTCGGGTGGGGTGCCGGGGTTCAGCCGCCCGCGACTTCCTTGAAACGCCTCAGTGCGTCGATCTGCGCATCGAAGCCCGCGATCCGCCAGCCGGGGAAGAGCGTCACCATGTCGGCGCCGAGGTCGCGCCAGCCCTCGGCCGCCCGGCCCCAGGCGTCGGTGTCGTCCTCCGGCATCCGAAGCCAGGCCTCGATGCCGAAATCGGCCCGCTTGCGTCCCGCCGCCTCGAGGTGGCGGTGCAGCGTCTCCAGTTTCTCCCTCGCGGCGTCATCGGGCGGCAGGATCGGAATCCAGCCGTCGCCGAGCTTGGCCGCGCGGGCGAGCGTCGCTTCCGAGGTACCGCCGAACCAGACCGGGATCGGCCGCTGGATCGGCGGCGGGTTGATGCCGGCGTCGGTCACTTTGTGGAAGCGGCCCTCGAAAGTGATCAGCTCCTCGCACCAGAGGCGGCGCATCAATTCGACCTGTTCGGCCTGGCGGGCGCCCCTGGTCGACCAATCCTCGCCCAGCGCCTCGTACTCGACCGGGTTCCAACCGACGCCGACGCCGAGACGCAGCCGGCCGCCCGACAGCACGTCGACCTGCGCCGCTTGCTTGGCGACCAGCGCCGCTTGCCGCTGCGGCAGGATGACGACACCGCTGGCCAGGCCGATCGTCTTGGTGACCGCGGCCAGATAGCCGAGCGTCACCAGGGTCTCGTGGAAGGCGTCCTCGTAAGTGTTCGACGGGTTCCAGCCCGGCCGGCTGGCCGGATTGGCGCCCAGCACGTGGTCGGCACGTCGATCCAGGCATAACCCAGATCCTCCACCGCCTGCGCCCAATCGCGGACTTGGGCCGCGTCGTTGCCGACATCGCAGCTCGGAAACCAAGCACAAAGCTGCATATTCTCGTCTCCCTATTCTCCACCCAGCATAATCCGCCGCGCCGCCCCTGCAAATCCTCGTCGCCACGGCGTAGACTGGCGGTCGTGCGAGGGAACGGAAGCGTGAGAGGAAAACACGGAATGGAGTATCGCAAACTCGGGCCGTCCGGCCTCAGGGTCTCGCTGGTCGGTCTCGGCTGCAACAATTTCGGCGGCCGGCTCGACCTCGAGGCCACCCGCGCCGTCGTCCACAAGGCGATGGACGCTGGGATCACCTTGTTCGACACCGCCGACGTGTATGGCGGGCGCGGCGGCTCGGAAGAACAGCTCGGCAAGATCCTGGGCGAGCGCCGCAAGGATATCGTGCTGGCCACCAAGTTCGGCCTGCCGATGGACGACGCCGAGAAGAAAGGTGCCTCCAGGCGCTACATCATGGCCGCGGTCGAGGACAGCCTCCGCCGTCTGCAGACCGACTGGATCGACCTTTACCAATTGCACACGCCCGACGCCCTGACCCCGATCGAGGAGACGCTCAGGGCCTTCGAGGACCTGGTGCGGCAGGGCAAGGTCCGCTACATCGGCTGCTCCAACCTCGCCGCCTGGCAGGTGGTCGAGGCGCAGTGGACCGCGAAGTCCGCCAACATCGGCTGTTTCGCCTCCTGCCAGGACGAATACAACCTGTTGAACCGCGCCGTCGAGGCCGACCTCTTTCCGGCGTTGGCGCAATATGGCCTCGGCCTGTTGCCCTATTTCCCGCTCGCCAACGGCTTGCTGACCGGCAAGTACAAGCGGGACGCCATGCCGGAAGGGGCGCGGCTGACCGAGAACCCGCGCTTCGGCAACCGCGACTACGTCACCGAGGCGAACTGGGCCATCGTCGAGCAATTGGATAGCTTCGCGGCCGAGCGGGGCTATACGCTGCTGGAACTGGCGTTCTCCTGGCTGGCGGCGCAACCGCCGACCGCCAGCGTGATCGCCGGCGCCACCCGCACCGAACAGATCGAGGCCAACGTCGCCGCCGTCGACTGGCAGTTGACCGCCGAGGAATTGGCCGAGATCGACCGGATCACCACCAAATAGAGGAGGGAACGTCATGCGCCTCGAAGGCAAGATCGGCATCGTCACGGCGGCGGCATCCGGCATGGGCCGGGCCGGCGCGCTTCGCTTCGCCCGCGAAGGGGCGGCGGTTGGCGTCGTCGATATCGACGAAGCGGGCGTCCGGGCCGTCGTCGCCGAGATCGAGGCGGCGGGCGGCCGGGCGCGAGGCATCGTCGCCGACCTGAGCGGCGACGCGGATTCAGCCCGCATCGTCCGGGAAACCGCGAACGCTTATGGCGGCCTCGATTTCGTCTGGAACCACGTCGGCCATCCGGGGCCGGCATCGGTCGAAGGCGTCGAGATGGCGGATTTCCAACTGGCGATTGACCTCAACATCCGCACCGTTTTCGTTACCACCGAGGCGGCGATCCCCGAACTTCGGGCCCGTGGCGGCGGCGCGCTGCTCTTCACCGCGTCGTCCTCGGGGCTGCAGGGCTCGGGCTTCAGCCCGGTCTATTCGGCGGCCAAGTTCGGCGTCGTCGGCTTCACCAAGGCGCTGGCCAAGCGGCTGGCGCCGGACGGCATCCGGGTCAACGTCGTTTGCCCGGGGCCGGTCGACACGCCGATGCTGAGGGTCTTCGTCGCCCGGCCCGACCAGCAATCGACGGCGGGCATGGACAAGGAGGAACTGGTCCTGAGCCGCGGCGGCCAGACCCCGCTCGGCCGCCCCGGCCGACCGGAAGAGATCGCCAACGCCGCCCTCTTCCTGCTCTCCGACGAAGCCTCCTTCATCACCGGCGCGGCGCTCCCCGTCGACGGCGGCGTCACGGCGTAGCGGGGGCGGGCGCCCCCAGCATTGGCGCCGAAATCGCTTCATCTTGAAAGATCGGGGCCCAGGCCCAATTGTTGGCCATCGTAAGGCAACGGCCCAGGACGATACAGCTCGCATTGTGACGCCACATGATGATAGCATTCGTAGTATGGTAAGACGGTTGACATACAGGGACTCGCAATGGATGTCGCGGTAGAAAGGAGCGATCCTCTCTTAGGCGGATTCTACACCGTCAAAGAAGCTGCGCGTCTTCTTGGGATCGACAATCGTCAGCGGATCTACAGGTGGTTACGACCGCTAGAACGTGGTGCTAACCGTGGGTTGGGTGCGGTGGTTCAGCGTGACTATGAGCCATTGGGTGATTGGCAGGAGCTCAGCTTTTGGGATCTTATAGAAGTTCGATTTGTGGAACACTTTCGCCGCCAAGGACTCAGCCTGCAGTATCTCCGAAAGGTAGCGAATATAGCACGACAGGAGTTTAATACACAGCATCCTTTTGCACTTTCAAATGCAGAGTTCTTAACTGATAGAAAGAAGATATTTGAACAAGTCGCGAAAGAAGAAGGGGACAAAATCCGCGAACTTCTGACCGGACAATACGAAATGTACGCAATGATTGAACAGGTCCTAGCTAAGGGGATGGTGTTTAATCCGAAGACATATTTGGCTGAAGAGTGGCGGCCGCTGAGAAACGAATACCCCCATGTCGTTGTAAACCCAAAGTATGACTATGGACGGCCGGTAATTGGAAGCCTTCACGTGCCTACGGCGGCGATATTTCGACAGTGGAAGGCGGAAAATGGAGATCTCGCTCGTGTTGCCGACTGGTGGGGGGTCGAGCCTAGCGAGGTTGAAGAAGCTATAGAGTTTGAAGTCAGGATGGCTGCTTGAGGATAAGGGCCGATGAGCATGTCTCGCCCGAGATTGTTCGCATTATTTGCGAACTGGCATTGAATCTAGACTTTGAACTTTCAAGCGTCTTCAACGTAGGACACGATGGGTCGCCAGACGAGTATTGGGTTACGGAGTTTGCCAAGGACGGCGGGGACGCTATTTTGACGGCGGACACGGATTTTTTTTCGGCGGACACGGATTTTTTTCGGAAGCCAAATCAGCTTGTCGCGATCGACCGGACTGGATTAAGAGTTATTCACTTGCACTCTAGGTGGGCAAATGCGCGTGCTCGTTTGCAAGCTGCACATATTTTGATGTGGTGGCCAAGAATCGAGGCTAAATTGCGCGAGGCCAGACCTCGTGAAGTCTGGCTGGTTCAATGGAACATAAACGAAACTGGTGAATTGAAGCGCAAGAAAGTCGACTATAGTGCGGCGCATAAAAAATTGAGAAAGGCCAAACGTCGTTCAAAATAAATATTTCTGTAAGGAGGCCCAAAAACGTGATGCCAACGAGAGTAAGGCACTTATAAATGACATGCTTCATTAGGTCGAACGCGCCCCCCTACCCCTCCCCACCCGCTTCGGCGCGGAGGTCGCCGCGGCGGATCTTGCCGGAGATGGTTTTCGGCAGGGCGGCGCGGTATTCGATCTCGCGGGGGTATTTGTGGGGTGCCGTGTGGCCCTTGACGAAGTCCTGGATCTCTTGCGTCAGCTCGCCCGAGGCCTCGAATCCGGGCGCCAGGGTGACGTAGGCCTTGACGATCTCGCCCCGGATCGGGTCGGGCTTGCCGACCACCGCCGATTCCGCCACCGCCTCGTGCTCGACCAGGCTGCTCTCCACCTCGAAGGGGCTGATCCGGTAGCCGGCGGAAGAAATGATGTCGTCGGCGCGGCCGACGAACCAGATATAGCCGTCCGCGTCGCGGGTCGCGGTGTCGCCGGTGAAGTACCAGCCGTCGTGGAAGGATGCCGCCGTCGCCGCCTCGTCCTCGAAATAGCCGTGGAAGAGGCCGGGCGGCCAGGGTTCGGTCAGCTTGACGGCGATGTGGCCGATTTCGTCGTCGCCGAGCACGCTGCCCTCGTCGTCGATGATGTCGATCTCGAGGCCCGGCACCGGCTTGCCCATGGAGCCGGGGCGGATCTCCATGCCTGGGAAGTTGGCGACGATGTTCACCGTCTCGGTCTGGCCATAGCCGTCGTGGACCTCGAGGCCGGTGGCCGCCTTCCAGGCCCGCATCGCCTCCGGATTCAAGGGCTCCCCGGCGCCCACCGAGTGGCGCAACGATGATAAGTCGTGGCCGGCCAAGTCCATGGTGGCGAAGATCCGGTAGATCGTCGGCGGGGCGCAGAAGGTGGTGACCCGGAACCGCTCGATCAGCGCCAAATGTGCCTCGGCGTCGAAGCCCTCGCCGTCGTAGAGCAGGATCGCGGCGCCGGCGAGCACCTGCGGGAAGAACATGCCCCAGGCCGCCTTGGCCCAGCCGGTATCGCTCAAGGTCCAATGGATGTCGTCTTCCAGGAGCCCCATCCAGTAGCGCCCGGTGATCGCATGCGCCAGGCCGTAGGCGTGGTCGCGGCCGACCATCTTCGGCATCGAGGTGGTGCCGGAGGTGAAATAGATCAGCATCTGGTCCTCGGCCCGGGTCGCCGGCAGCGAGGCGCGGTCGACCTCGGGCGAGGCCGCGGCCGAGGCGGTCTCGAGGCAGGTCCAGCCGGGCCGCGCCGCACCGACGATGATCAAATGCTCCAGGCTCGGGCAATTCTCGCGCACCGCCTCGACCTTTGCCGCGTGTTCGGCGGTGACGATGGCGAGCTTGGCCCGGGAGCGGTTGACCCGGTATTCGATGTCCTTCGCCGTCAACAGGTTGGTGCCGGGCATGGCGACGACACCCGCCTTCATGCAGCCGAAGAGGGTGTGGTACCAGGCCGGAATCCGCGGGATCATGACGAAGGCGAAATCGTCCTTGGCCGCGCCCAGGCCGAGCAGCACGTTGGCGAAACGGTTGGAGGCCTCGTCGAGGTCGGAATAGCTCAAGTATTCGACCTTCTCAGCCGTCCGGTCGATCGCGATCAAGGCGGTCTTGTCGGCTTCCCGGGCCCGCTTCGAGAGGACGTCGAAGGCGAAGTTGAAATATTCCGGCCGTTCCAGCTCGAAGCCGGCCCGCGCCGCCTCGTAGTCGAAGGCCGCCAAGTCTTTGTGCGTCATCGCGTTTCTCCCGCCTGGTGCGCCGTGTTAGGTTCGCGAAACTATAGCTCGCGATTCCGTCATGCCGAAAGATTTTCCCGGACCGACCGAAATGGACGACGATTTCCGCGCTTGGCTGGCGGCCTTGCCGAAGGCGGAGTTGCATCTCCATCTGGAGGGCGCAATCCCGCTGCCGGCGCTCTGGGCCTTGATCTCGAAATACGGCGGCGACACTTCGGTCGGTTGCGAGGCGGACTTGCGCGCGCGTCTCGCCTACAGGGATTTCCCCGATTTCATCGACGCCTGGATCTGGAAGAACGGTTTCATCCGCGAGCCCGAGGACTTCGCCGCCATCGCCGAGGCGATGGCGGCCGAGCTGGCGAACGCGAATATCCACTACGCCGAAGTCTTCTTCTCGCCCTCGCGCTTCGCCCGGCCCGGCCTGGCGACGCAGGACCAAGCAGTGGCGATCCGCCGGGGCCTCGACCGGGTCGCCGATACCGAGGTCTGGCTGATCGCCGACCTGGTCCGCGACCATGGTCCGGCGCGCGCCGCCACCACCTTGGCCGAGGTCGCCGAGGTGGTCGATTGCGGCATCGTCGGCATCGGCATCGGCGGCTCCGAGCATCTCTACCCGCCGGAACCTTTCGCGCCCGTCTATGCCGACGCCCGCCGGCGTGGCTTGGCGACGACGGCGCATGCCGGCGAGGCCGCCGGTGCCGCGAGCGTCCGGGGTGCCATCGAAAGCCTGGAAGTCGACCGTATCGGCCATGGCATCCGTGCCGAGGAGGACCCGGCCGTGCTCGACCTGATCGCCGAGCGGGGCATTACGTTGGAGCTTTGCCCGCTTTCCAACGTCGCCACCGGGGTGACGTCCGAGATCGCCCAGCATCCGGTCCGGCGTCTCTGGCAGCGCGGCCTGAAGCTCACCATAAATACCGACGATCCCGGCATGTTCCACAACACGCTGGTCGACGAATACGCGACCCTGGCCCGCGTCTTCGGCTTCAGCGCGGCGGAGATCCAGGGCTTGGTGGCGAACGCCCTCGATGCCGCCTGGCAGCCCGAGGATCGCAGGGCCGCCCTGAAGCGGCGCTTCGCCGCCGAGCCCGCCTGGTCGGCCCCGCCCGCATAGGGCCGGCATCCAAATCGCCACGGTGGCTTGAATACGGGCCGGGTCTGGCCGATGCTGTCGTTGGCGCGGAAGACAAGGAGCATCGCCATGGCAGGGTTCAGCGAATACGGCAACTACGACGCGGTCGGCCTGGCCGAATTGATCCGTGATTCCGAGGTCACCGCCGAGGAGGTCCTGGAGGCGGCGCTCGTCCGGATGCGGGCGATGCAGCCGGAGTTGAACGCCGTCGTCACCGAGATGGAGAGCGAGGCGCGCCGGACCCTCGAGGCGGGTCTGACAAAGGCGCCGTTCGCCGGCGTTCCCTTCATGATAAAGGACCTGAATTGCCTCTATGCCGGCGTGCCGATGCAGAACGGCAGCCGCTTCTATGCCGATTTCGTGCCCGACCATGACGGCGAGATCGTCACGCGCCAGAAGCGCGCCGGCCTGGTCACCATCGCCAAGACCAACACGCCGGAATTCGGCCTCTGTGCCACCACCGAGCCGGTGGCGCACGGTGCCGCACCGAACCCCTGGGACCTGACGCGAAGCGGCGGTGGCTCTTCCGGCGGCTCGGCGACGGCGGTGGCGGCCGGCGTGGTGCCGGCGGCGCACGCCACCGACGGCGGCGGCTCGATCCGAATTCCGGCCTCGACCTGTGGCCTGGTCGGCCTGAAGACGACCCGGGGCCGGACCCCGGTCGGACCCGATCTCGGCGAAAGCCTGAACAGCGTCGGCCACGTGGTCTGCCGCACCGTCCGCGACACCGCGCATTTGCTGGATGCGATCGCCGGGCCGGAGCCGGGCGCCCCCAACTTCTCGCCCGCCGTCGAGACGCCGTTCGCGGCGGAGGTCGGCCGGGACCCGGGGAAGCTCAGGATCGCGGTCTCGACCCAGGTTCATGCCGGAGCCAAACTCGATCCCGCCTGTGCCGAAGCGGTGGCGGGGACGGCGGCGCTGCTGGCCGAGCTCGGCCACGAGGTCGAGGAGGCGGCGCCGGAGATCGACCTCGGCTGGGTCGCCCATATCTGGCGCCTGATCGCCGGCGTCAACGCGGCCGCCAACCTGGACCGCTACCAGGCGGCGAGCGGGCGGGTGCCGGGGCCGGACGACCTGGAGCCGATCACCCGGCTCTCGGCCGAGGAAGGCAGGCGGCTGAGCGGCCCTGATTATCTGCACGCGATCCAGGATATCCACGCCTTCGGCCGGCGGCTGGCACGGTTCCACGAGCGTTGGGACATCCTGCTGACGCCGACCCTGGCCGAACGGCCGGTGCCCTTGGGCGCGCTGGTGATGACGACGGAGGATATCGACGATTATTACGACCGTCTCTTCCGCTACATTTCCTTCACCCCGCAGCAGAACCTCTCGGGTCAGCCGGCGATCACCTTGCCGCTGCATATGAGCGAGGATGGCCTGCCGGTCGGCGTGCAACTGGCGGCCCGCTTCGGCGAGGATGCGACGCTGATCCGTCTCGCCGCGCAACTGGAAGAGGCCCGGCCCTGGATCGACCGGCGGCCACCGGTTCATGCCGGCTGAGGAATCGGGACGAGGTAGCTGATATGTGCGGTATCGTCGGCTTGTTCGCGAAGGACCCGGCCCTTGAGCAACGGTTGGGCGCGCTGTTGTCGGGGATGCTGGTGGAGATGACCGATCGCGGCCCCGACAGTGCCGGCGTCGCCCTCTACCGCCGCCCGGTGCCGGAGGGGCAACTGAAGGTGAGCCTCTTCGATCCCGACCCGGAAGCGGACTGGCCGGCGCTGCGCGACGACCTGGACGCCGCTTTCGGCTGCGCGCCCGAATTCGAGGTCCGGGGCACGCATGGCGTCTTCACGCTGACCGCGGAGGCCGAGGCGGTGCGCGCCCACCTGGCCGCTGGGCGGCCGGATCTGCGCCTCATGTCGGCCGGCCACAGCATCGAGATCTTTAAGGAGAAGGGTCTGCCGGCAAGCGTCATCGAGAAGTTCGATCTGACCCATGTCGCCGCCAGCCATGCCATCGGCCACACCCGGATGGCGACGGAAAGCGCGGTGACGACGGGCCATTCGCACCCCTTCACCACCGGCCTCGACCTCTGCCTGGTGCACAACGGCTCGCTCTCGAACCACAACCGATTGCGCCGCGAGCTGACCGGTCGCGGAATTCGCTTCGAGACCGACAACGACAGCGAAGTGGCGGCCGGCTATCTGACCTGGCGGATGAGCCAGGGCTGCGATATCGAAGAGGCATTGGAGGCGGCGGTCCGCGACCTCGACGGTTTCTACACCTTCGCCGTCGGCACCGCTGAGGGTTTCTCCGTGCTGCGCGATCCGATCGCCTGCAAGCACGCGGTATTGGCCGAGACCGATGATTGGGTGGCGATGGCGACCGAGTACCGCTCGATCGCAACCCTGCCGGGGGCGGAGACGGCGCGGATCTGGGAGCCGGTGCCGGGCCGCGTCTATAGTTGGAGCCGGGCCGGCCATGCTTGAAATCGATCTGGCGACGACCGAGCTGCGAGCGGTCAATCGGCGCCTGCATGGCGTCGATTCCGCCTCTAACGAGCGCGCTTTTCGAATTCTGAACCCGCGCGGCGCGCATGCCATCGCGGTCGGCTTGACCGAGCCCATGGAAGTCGCCGTCGAGGGCCATGCCGGGTTTTATCTGGGCGGCATGAACAAGGCGGCCGATATCGTCGTCAACGGCCATGTCGGCCCCGGTGTCGCCGAGAACATGATGTCGGGGCGGATCCGGGTCAGGGGCAACGCCTCGCAGTCGGCCGGCGCCTCCGGCCGTGGTGGTTTGTTGGTGATCGAGGGCGATACCTCCTCGCGCTGCGGCATTTCGATGAAGGGCATCGACATCGTGGTCGGCGGCTCGGTCGGCCATATGAGCGCCTTCATGGCCCAGGCGGGACATCTGGTGGTGCTGGGCGAGGCCGGCCGGGACCTCGGCGATTCGATCTACGAGGCGGTCCTTTTCGTTCGAGGCCGGGTCGAGAGCCTGGGTGCCGACTGCGTCGAGAAGGAAATGCGCCCGGAACATCTGGAAAGCCTGGCCCGTCTGCTGGGCGCCGCCGGGTTGGATGCGGAGCCTGCCGAATTCCGCCGCTACGGCTCGGCCCGCAAGCTCTACCACTTCGACGTCGACCACGCCGGCGACTATTAGGAAAGGCTGAGCGATGAGTTTCGACCGACGCCAGCTCCGCCCCTCGGCGAGCTTCCCCGAGCAGGTCATCCACGAGATCCAGCGCGCCGCCTCCGAGGGCGTCTACGAGATCCGGGGCTTCGGCGCCAAGCGCTATTTGCCGAGCTTCGACGACCTGGTCTTTCTCGGCGCCTCGACCTCGCGCTATCCCCTGGAAGGCTACCGGGAGAGTTGCGATACCGGCGTCGTCCTCGGTGCCCGTCACGCCGAGCAGCCGATCGAGTTGGCGATCCCGATCACCATCGCCGGCATGAGCTTCGGCTCGCTGGGCGCGAATGCCAAGGAGGCGCTGGGCCTGGCCGCGACGGCGATGGGCACCTCTACCACCACCGGCGATGGCGGCATGACCGAGGAGGAACGGCAATCCTCGAAGACCCTGGTCTATCAGGTGCTACCGTCGCGCTACGGCATGGACCCGGACGACGCGCGCCGGGCCGACGCGCTCGAGGTGGTGATCGGCCAGGGCGCCAAGCCCGGCGGCGGCGGCATGCTGCTGGGGCAGAAGATCACGCCCAGGGTCGCCGGCATGCGCGATCTACCCGAAGGCATCGACCAGCGCAGCGCCTCGCGCCACCCCGACTGGACCGGGCCCGACGACCTGGCGATCAAGATCACCGAATTGCGCGAGATCACGGATTGGCGGATTCCGATCTATGTCAAGATCGGTGCTACCCGGGTCGCTTACGACGTGGCGCTGGCGGTCAAGGCCGGCGCCGACGTCGTCGTCCTCGACGGCATGCAGGGCGGCACCGCCGCGACCCAGGACGTCTTCATCGAACATGTCGGCATCCCGACCCTACCGGCGGTGCGCCAGGCGGTCGAATCGCTGCAGGAACTCGGGATGCACCGCGAGGTGCAACTGATCGTCTCCGGCGGCATCCGCAGCGGCGCCGACGCCGCCAAGGCACTGGCGCTCGGCGCCGACGCGGTCTCGATCGGCACCGCCGCCCTGATTGCGCTCGGCTGCAACAAACCGGCCTACGAGGCGGACTACCACAAGCTCGGCACCGAGCCCGGCTACTGCCACCATTGCCACACCGGCTTTTGTCCCGTCGGCATCACGACGCAGGAGCCGGAACTGGAGGCCAGGCTGGAGCCGGAGGCGGCGGCGCGATTGCTCAGGAACTATCTGACGACGCTGGTGCTGGAGATCCAAACCCTGGCTCGGGCCTGCGGCAAGAGCCACGTCCAGAACCTGGAGCCGGAGGACCTGGCGGCGCTGACCCTGGAGGCGGCGGCAATGGCCCGGGTGCCACTGGCCGGCACCGACTGGATCCCCGGCTGGCGAAAAGACGAGTAGAGTGAATAACGGGAGGCGAGAGATGACGAAGGATCTGGCGACGATCGCCAAGCAAAAGAAGATAATCTATTTCCTGATCAGCTTCGTCGATCTCTTCGGGGTCTTGCGGGCGAAGCTGGTGCCGGCCCGGGCGATTGCGGGCATGCAGAAGGACGGCGCCGGATTCGCCGGATTCGCCGCCTGGCTCGACATGACCCCGGCGCATCCCGACATGTTCGCCATTCCCGATCCCGACAGCCTGATCCAGTTGCCCTGGAAGCCGGAGGTCGGCTGGCTGGCCGCCGATCTCTGGATGGACGGGGCCGCGGTCGAGGCGAGCCCGCGCGTCGCCCTGAAGCGGCAGATCGCCGCCGCGGCCGAGGCCGGCTATCGGATGAAGACCGGCGTCGAGTGCGAATACTTCCTGATCAGCCCGGACGGCGCCTCGATCTCGGACCCGGCCGACACCCAGGAAAAACCCTGCTACGACCAGGCAGCCCTGATGCGCCGCTACGACGTGATCGCCGAGATCTGCGACTATATGGTGGATTTGGGCTGGGGGCCCTATCAGAACGACCACGAAGACGGCAACGGCCAGTTCGAGATGAACTGGGACTATGACGATTGCCTCGTCACCGCCGACCGCCACGCCTTCTTCAAGTACATGGTCAAGTCGGTCGCCGAGAACCATGGCTTTCGCGCCACTTTCATGCCGAAGCCGTTCGCCAACCTGACCGGCAACGGCTGCCACGCGCATGTCTCGCTCTGGGATAAGACAGGCAAGCACAACCTCTTCCTCGACAAGCAGGACGAGATGGGATTGTCGGCGCTCGCCTATGGCTTTCTCGGCGGCGTCGTCCATTCGGCCGAGGCGCTTTGCTCGATCTTCAATCCGACCGTCAACAGCTACAAGCGGATCAACGCCCCGATCACCTCGTCGGGCGCTACCTGGTCGCCGAACGCGGTCTCCTATTCCGGCAACAACCGGACCCACATGATCCGAATTCCGGACCCGGGCCGGTTCGAATTGCGGCTGATGGACGGCGCCGCCAACCCCTATCTGATGCAGGCGGGCGTACTCTGCGCCGGGCTCGACGGGATGGCCAACGGGCGCTCGCCCGGCAAGCGGCTCGACGTCGACATGTACGCCGACGGCCACAAGCAGCGCGGCCTGAAGAAGCTGCCGCTGACGCTGCTCGACGCGCTCCGGGTGACGGAGAAAAGCAAGGTGCTGCGCCAGGGCCTGGGCGCGCCGCTGCTGGACGCCTATCTGAAGCTGAAAATGGCGGAGTGGCACCGCTACACCGGCCACCTCTCCGACTGGGAACGCCAGAACACGCTCGATTGTTGAAGGGCTCCGCCGCCTCAGTCGGCCTCGTCGCCGGCTCCGAGCAGGCGGACGACGCCGCTGTCGTTGAGGTTGCCGAGGCCGGCCTCGACCATCTGCCTGTAAAGGCCCTCGGCGGTGCTGCCGAGCGGTGCCGCCAGCCCCAGCGCGCGGGCGAGCCGGACGCCATAGGCCGTGTCCTTGAGGCGGAGCCGGCCGGCGAAGACGACATCGGCGTCGTGGTCGTCGGCGACGATCCGCCCGGCGGTGCGGACCACCTGTGGGCTCGCCGCCTGCCCCTTGGCCAGTGCTTCCGCCACCTGCGCGAGGTCGAGGCCGGCCGCCCGCGCCATGGCGAGACCTTCCGCCGCGCCTGCGATCTGCACCGCGCCCATCAGGTTGACGGTCAACTTGTAGGCCGTACCGGCGCCGACCGGGCCGAAATGGATGATCTCGCGGCCGACGCCGTCGAGAAAGGGCCGTGCCGCTTCCAGGTCCGCCGGCTCGGCGCCGAGGAACAGGGTCAGCTCGCCGGCCGCGGCCACCTCGGGCAGGCCGGTCACCGGACAATCGATATAGCGAAGGTCCCTGGCCGCCGCCGCCGCCGACAATTCCGCCACCCAGCCGGCGGACAGCGTCGAGCATTCGATGACGAGGGCACCATCCGCCATCGCCGCCAGCGCGCCGTCCGGTCCGAGCCAAACCGCGGCCGAGGCCTCGTCGTCGGCCAGCATGGCGAAGACCGCCGTCGTCTCGGACGCTGCTTCGGCCGGCGTCGCCGCCAGCCGCGCGCCGGCCCGCTCCAGCTCGGCGGCCCGCCCGGTGGTGCGATTCCACACGCTGAGTTCGTGGCCGGCGGCGGCGAGCCTGGCCGCCATGCCTCGGCCCATGTTGCCGAGCCCGAGAAAGCCGATTGCTGCCATCCGATGCTCCTTCGACCGGTGAGAAGGCGCGCATCATCGCATCCGCCGGCGGCCGGGACCACCGCCGGTGCCTTATCTTCGCCCGTCTTAGCGATTTGCTAACCGTCGTCGGCGCATCATCGCCGTCGCAACCGAGCGAGGACGACGGCGATGGCGGATTTGGTGCTGGCGGAAGCGCAGATCGTAACCCCGGTCAGCCGCGACGATTTGATCGACGCCCTGCCGCCGGGTCGGGTCGCGGGTTTCCTCGACCGTCATCCCGGTCGCGGCCGGGAATTTCTCGTCACCGCCGACGGCCAGATCGTCTCCGCCACGCCGGGAAGCCGCCGCTCGACGCTGGTGAATGATCGGGAACTGGCGAGCTTCGTCAACGATTCGAGCCGCCGGCGTCTCGATCTCCGCGCCTGAGCCTGGCTCACTCGTCCTCTGCCGCCTGGGCGAGCGCCCGCTCGACCGCGTCGACGCCATAATCCCTGAGCGCTGCTTCTCGCGTCACCTTGCCGTCCAGCAGGTCCCCGGCCAGCGCCGCCGAAGGCCGCTCCGCGGTCGGGCCGAGACCGGCGCCGCCAGGCGTTTACAGCCGCATCGCCTCGCCGGCCGCGAGATCCAGCGCCGCGACCTTGCTGCCCAAGATTTCCTCGGTCGGCTGGCCTGGGCGTCTCGCCAGCCGCGCCGTCGCCCCCTCCAAGCCGCCGTCCGAGCCGGGCGCGCCGATCGCGTGGCCGTCGGAGCGGACCGAGAAGACGATACCCTCGGTGGTGGCGGAGATTTCGCGGGCGATGGCGAGACCGCCGCGATAGCGACCGGCGCCGCCCGAATCGGGTACCAGGGCATATTCCTCGACACGCAGGCTGTATTCGTGCTCCAGCGCCTCGGCCGGCAGGTTCGAGGTGTTGGTCATGTGCATCTGGATCGCGTCCATGCCGTCGGCCTCGGCGCGGGCGCCGCCGCCGCCGCCGATCGTCTCCAGGTAGACGAAGCTTTCCTCAGCCCCCGGACGCGGCCCGGAGAAAACCATCGTCGGCACCACGTCGTGTCCCGGTGCCATCGCCTGTTCGGGGCCGAGCGCCTGGCCGAGCGCGGCGGTCAACGCCCGGGCGACCTTGTTGCAGGTGATCGAGCGCGCGCCGACGGCGGCCGGGAACGAGGGATTGACGATACTGCCCTCGGGCGCGGAGATCTCGACACCGGCGAACATGCCGCTGTTCGCCATCAGCTCCGGGTCCAGCATCGCCTTGACGGCATAGTAGACGGTGGCCTCCAGCGCGCTTCGGGCGACGTTCATGGCGCCGCGTGCTTGCCGGCCGGTGCCTTCGAAATCGAACCTGAGCGCCTCGCCGTCGACCGTCACGGCGCAGGCGATCTCGACCGGGGCACCGCCGAGACCATCGTCGTCGAGCAGGCTGGCGCCCCGATAGGTGCCGTCGGGAAGATCGCCGATACGATTGGCGAGGCGGCGGCGGGTGTAGTCGAGGACGTCGTCGAGGGCACGCTCCACCGCATCCAGCCCGCTCTCGTCGATTAGCGCGTCGACCAGACGGGCGCCGCGCTCGTTGGTTGCGATCTGCACCTTGAGGTCGAGGCGCCGTTCCTCGCCCCCGCGGCTGTTGATCGCGATCAGGTCCAGAATCTCTTCGTCGACGACGCCGGCACGGGCGATGTGGACCGCCGGAATCCGCAGGCCCTCCTCGTAGATTGTCCTGGAAGCACCCGAAATCGAGCCGGGCACGCTGCCGCCGACGTCGGCGTGGTGGCCAATATTGGCGGCGAAGAAGCGGGGCCAGCCGTCGCGGAAGACCGGCGTCACGATCGAGATGTCGGGCATATGGGTGCCGCGGGCGGCATAGGGATCGTTCAGGACGAAGGCGTCGCCGGGCGCCATCTCGTCCAGCGCGTAGACCTCAAGGACGGCGCCGACGCTGCCCAACAGCGAGCCCAGATGCAGCGGCACGTGCGCCGCCTGTGCCGCCAGCCGGCCCCGGGCATCGAAGAGGGCGACGGAACAGTCGCGCCGCTCCTTGATGTTGGTCGAGAAGGAGGAACGGACCAGCGTGTTGCCCATATCGTCGGTGATCGACAGCAGACGGTTCATGAACACCGCCATGGCGATCGGATCGGCAATTTCGGATGCCGGCGGCAGGGCCATCACGTCGCTCTCCCGATCTCGATGACGATGTTGCCGGCACTGTCGACAGAGGCCGTCTGCCCCGGCAGCACCAGGGTCGTGGCGCTCATCTCCTCGATCACCGCGGGGCCGTCGAGCATGGCGCCGGCGCCGAGGCCGTCGCGGTCGTAGACCGGGGAGGGAATCCAGGCCGCCTCGGCGCCGAAATAGATCGAACGGTTGGCGACCATGGCCGCTTTCGGGTCGCCTTTCTGGCCGGGAATCGTCTCGGCGACGGCGCGTGTCGTCTCGCCGACGGCCTGCAGGCGGCAGTTGACGATTTCCACTGTCCGCTCCGCCAATTCGTAGCCGTGTTCCTGGGCATGGGCGCGATGGAAGCGCTTCTGGAATTCACTGAGGCCGGCCTCCGAAGCATTGTCGAGGGCAACCCGGACCTCGTGGTTCTGCCCCAGATAGCGGGCATCGAGGACGATGTTGCAGCCGCCGCGCTCAGGCGGGATGCCCTCGCTTCGAAGCCAGGCCACGGCTTCCTCTCGCATTGCCGCCAGGCGCCGGGCGACCTCGGGCCAGGTTTCCTCGTCGGCCGGACGCAAGACGGTTCGCACGAAGTCGAGGCTGAGGTCCGACATCAGAATGCCGCGCGCGCAAAGCGTGCCGGGCTCCCTTGGCACCACCACCTTGGCCATCCCGAGCGATCGCGCCACCTCCGCCGCATGCAGCGGCCCGGCGCCGCCGTAGGCCACCAGCGCGAAAGCGCCGAGATCGAAGCCGCGCTCGGTCGAGACGGCGCGGATCGCGCGGCTCATATTGGCGACGGCGACGCGGACCACGCCATCGGCCGCGGCCGCCGGTTCCAGGCCCAGCGGCCGGGCGACGTCGCTCTCGATCGCGCGCCCCGCCGCGTCCGGATCGAGGGCCATGGCACCGCCCGCCAGGCCGCCCGTGCCGAGCCGCCCGAGAACCAAATTGGCGTCGGTCAGGGTGGCTCGATTGCCGCCCTGCCCATAGGCGGCCGGTCCCGGCGAGGCACCGGCGCTGTCGGGCCCGACGGCGAGGCCGCCGGCATCGTCGACGCGGGCGATCGAGCCGCCGCCGGCGCCGACGACGTGGATGTCGAGCATCGGGCTGCGAACCGGATAGCCGGCGATCGAGCGGTCCGAGGCGAAAATCGGCCGGCCCCCCGGGACCAGCGAGACGTCGGTGCTGGTGCCGCCGACATCGAAGGTGACGAGGTCTGGAAAGCCGGCCGCCACCGCCACTTGCGTTGCCCCGACGACACCTGCCGCGGGGCCCGAAAGACAAGTCCGAACAGGGCATTTCCCGGCCGTCGCCAGCGACATCACGCCGCCGTTGGAGTGGATCGTATAGGGTTCCGCCAGGATCCCCAGCGCCTTGATTTCGATCGCGAACCGGGCGAGGTAGTCCGCCATTCGAGGTCCGACATAGGCGTTCATCACCGTCGTTGAGGTGCGCTCGAACTCGCGGAACTCGGGCAGGATTTCGGATGACAGGCTGATGAAGAGATCGGGCAGGGCGGCCTCGATCAACGCCCGCGTCCGGGCCTCGTGGGCCGGCTCGGCATAGCTGTGCAGATAGACCACCGCCACCGCCTCCACCCGGGCGGCCCGCAGCGCCTCGACGACGTGGGCAACGGTGCCCTCGTCCAGCGCCACCACGACGCCACCGTCGGCGTCCAACCGCTCGACGACCTCATGGCGCCGCCGCCTGGGCACCAGTGGCTCGGGCTTGGCGACAGAGAAGTCGTAGAGGTTCGGCCGGGTCTGGCGACCGATCTCCAAGACGTCACGAAAACCCTTGGTCGTCAGCAATGCGGTTTTGGCGCCCCGATGCTCGATGACCATGTTGGTGGCCACCGTTGTGCCGTGGCCGAGGAAAGCGATCTCGGCCGGCGGGACATCGAAGGCGTCGAAAATGCGGGCGAGGCCGGCGACGACGGCCTGGTGCGGTGCCGCCGGCGTCGACGCCAGTTTAAGATGGCGCAAGGCGCCGCTCTCGGTGTCGAGGACGGTGAAGTCGGTAAAGGTGCCACCGACGTCGAAGCCAATTCTGTACATGGGTCTCAGGCCGACCCTTCGACCAGAAACCCCTGAAGCCGCTCCCGCATGGCGTCCGGAATGGGGATCGAGGCGCGGCTCTCCAGGTCGAAATGGACCAGCACGATCTCGCTGGTGGCGGCCAGCACCCCGGTCTCGGTGTTTTTCATGCGATGCTGCGTGGTCATCGATTTGGTGCCGAGCCTGGTCAGCGCGCTCTCGACCACGATCAGGCTGCCGACCTGCTGCTCGGCCCGGTATTCGATGGTGTGTTTGGCATCGACGAAGGCGGCGCCGGAAGTTTTCATGTTCTCCCAGGTCGCACCCATCGCCGACATCAGGTGCCAGGTCGCCTGGTCGAACATGCCGACGTAATACATCACCGTCATATGGCCCAGATGGTCGCATTGCTGGGGGTAGACCACACCCCGGTACATCTCGGCATAGCCGCTCATGCTCGTCTCCGCCTTGGCTTCGATCACGGCGACAGGCTAGCGATAAGGGGTGCCGCCTGTCCACCGCCCGAGGCGAGCCGACAGCGCCGCCAGTCCTGCCAGCGCCGGGGCCTCGAAATCGGCCACCACCAGGTCGGCGCCTGCGGCCAGGAGTTCGGTCTCGGGCCGCGAGGTGGCGACGGCGACGGCGGTAACGTCGGCCGCTTTCAGGGCGACGACGCTCGCCAGCGAATCCTCGAAGCCGATCGCCTCGCCGGCGGCGCAGTCGAGGCGGTCGAGGGCGACGGTGTAGGGCAGTGGGTCCGGCTTCGCCCGCGGCAAGCTGTCGCCCAGCACGATGGTATCGAAAGCGCCCTCGAGGCCGAGCCTGGCGAGCACCAACTCGACGTTCGGGCCGGGCGCGTTGGTGACCAGCGCCAGCCGGATACCGCTCGCCCGGGCGGCCCCGAGCAGCGCCTCGGCGCCGGCGATCGCCACCAGCTCCCCCACCAGTTCGCGGTACAGGGCCTCCTTGCGCTCGGCATAGGCGGCGTGCGCCGGGGCGCCGGCGTCGGGAAATAGGGATGCCGTGATCTCGGCGTTGGCGGCGCCTTCGATACGGGCATCGTAGAAGGCCTGGTCGATTCCGACGCCGCACTCCGCCAGCGCGATCCGGCTGGCCTCGTAGTGCTGCCGGCGGGTATCGACGATGGTGCCGTCGAGATCGAACAGCAGTGCGGTTATGTCTCTCGGGCCCATGGCGTCACCCCTAGCCGGCCGCCATCCTAGAGCGCCGGTGCCAGCCGGGGAACCGCCTTCCGGCGCGAAAAGGGCTGCTATAGTGGCTCCTCCGAACAAACCCGAGGGAGCAGCGTCCCATGGACAGGGAAGAATTCCGCCGCCACGCGCATCGGCTGGTCGATTGGATGGCGGACTATCTCGATGGTGTCGAGAACTATCCGGTCCGCTCGCAGGTGCGGCCGGGCGAGATCGCGGCCAAGCTCGCCCCGGCGCCGCCGGAGGCGGCGGAGGCCATGGATGAGATCCTGGCCGACTTCGAGCGGGACGTGCTGCCGGGCATCACCCACTGGCAGCACCCGAGCTTCTTCGCCTACTTCCCCGCCAACTCCAGCCCGCCCTCGGTGCTGGCGGAGATGCTGACGGCGACCATTGGCGCCCAGTGCATGCTGTGGCAGACCTCGCCGGCGGCGACCGAGATGGAGATCCGGGTCCTCGACTGGTTGCGCCAGATGATCGGCCTGCCGGAAGGCTTCACCGGTACCATTCAGGATTCAGCCTCCAGCGCCACGCTTTGCGCCATCCTGACGGGGCGCGAACGGGCCACCGGCTGGCGCGCCAACGAGGCCGGCCTCGCCGCCACCGGGCCGGTCGCCGTCTATTGCTCGGCCGAGACCCATTCCTCGATCGAGAAGGCGGTCAAAATCGCCGGTATCGGCCGCGACAACCTTCGCAACATCCCCGTTGACGATAACTTTGCGCTCCGGCCCGAGGTCTTGGAGGCGGCGATTCAGGCGGACCAGGCGGCGGGGCGGACGCCGGCCTGTGTCGTCGCCACGCTCGGCACCACCGGCGCTTCGGGCATCGACCCGCTGGCCGCGATCGCCCGGATCTGCCGCCACCACGGCATCTTCCTGCACGTCGACGCCGCCTGGGCCGGCAGCGCCCTGCTGCTGCCGGAATATCGCTGGATGATCGAGGGCATCGAGGCGGTGGACAGCTTCGTCTTCAACCCGCACAAGTGGCTGCTGGTCAACTTCGACTGCTCCGCCCATTTCGTCCGCGAGCCGGCCGACCTGATCCGCACGCTCGCCATCCTGCCTGAGTATCTGAAGGGGCCGGAGGGGGAACGGGTGATCGACTACCGCGACTGGGGCGTGCCCCTGGGCCGCCGCTTCCGGGCGCTGAAGCTCTGGTTCGTGATCCGCGCCTATGGTGTGGCGGGCTTGCGGGCCGTCATCGAGCGGCATATCGCGCTGGCCAATCAGGCCGCCGGCTGGGTCGAGGCGGCGGCAGATTTCGAGCTGTTGGCGCCGGCTCGCCTGGCGCTCTTCTGCTTTCGCTACCGGCCCTCGGATGTCGGCGACGAGGCCCTGCTGGATCGTCTGAACGAGGCCCTGATCGCGCAGCTCAACGATTCCGGCCGCCTCTACCTGACGCAGACCCGCGTCGCCGGCAAATATGCGATCCGCTTCCAGGTCGGCCAGACCACGACCGAGCCCCGCCACGTCGCGGCCGCCTGGGAGGCCATCCAGGCGACCGCCCGCGCGCTGCCGCGATAAGGCGCGGGGCTACTGATAGAGAAGCGTGCCGTCGTCTAGGTCGGCGGCGGGGATCTCGTCTTTCTCGATCTGGTAGTCCTGGCTGAAGATCCAGGGTGCGCGATCGCCTTGCTTCGGCATCAGGTGCATATTGCGGGTCAGATAGCCGGCATTGAAGTTTTCCGGATCGACCCACGGCAGTGCCGGCATGTCCCGGTCTTCTTCCCGCAACCGCGGTGTGACCACCTCGGCGCCCTTTTCGGCCATGTGATTGAGCAGCCGGCAAACGAAGCCCGCGATCAGGTCGGCGCGCAGGGTCCAGCTCGCTCGGAGATAGCCGAACACCCAAGCCATGTTGGGAACGCCCGTGAACAGAATGCCCCGGTGGCCCCAACAATCGGCGAAGTTCAGCGGCTCGCCGTCGATGGCGAAGTCGATATCGCCGAGCGGGCATAGATTGAAGCCGGTGGCGGTGACGATGATGTCCGCTTCCAGCTCCCGGCCGGATTGCAGCAGAATCCCCTTTTCGGTGAAGGTCTCGATGTGATCGGTCACCACCGACGCTTGGCCCGCCTTGATGCCCTGGAAGAGGTCGCCGTCGGGTAGAAACGCCAGCCGTTGGCGTCACGGCCGGTAGCTCGGCGTGAAGTGGGTCTCCACGTCGAAATCGTCGCCCAAATAGGCCCGCGCGCCGTCGATCAGCTCTTCTTTCAAGGCTTCGGAATCCTCGAAGGACCGGCGGGTGATGATCTTCTGATCGTTCAGAATCTTGCGCCGCGTGATTTCATGTACCCATTCCTCGGGAACATCCAGCTCGCGCAGCGTATCCGCGATCTCGGCGCGGTTGGCGGCGGGGTAGAAGTAGGTCGGCGAGCGTTGTAGCAAAGTGACGTGGGCGCAGTCGTCGGCCATCGCCGGCACCACGGTGGCCGCCGTGGCGCCAGAGCCGACGACCAGCACATGCTTGCCCTTGTAGTCCAGATCGTCCGGCCAGGTCTGGGGATGGACGATTGGTCCCTGGAAGCGCTCGAGGCCCGGAAAATCAGGCGTATAGCCTTCCGAATGCCGATAGTAACCCTGGCACATCCACAAGAACTTGCAGCTGAATTGCAGCGTGTCACCGGTATCGGTGCGCTCGGCTTCGAGCGCCCACAGTTTTTCTTCACTCGACCAGGCGGCGCGCTCGACCTGATGGCGGAAGCGAATGTGCCGGCGAATGTCCTGCTCGTCGAGGGCTTCGCCGAGGTAGGTGAGGATTTCCTCCGCCGTGGCGATCGGCGCGCTCGACCAAGGCTTCCAGCCATAGCCGAAGGTATAGAGGTCGCTATCGGAGCGGATGCCGGGATACTTGTGGGTAAGCCAGGTGCCGCCGAAGCTCTCCTGGTTTTCCAGCAAGGCAAAGCGCAGGTCGGGGCACTGTTGTTGCAGATGGTAGGCCGCGTCGATGCCGGATATGCCGGCCCCGACGATCAGCACGTCGAAGTGCTCTACCGCGTCTTGCGTGCTCTGGTCGCTCTCGGTTGCTACGCTCATGCTCTGCCGTCCTCGCGATTACCCTCGGCGGTCTGGCGCTGTGTCCAGGTGGCGTCGTTCATCGCATTGGCCATGATGAAGCCGCCTTCGACGAGGGAGGTGAGGGATTCCGCCAGCTCCCGCGCGCTCACTACCTCGGCCGGCCCGAAGCGGATATTTCCTTCAATCGGCACGGTGGCCGCCGCCGTAAGCGTTGCTAGGCGCGGGTTGCCAGCCCGCCAGACTTTCTTCCCGCGGTCGATAGATTTCGATTCGGATCGGATAACAAGGTGCGCTGTCGCTGGAATGACCAGCGCCACAATCGCCGCCGGGACAGGTAGACAGCGCCGCCAGCAGATCGATCTCGGCGAAGAGTTCGATGAAATCGCCGGGCCTGGCCGGGCTCGCCTTCATGAAATACTGGTTCGTGTCGCGCGTGTAGCCGGTGCACATGAAGACGTTGACGACATCGTGGATATGCGCTTCCGCTTCCGCCAACGGTATCCCTTTCGCTGCCGCCAGGGCGCGGGTGAGGGACGAATGACAGCAATAGTTATAATCCTGACCGGTCAGCATGTGGTGCGTATAGGGGTCGCAGCGGGTGCCGATCACGTCATGGACGCCGGCGCCGAACTCGTCGAAACCGTACCAATCCAAGGTGTCGTGCGTGATCGTGGCCAGGGGGCGAAAGCGTGGAAAATTGCTCCACAATCGATCGCCGGTGCTGACATGGGTTGCATGCAAGGCTCGGGTCTTGCCGCTATAGAACCGTTCCGACAGGTCGTCGGCGTTCCAAAGGTTCAGGTCGCCGACCTGCGGCCCTTCGGTGTTGGTGATGCGGAACAGATGGCCGGCCGGGACCTCGAAAGCCCGCGCGTCACGGGGCGGCACGGTCAATTCGTTCACCAGGGTCATCTCGCTCCGAACGGTCTGGTAAAAATTGTGGTCGTAGGCGGGCAGCCTGTCCAATGTGTAGACCGTCACCGGCTTCACCAACCGCCGTGCCGCCGCATCCGCCGGCTCGGGGTTTTGCGCTCGAATCGCCATCGCTGCACCTTTCGTTCACTCGCCCTGCTGTCGATCGTAAAGGAAAACCGCGAGATGGCGTGAGCTTCGGAATCGGGACGCTAGAGCGTTTATCGATCACACGGAAACGTATCCTGCGTTTCTCAGATAGTTTTGACATTCCTTTGGTCGATGCTGTCGAGGATTTTCCCGATTTCGTTCCATAGCTCCGGGATCGTCCGCTTGGCGGCCTTTCGCAGC
>PVBE012562012.1_pt1 | contig 29020 bp, 18 predicted proteins | sample 1631181 | NCBI WGS metagenome assembly PVBE01 (sample SAMN08397723, study PRJNA350692) | Marine metagenome, whole genome shotgun sequencing project. | isolation source: water | place: Pacific Ocean | collected 2012-04
CGTTGAGCCAAAGTCGGGTCAAATAAATGCACCCGTGAAAATGGCTGGCAGAGCTGGTGCGTACCCATCAGGCTCCGCTGTTTCACAGTGATTGGAATGGTGCTTATCTTATTGCAAACAATTGGCTGTAAGTTTCATGAATCTGTCATCTCTCCCGCTTGCGGGAGAGGTCGCGGTTTCAACCGCGGGAGAGGGGCATGCGCATTTGCAATGTGGGTCAGCGCCGCAAGAAACCCTCTCCCGGCCGCTATCGCGTCCGACCTCTCCCGGCCGCTATCGCGTCCGACCTCTCCCGCAAGCGGGAGAGGTGGGTGTTTCCGTTGTCGGCCCCTTTCAGGGGCCTTCCTCATACTACCGGCTCTGCCGGCAGTCGTTGATTATCGCTGGCCATCGCCGGCCGGCGTCTCCACGATCTTGTCAAAACGAAACTGGTGTTGCGCATTGGAAATGTGCAAGAACGTCAGCATCACGATGGAAACCACGCCTAACGCAGTCGCCGACGCGATCACGAACATGATCACGATCTGGTAGCGAACGGCCGCTAACGGCGCGACGCCAGAAAGCAATTGCCCGGTCATCATGCCAGGCAAACTGACCAGGCCGACCACCATCATGGAATTGATGATCGGGACCATTCCGACTCTTACAGACTGTTGAATCAGTCTCCGCGCTGCCTCCCAGCGGGTCGCTCCGAGCGCCAACAACGTCTCCACTTCGCGCTGTCGCGTGGACAGGGCATCGACCACCGTGCCGAGGCCCAACGTAACGCCGTTGAGCGTGTTGCCCAGAATCATCCCCAACAACGGAATCGCATATTGCGGATTGTACCAGGGCTGCGTCTGGCGAAAGACGACGGCCATCGTGAACGCCAGGATCAGCCACGCACTGCCCCATATCGACACCACGACATTGACCAACATGCCTGGGTAGCGATGGCCGGCGCGGTGCCATGCCGTAACGCCGGCAATGACGGTCATCAACGCCATGATCGCCACAATTACGGCCAACTGGTTCAGCTCGAAAACCCAATGCAACACCAGACCGACAAGGAGCAGTTGTGTGACAGTCCGAATGCCCGCCAGGGCCAACGTCCGTTCAAGCCCCAATTGCAGCTTGAATGAAATTGCGGCGTTCACCAGAACGAGTGCTGCCGCGCTTGCTACTTGCCAGGTTTGTAGATCGATATAGGCATCCGACATTTCGGGCAATTCCCTCAACTGGCACTTTGCAACCGGCCACTGTGCATTTCCCATACACGGTCCGTCACGCGCCGTGCTTGGTGCAGCGAATGCGTGACCCATAAATAGGCCCGCGCTGGTTCCGCGCTGATCCACGTGTCGACAAGTCGTTCCACACCACGCGCGGTTTCGTCGTCCAGCGACGATGTCGGTTCGTCCAGTAGCAGCACATTTGCTTTCAGCTGCAGTGCGCGTAGGACGGCAACGATGCGTGCTTCGCCACCCGAAAGGTCGGATACCGGTTTTTCCAAGAACGTCTCGTCACGTGACAAGTCACTCAGTTGCATGATCAGCGAGTCTCGGTCAAAGGACTCGGTTCGACGCCCGGCCAAGTGAAATGGGAGTTTCAAGTTTTCCTCGACGGATCCCGGTAAGAGCGTGGAATGTTGCGTCAAGTACAACACGTGTTTTCGAAACTGGGGGATTCCCAGCTCATCGGAACTTTGGTCACGATACTTCACCAAGCCTGTTGTCCGTGCGTCAAGCCGCGCCAGCCCGCGGAGGAGCAAAGACTTTCCAGATCCGCTCTTGCCAACCATCCCACAACGGTCGCCGGCACGCAATTGCAACGTGATTCCTTGCAGCAGTGGAGAACCTCCTGGGGCGCCGTGCCGCTGGAGGTCACGGCATTCCAGTAGGATTGACGACGTGTTCATCAGTTGGGACGCTCCGCCCGGATCGCCAATTGCGACATCTTCTGCTGCAGACTCTGACGGTGAATCCCCAACTGTCGGGCTGCCGCGCTGACATTGCCCGCATGATGCGATAGTGCACGCTCGATCGCTTTGCGCTCGAAGTTCTCCACCAGCTGGGACTTGGCTTCAGTCAGAGGCAGGTCGAGCAGTGCGGAGAAGTCGCCCAACTCGGTATCCATTTCGGCGTGGGCGAGTCGCAAATCGCCCACTCGAATCCGCCCCGCCTCGGCCATCATAGCGGCAGACGTAATCGTCTGCTCCAATTCGCGAACGTTTCCTGGCCAGTTGTGCGACAGCAAACGGTCGACGGCCCGCGAATCCAGTTGAGGCGACTCGCTGCTGTTCTTCGCGACACGTTCCAGGAAATAGCTGGCCAGCAGAATGACGTCTTCTCGCCGTCTTCGCAAAGGAGGTACCTGAAGTTCAATGCCGCGAATTCGATAGTAGAGGTCTTGCCGGAATGTACCGTCATCGATCGCCAACGGGAGATCTTGATGCGTCGCCGTGATCACCCGAACATCAACCGCTATCGACTTCGCCGAACCTACCGGCTGAATCTCGCGTTCTTGCAACGCGCGCAGAATTTTGGTCTGAGTCGGTAGCGGCATGTCGCCGATCTCGTCTAGAAACAGAGTGCCGCCGTTGGCTTGTTCGAAGACACCTTGACGTTCGGTATCCGCGCCGGTGAAAGCACCGCGTACGTGACCAAACAATTCGCTCTCCGCCAACGACTCGGCAATGGCTGCGGTGTTAACGGCGACGAACGGGCCGTTGGACCGGTCGCTCAGACGGTGAATCTCTCTCGCGATGAGCTCTTTACCGGTGCCGGTTTCGCCGCGCACCAGGATGTCGATCGGCGCTCGTGCGGCGCGTTCAAGCTGACTGAAGAGATCTCGCATCGGTTTGCTAACCCCAACCAGTGCGCCGAAAGCCTGTTTCTGGTCGAGCTGCGTTTGAAGTTCATCGAGCCGCCGCTGCAACTCGACTCGCCTGGTCACGCGGCGCGCAATTCCACGCACCGCTTCGACCTCGTACGGCTTGGTCAGATAGTCGACTGCGCCAAGCCGCATGCATTGGACGGCCGAGGTAACACTGTCGTCGGCCGTCACAACCACAATGTCAATGGAACCGACCAGATCGCCAAGTTGCTCGAGCACCGCCTGGCCGCCCATTCGCGGCATGTTGAGATCCAGAAAAACCAGATCGGCCGGCTGCTGCCGTAACATCTCAATAGCCGCCGGGCCGCTGGCCGCCTCGACAATCTGATACGCCTGACGATCTAAGGCCTTTGCCATCGCATAACGCGCGGGCTGTTCATCATCGACGATCAGAATTCGAATTGCGTCCATGCCTCAGTTTTACTACCCAGAATTGGCGAGGTCGATGCCACAAGTTGCGATTGTGTCGAACTTCCAAAAATGAACGTGCCCCAACGCCGATGGCGTGCACGCGTCGTACATCCATTTGGCTATAATGCCTGGCGTACGATTCCCCCCAAGAGCCGATTCATCCAATCATCCTGAAGAGTCAATCATGCGAGCCATTCTCTTTGTCGCGATCTCTCTCGTTGCCCTGTTCGTCATTCCTGCCAAGGCCGCTAAACCAGCCACAGCAAATCAGCGGCTCGATCAGTATGCCACCGTTCGCCTGGTGTCCGACCTCCGCCAGCTTTCGCCAAAGCAGCGGCAGATGATTCCCCTGTTGATCCAGGCTGGTGCCATTATGGACGAGTGCTTCTGGTACGAGGCTTACGGCGACAAGCAGCTGCTACTCGCGTCGATCAAGGACCCAGCCATGCGCACGTTCACCCAGATCAATTACGGCCCGTGGGACCGATTGGACGGCAACAGTCCGTTTATATCGGGCGTGGGATCCAAACCGGCGGGTGCAAACTACTATCCCCAGGATATGACCAAACAAGAGTTTGAAGCATCCAAGCTGTCGGGGAAGGACGGCCTGTATACGTTTATTCGTCGTGACGACATGGGCGAGCTGAAAGTGGTTCCGTATCACGACCAGTTCGCCTCGCAGATGGAGCGCGCATCGAAACTCCTGAAGCAAGCCGCGGGACTCGCCGAAGATGCGGGGCTGCGGCGCTACCTGCTGCTTCGAGCGGTGGCGCTGCTGACTGACGACTATCAGCCGAGCGACTTGGCGTGGCTTGACATGCACGACAATACCATCGATGTCGTGATCGGGCCGATCGAAAACTATGAGGATAAACTGTATGGCTACAAGACCGCTCACGAGTGCTATGTGTTGATAAAAGACAAGGAGTGGAGCGGTCGACTCGCGAAGTATTCGCAATTCCTACCTGCGCTTCAAGCGACGCTCCCCGTTCCGGACAAGTACAAGCAAGAGAAGCCCGGCACGGACACCGAACTCAATGCGTACGACGTGATCTACTACGCCGGCGACTGCAATGCCGGCTCGAAGACAATCGCCATCAACCTTCCCAACGACGAACAGGTGCAGCTGAAGAAAGGAACTCGGCGACTGCAGCTGAAGAATGCCATGCGTGCCAAGTTCGACAAGATACTGCTGCGGATTGCCGACGAGCTGATTGCTGACGAGCAACGCAAACACATCACCTTTGATGCTTTTTTCAGTAACACGATGTTCCACGAAGTTGCCCATGGCCTGGGTATCAAAAACACGCTCGATGGCAATGGCACGGTCCGCGAGGCTTTGAAAGAACATGCCGGCGCGATCGAGGAAGGCAAGGCAGACATCCTGGGCCTGCACATGATCAACCAGCTTCACCAGCGCGGCGAGATCGAAACCGACATCAATGACTTCTACGTGACATTCATGGCCGGTATCTTCCGCAGCGTGCGTTTCGGCGCGTCAAGTGCGCATGGAAAGGCGAATATGATCCGCTTCAATTTCTTCAGCCGGCAGGGCGCTTTCGAGCGGCTGGACAATGGAAAGTATCGTGTGAATCCCGATCGCTTTCGCACCGCCACAAAAAACCTCTCGTCTCTGCTGTTGCAACTGCAAGGTGATGGTAACTACGAAGGCGCGGCACGCCTGGTCCGGGAAAAAGGCGTGATCGGCGAGCAACTTAAAGCGGAACTCGATCGGTTGAGCAAGAAAGGGATCCCAGTGGACATCGTATTCGAACAAGGTGTCAATGTCCTCGGGCTGTGACGTTTTCCCGACCAGTGAACCGCTTTCTGCGTTGTTTGATTGAAATCCTGCTGCGGTCTGCTCCATGCCCAAGACGCTGGAAGCCTGCACCTCACCTGGACAGAGGCAAACCATGAATCGGATTTCCAACGAACACCGACGACGCAACGCGGACAGTCGTGATCGCTGGGAGTGTTTTGCGACACATCGCCGCAAAGTGACCGAGCTGTTGATGGCCTCGCACGCGGAAGGGCAAGGTCGACTCTGCTTGCTCGGCGCGGGGAATTGCAATGATCTCGATTTGACCGCGCTGACCAAGGTGTACTCAGAAGTCCATCTGGTCGATCTTGACCAAGAAGCGGTTACCAGCGGTGTTGCATCACAAGGTTTGGTAGACACGAACCGTGTTCGTGTCCATGGTGACATGGATCTAGCTGGCTGCAACGAGATCGTCAGCGACTGGACGTTGGGGCGATTGCCCACTGATACGGACGTCCAACAGTGTATTGATGCGGTTAGTTCATTTCCTGTGCCGCAAGTCCCGGGGCCTTTTGATGTGATCGCTTCGGTGTGTCTGCTGACTCAATTATTTGACTCGGTGTCGATTAGCTTGGGCGGCGAGCACCCACGTTTCTTGGAGTTGTTGACTTGCATTCGTTTGCGGCACGTTCGCCTGCTTTTCGAATTATTGCAACCAGGCGGCACGGCGATCTTGATCACGGATTTTGTTTCGTCGAGCACGTTTCCTCCACTGGCGAACACATCCGAACGTGATCTTCCAGGCCTCGCGGCGAAACTGGTCAATTCGCGAAACTTCTTCACTGGGACCAATCCCGCCGTGCTGCAGGCGCTATTCAAAACCGATGCGGTGATCGGACCTCAGGTGAGCCACCTGGAAGTAGCAGGACCCTGGCTGTGGGACTTCGGACCACGAGTATACGCTGTCTTCGCCATTACTTCACAAAAACACGCCAGTGATTAGTCGGTTAGTGTCAAGAAGTTTTCGAGGCGAACCACTAACGGGCGCTAATAGGAAGCAATAATTCGCATGCCTTGGCGTTCATTCGCGGTTCCTTTACATGGACTCCGCGCGACAATGCCTTTACGTTCAGCCGTCGTATCCTAGATTCGGCGACAGCCAGTGTTCGACTTCCTGCAAGGTCATGCCTTTGCGGCGCGCATAGTCTTCGGCCTGCTCTTTTGTGATTCGGTCGACCGAAAAATACCTGGCTTCCGGATGCGCGAAATAGAAGCCACTGATGCTCGCCGCCGGTAGCATCGCAAAACTCTCCGTCAATTCAATTCCGGTGTTCGCTTCGGCAGCGAGCAGATTGAACAGTGTCCGTTTCTCGGTGTGATCGGGGCAGGCGGGGTAACCTGGTGCGGGTCGAATACCGCGGTATTTCTCGGCAATCAAGTCGTCGCTGGACAAGATTTCGCCGGTACCAAAGCCCCAGTCCTGGCGAGCGCGCCTGTGTAGCATCTCGGCAAACGCTTCCACCAGTCGATCGGCCAGCGCCTTGATCATGATCGAATTGTAGTCGTCGTTTTCCGCATCAAACTTGGCACACAGATCCGCAGCCCCCACGCCAGTCGTGACGGCGAATGCTCCCAAGAAATCTTCGCGCCCGGAATCACGCGGTGCGATGTAATCGACCAGACTACGAAACTCGGACTGTCCCTTGCGTTGCCATTGCTGGCGCAGCATATGAAATCGTGTGAGCTCTACGGCGCGGCTCTCGTCAGTGAAAAGAACAATATCTTCACCGTCTGCGGCTGCGGGCCAAAAACCGTAAACGCCATTGGCCGTGAGTCGTCGATTAGCGACCAGATCCGCCAGCAATTGTTGAGCATTGTCGAACAGTTCGCGGGCCACCTGGCCCACTGTCGGCTCATCGAGAATCTCGGGGTATTTCCCTTTCAGTTCCCAAGTCGCAAAGAACGGTGACCAATCGATGAAGGGGACGATTTCGGCCAGTGGCGCGTCGGACAGCTGCCGAGTGCCCGTGAACGTGGGCCGGTCGATCTGGACGGCCTGCCAGTCAGTCTGAAAATGTTTAGCACACGCTTCGGGATACGGTGCTAGTTGCACTTTGCGGTTTTCATACGACGTGACCAGCTTTCTCTGTAACGTCGCGTTTTCTATCTCAAAATTGGGGCGCAACTCTGAGTTCAAAAGCGAATCAACGACGCCGACACAACGGGATGCGTCCAGCACATGAACGGTTGGCTCCTTGGATTGCGAGGCAATCTTGACAGCCGTGTGTTTCGCGCTGGTGGTTGCGCCGCCGATCAGGATTGGAATTTTGATACCCTGGCGTTCCAACTCCTTAGCATTATGCGCCATCTCGTCCAGGCTGGGCGTGATCAAGCCTGATAGGCCAATGATATCAACGCCCTCTTGGACAGCGGTCTCAATTATCTTTTCGCACGACACCATCACTCCCAGATCAATGACTTCGTAGTTATTGCAACCCAGCACGACGCCCACGATGTTCTTACCAATGTCGTGCACGTCACCTTTCACAGTAGCCAGCAAGATCTTACCGCGAGCCGCATTCTCGGCCTCGTCAGCGTCAGCTTTCTCCTGTTCCATGAACGGCAACAGATAGGCCACCGCCTTTTTCATGACTCGTGCAGATTTGACCACCTGTGGCAGGAACATCTTGCCCGCGCCAAACAGATCGCCAACGACGCTCATTCCAGCCATCAACGGCCCTTCGATGATGTGCAAGCATCGCTCATGACTTTGCCGAGCTTCTTCGACATCTTCTTCGATGAACTTGTCGATGCCTTTGACGAGCGCGTGCGTGAGCCGTTCTGTCACATCGGCTTGGCGCCATTGGAGATTCTCTTCTTTGGCCTTCTTCCCCGGCCCCGACACGGATTCCGCGAATGCAACGAGCCGCTCAGTGGCGTCATCGCGGCGATTGAAAAGCACGTCTTCCACTCGCTCGAGCAGTTCTTTGGGCACTTCTTGGTAGACTTCCAGTTGTCCGGCGTTCACGATGCCCATGTCCAGGCCGGCACCGATGGCGTGGTACAGGAATGCGGAATGCATCGCTTCGCGAACAACATCGTTGCCACGAAACGAAAATGAAATGTTGCTCACACCGCCAGAAACTTTGGCACCGGGACAGTCACGTTTGATGCGTCGCGTGGCTTCGATAAAGTTGACGGCGTAGTTGTTGTGTTCTTCGATTCCGGTGGCGACCGTCAGAATATTCGGATCGAAAATAATGTCTTCCGGTGGGAAACCAACGCGTTTGGTCAATAGCTGAAAAGCGCGTTGGCAAATCCGTACTTTGTCGTCAACTTGTGTCGCCTGGCCTTGTTCGTCGAACGCCATCACGACGACGGCAGCGCCATAGCGTCGGACCAACGTGGCGCGGCGAAAGAACTCTTCCTCGCCATCCTTCAAACTGATCGAATTAACGATGGCCTTGCCCTGCACGCATTTCAGACCCGCTTCGATCACCGACCATTTCGAACTATCGATCATCACTGGCACAGTGGCCACATCAGGTTCGCCGGCAATCAAGTTCAAGTACCGCGTCATCGCCTCTTCACTGTCCAGCAAATCGGCGTCCATGTTGATGTCGATTACCGCAGCGCCGCCGCTGACTTGCTGCCGCGCCACCTCAATCGCTTCCTCGAAAAGCTCGTCGCGGATCAGTCGAGCGAATCGACGCGAACCAGTGACATTAGTGCGTTCGCCGATCATTAGAAAGTTGCTTTCCGGGCGCAACGTCAGCGCTTGTGTACCACTCAATCGCGTGTACGGTTCGACGGTCGTCTTCTGATGCGGCGTGATATTCTCAACGGCATCGCACATCGCGCGGATATGTTCTGGCGTGGTACCGCAGCAACCTCCCACAATGTTGACCCATCCGTTGCAGGCAAATTCGGCAATCATCTCCGCCATATGCTCCGGACTCAGATCGTACGCACCCATCTCATTGGGCAACCCGGCATTGGGATGGCAACTGATCAAGGCGGGCGTAATTTGCGACAGCTCTTCGACAAACGGACGCATCAATTGCGGACCAAGCGCACAGTTCATCCCAATACTGAGAAGCGGAAAATGCGAGATTGCGTTGCAGAATGCCGCCACCCCCTGACCAGAGACAAACGTTGCCCCCGAGCGGTCGAAGGTGGCCGAGACCATCACGGGAACTTCGCAGCCAGTGTCGGCAATGCACTTCTGAATGGCAAACAGACAGGCTTTCAGATTCAGCGTATCGATAACCGTTTCCGGAAGGAGCAGGTCGACACCACCCTCAATCAACGCTGACACCTGGGCATGATACGAATCTACCAATTCGTCGAACGTCACCGAACGGAAACCAGGATCCTCGACGCTTGTCGAAATGGACGCGGCTTTTGTCGTCGGACCGATCGAACCGGCAACAAAGCGAGGCTTGCTGGGCGTGCGAAGATTGAATTCGTCCACCGCCGCTCGCGCACATGCCGCGGCCGACAAGTTGATTTCGTGGACCAATTCGTGCGGAAAATCAAACTCATCAACCCCTATCGTGCTCGCACCAAATGTGTTCGTTTCGACGATATCAGCGCCCGCGTCTAGATAGCGCCGGTGGATCTCCGTGACCGAGTCTGGATGCGTCAGACAAAGCACGTCCACAAAGTTCTTGAGATCCTTATTGTGGCCCGCGAAGCGGTCGCCCCGAATTGCCGCCTCGTCCAGCTTTAACGCCTGAACCATGGTCCCCATGGCGCCGTCGAGGACCAGGATTCGGCTGGCCAACAGCTCCTGCAACATCGCTTCTGTACCCGTTCGGGTGGCAATTGACATCAGTTTCTGGCTCGTTGAATCCGAATTCGCAGCATCTCAGCGGCAGATGATCCCGCAGACCGCCTCTGCTAAGCGAATATCCCAGATGACCTGTGATCACGCAAGGCCAACGCGAAAGCTGTAAGTCATTGTTTCGTCAGAAGTTAATCACTTAAAGAACCGCCTCGGGCTGCAAGCAGAGGGGGGGGGTTCTACCTTTCCCTACCGTCAAAGTTCACCTCAGACTCAAGACTGGCATAACCCGAACCGATAACGAGGAATGCCAATACACACCCATTCTGAGTATCGAGCCATGAGCAACTCACATTCGAAGCGACCCCGACGTAGTTTCGCGACGGGAGCCCCACGTTCTACCAGTCCGCAGCACGTCGCCGACGGACTGCGATACGACGGCGAAGAAGTGCCGGTCCTGATTCGCCTGCCGGATCTCTCTCCACAGGCCCTTTTGCGCGAACCGGCACCGACAGCCGCTGCGCAGGCTGCACCAGCACCAACCGCCCCGGACAAAAAAGAGCCGGACGTGCCCGAGCACCCGAAATCCTCCCAATCGGCAGCATCAACCTCGGCGGTGGCCACGCCACCAACAGCCGCGCCGCTCGACGCCGAGCCACAAGCGGCGCAGGCGGCGGTCGAGCAATCATCTGACGACCAGGCGACTGGCAATCAGTCCAACCCAACCGACGCAGATTTGACCCAGGCCACGCCTGAAGGTTCGCCACGTAAGCGTCGTTGGCGCAACCGGAGCGGTCGAGAACAGAATGGGGAACGGCTGGACAAAGTTCAGTTCGCGTCACAGCAAGAACCGCAGCAACCTGCTAGAAATCGGACCGCGATCGCCACGCATGTCGTCGAGCAGGATCGAAACATCCTGTCGTTCGACAAATCGCGACTGTTGATCGGCGCTAGTCTGGTCATTGTCGCGGGCCTCGCCTATTTTGCACTGAGCGGTGGTGACGAAGATCCGGCAGACCCGGCGGGAAAGTGGGTTGATGGCGAAGCGGACTCGGTGGCGCGGACTGTCGAAAAGACGTCCGAACCCGAAGCGGATCTCTGGCCAACTGACCAAAACTCGCCAGCGAGTCACGAAGAATCGGCGCTGGCACACCAAACGGGATCGTCCTCTGACGCCGCCGCATCCGCGGCCGGATCCGTTCCGGTTTGGCCGACTGGACCGGGACAGCAACCGGTGAATTCGTACGATCCAGCAACGCTGCCAGCTTCCGAATACACCTACAGCATGCCGGTGGTTGCAGCGCCCGCTAACGGAGCGAGCAACCCCGCACCGCGCAACGATGGGCCCACTTTGGGATGGCCGACAGGTCCTTCGACACCGCCACAGTCAACCTCAGCTACGGGGCCCGTTGACGGCTGGCCAGAAGCTGCGATGGCTACGCCGAACACCGATGCTCCCAACGGAGCGCCCAAAGGCTACTATGCATCGGAGGCCGCTGCCGGTAACACAACGTCCCCATCAACCGTTGGCGGTTTCCCGGACGCGCCGGCTGTACGTACGGGAAGACTGGAAACTGGACCCCATTCAGGCGGGTCCATCAACACCGCGGCCAATCCTGGCTCCCAATTGAATGGTACGATCGAAATCCCTCGACCACGGGCTAACAATGAATACAACGGATCAAACGTTTATTAGAGCGTACGGTAGCGATTTCGTTCCAAACTACGCAGACGAAGCAGCCCGCGCTGCCGACTATCCGGCGCTGGCCGATAGTAACGTGAACGCTGTATTTGGTTCGATGCCACAAAAGCACATCCGTGTCGACGGGCCGGCGGCAATGCCGCCTTCTGCCACATCGCAAGTCGCTGGCGTAGGTCCATCGCCACCATTGCCGGCGCGAACGTACATGCCTCAGGCAGCAACGCAGCCGACTTCGCCAGCGGCGCAAGGTCAACACACGCCACCCCAGCATCCGCACGTGCCGCCAGCAATCGGTCAGCAACTGGAACATCCCGTCCAGAGGGAGCAGGCCGTCGAACAGCAAGTCGACGTTCCATTGCCCCATCTCGACATGCGAGATAACGCGTTGCCGCCCGGGTCCGTGCCCATCGCTTCTCATGCGCCTGTGCCTCGACCACATATCAATTTCGCCCCAGCGCAGTCTGTACAGCCACAGCCAACGGATGTTGAAACGAGCGTTGAGCCAGCCATCGAACAGCCGCTCGCGCCATCGCCCGCGTATGCCACAAATGCGTTGGAACTTGGAGAGGGCCTCTCAGTGTTGGCCGACAGTTCGGTCCTAGTGGCATCGTCCGATTTTCAATGGCCGACGATTCATCCGGCGGTTGATGAAGAACCAACTGATACGGAGAATCCTCCGCTGGGCTCTTCGATCGCCAACATCGACAAGGACGTTGCCGGAGTGGCGATGGATGCGAAGGCCGAGGAACCCGATGTCGCGAAGCAGAAACTAAAGCCGGCCTGGGAGGTGGACCGTTTCCTGTGGCCAAGCAACGTCGATCAGTTGTATGAATCCGAAAGTGAGTATTTTCGTCACGCCGGCGAGAAGCTCCACGACGCCAGCCTAGAGGGCCTGCGAGTCTTGGGAGTCTCTGCGACACGTCAAGGCGAGGGCTGCACGACGTTAGCCATCTGTCTGGCTCGCGCTGCGGCTGCGGCCGGTGCGAAAGTCGCGTTGTTGGACGCCAACCTGCGGGCGCCGCAATTGGGTACAGCGCTGGGGCTCGATTTCGCACGCAGTTGGCACGAAACCTTGAACGGAAAAACACCGTTGTCCGAAGCCGCCGTTGCTTCGATTGCCGACAACGTAACGCTTATACCGCTCTCCAACAACGCCGCGCGACAAGGTTTGACGCTCGACAGCGACGCGATCAACGATATCCTCGGCCAAGCCGGCGATACATTCGATCTCGTACTCGTCGATGTTGGTGTCCCCTGCGAAGACGGGCGGAGCTGTTTCCAGGGAGATGACGCCTGTCCGTTGGACGCAGCGATCATCGTCCGGGATGTTCGCGCGACGTCCGAAGAAGAGACGCTCGAATCGGTCAACCGATACAAGGAGTTGGGAATCGATGCCGTTGGGATCGCCGAAAACTTCGCATCGTTGGCCGTTTCACGGGCCGCTGTGTAACACCGGCGGCAAGGGCATCACTCCCGTCGCTTTGGTTTGCCGGTGGCATATCGAACAATCGCCATGAGGATGCCCATCGCGGCGAATGCGAGGCCGAATACGGCGAAAAACGGTGCCAGGAATGCCAGCGATTCCGCCACCGGATCGCGCGCCAAGTTGCTTCGTTCCAAAGCCAGATCGACACAGAGCAATCCGACGCAGAACACGCTACAGCCCCCCAAGCAGCCGACCAGTGTCCACCGTAACGGAATCAATGCGACGCGGCTGGACCAGCCAGCCAAGACGCCGCTGACCACGGCAAATGCCAGAAAGTCGCGGTAGTTAAAGGCCGCAAAAATTGCGGCACAGCCAGCGACAATTGCCACCAGCTCGCGCAAACTGAATTGAATTGCGGGCCTCTTTGTGGGTGGATCCATCTCTTGGCCGGGGCAGGTTGGACGATTGCGCATGTCGTAGGCATTGTACGCTAGGACACCGCCGACACCTGCCCCCAAGAAGACTTTAAAGCGAGACGGCTTTGCTGGTGGTCACCATGTGATTATTCACTTGAGCAAATAAGAGTCTCAATCGATTCCAATCTCTGACTAACCGAGTAAGCAGGATTCTGAGTGAGCTGCTCGAGGACGCTAAGCACGCCTGGATGGTAATCGCCGTCCAGCTCGACTTGCATGGCCTTAATCGCCTCTAGTGGCGCAAGCGGCTGGTCAGCGCGAGATGTTAAAGCGTCGTACTCTCGCACGGCACGAATAATGGCCGCACCAATAGGCTCGTCACGTTGCTCCGGATCGTTGTTGTACGAAACATCGAGCCCATCCGGGCGACTCACTAACAAGGGCAAGGCACTCGTCAACGCGCCCCCAAGGGACTGGATCAAGTCGCCGCCATGGAACGTGTTCGATTCGAGGGCTCGTGAGTTTTGCAAATCGTCAACAGCTCGGTGAATAACCCGGGCGGTGACCTCAATGTTGTCAATATCCTGCAACAAAGCCGCTACACGGATGTCGTCGATTTCGCGTTCCGATAACCGCATCTGTCGAGCTACGTCTCGGCTGATCATTGTGCGGGATTTCGCGCGCCATAGTGAGAAAATTACAGCTCCCGAGCCGCTGCTCGATCTCGCGGATGCACTCAGCACCCACTTCCGCATGCTGTTGCATTCGATCGCGTTCCTTAGTGTCCAACGCCCCTGCCTTGAGTAAGATCGCATCTTCTATCGCAACCTTGCCGATGTCGTGGAGGACGGAGCTGATTCCGATTAGCTTTACAAAGGAAGCGGATACGCTAACTTGTGGGCTGACCATGAGCGACCAACCCAATATCCTGCTGATTACTGTCGATCATTGGCCGGGCCATCTGCTTGGCGCAGCAGGTCATCCGGCCGTACAAACGCCCACGCTGGATCAACTGGCCCGCTGCGGCGTACGGTTTCGACGAGCGTACACGGAATGCCCCGTCTGTATTCCGGCGCGTCGAACCTTGCTCACAGGCACCGCGCCACGCACGCACGGCGACCGCAGCTTTCAAACCGAGCTACCGCTGCCCAACGTGCCAACAATTGCAGATGCATTTCGAACCGGCGGGTATCAGACGTTCGCCGTCGGAAAACTGCATGTCTATCCTCCCCGCGCCCGTGCTGGTTTCGATGACGTGCAGCTGTGTGAAGAGGGCCGTCCCCAGTACGGCCCAACGGACGACTATGAAATCTATTTGGGCGAACAGGGTCTGGTCGGGCAGCAGTTTCTGCACGGTATGAGCAACAACGACTACGTCTGGCGGCCGTGGCACCTGGCAGAACAACATCATGTGACCAATTGGACATCGCGTGAAATGGCGCGGATGATCCAGCGACGCGACCCGACCCGGCCGGCATTTTGGTATCTCTCGTACACGCATCCTCATCCGCCACTGGTTCCGCCGCAGTATTGTCTGGATCTTTATCGCGATGTTGAACCGGGCGAGCCGCTTCGGAGCAGTTGGCCGCGAGACCCCAATGCGATGCCCAGCCGCATGAACAACCGACTCATCGATAGCGAACATTACAGTGCATCGTTCATTCGCGCCACCCGCCGCGCGTTCTACGCGTTGTGCACTCATATCGACCATCAGCTGCGGATCGTGATTGGGACGCTGCGCGAAGAAGGGCTGCTGGACAACACGGTCATGATGTTCTTGGCCGACCATGGAGACATGTTGGGCGACCACGGGCTGTGGGCTAAGCGTCTGTTTTATGAGGGCTCCGCTTGCGTACCAATGATCTTGGCCGGGCGAGCTGGGGACCGGCGCGTTGGCAGTGGGAAGATAGACAATCGACTTGTCGGTCTGCAGGACGTAATGCCAACTCTTCTGGACCTTGCCGGTCTGCCGATCCCCGATTCTGTCGATGGGCTGTCCATGGTCGCGGCGTCACAGCGTGACTGGCTGTACGGCGAATATGGCGAGCAAACCGAAGCGACTCGGATGATTCACGATGGTCGCTACAAGATGATCTACTACGCGGCCGGCAACCGCAGGCAGCTCTTCGACCTGGAAACCGATCCGCAGGAAATGACCGACTTGATCGACGCTGCCGATCACCAGGCGGTGCGTCGTCGTCTGACTGAGCGGCTCCAAGGCGAATTGTACGGTAGCGACCTCGACTGGATTCGCGGCGACCAGTTCGTCGGGTTACCAGACGAGCCCAACGACGAGGCGCCCGACCGAACACTCTCACTCCAGCGTGGTCGGCACTGGCCCGTACCGCCGCAAGGTTGAGCTTCCATGTCGGATCGCGCCAACCGTCTGATATTTTCCTGCGGATTGCTTGCCATCGTTAGCGTTGGAACTGCCGCACGACTCTGGCAGATCAGCGAGAGTCTCTGGCTGGACGAGCTTCACACGAGCTGGGTCGTGTCAGACACGTTCGATGCGATTGCTCCTCGTGCTCGGATCGGGAATCAGAGCCCAGCCTATTTCTACGTTGTCCGGCTGTCGACTGTTGCGCTGGGAGAAAACGAACTGGCCTTGCGTCTGCCGTCTCTGCTGGCAGGCATTGCCTTGATCGTCGCGGTGGGGGTTGTCACCTGGCGGTGGTGCGGGGTGACTTCGGCCGGATGGCTGGCGGCGATCTTGGTGGCGCTGGACGGCAACATGATCTTCTTTTCGCAGGAAGCCCGACCGTACGCGTTAGTGCAGATCATCGCTCTGCTCCAACTTGCCGCGTTCTGGAGCCTCCAGACGCAATACCGTTGGGGGCGTCGCTTGGCTGTGGCCGTCGGTTGGATTGTGTTGTTTCACCTGAATTACACGACGATTCTGCTCTTGGCGGGCGAGTTGCTCTGGTGGGCGGCGGTGCAGTTCTGGCAACGCGGGAAGGGAACCTATCGGCCGGCACAACTCCTTTGCGACGTCGCCGTGACGGTGGTCGCATGTGCCATTACGTGGAGACATCTGGGCGAAATTGCAGCAAGACGTTCCATGTGGGAGATGTTCGTTTCCAAGCAGCCGCCTTGGGTCGCCCTTGGCTGGTTTCATTGGGACCTGTATGTGCTGAGTGCAATCTTGCTGTGCGTTGGCTTGACAACGGTGGCATTTTTCTGGCATCGCAGGAGCTTCTGGCATCGCAACGCGACAGAATCGCGAATCGCAATCGAACTGCCGACTTGGTTTGCCGTCATACCGCTGCTCGTTCTTTGGTGGTGCGCCCCGGTGGTCATCGCCTGGTCGTTGACGACCGGCGATCTAGCGAGGGTCTTTTTTCCTCGCTACCTCATCGGAGTTGCCGTCGCACCGATGATCTGCGCCGGCCTCTGTGTGGCGATCTGTCGTGGCCCACGGAGACACACCGTTGCCGTACTGGCGATCACCGCCATGGCTGTAGTTGGGAACGGGCTGATGGGGCAGTTCCTGCGCGACGGCCGCTTGATCACGGATCGACGAGAGGACTGGCGCGGTGCCATCGCTTGGTTGAACGCAACCCGCGAGGATACGGCACCTGTTCTGGTGCGGAGTGGTTTGATCGAGGCGGATCGACTTCGCGCCGAATCGGATCATCCACTCAGAGAGTACTGCGTTCTGCCTGTGACCGGCCTCTATCAGGTCAGGCAGCCGGCCGTTATCTACCCTTTACCCACATCCCAAAGCGGACGACTCTCGAGTCAGGCCGCTGGGTTGCTGCAGCAGCATCAGGGCGGTTGGCTCGTGATCAATTCGCGGCCCGCGATGCACGAGACACTGCGCCGCGATCTGCGCGGGTCCTTCCAGGGAGCCCGCCTCAAGTTCCTGCGCGAAAAGACGTTTGGCAATGTCTCGGTCTGGCAAGTGCGGGTGACTCCTGGAATGACAAGTGACAAGTGAGTCGAGTTTTCAGCGGCGGGCACCGACGGCAGGTTGGTCGGAGAGCGGGTGCCGCAATCGAGCGATAGCTCGCGTCGGTCCGACGCACAGCCTCGCCAGGTATTAACCAACGTCGCCCAGATCCAGTGCCTCGCCGTACCGCACGCGGACCATCCGTTGCAGCCGAGCGTATTCGGGGGCCACCAATTCGGGATCTCGTTTGATCATGGCCGAAGCGTCGTGGCGTGCCAGTTCGAGCACCTTTGCATCGCGACTTAGATCAGCGATGCGAAGTGGCGGTAGCCCATGTTGTTGTGCGCCGAATAAGTCGCCCGGCCCGCGCATTTGAAAATCCAGTTCTGCCAATTCGAACCCATCGGTTGTTTGGCAAAACGCGTCAAGTCGTTGCCGTGAATCATCGGATGCAGGTCTGGCAAAGACGCATAGGTAGCCGGGATGTACGCCTCGGCTGATCCGACCTCGCAACTGGTGCAACTGGGCCAAGCCAAAGCGTTCTCCGTTTTCAATGGTCATCAGCGTGGCATTGGGAACGTCAACCCCCACCTCGACCACGGACGTGGCGACCAGGACCTGCGTTTCGCCATTTCGAAACGCATTCATGGCGGATTCCTTCTCTTCAGCCGATTGCCGACCGTGCACAAAATCCAACCGAAAGGCCTCCAAGTGCCCGTTGGCCAACTGCTCGAATGCTTCCGCGACACTCGCCAATTCCTGCGTCGAAGATTCATCTACCAGCGGTGTGATGATGTAGCCTTGTCGCCCTTCTCGGAGCTTCTTCCGAAAGAAGTCCCACCACTTTTCTCGACCTTCGTCGTCACTCAGGTACGTATGAACATTCTGTCGCCCTGGTGGCGTTTCGTCTAATGTCGACACATCGAGATCGCCGTAGACGGCCATGGTGACGGTTCTTGGGATGGGTGTCGCCGTCATCACCAGGTAATGGGGCTGCAAGCCGGCTTGCCGCAAACTCAACCGCTGCTTGACGCCAAACTTATGTTGTTCGTCAATCACGACCAGGCCCAGGTCCTTGAAATTAACGCTCTCCTGCAACACGGCGTGTGTGCCAACGACCAGATCGACTTTGCCCTCGGCGATCGCGACCATTGTGGTTTGTCGCTCGGCTGCCTTCAGTGTCCCCGTCAACAACGCAATGCGAACTCGGCTCTCCCGCAGATTATCGTTTAAGGTGCGGGCGTGCTGTCGGGCCAGAACTTCGGTGGGTGCCATGATCGTTGCCTGCTTGCCATGCGCGACTGCCAGCAGCATCGCGTATTCCGCAACGACGGTCTTGCCGCTGCCGACATCACCTTGTAGGAGTCGATTCATCGGATACTCGCGCACCATATCGGCGCGAATCTCCTCGATCGCCGACAGCTGAGCAGCTGTCAGTTCAAATGGAAACAACCGTTTGATTCGCGCGTCGATCTTGGCGGTTGCTTCCAGGCGAGGTGCGCATCTGGCATTGCGATGGCTGGCTCGACGCTGAGCCAGCGCCAATTGCATGATCAGCAGTTCCTGGTAAATCAGGCGGTGCTGTGCTTGCTCGAGCCGCTGGCGCTGGACCGGCTGATGAATCTGGTCGAGCGTTTCGTGGATGCCGGGCAACTGGTGGAGCTCAAGAAACTCAGTAGGAAAAACTTCTTCCACACAGTCTAGGTACTCGGCGACTGTGTTGTGGACGATGCGGCGCATGAGCCCCTGATTGATCCCATCAGTCAGCGGATAAACGGGGAGAATCTTGCCGGCGGGCGGCTCGTCGTCTGCGAGGATTTCGACTCGTGGATGCGACATTTCCCATCGCATTCCCTTGGCCTTCGGCGTGCCGGACAACAGGACGCGTGCGCCCAGCTTAAACTTGTCGCGCATGTAAGGCTGGTTGAACCAGACCGCGCGAAGATGTTGCGTCTTTTGCCGGATCAACACGCCGAGCATCGTACGGCCCACACCCGTGTTGCGGAGATCGATTTCATCAACGATCCCACAGATGCTGGCCGGCCGATTGTCTTCGAGCGATTCGATCCGGCGCAGGACACTCATGTCCTGATAGTCTCGCGGAAAGAAAAAAAGCACGTCTCGCGTGAACCGCAGGTCAAGCCGCTGCAACATTTTTCCACGCGCCGGCCCCACTCCTGGCAGGAACTCCAGCGGCGTCCCTAGCCGCTGGCCGGGCGTCTGTTCATCAGACGATCTTCCCCCCGTCGTACTCATGCCGTCATTCTAGGCGTTCCGTTTGGGGGAGACGAGGAGACGACGGAAAGATTGATGCTGATCGCAGCTGGTACGTCAGGCTGCCTTGGGAAACGCCACGCGCCGCTGCGATCCACCCAGTTCTGCCAGGTCAGCATCCACCATCATGGCGACCAGTTCCTCGAAATCCACGCGCGGTTGCCAGCCCAACTTCGTGCGTGCTTTGGTTGGATCCGCCACCAGCAGATCCACTTCAGCAGGTCGGTAGAATTTCGGATCGATCACGACGTAATCGTGCCAATCCAAGCCGACGTGCGAGAACGCGGCGTCCACGAATTGTTCCACTTCGTAGGTTTGGCCCGTGCCAACCACGAAGTCGTCGGGATGGTCTTGTTGCAGCATCAGCCACATTGCTTCAACGTAGTCGCCGGCAAATCCCCAGTCGCGTTTGGCTTTCAAGTTGCCCAGGCGGAGTTCGTCGGCTAAACCCATTTTGATCTGCGCGACAGTGCGCGTAATTTTTCGTGTAACGAATTCGTGTCCGCGGCGCGGCGATTCGTGATTGAACAGGATGCCGGAACAGGCGAACAGGTCGTAGCTTTCGCGATAGTTGACCGTGATCCAATGACCATAGACCTTGGCGACGGAATAGGGGCTGCGCGGCCAGAACGGCGTGGTTTCCCGTTGCGGCGTTTCCCGCACACGCCCAAACATCTCGCTGGAACTGGCCTGATAGAAACGGATCGAACGATCCACTTGACGAACAGCGTCCAAGAGTCGGGTCACGCCCAAACCAGTGATTTCGGCGGTCAACAGCGGCTGCGACCAACTGGTTGGAACGAAACTCTGCGCGGCCAGGTTATAGATCTCCGTCGGCCGGATTTGCCGGACCAGGTCGGTGAGTGAAAACTGATCGAGCATATCTCCGGCGTGGACAGACATCCGATCGACAAGATGATGAATTCGCCCGAGATTGTCGGTACTGGCGCGACGGGCCACACCATGAACCTCGTACCCTTTCTCCAGCAGCAATTCCGCCAGATACGATCCATCTTGACCAGTGATTCCCGTAATAAGTGCGATCTTGCTCATCGAAGCAACTGTCCTTGCGTGTCAAACAGGATGTGGGTTGGGTACACCGAATCACGCTGAAACTGGGCGAGGGTGAGAGATCGTAATGAAATCCCGAAATGGCTGCAATGCTGACTGGCCGGCAAGCTGCTAGCGAGCGCATCTCTGCTCGGACCCGCACGACCCGTCGTTCCCATATAAATGGCATAATTGGAGTAATTGGTCCCCCCCGCAGTTGCCGATACTCCCTGAAGACGATGGGCTGGACCGTTTTTCTTGATCCGGAACCGACCGCAGGTTTCTGCAGGCCGCACGGCCTCCCCATCGCGACCCAAACCTCTAACCAAATCAGTTTCAATGAAGCGGGGAAACCAGAATCGCCGCGCCCGACGTGTGCGACCGAACACCACGCCAAACCGCTCCCGAACGATCACCGGGCTACCAATTGCGATTCTCTGCGCGGTATTTGCCGGCGCTGGAACTGCGGCTCTGTGGGCTGTGGAAAACGGTGTGCTGACATCCACGTCTACGGATCCAGCACGCGCCAGCACGTCGTCGTCCGCCGCCGGCAGTCCAGTGGCAACGCCGCCGATTGCCGGCGAAACCCCGCGTAACCCAGGTTCTGTCGCCGAACGTCTGCGAGCCAGAGCTCTTTCAGTATTTCGCCCCACCGTCGCGCGCAATCACGACGGGCACGACCATGACCATGATTCGCACGACCACGACGCTCACAACCGTGACGCCCACGGACACGGAGCCGAACCACTTGACGATGTCGAGCCATCGTCAAGGCGGCCTGGCTTCGGACGACAGTTACAGGCCAGTATCGAAGAGATGATACCCGAGGCTCTTCGAGCGAATCGGGTATCAGCGACACCCGTCGACACCGTTGCGACGGATATGGATCTCGAATTCTGGGTCGAATGGGGTGGTGGCGAGCCGCGATCATGGTTCGGCACGCTGAGGTTGGATGAAGGCACGATCGAGACGGCGCGTGGCTATGGACTGCAAGCAGATGCCCCCGGTTCGATGTACCTTGAAGACAATGTCGTGACGATTTCGCCGCGGCTACCTCGCTCATTCGACAGTGTGTTGATCCGCGCCACGGCACCCAGAGACGCGAACCTGTTGGTCACTTTTGGGGCCAACGGATCATCCTCGGGTGAATTCGATACCCAGATTCCCTTGATGGAGATCGTTGACTCGACCCAGCATCGTGCGCTGGATGATCGCGACAATAGACTGATCATTCGACGCAGCGCGAGCGACAGTCTGCGGCTCCAGACGGACCGGACGTCGATGGTGTTCGAGCCCAGTGAGATGTTTCAATTCTCCGTGCTGCCGAACGTGGTCGACTTCACGAAACTGGAACATCGGTGTCGCGTGCAACTACGCCCCGCTCGATCGGATTCAAACTTGTGGGTCGACGAACGGGAAATGGTGCAGGATTTGGACGGATCGATTTCGCCGGCTGGGCCTTTCAAGCTGACAATGCCCCGCGAAGAGGGCGCATACGACCTCATTATATCAATTAATAAGCGTCGTTCTTCGTCAGTTTCACGTGCGCAACGAGGGCCTTGGCGGAAATTGCAGGTGGTCGTCGTGCAGTCCGAAAGCGACGGCCGTTCATCGCTGGAAGGTCAGCAGGCAGAAGGACCAGGGCCGCAATTCCAGGTCATTCAAGAATTCGATCCTGCCGAACCCGAACAACCCTTGTCGGTCAGCAAAGTGGTTCCGTTGTTCGGTCTGCGCCAGACGGCTCGACGTCCCACGCTGCATGGCGATGTAGTTTCGGTCAAATGGCTCGATACGGACAAGCAGATCGAGAGGGATCTGTTAGATATTGGCCCAGATAGCTGGTTCGCCTTGCCACTGCAAATCACGCAACCAGGACACCCGCACATCCTGGAGATCGACTATCCAAACGACACGCCGCAAACGTTGGGGATTGCGATTTACGAACCTGGCAGTCGCCGCGCAGTCGTCGATACGGGGCTTACAACGTCGGTGGACAATCTCGCCGAGAGACCTGGCGTAACGACGTATCAACTGACTTTCTGGCCAAGAACTGACAGCCCAATTCTTGTGCTGGCCGACCGCGATTCGAAACGAGCCGCGACGCTTGGGGCCATCCGCGTGCTTGCAGGGCCTGACCGTCTTCGTAACCTTGAAAATCCGTTACCAGCCGATGGGCGCCTGTTGGCCGCGCATCTTGACACGCCACTGTTTCCGGAGTTGTTTTCCGCGACATCGGACGTTGACCAGAAGAGCGGGCGAACGCTGCGCGACTGGGTGACGTTCTTTGACGGTGCCAAGCGGTTGATTCAGGTGCTCAAACGTCGTGGTTACAACGGGGCCGTGATTCCCGTGTTGTCAGACGGAGGATCGTTGTACCCAAGTCGCCTGCTGGAACCGACGCCCCTTTTTGATGATGGCGTCTTCTTCGCGACGGCACAGGATCCAATGCAGAAGGATGTGTTGGAAATGCTGTTGCGAATGTTCGATCGCGAAGGTCTCCGGCTAGTCCCGTCGATAAAGTTCACGGGCACGCTGCCGATTTTGGAAGCCAAACGGCGCTTAGGCAGCAGGCCATCGATCAATCTGGTCGATACGGCAGGCAAACGGTGGCGTCCACAACCTGACTCATTTGGTATCGGCACCCACTACAATCCGCTCGATCAAGAAGTCCAAGCCGCTATGCGTGCCGTTGTCTCGGAACTTTCCCAACGTTGTGCCTCGCACGCGTCATTTGCGGGCGTGGCCGTTCAACTTGATCCAGGCAGCTATGCCACCTTGCCGGGGCCGAATTGGGGAGCTGATGAGGTGACGATCAAGCGGTTTATGTCCGCACAGACTGGATCGCCATCGAACCCGCTGAGCGAACATCGTTTGCGCCAGGAGTGGTTGGCTTGGCGAGCCGATCGCATGTCCGAGATGTACCATGAGATGATCCACAACCTCCGTGAAGACGTGCTGGGCGCACAGCTGTACCTTCTCGGATCATCGCTGTTGAACACACCCCTGGTCAAGAACGCTGCAGAGGTGATTCGAGCTCCGACCGAAATGACTGCCTCAAGTGCGCTGTTGAGTTTTGGGATCGACGTCGAACGGATGCGCGAAAAGGGAATCGTTTTTCTTTCGCCCCGACAGATGAAATCGGTCCCTCATGACCAAGTCGATCTTGACCGGGCTTGGGATGACGAATTTGTCAGACTATTCGGCCAGCACGCCGAAACTGCTGCGGGAAGTCAATTGCAATACCCGTTTCAACGGTTTGACGCCACGACATTGGCCGGCAAGTTGCCGATCAAGGACGTTGCCAAGGCAGTCAAAACGAGGATTGGCGAGACGGGTCCGATCAGCCGCAGAGGTCTCGCACATGGCCTCGCGGCGTTGGACAGTCAGGTGATCCTTGACGGGGCCTGGCAGACGCCGCGTGATGAGCAAGTATGGCGAGACAGCATGACCGTCTATCGTCAACTGCCTGAAATGAAATTCGAGACGGTTTCGCCACCGGTCGGATCCAAAACGCAACCCGTCATGATACGACGCGCAGTACGTGGTGGTAAGGCTCTTTTTTATGTGGTCAATGACTCGCCTCGATCCGTTGGCACGAGGATCGGGTTTGCCGGTCGACACACGCTCGAACTCAAATCACTTTCGACGACTGCCCTGCCTCGACTGGTCGTGACGGGGCAGGGGCCGATGCTGTCGCTCACCCTACGTCCCTACGAGATCGTGGGTATTGAAGCCTCAGAACCCAATGCGCGAGTCGTGCGGTGGGAGACACAAGTCGACCAGCAGGTCCTTGCAACACTGCAAGAGAGCCTTCAGCGACTGAAACAGTGCGTCGCTGCGAAACGCGACTATCCCCAGTTGAAGAACCCGGACTTCGACCAGCTGGCGGCGCAGGACGTCATTCCAGGTTGGGAGTTTGGCGAAGGTGCCGGTATGCAGGTGCAGGTCGATACCCATTCATCCCACCATGGACGTCAGTCATTGCATTTGCAGAGCGAGACGCCTGTGAATTGGTCTAACGGTCCGATCGTTTGGTTGCGAAGCGAGTGGTTCGAACCTGCCGCAAGCGGGCGCCTCGTCTTTGCTGGCTGGCTGAAGACTCGCGATTTCGAGAATCAACCGCATGTACAATTGTTGGTCGAGGGACGGTTGCCCAACAACCAATTGGTTCGCCGTGAACGCGCTCTCGGCGCCGTTCAAAGCGACCCATCAGCGAGACCGTTGGGTGCTGACTGGAACTACTACACCCTGTTTGTCGAAGACCTGCCGGCTAGTGTGAAGGAAGTTCGAGTTGGCGTCGAGTTGCGCGGGACAGGCGACGTTTGGGTCGATCAGGTCGGGGTCTACGATCTTTGGCTCAACGAAGAAGAACGGACCGGTCTCATCCGTGACATTGACATCGCCACCTCGATGTTGGAAGAGGGCCGTGTTGCCGATAGCGAACAGTTGCTGAAGTCGCATTACGTTCAATACCTGTTTGCGAACTTACCTACCCCCGCTGCGGCGAGCATCCCCACCCCAGTCATGGCGACAATCGGTGACGTTGAGCCGGAATCGCAAGAACCGCCGAGTGAATTGCCTAGGCAATTGGGGTCATCCCAGGTCATGGCCTGGCCGGACCTCGACCAACCGAGTGAGAATGTCCTTCGCAGCGACGATACGCCACGCCAAATGCGGTCGTCGTACGGCGACTCGCGACAACTGACACAGGCAACGTCCCATGACAGAGATTGGGCAGCAGCTCCTACACGCGTGCCCTCCGAAGGCGCAAACCCAATCGCCAATAGCATCGCCCCAGTCGTCGGAGGCACATACCCAGTCACCGAAGGGTCATATCCAGTCACCGACAGTCGAGACACCACAAGTGTGACGACCGCACCACCGGCTGAGGCCGAGTCAGCGTCTTGGCTTGACAAGCTGAAGAACTTCAAGTTCAAGCTGCCGGATAGGCGAACGCGGCCTACGCGCCAGGAACGGTGACGGGGTCGGGAGTCTTTTTCGGCCATCGGTGTCTACCGTTCGTAAGTCGTTGCCCGAAAGAGACTTTCGACCTCTTCCCGGCCAATACCATTGAACCGCATTGCAGCTAGCGCCGTCGGCTCGATTGCCGGCATCTAGATTCGTAGTATTGACAAGATACTCGGTCAAGTTGGCGCGACACGATGCGCCTCAAAACCAGCGCCACAGGATATCAAGGCGCCAGGAAAAATCGAAAGGAGTCTGCAGTGAATCGGGAAGAATTTCAGACCATGGCACTGGCAGTATTGAAAGACTACGGTGTGGATGTTGCCAAAGTCCTGTTGCTACTGTTGTTCGCCTGGTTCGTGGCGGGATGGGTAAAGCGGTTTGTCGAACGCTCACTAACGCGGGTTGAGTTCGACGCAACACTGACAAAATTCTTCGCTTCGACGAGCCGTTGGCTGGTGCTGTTGTTGGCGGTGTTGGGCTGCCTGGGCATCTTTGGGGTCGAAACTACGAGTTTTGCGGCTGTGATCGGCGCGGCCGGACTCGCCTTGGGGCTGGCCTTTCAAGGTACGCTCTCGAATTTTGCCGCGGGGATCATGCTCTTGGTGTTTCGACCGTTTAAGGTCGACGATGTCGTGACGATCGCCGGACAGACGGGAAAGATCCATTCGATCGAGCTGTTCACGTCGGCGCTTGACACGTTCGATAATCGCCGCTTCGTGATCCCCAACAGCGCCATTTTTGGTACCGTGATCGAGAATATCACGCACCATCCGATTCGTCGTGCCGAAGTTTCTGTTGGAGTGGATTACGCGGCAGACATCGATCGCACTCGCAGCGTGCTGACTTCCGCCGCCTGCCAAGTTCCAGGGCGTCTTGAGGATCCTGCACCAGCGATCGTCTTGGTCGAGTTGGGAGCATCGTCTGTGAATTGGTCGGTGCGTGTCTGGGCCCAGACATCTGAGTTCGGGGACGTCAAGCAGGCTACGATTCGTTCGGTCAAGATGGCGCTGGACGAAGCTGAAATTGGCATTCCCTTTCCACAGATGGATGTCCACCTGGATCAGCCTGCATAGTGGGCCTGGATAAAGTGGCATTGTCGCACGCTGACACTGCTAGCGGTCTTGGCTGTCGTCGTGGGATCTGTTACAAGATCGCCTCGCTCGGCTGCGTCTCATCGATTTCATGGGGCGTGGGTTGCCAGGCCCGTTTGTCGCGCCGGCAGTTGGCCCAGGGATGGACTTTAGATGAACAACTATGTGCGGGCGTTGCGGCTTGCTTTACGATATCGCGCTACGATTTTTGTCATCATCATCAGTTCGGTGTTGGTGGGCGTGCTATGGGGTGCCAACATCACGGCGGTCTACCCGTTCGTGCAAGTTGTCCTTCGTAAGCAGTCGATGCATGACTGGGTCGACCAGAAGATTGAGAAAGCCCGTGTCAATTCCGCTCGCTTGCAAGCGTCTCTACGGGATCTTCAGCCGCCAGACGACCAATCAAGTGAGCTCGAACCGCAGAGTTCGAACCACGAAATTCAATTTCAACAGGCACTCCTGAAAGAAGACCTGAAGGCCCAACAGAAGGCTCTCGGTCGTTATCTCTGGATGGAACCCTATATCAAGGCTTGGTTGCCAGACGATGCATTTCAAACGCTCTTAGTGATCGTCGGATTCTTGGTGGTCGGAACGGCGCTGAAAGACACGTTTCTGGTGATCAACATGATCGTCGTCGAGCGGTTGGTGCAAATGACCACATTTGACCTGAGAAAGCAGTTTTTTCGGCAGTCGTTGCAGTTGGACCTGGCGGCATTCGGTCAAGGTCGCGACAGTGAACTGCTCAGCCGCTTCACCAACGACATGACAGCCCTGGGGACCAGCCTGAACCACTTGTTTGGCCGAGCGCTGCGAGAACCGCTAAAGATGGCGGTCTGCCTGATCATCGCCAGTACGATTAGTTGGCAACTGCTTCTGTTCTCTTTGCTGGTAGCACCCCCCGCCTTGTTGCTAATGCGGAAATTGGCGGCGTCCATCAAACGGGCCAATCGTCGTGCCATGGAAGAGATTGCGCAGTTGTACGGCACGCTATCGGAGTCGTTCCGTGGCATCTTGACCGTCAAGGCGTTCACGATGGAACCGTACGAGCGAAATCGATTTCACCAATCGGCTAAGCAACTGTTCCAAAAGTCGATGCAGATTGCGATTTACAATTCACTGACCAAACCGCTCACCGAGATCCTCGGAATCGGCGTCATTTCACTGGCCTTGATCGCCGGCGTCTATTTGGTCTTGGAACAGGAAACCCACTTGCTGGGGATCAGAATGTGTAGTCTCCCGCTGGAAATCGGTAGCCTGCTCTGGTTCTACGGGATGTTGGTGGGAGCCACCGACCCTATTCGAAAAATGTCGGACGTCTTTGGGGCAGTGCAGGGTGGTGTTGCAGCTTCCGATCGAATTTTTGCACTGATGGACCGGGAATCTGAAATCACAGACCCGGCCCGGCCGAAGTCGCTTCCGCGTCCACACCAGAGACTTGTGTTTGATAAGGTCGATTTTCATTACGATTCCCAACTGCCGGTTCTGCACGGTATTCAGTTGGAAATCAAGTACGGCGAGACCATCGCACTGGTCGGTCCAAATGGATGTGGCAAGAGCACGCTGGTCAATCTGATCCCACGTTTTTTTGATCCGAGAGTTGGCTCTGTGCGGCTGTCAGACATCGACCTCCGTGACTTGCGGCGCCGCGAACTGCGGCAGCGCATCGGCATCGTATCGCAACAGACCCATCTGTTTGACGACACGGTCATGAACAACATTCGCTATGGTTCGCCACAAGCGTCCGACGAGGCTGTGATCGAAGCGGCTCGCAAGGCGCATGCGGATCGATTCATCGTGGAAAAACTAAGTGATGGATACACCACAATGGTCGGATCCGGTGGTGGACGCCTGTCTGGTGGGCAGCGGCAACGCATCGCGCTGGCCCGCGCGATTCTCCGCGATCCGGAGATCTTAATCTTGGACGAAGCAACCAGTCAGATTGACATCGAAAGCGAGCAGTTGATTCATCAGGCCCTGCAATCGTTTGTCACTGACCGTACTGCAATCATGGTGACCCATCGGTTGTCGACCCTCGCCCTTGCCGATCGTGTCGTTGTCATGGAGTCCGGCCGGATTATCGACATTGGGCGGCACGACGAACTGTTGCATCGGTGTGCGCTCTACGCTCGGCTGCACGACATTCATTTCAAGAAGTCCGGGTGATCCTGGCGATCGTTTGGCGAGCTGTACTGCAACCGGGGCGAATCCGAGCTGTTGTGGGTATGCAGCGGTTTTCACCATGTCACTTGTTGTGGTGCGGTCTCATGTCACTTGTTGTGATGCGGTCTCCCGACCGCAACACCACTCCGACCGAAGGTCTCAAAGATCGCGTTGTCTACGTTCGCTGTAGAAAAAGGAGACCTTCCGTCGCAAC
>PVBE010694799.1_pt1 | contig 29011 bp, 24 predicted proteins | sample 1631181 | NCBI WGS metagenome assembly PVBE01 (sample SAMN08397723, study PRJNA350692) | Marine metagenome, whole genome shotgun sequencing project. | isolation source: water | place: Pacific Ocean | collected 2012-04
CCAGACAAGCGGGAAAGTGCCGCGCAAGTCATGATCCGGCGAGAAATGCGCTAGTTGGACGACGGGTCACCGGTCACATCTCTTGGCGACCAATGACATCGCTTTGTCCATGACCACTACGAATGTCGTGTTTACCGCTCCGACGCCAGGGAGGGTGAGAAATGTCCCACGCGCTATGCTCACGCAGAACCGTTCTGGTTCGTCGCAAATTCAGCTATTGATTGCGATATATAACGATGTTATAAAAATACCGTAACGTCGTTACAAAATCCTTTGCCACAGAAAGTTTGACATAGGGAAACGCAAAAATGGCGAAAGTGACGTACGAGAAGGACGACCGTATTGGCCGCATCACGCTGAACCGACCGGATGTCCTGAATGCCATCGACGACGATCTGCCACACGAACTGGCGGCCGCGGTCGCCGAAGCCAATTCCGACGATGGCGTGCATGTGATCATCTTGTCGGGAGCTGGGCGGGCGTTCTGTGCGGGTTATGACCTGACCGAATTTGCGCAAGCCGCCGGCGCCAACACGTTCACTCAGGACATGCCGTGGGATCCGATGAAGGACTATGCGCTCATGAGGCGCAACACGGATTTGTTCATGTCGCTGTGGCGCAGCTATCGTCCGGTGATCTGCAAAATACATGGTTACGCGGTTGCCGGTGGGTCCGACATTGCGCTGTGCTCGGACCTAGTGGTGATGGCGGACGACGCCAAGATAGGCTACATGCCGGTGCGCGTCTGGGGTTGCCCAACCACGGCCATGTGGGTCTATCGGCTGGGCCCTGAGCAAGCCAAACGCATGCTGTTCACCGGCGACAAGATCGACGGCCAAGAGGCGGCGCGTATCGGCCTGGTCCACAAGTCCGTGCCAGCGGATGCGCTGGACGCGGAAGTGGAATCGCTGGCGCAGCGCATATGCACCGTGCCGATCAACCAGTTGATGATGCAAAAGCTGATGATCAACCAGGCGATCGACGCTATGGGTCTACAAAACACGCAGATGATAGCGACTTTGTTCGATGGCATCACCCGGCATTCGCCGGAGGGGCTGAACTTCAAGAAACGCGCGGAGGAAAATACCTGGAAGAGTGCGGTGCGCGAACGTGACCTCGGCACCTATGACTGGACCCAGGACCGGCCCATCAATCCAACCGGCTGACGGACGGGTTGTCGCCATGACCAACCTGAGCACGACCGTGATGGCCCGGGCCGAACGCATGGAGCGCCAGCATGCGGCCCGTCGTGAGCAAATCGTCGGAGCGGCCAAGACGGTGTTTGTCGAGAAGGGCCTCAATGGCGCCACCATGCGTGCCATTGCGGCCGTAGCCGGTTTCACCACGGGTTCGATATATCCCTATTTCGAAAGCAAGGAAGAACTCTACGCCGCCGTGCTAGGCGTTGCTCTGGCCGACTTGCAGGCGCATGTGGCAAGCCATATTGCCGATGTGCAGGACCCCGCATGGGCAGGGCGGCGGGCGCTTTTCGGGTTCTTCGACTACTACCGTAGCCGCCCGGATGAGCTTTCGTTGGGCCTTTATCTCTACAACGGCATCGGCCCGTCGGGCTTGAATGCCGATTTGGACCGGGATCTGAACGAGCTCTTGCGTAGCGTTTTCGACCTGATCGAACAAGCTTTCGCGGACAGCGGCACCCCGGAGGCCGACGCACGCACAGCCGCCGGTGTTGCCCACGCGACCGGCCTTTTGGTGATGGAACAGACGCGCCGGCTAAAGTTGTTCAAGCGTGGCGCCGAGGAACTTTTCAACGACTACCTGGATCTCCTGTAGAGCACTATCCGACTCACTCTAAGCTTTTAGACGTTCGTTGGTCGGGTCGTAGATGGGCTCGCTAGTGACCACGGCGGGGCGGCGCTGGCCCAGGATGTCGATTTCAAGCGCCACCCCCGGCTCCGCCAGATCGGTCCGCACGTAAGCCAGCGCGATGCTCTTGCCGATCGCGTGGCCATAGCCGCCCGAGGTCACCAGGCCGACCTGGACGCCGTCCTCAAAGACCATGGCGCAGGCCGGGGCGTCGGCGTCGTCGGCTTCGACAATCAGTGGCACCAGGCGTTGCGGCACGCCGGCCTGCTGCTGTCCGAGCAGCGCCTGGCGGCCGATGAAGTCGTCTTTGTCCAGGTCGACGAAGCGATCCAGCGCCGCCTCGAGAGGCGTGTATTCGTGCGTGAGGTCGGCAGGCCCGGTAGCACTTCTCCAGGCGCAAAGACTCGAGTGCGTACATGCCGAAGTCGGCGATACCCAAGTCGGCCCCAGCGGCGAACACGGCGTCGTAGAGCGCTGCCAGGTCGGCCAGCGGCAGATGCAGCTCCCAGCCCAGTTCGCCGACGTAGTTGATGCGCAAGGTCGTGACGGAGCTACCGGCCAGGGCGATCTCGCGCACCCCCAGCCAGGGGAAGGTTGGGCTCGAGAGATCGGCGTCCGTCAGCGGCGCCAGCACCTCACGCGCTCGAGGACCGGCAACGATCAGGGTGCCCCAGTCTTCTGTTATGTTGGCGATATCGACCGGGTCATCACCGGACGCCTGACTGGTCAGCCACTGGTGGTCGTGCCACTCCGCGGTGGCTGCACTGCACAAGTAGAAGCGGTCTTCGGCGAGGCGCGAGATCGTCAGTTCGCTGAGGATGCCGCCGGCTGGCGTGCAGCAGTACGAAAGCGAGATGCGGCCGACGGCCGGCAACCGGCCCGTGATCAGGTGTTCGAGGAAGGCGGCACTGCCGCTGCCTGTCACGACGTATTTGGCAAAGCCGCCCAGGTCGAGGACGCCGACGCGTTCACGCACCGCCCGGCATTCCTCGCCGACGGCCGCAAACCAGTTGGGCCGGCGGAAGCTGGCGGCGTCCGCTGCCGCAGATTTGCCAGCGAACCAGGTCGCCCGCTCCCAGCTGCCACGGGCTCCGAAGCGGGCTCCTTTGGCGGCCAGTCGATCGTATACCGGCGTCATTCGCAGCGGTCGTCCTGCCGGCCATTCGCGATTGGGCAGCGCAATGGCGTATTCGTGGGAGTAGAGCTCGGTGGCCTTGGCGACGGTGTAGGCGTGGTCGGCATAGGCCGTGTAGCGGCGCGATTCGGTGGCCCACATGTCCCATTCGGGAGCGCCTTCGACGATGTACTCGGCCGCCGTCTTGCCGGCCCCGCCGCCCTGCACGATGCCGAACGAGAAGGCACAGCAGAGGTAGAAATTTTCCAACCCGTAGGCCGGTCCGATCAACGGCTGACCGTCCGGGGTGTAGGGAATCGGGCCGTTGATGACGCGCTGGATGCCGGCTTCGGCAAGCAGCGGCACGCGGGCCATGGCGGCTTCGATATAGGGCTCCAGCCGGTCGAGATCGTCGGCCAAAAGCTCCATGCCGAAATCGCCGGGAATGCCGTCGGCGCCCCAGGTGCGGCAATCGCTCTCATAAGGCCCAAGAATCAAGCCGTCGCGTTCCTGGCGCAGATAGTAGGAATCGTCGGGATCGCGTAGCAGCGGCAGGTACTCTGCCCGGGCCGCCAGTTCGGGAATGCCTTCGGTAACCAAGTATTGGTGTTCGAGCGACACCACCGGCAAAGCCAGCCCGACCAGTGCACCCACTTCGGCCGCTCGGTAGCCGGCCGCGTTGACGACGATTTCCGCTGTGATGGTGCCCTTTGGCGTCTGCACCTGCCAGGCGTCGCCGCGGCGTTCGATGGCGGTCACCGGGCACTGGCGGTAGATGGTGGCGCCGCCCTGGCGGGCACCTTGGGCCAGGGCCTGGGTGACCTGACTGGGATCGACGTGGCCGTCGATGGGATCCCAAAGGCCGCCGACCAAGTCGTGCGTTTCCAGATAGGGATAGCGATCGACCAGTTCCGCCGGTGTCAGCACCTCGAATTCGATACCCTGGGCCCGCGCCATGCCGGCCACATGGTGAAACTCATCCATCCGGTCCCGGCTGTGGGCCAGGCGCACGCTGCCTGTGTGCTGAAGACTGACGGCGGCACCGGTTTCGGCCTCCAGCCGGGCGTAAAGCTCGATGCCGTAACGCTGCAGCCGGATGATGTTCCAGTTGGTGCTGAAGCTGGGGCAGTTGCCGGCGGCGTGCCAGGTCGAGCCCGCCGTCAATTCGTCGCGTTCCAGCAGCACCACGTCCGACCAGTCCAATTTGACCAAGTGGTAGAGCGTGCTGCATCCGGCGATGCCGCCGCCGATGACGACGACGCGGGCGTGGCTTTTCATTGCTTTATCCTACCAGGGCAGACGCAGCGGTAGCATGGCTTCGAGGGGTAGTGCGATAGGGTGGCTCCGGCGTAGCGCGGCATCCACCGCGGCTGGCACGTGGTCGGGGAAGTGGCCGTCGAGGATCTCTCGAACCCGCTGGCGGGCGCGCTTGTCGATGGCGCCGCCGCCGGCCTCGCGCCACTCTTTGATGCTCTGGCGGTCGCCGATGCGGGGATAGAGGTATTCGCTCTCCATCAGGCCCAGCGTCTGGTGGTGGCCGAGGAAATGGCCCTCACCACCCAGGCAGACCTCGCGGATGGCCTCGAGGGAAATGCTCTCGTCGTTGACCTCGATACCGCGAACTGTGCGCATGACGTTGCCCAGCATGTCGTTGTCGATGACGAAACTTTCTAGGCAGGCGCCCATCAGACTGGCCTGCATGCCAGCCGCCTCGTAGACCAGATTGGCTCCGGCCAGACCGGCGAGAGCATTGGAATAGCCTTTTTCGTAGCCCGACTGAGCGTCTGGCAGTTTGGCGTCGGTCATGCCCGCTGCGACACCGCCCGGCAGGTCGTAGTGTTGCGCCATCTGGGCACAGGCCGCCATCAACAGCGCTTGCTCGCCGCTGCCGCCCGACATGGCGCCGGTGCGCAGGTCTGAGACGAAGGGCCAGGTGCCGAAGATGGCGGGATGGCCGGGTGCTATGAGATTGACGTAGACCAGGCCGGCCAGCACCTCGGCAACCTGCTGCACCAGAGCGCCGGCCAGCGCCGCCGGGCTGGTCGCTCCGGCCTGGCCGGCGGCCAGCAGCAGCACAGGCATGCCGGCCCGTACGGCATTTTCCAGGCAGCGGCAGGCGTCCTCGGCGAAGCGCAGCGGCGGCACCACGAAACAACACGATATGGAAACGAACGGCCGGGCCCGCCAGGCCGCCTCGCCGCCGGCCACGGTGTGCAGAAGTTCCAGGGTTTTGGTCAAACCCTCGGCCGTGCTGAAGGCCGTGCCGACGTGTTTGGTGGTGCCGGAGATGCAGGCGTAGGCGGTGTTGATGTCGAGCGATACGCTATCCTCGATGTCGCAGGCGATGACGGGACGCTGGCAAAAATGGATGTGTTCGAGGGCGTCGATTAGGCGGGCGATGTCGTAAAGGTCTTTGAGCGTCGAGGGGTGGAATTCGCCGCTGGCGCTGTCGACCATGTGGACGGCGGCACCGGCGCTGCCGAAATGCACTTTGGTGCCCCAGGGCTCGAGGTCGTGGCGCGGGTCTAAGCCAGGCAGCACGAAATGCCGCCCCGCAGCGGCAACGCGGTCCTCCACCAGGGTGCGGGGAAAGAGCAACCGGCCTTCGCCCGTTAGCCGGCCACCGGCCGCTGTCACCAGCTCGACGCAGCTCGGGATGGCGTCAGCCAGGCCGACTTCCGCCAGCAGATCGAGCGCGGCACCATGGATGCGGCCGACGTCGGCGGCGCTCAAGGGCCTGTACCAGCCGCCTTCCTGGCCCGGACGTACCGGCGCCGTGGTCTGCGTCGCGCTACGCTCGGCCTGCTTCGCCGCCCGGCCGCCGCGGCGCTTGCCGACGGTTTGGAACAGGTTCATGAGGCACCGCCCGCAGCGGGACGGTGCCGCTGGTTCAGCGTTTCAGGGCGATGGCGCGGCCGGCCTGCGGGTGCCAGGGCAACTCGGCATGAGCCTTGCCGACAGCTTCGATTTTGGCCATCACCGCCGGGTCGAAAGGTGCCGCTTTGGGCCCACGCATGTCCACGTTCAGCAACACAGCTTCCTGGGTCGCCGTGACCATACCGCCTTCGCGCATCATGGCGTGGAAGATACGCATGCGCTTCTGGTCGTGCTCCAGCATATGCGTGGTGATGCTGAGCGCTTCGCCCTCGGCCATCTCCAGCAGGTACGAGATGTGGGTTTCCATGGTGTAGATGGTGAAGCGCACGCGCTCGCGAAACGGCGCATCCATGCCGATGTGGTCCATCAGCTTGTCGGTGGCATCGCCAAAGGCGATGGCGTAGAAGCCCTCGCTCATGTGGCCGTTGTAATCGATCCAATCGCTCTGGACGTGGTGTTGGTATAGCGCCAGCGGGGCGTCTTGGGTCGTAGTGGTTGTCATGGCCTCTTGGGGGGCGTGAGTGGTGGGGCGGGTTGGCGAAACCATAATCGCCCCGAGCCCTACCGACAACCTGAGCTTCGCCACCAGACTGCATGACAATGTTCCACACGGGCACGCCTTGATTCCATACTGTCCCGGAATCAAATGAATTTGAAAATTGATATTTTTTGATGTCTGTGATCGAATAGTTCGATCGCAAATCAACATCTTGTGTGCTAAGTCAAGGCTCTGCGCCATGAACATCGAACACATCCGGACCTTTCTCGAAATCGCCACGACGGGCAATTTCAACGTCGCCGCAGATCACCTGAACGTCACCCAATCGACCGTCTCGGCCCGTATCAAGGCGCTCGAGGAGCGGCTCGACCAGCCCGTATTTCTGCGCGGCCGCAACGGCGTCGAGTTGACGGCGGCGGGTCATCATTTCCATCGCCATGCCGTCACCATGCTGCGGGCTTGGGAGCAGGGCCGGCAGATCGTCTCGCTGCCCGAGGGCTTCCAGGGCATGCTCGGCGTGGGCACCCAGGTCAGCCTGTGGGAGCGCCTGATTGCGCACTGGCTGCCCTGGATGCGGGCCCAGGCGCCTGATGTGGCGCTACGCCTGCAAAGTGATTATTCGGAAAGTCTGATGCGCCAGCTCTCCGACGGTTTGCTCGACGTCGCCGTGATGTATTCGCCGCGCGCCACGCCGGGGCTGGAAATCCGCAAGCTGCTGGAGGAGCGCCTGGTGCTGGTCTCGACGCGGCGCCGCAAGATGAACGCCGGCTGGCCGGAGGATTACGTTTTCGTCGACTGGGGCCCAGAATTCCACAGCGCCCACAGCGAATCCTTTCCCCATGCCCCGTCGTCGGCAGTCAGCGTCGGGCTGGGCGCTATTGGCCTGCAATACATTCTGGTAAACGGCGGCAGCGGCTATTTTCCGCTCCGTGTGGTGCGTCCCTACCTGGCCGAACGCCGCCTGTTTCGCGTCGCCAAGGCACCGGTCTTCCAACGTCCGGCCTACCTGGTCTACCCCACTCAGCCCCCCGACGAGGATCTCGTCGTTCTGGCGGTGCGCGGCCTGATCCATGTAGCGGCGATGGAGAAGGAGCGCTGAGGGGCAAGTCAATTTTTCGAAAAGAGGCACCCGTCACATGAAGCCTGCGCCGTTCGATTACCACCGCGCCACCAGCTTGGCGGAGGCCTGCGGCCTATTGGCCGAGGGCGATGACGAGGCGGAACGCAAAGTGATCGCCGGCGGCCAGACGCTGACGCCGCTCATGGCCATGCGCCTGGCCCAGCCGGCGCTGCTCATCGACATCAATCGGCTGGAGGATCTCGCCGGCATCAATGAGGCTGACGGTACGCTCACCATCGGCGCCATGACCCGCCAACGGGCGGCGGAACGCTCGTCTTTGGTTGGCGAGCGACTGCCGCTGCTGGCCAAGGCCCTCTTTCACGTCGGCCATGTCCAGACGCGCAACCGCGGCACCGTTGGCGGCAGCATCGCCCACGGCGACCCCAGTGCCGAGATCCCCCTGGTTGCCGTCGTAGCAGGTGCCCGTTTGCGGCTGGCCGCTGCCGGCGGCAGCCGAGAGGTTGCCGGCGAGGCGTTCTTCCAGGGGCCGATGACGACGGCGATCAAGCCCGACGAAATATTGACGGCGGTGGACTTCCCGCTGCCGGCGGCCGGGGATCGCCTCGGCGCGGCCTTTCATGAAGTGGCGCTGCGTCACGGCGATTTCGCCCTGGTCAGCGCGGCGGCGCAGGTCGCACTCGATAGTGACGGCCGCTGCCTGGAGGCGCGTGTCGGCGTCGGCGGCTGTGCCATGACGCCGTTACGGCTCGGTGACGTGGAGGCGGTGCTGCAAGGCACGGCACTGGAAACCGCCGATATTTCCGCCGCCATCGAAACCGTGGCGGACGCCATCGATCCCGAAGATTGGCCCGGGGCGAGTGCGGAATACCGTCGCCGTGTGGCGCCCGAGTTGGTGCGACGCGCCGTCGTGGAAGCCGGGCGGGAGGCGGCAGCATGAAGGAAACCGAGGTATCGATCATTGTCAACGGTCGGCGGCGCAGCGCCCGCGTGCCGCCGCGCATGACGCTGATCGACTGTTTGCGCGACGCGTTTGGGCTGTGCGGCAGCCATATCGGTTGCGAACAGGGGGCCTGCGGCGCCTGCACCGTGCTGCTCGACGGTGAAGCGGTGCGCGCCTGCCTGATCTTTGCCGTCCAGGTCGAAGGGCAAGAGGTGACCACCGTCGAGGGACTGGCGGCGGACGACGGAACCCTCAGCCCCCTGCAGGAAGCTTTCTGGAATCACCATGCCTTGCAGTGCGGCTACTGCACACCCGGCATGCTGATGGCGGCGACAGCGCTGTTGGCCGAGAACCCGCAGCCCAGCGAGGACGATATCCGCGCCGCCATCGACGGCAACCTTTGCCGTTGCACCGGCTATCAGCAAATCGTCGAGGCCATCGCCGATGCCGCCGAGCAGGCTGGCAGGGAAGGCGAGCATGTCTGAGAACCAGGCCCCCAACTATCGCTATGTCGGGCGCCGTCGCCGAACCCAGGAGGATGGCCGCTTTGTCACAGGACGCGGCCGATTTGTACAGGATGTGCAGCTTCCCGCCATGTTGCACGTTGCCTTGGTGCAAAGCCCCTATCCGCGAGCGAAGCTGGTCGGCATCGACGTCGAGAAGGCGCTGACCTCGCCCGGCATCGTCGCTGTGGTGACCGGCGACGAGTTGGCGGAACACGTCTCGCCTTTGCTCCAGGGCATCGACGCACCCGGCGTTCGTTCGCTGCCGCTGGCCCATGGGATGGTTCGCTACGTCGGCGTATGGGTTGCCGTGGTGGTTGCCGATTCACGATATCGAGCCGAGGACGCGGTAGAACTGATCGAAGTCGATTACGAGGAACTGCCAGCCGTCGTCGATCCCGAAATGGCGATGGCCCATGACGCACCGCTGGTGCATCCGACGCACGGCAGCAACATCTTTTTACAGAAAAACTTTAGCTGGGGTCCGGTGGAAGAGGATTTCGCTGCCGCGTCCCATCAGTTGACCTACCGGGTGCGCTGGGGGCGCTCTTCGGGCGTGCCCATCGAAACCTTCGGCGTCGTCGCCCGCTGGCAGGAAAGCCAGGGAATCCTCGACATCTGGGCCTCCATCCAGATGCCGCAATACCAGGAGCAGATCGCCGCCGCGCTGCGCCTGCCCATGAACGCTATTCGCATTCACAACGATGTCGATGTGGGCGGCAGCTTTGGTACCAAACGGGGAATCAAACAGACCGTTATGGCCGGCTATCTGGCGCGCAAACTGGGCGCGCCCATCCGCCTGATCGAAGACCGGCTGGAATACATGAGCGGCGGCGATGCCCATGGCCCGGATCGCATCTTCGACATAACCCTGGCCTACGACGGCGACGGTGTCGTCACCTCCATGAAGATGCGGGCGCTCGACGATCTCGGCGCCTACCCCAGCAGAGCCGTGCAGCAACTGGGCAAACCCATGACGGCGCTTTGCGGCCCCTACCGATTGGGCAGCATGGCCTACGAAGCCATCGCCGTGGCCACCAACAAGACCGCCCAGGTTCCGGTTCGCGGCTTCGGCCAGGCACCGACCAACTACGCGCTCGAGAACGGCATCGACCGTATCGCCCGGCACCTCGATCTCGACCGCCGCGAGGTCCGTCGCCGTAATCTGATCCGGCACGATGAGTTCCCCTGGAAGATCCCCAGCGGCACCAACTATGACTCCGGCGACTACCACGCTGTTCTCGAGAAGGCCCTGGACCTTGCCGACTGGGGCGAATTGATGCGCTGGCAGGCGGCGCAGCGGGACGACGGGAAGTTGGTGGGTGTCGGCCTTGCCACCTGCCTGGAGCCCGGCGGCGGCAACAACATTTATGAGCACATGCTGAACGAAAAGATCCAGATCACGGGATTTCTCGAATCCGTGCTCCTGAAGGTCGATGGCCAGGGTGGCGTCACTATCGCCATCTCCACCCATACGGCGGGGCAGGGCCATCAGACCCTGGTTGCCACCATCGCCGGAGAGGAGCTGGAACGCGATCCCGACTTTATCCGGGTAGTCCATTCCGATTCCTTGCAGGCGCTGCCCAACCGGGGGCCGGTGGCCAGCCGCATGGCGATCATGGCCGGCACGGCAACGGCCAATGCGGCCAAACGCCTGAAGGCGCGGATGGTGCATATCGCCGCCCATGATCTTGGCGTGTCCGAGGACAATATCGAATATGCCGACGGTGAGTTCAGCGTCCGCCACGAGCCTTCCCGAAAGCTCGGCTGGAACGAGGTCGCCTTCATTGCCCATCGCCAAATGCATCGCATGCCGCCGGACCTGGAGCCCGGATTGCAGGTGCTGCAAGTGGAAGCGGTGCCTGGCGGTGGCCAGCTGCCGAACGACAAGGGCGAGGTTCAGATCTACCCCTGTTACTCCTTCCAGGCCCATGTTTCGGTGGTCGAGATCGACCGCACCACCGGATCGGTGCGGCTCTGCGACCACGTCGTGGCCCATGACTGCGGTACCGTCATCAACCCGCAAATCGTGCGCGGTATGATCATCGGCGGCATCGGCCACGGCGTCGGTGCGGCGCTCTACGAGAAGTTCGACTATGACGCCGAGGGCCAACTGTTGACGGGTACGCTGTTCGAATACAACTTGCCTTCTGTGCGCGAGATGCCGCCGGTTCGTGATATCGAGCATTGCACGCCGTCGCCGTTGACCTCGCACGGGCAAAAAGGATCGGGCGAGGGCGGCTACCTGGGCGCGCCGGCAGCTATCGCCAGCGCCGTCAACGATGCCCTGGCCCCGCTGGGCATCAGCATCGACGAGCTGCCCATGCGCCCCGGCGACATCGAGGCAGCGCTTCATGCTGCAAAGGCTGCCACATGATCGTCGACATCCACGCCCACTACGTGCCCCAGAAAATGCTGGACGCCTTGGCCAGCGGCGCCGCCGGTTTTGCCAACGTCGAGTTGCTGCGCGAAGGCGACACCTTCAAGCTGGCCTTTGCCGGACGGCCGGCGACCCGGCCGATAAATCCCAAATTACGTGAAACCGAGCTGCGCCAGGCCTGGATGAGCGAGAACGGCATCGACATCCAGGTCTGCGGCGGCTGGCTCGACAGCTTCGGCTACGAGCTGCCGGCCGACGATGGCGCTGCCTGGAGCCGCTTTCTCAACGAACACCTGGTTCGGGCGGCACCCGATGCCCCATTCCTGGCGCCACTCGGCAGCGTGCCGCTGCAGGACGGCGAATTGGCGGCAGCGGTGCTCGACGAAGCCCTGGATGCCGGCCTGAAAGGCGTGATGATCGGAACCCAGCCGCAGGGTGACAGCGGTGTGCTCGACGATCCCGCACTCGATGCCTTCTGGGACCGCGCCTCGGCCCGCGGCGCCATCGTCTACATCCATCCCATGTTCGGTTGCGGCGATCCCAGGCTGGCCGATTTCGGTATGATCAATGCCGTCGGCCGCGGGCTCGACACCACCACGGCGGTGGCGCGGCTGTTGTTCAGCGGCCACTTTCTCAAATACCCGGACATGCGCGTTATCCTCTCGCACGGCGGCGGCGCGCTGCCGTTCATGCTGGGACGGCTGCAGCGCAATGCGGAGATCCATCCCGGCCAGTACGCCGATCCGGGGGAGGGCTTCAAGCGCCTCTATTTCGATTCGGTCCTCTTCGATCCCCAGGCCTTGAGCTTTCTCGTGGGCCAGGTCGGGGCCCGGCGGATCATGATGGGATCCGACTACCCGTTCCCGATCGGTGATCTCTGTCCCTGCCGGGTGGTGGAGCAGGCGTCGCTGACGAAAGTCGATACCCAGGATATCCTGGGCGACAACGCAGCCGAACTCTTCGAGTTGGAAACAGGTTCGACATGCTGACGCTGACCTCCGCCCTGCAAAACACCATCCGCCTCTATGGCGGCAATCGGGCGATCGTCGATACCGAGGTCGAACTCACCTGGCGCGACTATGGCGAGGGTATCGCGCGCGCCGCCGGCATGTTGCGCGAGCTCGGCATCGACAAGGGTCAACGCTTCGGGGTCGTCGGCCGGAATTCCTATCGCCAGGCCGAATTGATCAATGCCGGGTTCTGGTCCGGCTCCGTGCCCGTGCCCGTCAACTATCGCCTGGCGCCGCGCGAGATCGCCGCAATTCTCGAAGATGCGGAGTGCCGATACCTGGCGCTCGATGCGGCCTTCGCCGCCCTTTTGGAAACCCCCGAACTGCGGGGCTGGCAGGAACGCGCCGTATTCTTGGAATCCGGGAGCTATGACGATCTCAAATCTGCGACCTCGCCGCTCTCTCTGGTCGAGGCCGAGGAGGACGACGACGCGTTGATGCTCTACACCGGCGGCACCACGGGACGCGGCAAGGGTGTGCGCCTTTCGCACCGGAACATCGTCGCCAACGCCCTGCAGATCATGCGCGTGCTCTCGCCCCGCGAGGACGATGTCTTCCTCCACACCACGCCGATGTTTCATGCCGCGGACATGAAGTCGACGATATTCACTATGTTCGGGGCGGCCCACAGCTATCTCCCGGAATTCACGCCGGTCGCCCTTCTGGGCGCCATCGAGAAATACCGCGTCACGGTCGCCGGCCTGATCCCGACGACCATTCTGCGCCTGCTCGACGAGCCGAAGTTCAAAGATTTCGACCTCTCCAGTCTGCGTTTGATCAGCTACGGCACGTCGCCCATCCTGCCGCCCCTCATCCGGCGCACCATGGCGGCCTTTCCCGGCATCGACATGCAGCAATTCTACGGCCTCACCGAGTGCTCGCCCTATCTCTCGACCCTGGATCAGGCGGCGCACCGCCAGGCACTCGACGGGGACGAGCAAATTCTCAGCTCGGCCGGGCGGCCCCTTCCCGGAACCGATCTGAGGATCCTGGACGATACCGGCAACGAGGTTCCTTGCGGCCAAAGCGGCGAGATCGTGGTGCGTGGCCCGCAGATCACCAAGGGCTATCACAACCGCCCGCAGGAGCAGGCAGTCGCCTACCGCGAACATGGCTTTCATACCGGAGACATGGGCCGGCTGGATGAGAACGGCTATCTCTACCTGCTCGATCGTAAGCGCGACATCGTCATCACCGGCGGCGAGAACGTCTACACCCGAGAGGTCGAAGAGGTGCTGGGCCAGCATCCCGGCGTGCGCGAGGTTTCGGTCGTCGGCGTGCCGGACGCGGAATATGGCGAGGCGCTGTTCGCGGTCATCGTGGCGAACTCATCCTGGCAGCCCTCCAGCGACGAGCTGATCGACCATTGCCGCCCCCTGATCGGCGGCTACAAGATTCCCAGAAAGCTCGCTTTCGTCGATGCCTTGCCCAAGAATGCCCTGGGCAAGGTCCTCAAGCAGGATCTGCGCGAGACCTACGGCGCCAAAGCAGGGGAGCGGGAGAGCGCATGACCGTGCCGGATCAGAGGCGCCAGAGCGTCCCGGTCTACTGCAACCAATGTGTCTGCGGCCCCGATCTCTTCAAGGTCGAGGTCGAGGACGGCATCGCGCGGTCCATCGAGCCGAACTTCGACGTTGCCGGCGAACACCCCGCAGAGGGCCGGGTCTGCGTCAAGGCCTTCGGGCTGATCCAGAAGACCTACAATCCCAACCGCGTCACCAAACCGATGAAACGCACCAACCCGAAGAAGGGGCGCGAACACGACCCCGGCTTCGTCGAGATCTCCTGGGACGAAGCCTTGGAAACGGTGGCCGCGCGACTTCGCAATATCCGCCAGCAGGGCCTGATCGACGAAGCCGGCTTTCCCAAGGTCGCGGTTACCTTCGGCGGCGGCGGTACGCCGACGCGATACATGGGCGCCTTCCCGGCTTTTCTCTCGGCCTGGGGTGCCGCCGACTTCGGCTTCGGCAGCGGCCAGGGCGCCAAGTGCTACCATTCCGAACACCTCTATGGCGAGCTTTGGCACCGCGCTTTCACCGTCGTCGTCGATTCGGAAAACTGCGACTACATTCTGAATTTCGGCAACAACCAGGAAGCCTCCGCCGGTGTCTGCGGCGTCTGGCGTCAGGCCGACGCCCGTGCCCGCGGCATGAAACGGGTACAGATCGAGCCCCATCTCTCGGTCACCGGCGCGCTGTCGGCGGAATGGATCCCGATCAAGCCGAAGACCGATCCGGCGTTCCTGTTCGCTGTGATCCACAGGATCGTTTGCGAATTGGATTGGCGTGCGGTCTGCGATGTGCCGTTCCTCGGAGGCGAGACCAACTCGCCCTATCTGATCGGGCCCAACGGATATTATCTGCGCCATCCCGAGAGCCTGAAACCGCTCATCTGGGACGCCGCCGAGGCCCGCGCGAAATGCTTCGACGAGGCGATCAACGAGCCGGCCCTGGAAGGCACGTTCACCGTTTCCGGCATCGAGGAAGGTCCGGACGGCGAGATCTGGAACCATGATGCCATGGAGGTCCGCCCGGCCTTCCAGATGATGCTGGAGCACATGGCCCAGTTCACTCCCGAATGGGCCGCCGGGGAATGCGACGTGCCGGCCGACACCATCCGGCGCGTTGCCGACGAATTCGTAGCCCACGCCCGGGTCGGCGAAACCATCGAGATCGAGGGCCAGACGCTTCCCTTGCGGCCGGTCGGCATCATGCTGGGCAAGGGCATCAACAACGGCTGGGGCGGCTATCAGATGATGTGGGGCCGCACCATGCTGGCCTGCCTGGTCGGCGCCCTGGAGGTGCCCGGCGGTACCTTGGGCACCAAGGTGCGTATCAACCGGCCGGCCAACAACCGCTTGAACAGCGCCCAGCCCGGCCCCGACGGCTTCATGCGCTATCCCTTCAATCCCACGACCAAGAAGGAATGGCAAAGCAAAGCGCGGATCCGCAACGCCCACGGCACTCTGGTGCCGCTATCGGGAAGCTCACCCTGGTCGGCGTCGCTCGGCCCGGCCCATCTGCCCTGGCTCTTCCAAAAAGAGGCGCCCGATCCCTGGCCCCGCCAGTCCCTGCCGGAGGTGTGGATCTGCTATCGCACCAACCCGGCCATCTCGTCGTGGAACGCGCCCGAGGTCGCCCAGCGTATCGCCGAATTCCCCTTCACCGTTGCCTTCGCCTATACGCTGGATGAGACCAACTACATGGCCGACGTGCTGTTGCCCGAGGCCGGCGACATCGAAAGCCTGCAACTGAGCCGTATCGGCAGCACCGGATCGGGGGAGAATTTCTGGCACCATCAGGGCTGGGCCGTACGCCAGCCGGCAGTGGCACCGGCCGGCGATTGCAGGGACATGACCGACATCGCCCGCGATCTGGCCCAGCGCGTCGGCATATCGGGAGAATTCGTTGCGGCGCTGAACCGCGGCTCGGCCGGCATGAAGCTGGCGGGGGATGATTTCGACTATTCCCTCGACCCCGAAACGGCCCATAGCTGCGAGGAGATCTGGGACGCCGTGGCCAAGGCGGCAAGCCACGAGCTGACCGGCGGCGAGCAGGTCGTGGGCATCGATTGGTTCCGTGAAAACGGCTATCTGCTGCGCCCGTTTTCGCAATTGGAGTGGTACCTGCAACCCCGCCTCAAGGCGCTCGGCCTGCGTTTCGAGCTTCCCTACCAGGAACGTCTCAAGCGTCATGGCGACGAGCTGGCGCGGCGTCTGCACGAGAGCGGCATCGAATGGTGGGATCACCAACTGGCCGAATACGCGCCGCTGCCGGGATACGAATCGTTCCCCGACATCTGGGCCAACTACGCCCGGGAAGTGGGCCGCGATCCCGACGATTTCCCCTTCTGGGCCCTGACGTCCCGCAGCATGCAGTACTCCTGGGGCGCCAACGCAGGCATTCCCCTGATGCGCGAGGCGGCCCTGAACGTCTCCGGCCACGAGGGGGTGATCATCAACCGCACCCGGGCGGGCGAGCTGGGCATTGCCGACGGCGATCCGATAGTCATCGAATCGGCCAGCGGCACGACCCGCGGCCAGGCGACGTTACGGGAGGGAATTCGGCCGGACACGATCTTGATGATCGGCCAGTTCGACCACTGGGTGACGCCGGTGGCCAAGGACTTCGGCGTCGGCAGTTTGAATTCGGTGACGCCCTTGGCGCTCTCGCTGACCGACGCCACCGGCAGCGGCGCGGATCTTATCCGGGTTGCGGTTCGCCGCGACGGCGGCAGCATATGAACGACTGGGTCGGCCGGGCGCTGCCGCGCCTCGAGGACGCGGCCTTGCTGACGGGCAACGCCCGCTTCGTCGACGACCTCTCGCCGGTACCGGGCATCCGCCACGTCGCCATGCTGCGCTCGCCGCTCGCCCACGGCCGGATACACGGTATCGATTCCGGTGCCGCCGAGCGCATGCCCGGGGTGATCGGCGTGGTCACCGGGGCCGGGATCAAGGACCATCTCAAGCCCTTGGCCAGCGCCGTGCGGGCGCCTATGGCCTATTACCCGATCGCCGTCGACAAGGTGCGCCACGTGGGTGAAGTGGTGGCCCTGGTGGCGGCCGAGGACCGCTATCTGGCCGAGGACGCCGCCGAGCTAATCGAGGTCGAGTACGAACCCTTGCCGGCCGTGGTCGAGCCGCTGGCGGCGCTGGAGCCCGATGCGCCGGTGCTGCACGAAGACGCCGGCAGCAACCTGGTGCACCAGCGCAATTTTGCTTACGGCGATCCCGCCGCCGCCTTTGCCGCCGCCGCCCACGTCGTGCGCCTGAACTGGCGCTACCCCCGCCAGTCGGCAACGCCCATCGAGACTTACGGCGCCATCGCGCACTACGAAGCGGCGCCCGAGCGCTACACCATCTGGTCCAACTTCCAGGGCCCCTTCATCCTGCAGCCCCTGATGGCCAGAGCGCTGGGCATCGCCGGCAACCAGTTGCGCCTGATTGCAGCGCCCCACAGCGGCGGAAGCTTCGGCATCAAGCAGGGGATCTATCCCTATCTGGTACTGCTGGCAGCGGCCAGCCGCAGCCTCGGCTGCCCTTTGAAGTGGACCGAAGACCGGCTGGAACATCTTTCCGCCTCCTCCAGCGCCGCCGACCGGGCCGACGGGATCGAGGCGGCGTTCGATGCCGAGGGCCAGCTCACCGGGCTGCGTTTCGATAACTGCGTCAACGTCGGCGCCTACGTGCGGGCGCCCGAACCGGCGTCGGTCTACCGCATGCACGCGGCCTCTAACGGTTGCTACCAAGTGCGCAACATTGCCGTGGAAAACCGTCTGGTGACCACCAACAAGACGCCGGTCGGCCTCAACCGCGGCTATGGCGGTCCGCAATTCTATTTCGGCCTGGAACGCGCCATGGACGTGGCGGCGCGCAAGCTCGATCTCGACCCGGCCGAGATCCGGCGGCGCAACTTCCTGCCCGCCGATGCTTTCCCCTACGAAGCGCCGGCCGGTGCCATTTTCGATTCCGGCGATTACGGCAAGGGCCTGGAGATGCTGCTGGAGATGGCTGATTACGAGGCCCTGCAGGCGCAAAGGCGCGAAGCAAAGGCGGCCGGCCGCCTGTTCGGTATCGGCCTGGCCGCTGGAATCGAGCCTTCGGGCTCCAACATGGCCTACGTCACTCTGGCGCAGACAGCGGAAGAGCGCGAGAAGGCCGGCGGCCGCTCGGGCGGCACGGCGGCCGCCACGGTGGCCATCGATCCTTCGGGCGCGGTGACGGTGCAGCTCGATACCACGCCGGCCGGCCAGGGCCATGGCACCGTAGCGGCGCAGATCGTCGCCGACGCGCTGGGCCTCGAGCCCACCGAGATCCAAGTCGAAAGCGCCCTCGATACCGGCCGGGATGCCTGGTCGCTGGCGTCCGGCAATTATTCCAACCGGTTTGCCGCCATCGTCGTCGGTGCCATCAGCGAAAGCGCCGGCCGCATCGCCGAAAAACTCAAGAAAGTCGCGGCAGAACTTCTCGAGGTGGCGATTGAGGACCTCGAACTGGCCGAGGGCCGGGTGCGCATCGCTGGCATCCCCGATTCCGGCATGGCGCTGAGCCGCGTGGCGGCGGCCACTCATTGGCACCCGGCCGGCTTGCCCGATGGCATGGCGCCGGGCCTTTACGAAACCGCGCTCCTCAACCCGGCGGTGCTGGACGCGCCGGACGGTGCCGACCGCGTTGCTTCGGCGGTGACGTTTGGCTACCTCTGCGACCTGGCGGCGATCGAGATCGACCGCGACACCGGCCGCGTGCGGGTCGAACGCTATGCCTCGGTGCATGACGTCGGCCGTATCCTCAATCCCATCATCGTCGAGGGCCAGGTGCGGGGCGGCTTTGCCCACGGCTTCGGCGCCGCCATGTTCGAGAACCTGGCTTATGACGACGAGGGCAATTTCCTCAGCGGCAGCTTTGCCGACTATCTTTGCCCCACGGCGGCCGACCTGCCGCCCCTCGACTTCGCCAGTTTTGCCACACATTCGCCCCACAACCCTCTGGGTTCCAAAGGCATGGGCGACGGCTCGTCGATGCTGACGCCGGTAGTGATGGCCAACGCCGTGGCCGACGCCGTCGAGCGCGACGACATGGAATTGCCGCTCAGTCTGGACCGGGTCTGGCGCCTGGCGACGGGGCGCGAGAGCCGATGAAACCCGCCCCCTTCGAATACTGTCGCCCCGACAGCCTCACGGAGGCTCTTTCGTTGCTGGGCGAGTATGGCGACGAGGCGGAGATCCTGGCCGGCGGGCTCTCGCTGGGTCCGCTGCTCAACACGCGCATGGCCCGGCCGACGGTGGTGATTGACATCAACCGGCTCGGTGAACTGGGCGCGATCGAACGTAGCGCCACGCATTTGCGCCTGGGCGCCCTGGTGCGCCAGGCCGAAGTGCAGGACTCGGCCGAATGCAAGGAACTGTTGCCGTTGCTGGTGGCGGCGCTGGGGTACGTCGGCCACTACCAAACCCGCAGCCGGGGCACGCTGGCGGGCTCGGTGGCCATGGCCGATCCCAGCTCCGAGATCCCGCTCGCTCTGGCGACCCTGGCCGGCGAGGTGGAATTGACGAGCGGGCGCGGCGTGCGGCGCCTGGCGGCCGATGAATTCTTCCAGGGTGCGCTTTCCACGGCGCGGGCCGACGACGAGATGATCACGGCCTTGCTCTGGCCCCTCGATCCGCCACGCACCCACACAGCTTTCGAGGAAATCAGCGAACGCCCGGGTGATTTCGCCATTGTCTCCGTCGCCGCCTGGGCCCAACAAAAACCAGGCGAACGCCTGCTGAACTACGGCTTGGGCCTGGGTGGGGTCGAGGACCGGCCGCACTGTCTACAGGGCGAGGTGGAAACGCAGGACGACTTGGCGGAACTGGCGGCCGAGATCGCTCAGGCGGCCGCCCGTGACGTCTCGCCCGTCAGCGACCAGCGCGCAGGCGCCGACTATCGCCGGCATCTGGTCGGCCACCTCGGCTATCAGGCCGTTCACAGTGCTCTCCAGCAAGCAACGGAGAGCACCGCATGATGAAACTAAAACCGGGCGAACGCCCGAGGATTAGCTGCACGGTCAATGGCAAGGCGGCCAGTGGCCACGTCGAATCGCGCATGCTGCTCAGCGATTTCCTGCGCCATGAATTGCACCTCTATGGCACCCACGTGGGCTGCGAGCACGGGGTGTGCGGTGCCTGCACGGTGATCCTCGACGGTCGTCTGGCGCGAGCCTGCACCATGCTGGCGGTGCAAGCCGATGGCGCCGAGATCACGACCATCGAAGGCCTGGGACAGGATCCCAAATTGGAAAACCTGCGCCAGGCATTTTCCCGTCACGGCGCCTTACAATGCGGTTTCTGTACGCCGGGCGTATTGGCGTCGTGCGCCCATTTCCTGGCTGCCAATCCCAGCCCGACGGAAGCCGAGGTTCGCGAAATGCTGACCGGGCACCTCTGCCGCTGCACCGGCTACGAGGGCATGGTGCAGGCGATCCTGGAGGCCAGCACGGCTGGAACGTAGTACCCATGACCCTCGCCCACATGCTGGCCGCCTCGACCGCCCGCGAGCCCGACGCCACCGCCATCGTCGATGGCACGCGGCGTCTGACCTACGGCCAATGGTGGGAGGAAATCCAACGCCTGGCCGGCGGCCTGCAGCAGAGTGGCCTAGTATCAGGCGATCACCTGGTGGCCGTGCTTTCGAACCGTCTCGAGACTGCCAGTCTCTACTGGGCCTGCCAGACGCTCGGCGTGATCTTCACACCCTTCAACTGGCGCGCCTCGGGCCCGGAGATCGCCTACGTGCTCGAGGACGCCGAAGCCCAGGCGATTGTCTATGAGGCGCGCTCGGCGGACGCCGTGCTGGCCGCCGCCGCCACGGGCGGCATTTCGGTTGATCGATTAATCTACGTCGGCACCGGGGGCGACGGCGTCGGCACCGGCGGCGAGGGCACCGATTTCACCGAGCTGGCAGCGGCGGCGCCGTTCACAGGCGCGCTGCCCGACGACGATAGCGCCACTTCGCTGATGCTCTACACGTCCGGCACCACCGGCCGGCCCAAGGGCGTGCCGCGCTCCTATTCCGCCGAACGCATGGCGTCGCTGAGCTGCCTGGCGCAATTGCATTACCGTCACGGCGAGGTCTCGTTGGGCGTAATGCCGCTCTTCCACACCATGGGGGTGCGCAGCCTCTTGATGTCGGTCTTCTTGAACGGCAACTTCGTCTGCCTGCCGGCCTACCATTGCGATACCGCGCTGGGCCTCGTGCAGGCCGAAAAGATCAGCGCCCTCTTTCTCGTGCCGACGATGTTTCACGACATGGTGCATCATCCCGACCTCGCCGCTTTCGACCTCGCCTCGGTGCGCAACATCGCTTATGCCGGCATGACCATGACCACGGCGCTGGTGGCGAGCTGCGCCCGCACCTTCCCCGACGCCATCTTCAGCAACTTCTACGGCTCGTCCGAGATCTATACGTTCGCCGTGCGCAACGACCTGGCCGCAAACCCAGCCTCGGCCGGCCGCGCCGGCATAGGCCAGATCCTGCGCGTCGTCCGCGCCGACCCCGACGAACGCGTCAGCCCCAACGAACAGGTCCCCGTGGGACAGAGCGGCGAGATCATCGCCAGCATGTCCGCCCCCGACGCCTTCAAGGGCTACTGGAAGCGCCCCGACGCCGACGAAAAGGCCATCCGGGACGGCTGGTATTTCACCGGCGACCTCGGTCGCTTCGATGAGAACGGCGAGATCTACGTGCTGGGCCGGGTCGACGACATGATCAACTCGGGTGGCGAAAACATCTACGCCGAGGAGGTCGAGGACGTACTGGCCAAGTCACCCGACGTCCTGGGCGTGGCCGTGATCGGTCTCGAAGACGAACGCTGGGGCGAGCGGGTGGCGGCGTTCATCGAGCCGGCCTCGCCCGACGCGAGCCCCGAAGCGCTCGACCAACATTGCCTAGACAGTGGCCTCGCCCGTTTCAAGCGCCCCCGGTCGTACGCCTTCGTGCGTGCCATCCCGCGCTCGGCTTCGGGTAAGCTGCTGCGGCGCCATTTGCGCACGGGGGACTACGAGTTACTGACTGATTTTGAAAGTACGATCTAAGAATTGGAGTGTGTGATGGCTGAGAAAGACTACGCCGAGCAACGAAGCGAAATCCTGCGCGAGCTGGACGGCTTGCGGGTCGAGGTCGATACGGAGCGTAAGATCGGGTACTTGATTCTCGACCGCCCGCCCTTGAACGTCGTCTCGTTCAAGGGCCGGGCCCAGATCCGCGCCATCATCGAAGCCTTCGACGAGGACGACGAGGTCGGCGTGGTGGTGATCCGCGGCTCGGGCGGTGTCTTCAGCTCGGGCGGCGACGTCAAACGCTTCCCCGAAATACCTAAAAACAAGATGTCCGACCTTGCCGACAATATCGGCGCCCCCGAACGCTGCTCCAAACCGGTAATCGCCGCCATAGAAAAATACGCCCTGGGCGTAGGCTTCGAGCTCTCCTTGGCCTGCGACTTCCGCTTCGCCACCGAGGAGGCCCTGGTCGGCCTCCCCGAAGTCACCATCGGCCAAATGCCGGGCTCGGGCGGCAGCGTCCGCATCGTCCGCATGATCGGCCTGACCAAGGCCAAGGACATCGTCATGCTCGGCAAACGCCTGCCGGCCGGCGAGGCCAAGGACATCGGCCTGATCACCCAAGTGGTCCCGAACGCCGAGGTGCTCGACGAACTGATCCACGACTATGCCGCCAAGCTCAACGCCCTCGCACCGATCTCGCTTCGCGCCCTCAAACGAGTTCTGAACGCCGCCCCCGACACGTCGTTGAAGGTGGCGCTGGAGGTGGAGGGGCACTCGTACGAAAAGCTGCGCTGGACCGAGGACTACATGGAAGGCATCAACGCGTTCAGTGAACGGCGCAAGGCGGACTACAAGGGGCGGTGAGGGGGGTGTGATGAACTACTCACCCGAACTTCGCACCTATCAAGATTTTACTTGCGGGATGGTTTCATCGAAGGTCTGGCTTTTTCTGCCTGCTTTTGAGCTTTCTTCAACTCAGCTAGCAGGGTTTCAAAGGCTTCCAGGTCACTTTCGAGTTCCCCGGGCTTTGGAATGGGCTTGGATTTGGTTTGGGGATTGTCGTGACTATAGTTGTTTGCTTTCGACATCCCCTGATGAAAGCGGGTAGCCAGATCATCTGGCAGCACAACATATCGCAACTCCATGGTTCTAACCTCGTTGCTAAAACGCTGCACAACGCCATGAAAAATACGTTCTTCAACTGCACGCTCATAGGCATCACGGAGACGGCTGTACCAATTTCTTGCCTGTACGCTGTATTTGGACGGGCTTTTATTGCTAAGTTTCTTGAGCTTGGGTAACCACGTGCTCGCAGTTATTGCTGACTAGGCTGAACCGAGTTCCCAGCATTTCAGAGGCCCGGCGCAGGACCTCGATCGGCTCCAAGGTGCCTGGATAGCTTCCACACCACACCTGTTTGCCGCCCGAAAAAGCCTCAAAAGTGTCAAGCACGACAACGCCCTTCGTCGGTGAGCCGTGCAAGACACGGTCGTGGGGGAATTTGATTCCCATGTGGATCGCCAGCCCTTTGCGCACGCAAAGGACACTACCGTCTATGACTGCCCAGATAAGCGCGCATAGCGCTCTTCGTTCCACTCTCGAATCTGATAGAATTTCCTGGTAACAAGCCACTCATCGTCCGGCGTCTGTTTTTCGGCATAACTGCAAAAGGTGTTCTGAAAGTCCTGAAGTACCATTCTGAAATTCTGAAACGCATTTTCCAAATTCACGTATCTACCAGGCCAAATGCGATTAAGAAGCCAACGTCGCAATTCTTCAAGTTCACTGTTTCCTTCAACGGTCATGCTAGGTTGACCCCCACCAAGTACGAAACTACCCCAACCCGCCCAGTTGTCCAGATCACACATTATGGCCCATTTTTCAACGTATTCCGCATATGTTTCTTCGTCGCGTTGCAGAACGCGGTCATAACCGGGAATCTGTTCTCGCACCCATATTTCGTGCTCCCTTCTAATATCTATCAAGCGTTCGACGGGCCACGTATCGGGCTGCTCATCAATTTCCCTATGATGGTTTCTGCAAAGTAGTATGAGATTGCTGTAGTGGTTTCGCTCTGCTATAGACAATTGTGAGCGGCCACGAGGGCCCTCTTCGGACTCCGCTACAATATGGCACATTTCCCCCAATATTGACTCGGGATCAAATCCGGTATCATCAAGTACTAACTGTTGTCTACAATTCGGCATTGAGCAAATAGCCGCAGCCCTTCCCCACAGCATTTTCATGGTTTTTGGCGAGATCGTCATTGAAGACTTCTCCAACAAACTCAAGAATGTATTGTTGCTATGTCGCATAGCAACGTAGTTTCTCACAAGATAATATCAATGCTCAGAACCACTCGGGCTTCTCATCATTTCGGTCCGTGGGGAACCCCAAAGTTACCTCGAATCAGGCAGGTAATTCAACCACGCCTCCAAACACGGCATCGAACCCCAGACAAAGCGATTGGGGGGACAGGGAGGGAAAATGGAATATTGTCCGCCCAGTGCCTCCTGTCTTGTCACCTTGGCTCCGCCTCCTACCCCGCTTTCCCCCACCCTTGTCGCCCGCTCCCCCATCCGGTGTAGTATTCCCCCAAAACACAGGGAGGAGACATCGCGTGGTTGGAGAAAACATCGTAATCGCTGGCTATTCCGAAACCGCCATCGCCTTCAAGTCCGGCCGCACCGCCTACGACTTTGCTGGCGAGGCCTTTGCCTCGCTGCTCGCGGCGACCGGCGTCGAGAAGGACCGCATCGACGGGCTTTCGGTGACGGCGCCGCTTAGCGAGTGTGCCAATCCGTTTTTTGCGGTTTATGTCACCGAGGCGTTGGGGTTATCGCCGACTTGGCTGAATTATGGCGCCATTGGGGGGTGTTCGGCGACCGGTGGGGTGGCGCGGGCGGCTTCGGCTATTCGGGATGGGCAGTGTTCCGTCGCCGTGGTGCTGTCTGCCGATGCGCCGAGCACGTATTGGGGGCCTCGTTATGGTGGGTTCCGGTTTGAATTTCAGGACCCCGTGGGTCTGATGTCGCCGCCGGCGGCCTTTGGGCTGTTGATGAGCCGGTATGAGCATCAGTTCGGGCTCGATTACGAATCGTTGGGGAAGATCGCCGTTACCCAGCGGTCCGGGGCGCTTTTGAATGAGAATACGCTCGAGCGTTTCAAGAAACCCATGACCATGGACGACTATCTTGGATCGCGCATGATCGCGGATCCGTTGCGGCTGCTGGACTGCGTTATGTTTTGCGATGGCGGCAATGCGGTGCTGGTGACCAGCGAGGCCACGGCCAAGGAGATGGGGCTGGAGAAAATGGTGCGGCCGACGGCCTATGCGGAACTTACCAACGTCAACGGCAACCAGGCCTGCCCGGACATTACCGAAACCGGGTTCGCGCAGGTGGCACCCAAGGTCTGGGCGCAGTCGGGGCTTTCGCCGGCTGACATCGGGTGTTTCCAACCTTACGACGACTTCACCATCGCGGTAATGATGCAGCTCGAAGACTTCGGATTCTGCAAGCGCGGGCAGGGATCCCATTACGTTCGGGACACGGATCTCTCGCACCGTGGCGGCATTCCGACCAACACCGGCGGCGGGCAACTTTCGGCCGGGCAGCCGGGGCTGGCTAGCGGCGGGCTCAACCTCGTCGAGGCGGTGCGGCAGATGTTCGGCGAGGCCGGCGAGCGCCAGGTGGCGAACACCCGGGCCGCGCTCGTTACCGGTATCGGTGTGATTCCCTATGCCCGCAACTGGGGTACCAGTACAGCCATGGTTCTGGAGGCGGTGTGATGAACGATGAAACGCAACGGCCACAGCGCCCAGAGCCCAAGACCGGACTTTTTGTCGACACCGAGCCCTTCTGGAAGGGGACCGAACGGGGCGAGCTGATGTTGCAGTACTGCCCCGACACGCAGCAGTTCCAGATGTTCCCGCGGCCGGTCAGCATGTACTCCGGGCGGCGCGAGTTGGAATGGCGCAAGGTCTCGGGGCGCGGCACCATCTATGCCTGCACCATCGTGCGTGTGCCGGCGCCCAACCTCGATGCCTCGCGGCTGCCGTTGTCCGTGGTGACCGTGGAGCTGGAAGAAGGCGTTCGCATCCTGGGCAACGTGCTCGATCGTGATCCCGAGACCGTGGCTATCGGTCAGCGGGTGGAGCTGGCCTGGGACCCCATTTCCGACGACTTGCAGTACCCGGCATTTGTGGTGGTCGAGGACTGAAACGTGCGCCTCGACGTCGTTCTGGCCGGTCAGGCCCGGCGTCAGGGAGACAAAACGGCGCTGATCTGCGGCGACCGGCGGCTCGGCTATGGCGAGGTCATGGATTCGGTCAATCGCCTGGCCAACGGGTTGATGGCACGCGGCCTGGGCGTCGACGATCGCATGGCGATTTATCTGCCCAACGGCGTCGAGGTGCCTCTGCTTTGTTACGCGGCGTTTTCGCTGGGTGCCGTGGTGGTACCGGTGACGACGCGGCTGACGGTGCGCGAGCTGGCGCAGTTCTGCGAGGACAGCGGGGTCAAGATCCTGGCCTATCATGCCGATCAGGGCGCCGCCTTGGCCGATTTTCTGGCCAGCCGGCCCGAACTCGACACCATCGTGGTTGGAGGCGACGCGGCCGCCGACAAGGCTATCGAAAAACTGCTGACGACCCCGCCCGGGCCGCTCCCGCCGATCCCCCTAGAGCAAGACGAATGTCTTATCAACTTCACCTCGGGCACCACGGGACGGCCAAAGGGGGCTATTGCGACGCATGCCAACCTGATGGTGCAGCACGGCCTCATCAACGGGGTCGAGTGGGGGCTTTCGGCCGACGACCGGTTTTTGGTCACAACGCCGCTGGCCCATCGCACGGGCATAGCCCGGGTGGTCAACGCCTTTGCGCTGGGGGCCTCGGTGGTCGTTATGCCGAGCTTCGATGCCACGGCCACGGTGGACGTCATCGCGGCGGAAAGTGTCACCGTCATGGGCATGGTGCCGACGGTCTGCCGCATGCTGCTGCCCGAGATCGCCAAGGCGCCGGAGAAGTTGGCCAGCCTGCGCCTGGCGGTGGTCACCGGCGAAGCCTTTCCGGTGGAGCTCAAGCGAACCTTCATCGAGCTTTTGCCCCAGGCCCGGCTCGTCTCGTTCTTCGCCATGACCGAGGTCGGGGTCGCCACCAGCTTGAGCCACGAAGAGCAATTCAGCCACCCCAAGTCCGTGGGCCGGCCCATGCCCGGGGTCGAGGTACGCATCGTCGACGACGCGGGCAACGACCTGGCCCACGGCGAGATCGGCGAGCTGCTGGTGCGCTGCGGCCGGCCCGGCGCCTTTACCGTCATGAAGGGGTACCTCGATGCGGCGGCAAACGCGGATGCGCTGCGCGAGGGCTGGCTGCATACCGGCGATATGGCGTACTGCGATGAGGACGGGTATCTCTACATTGCGGATCGCAAGAAGGACATGATTCTGTCGGGCGGCTTCAACATCTATTCCAAGGAAGTGGAGCAGGTCATCGGCGAATGCGCGGGCGTGGCCGACGCCGCCGTGGTCGGCGTGCCTGACGCCATCTATGGCGAGGCCGTGGCCGCCTATGTCGAGCCGCGGCCGGGAGCCGCACTCACGGCGGACGAGATCGTCGCCCATTGCCGCGACGCCATCGCCAGCTACAAGAAACCGAAATACGTGGTGTTCCTGGATGAATTGCCGCGGAACGCCATCGGCAAGGTGCTGAAGCGGGAGTTGAGCGCGCGGGCGCGAGAAGAGCTGCCCTGGAACGGAAAGCAATCAGCATGACGGATCAAGCGTATCGGGATCTGCGGCAATGGCTCAGCCACCTCTCGGCCAGCGATCGCCTGGCCCTGGCGAAGCCCGGAATGGCGCTGCGCCATGAGGTTGCGGCGCTGGCCAAGCGGCTGGAGAACGAATCGGCCGTGTTGTTCCCGTCCCCAGATCAGCACGCCGTGCCGGTGGTCGCCAATCTGCTGGCGGATCGCGGTTGGATCGCCGAAAGCCTGGGAGTTCCCGAGGACCAGTTGATAGAGCGCTATCAACAAGCGGTGCGTGAGCCGCTGGCCTGGACCGAAGTGGGGCAGGGCCCGGTCCATGACGTGGTCCACCGCGACGTCGATATTATCAGGCAACTGCCGGTGCCCACACATAACGAGCTCGACAGCGGCCCCTACATCGCGGCCGGCCTGATGATCGCCCGCAATCCCGAGACGGGGGTGCAGAACGTCTCGATCCATCGCTGCCAGATCAGCGGCAAGGATCGTATCGGCGTGTTGCTGCTGCCGCGCCACACGTTCGAATATTCGGAAATGGCGGCGCGCCGCGGCGAAGCGCTGGAGATCGCCATCGTCATCGGCGTCGACCCGGCCAGCCTGCTGGCCTCGCAGGCCATCGTGCCCTTGGACTTCGACGAAATGACCATCGCCGGAGCACTGCACGGTGCGCCGGTGGAAATGGTCAAATGCCAGACAAATTCCGTCCGCGTGCCAGCAAAGGCGGAGATTGTTTTAGAGGGCCGCATCCTAAAAAACGAAAAGGCCCCCGAGGGGCCCTTTGGGGAGTTTCCGCAGTATTATGGGGCCCGGGCCGAGCGTCACGTTATCCAGGTCGATGCCATCTGCCATCGTGAGCGGCCGATCTTTCACACCATCGTTGGTGGCGGTACGGAACATTTATTGTTGGGCGGCCTGCCGCGTGAGGCGACGTTGCTGGATACGCTGCAGCGCAGTTTTTCATGTGTGCGAAACGTGCATCTGTCGCTGGGTGGGGTCTGCCGTTATCACCTGGTGGTCCAGGTCGAGCGGCCCCAGCCGGGCCAGGCGAAGAACGTCATGCTGGGGGCCTTCGCTGGCCACTATGACGTCAAGCAGGTGATTGTCGTTGACGGCGACGTCGATATCTACAATGCGGACGAGGTGGCCTGGGCGGTGGCGACGCGCTTTCAGGCCGACCGCGATCTGGTGGTGGTGGCCGGTAGCCAGGGATCGAAGCTCGATCCGACTACGGATGGCGGCGTCGGGGCCAAGATGGGGTTGGATGCGACGGTGCCGGCCGATGCCGACGAATTCGCGTTTACTCGCATTCGGGTTCCGGGGGCGGACGAGCTTGATCCCGTGAGCGTGGTTGAAAGCGACGGTGCGGCGATTGCCGATATCATCAGTTCCGCGATCGACGGAGACGGCTAGAGCCCGTCAAGCCTGGAAGAGGCGGAGCTGTGGAAAAGCCCTGTAGATTAACCACAGAGGCACAG